>Ga0209979_1004078_pt1 | contig 12316 bp, 11 predicted proteins | sample AnhtaG_FD_183114 | JGI IMG/M metagenome (GOLD analysis project Ga0209979, IMG submission 183114) | Deep subsurface microbial communities from Anholt, Denmark to uncover new lineages of life (NeLLi) - Anholt_01485 metaG (SPAdes) (version 2) | ecosystem: Environmental > Aquatic > Marine > Oceanic...
GCCAGAAGGCGCAACAGTTGATTCGCGAGCTCCTGGGCAAGTACGACTGGGAGCTCGAGCCCGAGCTTCAGCGTGCCCTGGACGGGATTCTTGCCCGAGCCAGATCCGATCTGACTTGAAGACGGAGGCCGTGCCCTTCCGAAGGCAATAATATACTTGACGCACCCAGCCCAGAGCTAGACATACCCATAGTAGGGCAGAAGGCACTTCCAAATTGCCCACCCAAGAGCTATAGTCACCAAGATCACCCACAGAGAATGTAGGCCAGCACATAGCCACGCATGTGCTCTGTCAACAGCGGCCCGCTTACTCTCGCAGGCATCCTACACCGTATTCGACGCATCGGCAGTCGCCTTCGCATCCATTTCCAGCAGCGCTGGAAACTCGCGGCTGCCCGCCTTCTTGCGGATGTCACCCCATGCCGGTGGCCCCTCTAAGTCCATTGTCTGCTTCCCCGCTAGCGCGCATCTCACCGCCACGCCAAATGCGAAGATGGGCACTGCCGCAAAGAGCCACCAAGGCCCTATGAGTGTATCTGCCACCACGGACGCGGCAAGCCCTATAAGCCCAGCGCAAACGCTGACATGGCTGACCACACTAGCGGCCTTGGTGTCTAGCGCATCAAACACATTTTGCGCCAAATCGTACTCGCGATCCGCTGCAGCAAGCAGGAATCGCGCCGTCTCCTTTGGAAGACCATTCTCATCCATTATATGTCCCTCCAGGAGGTGCCCTTATGGAAGACGATGACCGCGACACACAGGCAGAGACAAAGCCAACCAAGCCCCCCGATGCAACAGGGGAGTCTGAGAAGGATACCGAACAGGGCGACTCACAAGTTGCCGAGGAGTCAGACGAGGAACTAAAGCCACGCAAGTACGGCAAAGTCAGCAAGGACCCAGAGGCCGACAAGATGTGGTACCCACGCGAGAAGAAGGCGTGATGGCCACGCCCTCGTGCGCACGAACGACAAACGCGCCCCGTGGGGGGCGCGCCGGTGTATCTTCTCGCCCATGAAGGCGGCGCATCACTTCTCGTCGCGCTTCTTCGCCTTGGCCTCTTCGTACTCGCGGCGCTTCTGGTCAAGTGCCTCCTTCGATACACGCAGAAGCCGTTTCGTGAGTTCCTCGAACCTCACAAAGGCAGGCGTTGATTGCGGCGCGCCCTTCCGCGTCTTCATTGGATGACCCCCTTACTCGCCAAGCGTACACACCCTATCTCAACTCTGATACGCGCCCCATTCTGTTGATATACAGATTAGTGCCTGGGGCCACCTGGCAGACGGCGTTCGTGATTCGCGGCCACCATCTCAGCAGCCAACGGGCCTGTGGCCACCTCTTCATTTGTGAGAAGCCCCTGAACAAAAACACGGCCTTGATGTTAGCCCGCTCAAGCGCTGCGCGCTCAGCGGGGTTCTTCAGTATACGACCGTCATTTGTGATAATCACCCACCCTTGCTTCCCCACCCACGGTATCCATTGCTCATCAGGTGCATCCTTCCGAAAATGCTGGTACAGATGGACCACAGGAACACCCAGAGCTCGCAGCATCTGGGCGAGGTTTGACGACACGTTGGCATCAAAGAAGTAGGTCACTCAGTGTTAGGCGGTGAGAGATACTCCTCGTACTCAATCGCTTGGTGAATTGCCGCCTGAGGCACGTCATACCAATCTGCCACATCCCTCAATGCCTCACCGCTCTTGGACGCTTGGTAGAGAACAAATGTGGATACACCCGTCTCAACGTCGATGGGCTTCCCGAATGCCCGTTGCGGATCGAGAACCACGCGCTTGTCTTTGCCTAACGGCCAATACTTCAGGGCCTCTTTCGCCCCATATTCTATATCATCGCAGAAAGGCCGCGCGAACTCCTGGAAGACCCACTGAGCTGGTGCGAGTTCGATCATACGCGCCCCGTCAATGATGGCGCTTACCTCGTCGTCGCGTTCGTTCGGCGTAGCAAAGATCCGATGCCCATCGGTCTGGAACGTAGCAACGGCAAATGGGTGTTGCGTTTCAAACAACGCCGCCCCGACGCGGGCCGCGTCGCGAATCACCCTCATGGCCACGCCCCTAGTCCGGAAGATGTCCACGAAATACAATTCCATGAGGTCGAGAAAAGTCAGTATGTCCGTGCTATCCTGCCTCGGGATGTCGCGTTGTATGAGCGGCGCAGAGAGGCGCTCGACGCCGCGAACGTCGTAGGTGTAACCGTCTACCCACCGGCGGGCTGTGGTTGTGTTGACGCGCAGTAGGCGTGCAGCCTCAGACACAGAGTAGAGGCCGATGCCAAGAAGGCTTGTGTCTGCCGTGGAGGTAGTAGCCATGCATCATTCCCCCTTCGCCGTCATGCGCTTCCCGCGCCCTTGGCGGTTGAGTGCCACACCTCATTGTCGCCGATCAACTCTTGGTACGTCAAGCGCCGTCCGACGATGGAAGCCCCAACTTCGATGAACCGCCCTGCGTCGTTCTCCTTCCGACTGTCGAAGCGGAACGCTTGTTCATCCAGATACCGGAAGAGGTGAAAAGGTTCCACGCTGATGTATGTTCCTTTGATACCCCGCTTCAGTAGACTCCAAAAGTTCTCCATGCAATTCGTGTGCACATTGCCCTTGGCATAGCATTCGGCATGATTGATGACCTGGTGCACGTATTCCGGGTCAAGGCCCTCATAGGAAGCCAGCGCGTCGGTGAAAACCTCCGACCCGGGCTTTCCGTTGTCCCGAACTTGGCCCTGTACAGTGTCCTTCTTCGTATGGGGAATGGGCTTGGTCCGCACCTCGTGGTGCCGTTCCAGCAGGCCGATGACAACTGCCTTGCCTGCTGGCCCACGGGCCTTGATCTTCTCCTTCTTCTTGTCGGTGTGCATATACCGAGCCTGCCCGCCGATGAATGTTTCGTCCACTTCGACCTCGCCTTCGAGCCTCTCGAAACTCTCGGCTTGCATGGCGAGCCGAATCCGATGTAGCATGAACCACGCCGTCTTCTGCGTCACGCCGACGGCGCGGGCCAGTTCGTGGGAACTGATTCCGTTCTTCGCGTTGGCAATGAGCCAGATGGCCGACAGCCACTTGTCGAGGCCGATGGGGCTGTCCTCGAAGATGGTACCCTTCTTCACCGAGAACTGCTTCCGGCAGGCCTTGCACTTCCAGAGACTCCGGGTCTTGAGGAAGTACGCGCCCTTCTCCTCGCAATGTGGGCACACTGGCTGCCCGTCTGGCCAGCGAAGCGCCGCCACGAACTCAAGGCACGTGTCGGCGTCCGAGAAGTGGCGGATCTCTTCCATCAAGGTCCTCGGCAAGAGGAATTGCTTCTTCTTTTGGTTAGGCATTTGACTCACCGAACTGCTATAGCACAAAGCCCGTGGGTGTGTGAAGTATATTATTGCCCTTCCGAAGACCGACCGATGCCTTGTGCGCGGGACGGTGAGTGCGATGAAGTCAGCTCGGCGGTGTCTGTTGCTCTTGGCCGTTGCGTGCGGTCTCGTTGGCGCGCCTCATGTGCCGCCGGCTGCCCAGGACGATTGGCGGCTCATTGCGGTTCCTGGGGAGTGGGGGAGACAGTCGGGCGGAGATATGTCGCGGTACGACGGCTTTGCGTGGTATCGCTGCTTCGTCAAGGTCCCGAAGAACTGGGAAGGGCAAGCTCTGGTTCTCAAACTAGGCGGGAGCGGCAGGATGCCGCCTCGCGTCAAGACCGCGTGGCAAACGCCGCGTCGCTGCACCGTGGCGCCGGAGCATGTGCGTTTTGGCGGCTACAACGTCATCGCCGACAACGCCGACTCGGAGGCTGTTGAGAAAGCGCGACGCGACCGCGGCGGGCCTTCTCAACGGCCTCACTGGGCCCAATGGCCCGCGAGTCCCGACAGTCCGGAGGGCGAGAAAGTGGCGCAACAGCATCAAGAGGCTTCCGGCTCCGCCGTGGGCGCTCCACCGACCCCGCTGACGGGCGAGGCCGACCCGCCCGAGGGTGCATGGACGCTGTGGTATCGTCGGCCGGCGCAGGAATGGGTCGAGGCGCTGCCGATCGGCAATGGCCGCCTGGGGGCGATGGTCTTCGGCCGGATCAACAAAGACCGCATCCAGCTCAACGAGGACAGCCTCTGGAGCGGCAAGCCCATCGAGCGCGATAAGCCGGACGCGGCCCAGTATCTTGCCGAGGCGCGCCGGTTGCTGTTTGAAGGCAAGTATGCCGAGGGGCAGGAGCTCGTCCAGCAGCGTATCATGGGGCTTCGGGTCGAGAGGGGCATGCATACGTACCAGATGCTCGGCGATCTGGAGTTGTCGTTCGAGCCACAAACGGAGATCTCCGACTCGTCCGGCTGGCCGCTGGGCTAGCCTAGCGCTTTGCTCGAAGGCTCCCTCGGATGCCTCGAGGACGAGTGCTATTCTGAGAAGAGGAGGCGAATGTGAAGTGAGACCTGACAGGAGCCGGCCCGAGTCGCAGCATCCGTCCCCGGAGCTTCCTCTGGCCACGCTCCGCCAACGCTTGCTGGCACATGTGATCGATTGTGTCGTCGTTGGCGTCCCCGTGGTTGCATTCACACTTGCTCTACTGCTATCCGACTCGCCTTCTAGCCAAGCGGGGAGGCTTCTGCACTACGTGTTCGGATTCGTGGGCCTTGTGATGCCATTCGTAGCCCCCGCCGTGAACGACTGGATCCTCGTGGAGCGCGGGGGCCAGAGCGTGGGCAAGGCCGTGCTGCACATCGCCGTAGTCGGACCGGGAGCCAAGCGGCCCGATGCACGTCAGGCATGGCGCAGATGGGCAGCCAAGTCGGCTCCCCTCGTTCCGCTCCTCTTCCTCATCCCCTTCTGGGTATTGTGGTCTGCGGGGCACGCGCACGTCGCCGGCCCCCGCTCCGCTCTGCTCGTGTCTCCGCTCGCAGCATGGCTGATCGTGGACGCGCTCTCGATTCTGGGCCATCCCCGCAGGCAGACACTCCATGATCGCTGGGCGCAAACGTGGGTGGTGCAAGTTCATTGAGCGCCACACTGCCGAACATGTTCGACACCCACCCGCCCTTCCAGATTGACGGCAACTTCGGCGGGTGCGCCGGCATCGCGGAGATGCTTCTGCAAAGCCACACCGGCGAGATCCACCTTCTGCCGGCGCTGCCGAAGGCCTGGCCCGACGGACACGTCAACGGCCTGCGAGCGCGCGGAGGGTTCGAGGTGGACATCAACTGGGACGACGGAAAGCTGACCTCGGCGGTGATCAGGTCCAAACTGGCCGGGCCGTGCAAGGTTCGCTGCGGCGAGAAGGTGGTCGAGTTCAGCACAGATGCGGGCCGAACCTATCGGTTGAATGGCCACCTGGAGGAGATGTGAGAGCGCCTCCGGGCAACGGCCTTACTCTTCGATCCGGGCCACGTTGTTTGCCTCGGTGATCTCCTTGGCCGGGCCCCGTACGCTGACCTCGAGCGTTCCGTCGGCAGGCATGTTCTCGAAGGTCAGTGAGGCCTTTTTGTCCTGTAAGTCCGCCACGCCTTCCAAGCTCGCATGGCGTTTCGTGGCCACGACTCGCCCGGCCGCGTCCTTGACTTCGACCGTAAACGCCCCGCTCGGATGGCAGCCGATGTTGTGGACGACCACCGAGAGCGCGCGTCCCTCGCGCGTGGCGTCCTCGTGGGTGATCGCCAGGTCGCAGCGGTCATACAGCGGAACGTCCTTCCGGATGCACTTCGCCTCCACCACGTACAGCGTGTGACTGGGCAAGGTGATGCGGATGGCCTCGTAACGCTTGAGAGCCAGCGTGAGCGTCTCCGCCGGTCCGTCGATGCGATCGTCCCCGTCGGCATCGACGCCCATCCGAACCTCGTATGTCCCGGGCACCAGGTTCCAGACCCGCAGCTTGCCGGTCTGGGGCTTGTCCTCGAAGTTGAACCCAACCCACCGCAGGAACTCGGGTGTGTCGTCGAGCACCATCGCCGCGAACTCGGGCGACAGTCCCTCGTAGCTGACGGCGAAGATCGGAACGATGTGGCTCCGGGCTCCCGGTGTGCCGCCGGTGTACATGAAATCGGTGAGGTTTTTGTGGACGGCGACACGGTCGCCGGACTGCTCGGTCTTCGTATAGAGGTACATGGTGTAGTAGGTCTGCTTCCAGAGGTACTCGAGGGCCGGGATCAGGTGTGACTTGTCGCGAGTGTAGTGCCAGGCGACGTACTTGATGAGGGGCGCCATGTTCCCATTGCCCAGGGCGCGGGTGGAGCCCAGCTCGTACTTGTGATCGATGAGCTCCTGCAGGAGCTGTGGGTCGGGGTCTTTGAGGTTCAGGAGGCGAACCCACAGCGGGTTCCTGGCATAGTTGGGGAACCGATGGGCGAGACGCTCGTCGCGGGTCTGCTGGTAGAGCGCGTGCTGCACTCGGGCGCTCGAGTCGCGGATTCGCTCGGCGCCATCGAGGACCTCGGCCATCATTCTGGTGAGTCCGGCGTGGCCGTTGTACCACATGAGCGTCAGCCCGGCGTTCAGGATCAGGCGTTCATGGTAGGGCTTGCTGGAGGGGGAGGTGGTGGACACCTGCTCGTCGGAGTAGAAGGTACCGGCCATGTAGCGCTTGCCGTCTTTGGGCGGGGTGAGGATGTGCCCGTCGTAGCGTCGGGCGGTCGCGAGAAGGCGCTCCCAGAGCACCGGATTGCCGTAGTCCATGAGGGCGGCGTAGGGCTGCACATTGGGGCCGTCCTCGTAGGCGTGGAGGGCGTCGGTGTGGCGGATGTTGAGCCCGTTGCGCATCAGGTTCTGCCAGCAATAGTCGGCGACGAGGCGCTGCGAGCGCACCAGCTTGTCGTTGGGATCGTGGATGAAGTGGGCGCTGACCCAGTCGCCCACGAGATCAGTGTCGTCGCCCCAGCCGCTGCCGAGCTCGCCGTTGGGCGCCTGCCGGTTGTCGATCCACCAGTGGACGAAGTAGAGGAATTCGCCCAGCAGCTCCTTCTGCAGCAGCGCCCACCGCGGCACGCGCGAGTCGCGCGGCAGATCGATCGGCAGCGCGTCCCAATACTGCTTCCAGTTGGGATGCGTGTACACCATGTACCCGCGGAGCCATCGGTCGGTCGGAAAGCGGCGATGCAGATCCTGCACGATCCGCGCGATGGCATCGTACGGTGCCATCGTCACGCGGAGGAACGTATCGTCTTCCGCTATGTAGCCCCACGGCCGCGGCTCGCTCAGCATGGCGAAGTTGTCCTTCAGCAGCCGGTGCTGCCAGGTCAGGTATGACTGCTTCGCGCGTTCCAGGTCCGGCCCGTAGGTGACGATCTTGGAGCCGTCCCGGCCGCACCGGATGCGCCCGCCATCGCGGCTGATGAGCGTCACCCACAGCTCGGTGTCGGCCGGCAGCAGCGTGGGCGGGAACTCCAGCGCCAGGTCGAGCTCGCCCGGCGTGCCGACCGCCACGTCCACGTCGCTCAGTGCCCGCCACAGATTGAAGGGATCGTGGACGCGGACGTTGACCGTGTTGCCAACCTTCCAGCCGTCCACCCTTAGTTGGAGCCGCACCGCGCTGAGGGGAAGATCCTTCGGCTGTGGCGGCAGCATGAAGTGGAGGAAGCGCAGCGGCTCGATGGCGGCCCGCGTCGCCGGTCCCGCCTCATCGCCGCCCAGCAGGATGATGCGTTCCCCGGGCCGATACCAGTGGATCAGCCGGACCCGATTGTCGCCGGCAACCGTCTCGGGAGGTGCGCCCGTGATGCCGTATGTAAGCACTGGGCGATGGGATGGCGTCTGCCCCGGGCGTACATCGAGGAGCGCCAGGTCGCGGAGCTCGCGACTCTTCGACCAGTAGTACATGGTGCTTTTCCTGCTGGTTTTGGACACCTGCTCGGGGTAGACGCTCACCCGCGACTCGGAACAGTCCCGCTCCAGGTGGAAGTTGGTGATGAAGCGCTCGCCGGTAAAGGCGGCGAGCCCGCGGGCGTCGGCTGGCCTGACGAACGCGTCCCCAACGCACAGGCTGGCCTCGTCGATGCTCCCCGTGACGCGCACCAGGTTGAAGCGCTCGCCGGGCGCGAGCTTGAGCCGAAGGGGCCCGCGCCGGTCGGGGTATTGGTAGCCGTGGTAGTGCAGCGGCCACACCGAGTCCTGTCGTCCGTCTACGCCGCGCCAACCGGAGATCAGGACGACTCGTGCATCGTCCACGTTGACGCGACGGATCAACGTGGGCCCGGCGACCGCGGTGAAGTGGTCGCCCGGCGCACGCAGCCAGCCGAGCTGCTCCAGCCTATGTTCGGCGGGGACGTCCGGCTTCAGTACCGACAGACCCGGCACGTCGGAGCGCCCGTCGGCGAGGGCCTTCACCTGCGCATCCGACAGTGCGACGTCGAATATGCGTACCTCGTCGAACGCCGCCCCGCCGAGCGCGAGTCTCCCTGCCGACAGATAGCCGGTCTGATAGGCGCCCCTGCCCCAGTTCTCGGCCCATACAGGCCCGTCCAAGTAGACTTTGGCGCCGTGGCACTCGTCCCACACGATGGCCACATGATGCCATCGGCCGTCGCTCAGCTTCGCTTTGGGCAATGTCAGCCGCGCATCGCTGTAATCACGGCCCATGGTCCGAAGGGCCACTCCCTGCAGGGGCTCAGCGCCTTCTTCAGAGGTGTCGCTGAGGGCAAGCAGTGGCGCTACGTGCGTGTCATTAGTTTGAGACGAGATCGCCAAGACCGGCGCGCCCTCCGTGGCCCGGAACCAGAAGCTGATCGTGCCCACGCGCAGGCAGACTTGGCCCTGTGCCTTGAAGCACGCCGTGTCGCCCTGCGGCGCAATTTGCCTCCTCGCCTGTGTGAGGGACTCTCGCTCAGGCCGCACGTCCAGCGCCCGGCCCACGCGGCCCTCGATGAAGTCGAACTGCCACTCTGGCCGGTTCCGCGACTGTGACATGTAGGCACGCATCTCCGGGAATCCGGCGCCCAGGTCGGCTTTGGGCCCGTTTTCGAACGAGGCGCGGAACGTCTCGCCTCCCCGGGGAACGGGACCCCGCGGGTACTCGGCGGCAAACGCCACGCTTACGCCAATCCACGTCAGAAGCAGAGCCGGCACCAGATGCCTGGCCATAAGTATCGCCTCGTTCAAAGCGAATTCTGCCCCACTCGGCCTGCGCCAACGTTACATGCCGAAACTCTCGATGAGCCGCGCCTGATCCTCCAGGTAGCGTCGCTAGTTCTCATACGGCGGCCGTACTCCGGGCTCGTCGGTTTTCCCGAAGTCCGTTGCACTGCGAGGCGCGTTTCCCGCGGATGGTCGGACTCCTCTCACTGGGGCACTTTGGCGACATCTTTGCCACGCGCTGATCGATCCCTTTTTGGTCGAGGGAATCAGTCGGACGCGAAGAAGAATCTGAGCGGGTTCGGGGGCTCACTACGAGATGCCAAGTGCCGCATCCGCGACGCGACCACGAGGGGGATGGCTCTCACCGCTGTGCGAGCGGATAGCAGGCCCATCAAGCAGTCAGAGGCAACGCCATGGAACTGTCGCTCAAACCAGACCTACAGGCCGCGCTGGAGAGAATCGAGGCATACTGGCACCACGAGGCTATTGGCCGCTCCTGTATCGCCGTGACCGCGCCGAAGCCGGATGCCAAGGCGCTCCCAGAGCCCACGAGCATCCAGCAGAAGTGGCTGGACTTCGACTATCGCGTCGAGGCGGCGCTGGTCTCGACTGCCAACACGTACTGGGGCGGCGAAGCCGTTCCGATGGTCATGCCCAACCTCGGTCCGGATGTGTTCACCGCGTTCTTTGGGGCAGAGCTTGAGTTTCACGAAAGCACGTCCTGGGCGATTCCCTTCATCGACGACTGGGCCAATGCGCTGGAGCTCCATTTCGATCCGAGCAACACGTGGTACGAGAAGACCCTGGAGTTGACGCGAGCCCTGGCTGAAGCCGGCGACGGCAAGTTCCTCGCCGGCATCACGGATATCCACAGCGGCGGGGATGCGCTGGCGGCGATGGGTGGGCAAGAGCCGCTCGCGCTGGCACTCATCGACGCCCCAGCGAAGGTGCGACGGGCCATGGGTCAGACGTTGGCGGCCTGGTACTCCATCTATGATGGGCTTTTTGAGGCCTGCCGGGGGCCGGAACTGGGCAGCATATCCTGGCTCCGTGCGTACTCGAAGGGGAAGTTCTCGGCCCTCCAGTGCGATTTCTCATGCATCATCTCGGAGGCCATGTTCGAGGAGTTCTTGCTGCCGGAGATCGCGGCCGAGGCAGCACACCTGGATAATTCGCTATACCACCTCGACGGCCCGCTGGCGATCCGGCACGTGGAGGCGCTTTGCTCCATCGAAGAGCTGGGCGGGATCCAGTGGACGCCCGGGGCGGGGCAGAAGCCGATGCGCGAGTGGGTTCCGTTATTGAAGAGGATTCAGGACCTGGGGAAGTGCGTCTACATAGGTGCCGAATACGCGGACGTGATCCCCATCGTCGAGCGGTTGGACCCGGGGATGCTCTTCATCGTGACCTCGGCGAGGACTCCGGAGGACGCGGATGCGCTGCTGAAGGCAGCCGAGGATGCGTGTCGTGGCAGATGCGGGTGAGAGCATGCGGTGGCGAGAGCGTCTGCGCGGGGGGCATGACGGGTTGCCGGACCGGCCAAAGACGCCAAGAGGGCGCTACCGAGCAGAGGGAGCGCCGGCCTCTTTGGGCGCCGTCATGAGCAGAGCATCCAGAGGTAAGCCCACAAGATTGTGAAGGAGACGCGTAGGAGTATCATCACCTGTATTATTGCCTGTGGGGGGCAACGTCTCGCAAAAGCTGCGTAAACCTATTTCAAAGGTTGCTGGCGGTCTATGTAAACGACGGCCTGCCCGGCGCAGGCGTGCGGGGCCTCTGCCACTCCCGCATCCTCTCGGTGCCGAGTCGCCCGTAGACTACGCCTCAACCTCAACGGTCGTCCGGCGTGCCGCGGGGTCGAAGGCCGCAAGTGTGGCATCGTCTTCGCGCAAGAAGCAGCCGCTCTTGAAGCCAGCGCGCGACGCGGCGCGCTGGAGCGGCCTGCCGTCCACCGAGACCCCGCGCACGTTCGGGCCGGCGATGCGGAGGGTGAAGTCGGGGACTTGCACCGGCAAGTCGAGCCGGATCGTGTGGTCCTCCACCGTGATCTCGGCCATCTCCCGGGCGCAGGCGTAGTTGGTGATCTCGCTACACTTGCGCCACTGCGTCCGTTCGCCTTTCGGGTCGCGCTCCTCCAGCCGCCGCACGACCGTCTTGAAGGCGTTGAAGCCACGCCGGTCCTCGTTGTGCAAGCCGTAGAAGCCCTGCCAGTGGCTGCAGAGCACGGCGGGTTGGCGGGCGTCGATCACCTCGGGCAAGCGCCCGCCCTGCAGGTCGGCGGTGATGTACTTGTCCGCATCAACCTCGCCGTACCCCGTCCAGGAGCCGGTCCAGTCGCCCGTGGAGGCGATGATCTCGCCGACGGCAGTGCCGCCATCGCGGTCCGCGTACCAGACGGGCGTCTCGACCGAGTCACCGCGTGATATCCGCTTGAAGAAGTACGGCGTCGGATTGCCCGTGACGTCCCGCACCGCCTCGCCGGCCACCTTCGCGTAGAACTCCAGCGTCTTCCCGCCGAAGCCCCCCGGCGAGGTGACGCCCTCCGGCGTCAGGCCGACGTTCTCCAGGATCTGGCAGGCAATGGCGATGTAGTCGAACACCAGCTCCGCCTGATCCACGGGCAGCGTCTGCCACTCGTACTGCTCCCAGATCTCCGGCTCCACCGGCTTGAGCGTCTTTGGATCGACGACTTTGCTGTGCGTGATCATCTCCGGCGTGATGTCGTACGCCGGAACGATCAACTCCCGGCACATATCCAGCCAGCTCTCCTGCTGAGCTTTGCTGAACAGAGGCAGTCCCTCGTCGATGCGCCCGAGCGCCGCGGGACAGGGCACGACGCTGTATTTGCCCCGCACGCCATGTTCCAGGCAGAACTCGGCGAACTCCCGCGTGAATGACTCCGGGTGGACGACAGGGACATCCTCCCAGCGCCGGCCCTGGCCGTCCACCAGGTTCCGGTCCCGCATCCAGAAGTAGTTCATGTTGATGAGCACGGTCGAGTCGTCGAAGATGATGGACAGGGGCACGCGATCCAGCGCATGCCGAGTGATCTCAACTTGCATGGCGGTCTCAGACCTCCGTGTGGGCTTTTCTCGCGCTGCGGCGCCCGCCCCGGAGAGCGCTGCAAGTGCCAGCGGAGCGGGTGCGGCACGTTGCAGAAACTGCCGTCGAGTGAGGGGACGGCTGCTCACCGGGCGCTTCTCTGTTGTCGCCTCTGAGTCGATCACACGGAGGATTTCCCTCTGGTACGTTGGCTCCCCTTCGTGGGCG
>Ga0209979_1004079_pt1 | contig 12314 bp, 8 predicted proteins | sample AnhtaG_FD_183114 | JGI IMG/M metagenome (GOLD analysis project Ga0209979, IMG submission 183114) | Deep subsurface microbial communities from Anholt, Denmark to uncover new lineages of life (NeLLi) - Anholt_01485 metaG (SPAdes) (version 2) | ecosystem: Environmental > Aquatic > Marine > Oceanic >...
AAGAATAATAACCCCTACAGCAATGAAAACCACAAGAGAAAAATAATACCTTGTGGAGGCTGCTCTTATTTTCTTATTTAGCATTGCTCCCAATTGTGAGCCACCTAGCGAACCGGCTAAGATGCAACCTGCCAGGTAGAAACTCACGTTCCCTTTTAAAAAATGGGTCAGTGCTCCATACCCTGAAGTAAATATGATCTGAAAAAGACCAGTTCCAATAGCTATGCGGGTTGGAATTCCAAAAAAATAAATAAGACAAGGGGTTAAAATAAATCCACCTCCCACACCCAGAAGTCCGGAAAGTATCCCTATGACAAAACCTAAGGCGATGAGGGTCCACACCGAAATAGACTCTATTCCAGAGATAGGTAGAGAAAAAGTAGGGACTATTCTCATATTCTGAATTTTTGTGGAAATTCTTGTTCTTACTACTCCTTCTTGAAGAGGATTCTTTTTTGCTTTTTTACTTTCAAAAAACATGAAGGTTCCCACTACTAAAAGGAGAACTATATAAATTCCCGTCATCCAAAGATACAGCTTACTAAAAGAATGATTATAAATAGTAATTGACCCCAGTCTTTTCAATCTTACCAGAAGACGTGCTCCTAACTCCACTCCTCCCACCGATCCTATAAGGGTAAATAGAGCAAGTCTATAGTCAATATGTCCATAAGCTCTGTGCTTGAGACTAGCTGCTGCAGTGGTGCCTACCATTTGACAGAGGCCACTACCCACGGCGATATTATAGGGAATACCAAAAACAACATTAAGTAGAGGTGTTATTAGGAAACCACCCCCTACTCCGAACCACCCGGATAAAACACCTATAAGAAAACCTAAGCCAATCAGAGCAGGCAAGTTAATCATGACGTTGATCCCCGGCAGCAATGTATTTAACATCTACTGAATTACCTCCACTTATAAAACCTAGACACCTTATAAGCTCCATCTAACTTGGCCAGTTTGTTGTTTTGGATATGGGGAGTGCGACAAAAATATGCAAAAATACTCCCTCTCCAAAATACCCAAATGAGGTTTTTTGTCAACTCCCTACACTAAATTGTGTTTGTTAAATTTTAAAATTTAACAAAAAAGAAATCGGCGTTTGACAAACAGAGGATTCTATATATAATTTTATAGTTATTAGATTTATCCGTATACGAATATACGTATATTCGTATATGATTGAGGAAAAAATTTAAAGTGAAATGAAAGGAGTGAAATAGTGGTAGGACTTGACCGTCAAAGTTTTGTTCCTCTATATTATCAGTTGGTAACCATTCTGGAGAAGCAGATAAAAAATGGAACATTCAATACGGGCGATTTCATTCCCTCAGTACGAAACTTATGTGAAAGGTATGAAATAAGCGACATAACAGCTCGAAGAGCGATACTGGAACTTGCCAAGAAGGGACTGGTGTCTAAGAGAGCCGGCAAAGGCATGTTTGTCAATGTAAAATCTAAAAAGGCATTCACTGTTACTTTGACTGCTTTTGGACTTAACATAAAATCTTACTGGAGTGGAGCATATATGTTCTTCGATTTAGTTAGGGGGATCACGCAAGCTACTTTAGAGAGAAATATGTCTTTAAAATTTGTTTTTCCTGAGGAAAATGTAGAGCCTACTCTATTCTTGAAAGAATTTGTCAAAACACAAAAGATTGATGGAATTTTCATGCTTGTGTTAATACATAAGGATATCGGCTATGAAGAAATCAAGATTCTAAGAAAGGCAAAAATGCCCTATGTTGTGATAAAGAGTCATATTCCGGGAAAGAAGATTAGCTGTGTATTTTCTAATGATTTTAAGGGAGCGGCTATGGCAACTGAATATCTAATTTCCTCAGGACACCGAAGAATTGGATTTATCAATGGACCGTTAGATAAAGTGGTTATATGGCGGGAAAGAATGAGAGGCTACAAAGAAGCTCTCAAGAAATACAAAATTCAATTAGATAGAAAACTAATTAAGGAAAACAGGAGTGTTTTTGAAAAGAACGGGTATGAATCTATGGGAAAACTACTTCAACTTAAGAATAGACCTCAGGCAGTATTTGTTGCTGGAGATGGAATGGCTGTAGGGGCTTTCAAAGCCATTAAAAAAAAGGGATTAAGGATTCCTGAAGATATTTCAATTATAGGATATGATGATGCTGACGTTGCCAGTTGGTTGGATCCACCCCTGACAACTATTAGTACCTCTTTTTTTGATTTTGGAGAAAAATCCGCAGAATTATTATTTGATATGATCACTCAGGATGGTTTCCCAGAAAAAAAAGTAGTGATAGAACCTGTTTTAAAAATACGCCAGTCATGTGCTAATGTTAAATCAAAATGAACCTGCCAGCATTTAACTAAAACAAACTTACCTCAAGGATCTCATTTCATCTTCTCGTGCTCCGACTTTACTTAAATTCTACGCAAATTGTCAAGATGAACCGTGGACTTGACAAGAAAAAAATTTTATATATAATGTGTGTATATGGGGATACGCACATTGCACCTAGTGGAGTGGATTAAAAGAGCAGAAAGCGCTGGAGTATGCGTGAACTAACTAAAGTAAATAAGGAGGAGGAAGCAAGCCCAAAATTTTCTCAAGACAAAAAAATAAGTAAAGATACACAAAAATGTTCTTATAATCTAAAATTAAATAGGCCCTGGTTAACGTAAGAGCGAGATAAAGATATTAAATTTACCCCTATTTCTTGAAGTTGGCAGAAAACTTGTTATTACTAAAAACTCAAAGGAGAAGAAAAAAAATGAGAGATAAGAATGTCAAATTACTTCTAATTGGATTGGACGGGGCTATGCCTGGCTTACTAAAGAAATTTTCCGAGGAAGGTGAAGTTCCTTGTCTAACTCAGTTAACGAGAGAAGGAGTATTATTGGAGCTTTTACCCTCACCTCCCTGTGATACCCCAACTAACTGGACTACCATTGTAACGGGGGCATGGACAGGGACTCATGGAGTTACGGGTTTTAACGTGCACTTACCCGGAGAATCTCTTTCTCTAGGGGTTCGTTCCGGATTTGACACTCGACTCTGCGGCGCAGAGTTTTTATGGGATGTGGCAGAAAAAAAAGGGTTAAAATCTCTTTTATACGATTACCCTCCCAGTCGACCTCCTACTATTAAAAATGGGATAGTGTTAGGCGGGTGGTTTAATTCTGGAAGGGTCGGTAGCGGAGTAGGGTCATTCCACATGCCTGAATTTGAAAAAGTATTGCCCTATCCTGGGCAACTTCAAATGAATTCTAAGGGAGATGATAACCAGTTATTTACCACAGCTATCCCACTTCCCAAGGGGTCTTACTACAATGCTAAAGAAACCATGGAAAGAGCGGAAGGAATGTGTAATCGGTTTGTGAAGGCCTTGCAATATCTTAAGAAATATCATAATTGGGAGGTATTATTCTCACATCTACACCTTTTGGATTACTTAAGTCACCAAATATTAAATGATATATGGGAGCAACATCCTGATTATACTCCTAAGAGAGGAGAGAAAGGATGGTCAGTGATGCGGGATGCTTATCATCTTCTTGATCGGACAATTAGTAGGGTAATAGATGAATTTGCCGATGAAAAAACGGTTGTCTGTGTAATTTCCGACCATGGAGCTGTTCCAAGTTCAAGATTAGTTTGGCCGGGAAGCGCTTTAGAGAAAGCCGGCCTTACAAAATTTCTCAAAGATGGTGATAACTATCGGATTGACCCCTTGGCTAGTGAGGCAGCCTTTTATTTTAGCCCCCCGGAGTATATTTGGGTTAACCTAAAAGGTCGCGAACCAGACGGTATTGTTGAGCCTGGCGGCGAATATGAGGAGGTGCGTAGCCAGATTATTAGTGCGTTACTAGACATTAGAGATCCTGAGAATAGTAAGTGTCCTTTTTCCCTGGTAATTCGTAAAGAACAGGCAGGTTTTCTTGGCCAGTGGGGAGATCGCTGTGGTGATGTCATATGTTTTACAGAGCCTGAATATGCTTTGTTGGATTTTGGTATGGCTGACCATGGAATAATTGGAGGAATGAAAGAACTACTGGAAATGGGTGATTTACAGATAGGAGGAGATACTCGACAGGGAAGTCATCATGGCCACCTGCCTACCCATAAGATTTCTCCATTTTCTATAAGTGGAGTAGGAATTATTAGCGGACCTGGTGTGAGGAGTGGATATTTTCGTCCAAAACCTGTCCAGATGGTGGATATTGCCCCCACTCTTTCTCATCTTCTTGATTGGCCTAAACCGACGCAAGCTGAAGGTGGGCTCCTATGGGATATTCTGAAATAGAAGGAAAGCAGGAGACATAAAGAATGGCAAAATGTTCAAAGCAATAAAAGGGTCAAATTTTATATAAGGAGGTGAAATTTTCACTTTACAAATGTAGACCTTTTTAATACATAGAGAAGAGTGATACCAAAAATTTTGTCAGCAATCAAAAAGAGAGGAGAAAAAATGAAAAATAAAAAGATACTTATAGTGTTGACAATATTCGATAAAGCAGAGGAGGTACGAAATGATAACAGTATATCCCTTAGCCACAACTATTTACAAACCTGAAAAATGTTATAATGGCTATACAATACTCTGTTTTCCAGCTGGTCCTCCAGCTGGTCCCAAGGTAGTTCAAATACTTGATATGAACGGCAACATGGCGAAAGAATGGAATACGCAGGCGATAAGGGCTAGATTGCTAAAAAATGGTAACTTGTTGGCGTTGGAAAGAAGAAACATGGAATCAAATCGGATAGCGGAGTATGATTGGGATGGTAACCTTGTGTGGGAATATGAGCAATATGAGCCTCGGAGTGCGCCTCATCACGATGTCCAAAGACTACATAACGGTAATACCTTACTGATTTACAAGGAATTGGTACCCGAGGAGTACAGGAAGAAGATTGACGATCCCGTGCGTAGAAGAAACGTTTGTATACAGTCGGATGTTATAACTGAAGTAACACCAGACAAACAGGTAGTATGGGAATGGCATGGGTATAAGTATTTGGATGTAAATTGGTACTCCCCGATATGCAGTCTGGCTGATTGGATGCATACCAACACTATTCAGGCTCTTCCGGAGAACAAGTGGTATGACGCAGCAGATGAGAGATTCAAACCTGGCAACATTTTGGTAAGTCTGAGGAATCTTAGCGTTATCTTCATAATAAGTAGAGATACTAAAGAAATAGTGTGGGTGTATACTGGTGATTATGATGGAGGGCTTGCTGGGCAACACGAACCACATATGATTGAGAAAGGATTACCTGGTGCAGGTAATATACTAATTTTTGATAACGGTGCGCCGCCTTTGAATGCTCTTGAGCACGAAGGACAATCATATGTCCTCGAAATACTTCCTTCTAAGGAAATAGTATGGAAATATGAAAATGGAGAAAAATTTTTCAGTAAATTTAGGTCTAATGCACAAAGACTTCCCAACGGAAATACATTTATATGCGAATCCGAAGGCCCTAGGGTTTTTGAGATCACTTCTGAAGGGGAAATAGTTTGGGAGTATACAGTTCCATACCAATATATCATTGGTCGTGCTTACAGATATCCATACGATTACTGTCCTCAATTAAAGGCTTTGGGAAAACCAAAAGAGAAGTCGATAGAACCACCATCTTATGTATTGACAAAACCGATATCATTAGAGGTTACAAGGAAAAAAATGCTATGGGATTTTCAGATTTAACTTCGTTTATGAAAAATCTAGATAATAAGGGAGGTAAGAGGCTGAAAAAATAGAAATAAAGACTACTTAAATCAGTTTTATGCTAACAATAGCTAGCAAGAACAAGAGTAGATCCCTTATTTGAAAGAAAAGCTAAGATAAAGCCTGGGGGGAGGTGAAAAGCAGTTAGGTCAATCTAGCTTGGGATAAAGGAAATTCTCATAAAGAAGTGTTGAATAATTGCTTTTTCTCAGTGAGAATTTCCACGGAAAGTTGAACCACAGAACCAGCTAAAATTATAAGGTTATTTAAGAAAGGAGAAAGAAATGAAACAACGATTTATTTTGTTAACTGTTATAACCGGGTTGGTGGTATTAATGTGTCAGGTTAGCGTTGTAAACGCAAAAACAAAAAAATTGAAGGTATGGATGCAGACGCAACATTATTATGAGCCTTGGCAAGAGGTAGTTCAGGAGTTTGAAAAAGACTATGGATATAAGGTTGAAGTTGAATTTCTTGGCGCGTGGGCAAATGCTCGAATTAAAATAATGTCAAACTTTGCAGCTGGTACTCCTCCTGATGTAATGGAGGTCCGGCCCAGCTGGACTGCAGAATTTGGAATAAGAGGTTTTGCCAAGGATCTTACAGAGGAAATTTCCCAATGGCCAGCTGCTAAAGATTTTTTCGAAAAGGCACTGGAAGAACCTAAATATGGAGAAAAATTTTATGGCATTAAGGCGTTTGGTACTGCCGAAATGATGTTCTACAATAAGAGTATATTTCGAGGCGCGGGGTTGGATCCTGAGAATCCTCCTACTACCTGGGATGAGACTCTAAAAGTGGCCAAAACTCTAACTTGTGATTTAAACGGAGACGGAGTGCTGGATCGATATGGATGGGGCATAGCTCCAAAGAAATGGGCTCAGACTGCAAGTTTTATGTCTTGGCTAGCGGCAAGCGGTACGCCCTTTTTTAACGAGGAGCGTACTCTGGTGAATTTGGATACACAACAGGCTATTGCATTAGGTAGATTTTTGCAAGATTTGAAAGAAGTGTCATATGTGGCAGAGTCTTCGGCCCCTGCGGATGCAATGAGAAAAAGGTTTGCAACTGGAGAAGATCTTGGGATGATTAGTGGGATAACTGTAGATGTAGGTAACATCCGACGAGTTAACCCGGATCTTGACTATGGTATTTCTTATATGCCGGTGCCCGAAGGCCAAGACTATTGTACGTCACTTCATGGTCCACATTTCATAATTCCAGCCGACGCCGAGAATCCAGAGGCGGGATGGGAATTACTTAAGAGATTTGAAAATGTGGAAAAACTGGTCGAGATTACTAAACAATATGGGATGACTTTTCCTCGTAAATCTTGGGCACAAAATCCAGAAGTCCAAAAGTTGCCAATGATGCAAAAGCTTAGTTCCATATTGGAGACTGCTTCCTCATATTTTGGACTCCAGCTGATTAAGGAGTTAGGAATGCCCTCAGTGACTGGAAAAATTGGTAAAGAATTGATATACGACTTATACGAGAAGATTATATACCAAAACGAGGATCCTACCCAAGCATTTAAAGAGTTTACGGAAGAAGCCAACAAACTCATTCAAGAAGAAAGAGGTAGATGAACTCGAAGAGCGCCTCTACCAGCAGTTTCTCTGCTGGTAGAGGCTAACAGGATATCATGAACATGAAGAAGTATAAACATAAACAAACGAAACTAATATTCACTTATACTGCACTCATCCCGTGTCTGGTTGTTATGGGTGTCTTCATTTATTTTCCTTTAATATATGGATTTCGGGTTAGTTTGGCGAAGGACTGGAGTCTGAATCAATTTGTAGGATTTTCCCATTACATAAAACTGGTTAGATCCTCTGAATTCTGGAATTCGTTGAAAGTAACATTGGTGTTCTGTAGCGCGTATACTCTTATAATCAATACTCTAGGCCTCTTTTTGGCGATTTTGGTTAATAAAAAAATTAAATTTAGGAACTTCTTTAGAGCTGCTTTGTTTTCCCCTTATATGATTTCCATGGTAGCTGTCGGGCTTATTTGGCAGTACATGCTCAACGAAAAAAATGGTCTTATTAACTATCTACTCAAGTTTGTAAGAGTTCCTGCAATTCCCTGGCTGGCGGACTCCCATATTGCTCTATTCTCGTTAGTATTAATCCAAAGTTGGACCTTAACAGGATATATCATGTTGCTTCTACTTGCTGGACTCCAGGGAATATCAAAATCCTACTATGAGTCCGCCGAGATTGATGGAGCTGGAGCTTCAGCGAAACTTCTTTATATTTCCATTCCTCTTCTCCGACCCACATTATTTCTTTCTTCACTTACAGGCTTTATCCAGGGATTTGTTCTATCATTTGCACTTGTTAAAGTAGTAACTCTCGGAGGTCCTATGCACTCTACGGACATATTTTCTTACTTTATTTATAGAACGGCATTTGACTATTTCGATCTACCACTAGCGAATGCTCTTTCTATTTTGGGATTGAGTTTCTTAGCTATACTAGGGATCATTCTATTCAAACTGCAGGAGCGATCAGCGTGAGCATCCTCAAGGAAAATTTTCTTATTATGAGGTGATTTTCCCCATATAAAAATAGAAAAATTATCCAAATACCCTAAAAATGAAGCACGAGAAAATTTCAAGTTATGTTGTATTGATTGTGTTTGCTGTAATAATAATATTTCCTTTATTTTACATAATTTCTGTTTCCTTGCAGAGTTTTAATGAGGTTAGCAAGTATCCACCGACTATTATTCCTCAAGTACTCAAATTCACAAATTATATCACTTTATTTAAGATGGGTCACTTCGCCCGATTTTTTCTTAATAGTCTTATTTTTGCAGGAAGTCTAACTATCAGTCATATGTTTCTTTCTTCTCTTGCCGGATACGTCTTAGCTAAATTTGAGTTTCCGTTTAAAAGGACTATTACACTTCTTGTCCTCACGTCAATGATGTTTCCAGTTAATATGAGAGTCATCCCAGTTTATACTTTGATAGTTAAGCTGGGATTGGCAGGCACTTACACAGGTCTTATAATCCCTTTTTTAACTGGAGGGTTTACCATATTCATTATGCGTCAATATATTGTCTCAGCTATTCCTGATGCATTCATTGATGCTGCAAGGCTGGATGGAGCCTCCGAATTTAAAATATTCTGGACTATAGTTCTACCTTTGGCAAAACCTGCTTTAGCAGTAGTAGCCATTTTCCAATTCGTACTTCGATGGAATATGTTTCTGTGGCCCCTTATTATAACTACAAGTAAACTTCAAACGCTTCCAGTGGCTCTTGCGGGATTAAAGGAAAGCGAACGTTTTGTTCAATGGAATATCATTGGAGCAGGATGTGTCTTTTTGATTGTTCCCACCTTAACTTTATTTTTAATTTTTCAACGTTTTATAATAAGTGAAACTGGTGGAGGACTAAAATTCTAAATTCCACTAGACTCTAGCAAAAGTTTAGAGGTGGTTTAAAGAACTATTCACCCTGTCGCGAGGATTCCTCAAAAAGTCTTCTTTCAAGGAATACATGAATGCTTACCAGTGCCAAAGTATATAAAAAAGAATCCTGCAAGAGCCCTCGAGAAGGCCGCCACCGTGTGTGGAAGTTCGGATATAAGAGGATAGAAGAAAAAATAGGATATCCGAAAATGCAGCAAGAAAGCTGATTTTCAAATTTCGCGACAGAACTTATTGCTCTAAGAGGAAGTTTTGTTTTAGCTCCAGCCCATAGTATCCCATCAGATACCAGCATGAAAAATACTTTCTCTAAAAATACTCACGGGAACCTGATGCCGTCCAAAAAGGAATTTCCATTTAGAAGATAGAACCTGGGACTTCAAGCTGCTGGTGTATACTTCTTGCATCGGATAGGAGCATATATCTCTTCAAATCTGGCAAATTTGGGAAGTGGCCCGCCAATTAATGGCAGAGCCCAATTTACAAATGCGTCTGTTACATCCATCCCCTCTGATGTAATCCATTCTTTAGGAAACTTTCTTTCTGAGTTTGCCGCACGACTCAAAGGAACCTTATCATAAATAACCTCATAAGCATCCTTTGGCATTCTTACTATAGTGGACATAAAATCACTTTCTCCGGCTAAGGCCATTTTTACTGCATATCTACCTACCTGGTAAGCTTCCTTTCTATCCACCTGGGATACATAAGCAGCCTCCCGCCTCTGCCGAGTTCCTGGTCTTTCAGATCTGGCTATCCCTTTAACTACCAACCTGCTTTGCGCTCTTCCCTTCTTATCTTTTCTGCCCGTACCATTAAGGTAATTGATAAGTACCTGCTCTACTGTTGTCTTTGAAGCACTAAACTCTACATGACCAAAACTATCGCGCAATATCCCCAGATCCCCTAAGGGTGCTCCTTCACTGATAATAACTATACACCTGCCGAACTGGGCTAACCTTTTATTAACTTTTTCAGTGATGAACTCCAGGTTAGCTTGATAATCATCTTTAGATAAAGCTTCTGGAAGTATTATAAGTAGGGGCATTTTTCTTTCTGGATCGGCAAGGCGAGCCGCAGCAGGTATAAAACCAATCTTTCTTCCCATTACCCCAATTACTAAAACAGGATCGCTGGTATAACTTGCTTTATTCTCTTCGTTTGCCTCCAGTATATTAATAGCTGTATTTCTGGCCGTGCTTGCGTAGCCAGGATTATGATCACAAATGGCAAATGTGCCATCGGATTCCAGACTCCCACCAAGATCGTTATCAATTGTTTTTGGTATGCCTGCACAAATTATCTCTAAATTATTTTGCCTGGCTAGCTTACTTACTTTATTCGCTGTATTCATTGAATCTCCACCACCGCAATAGAAGAAATAGCCAACATTATGTTTATTAAAAACCTCTATAATTCTAGCTAAATCTTCATCACTCCTTATTTTATATCTACAACTGCCAATTGTTCCCGCAGAAGGAGTTTCTCTTAGTAGAGCTATTTGCCGCCGATCTTGAGCAGATATATCTAGCAACCGCTCATTAAGAACACCAAGGATGCCCATCTTTGCTCCATATATTCTATCTACTTTTTTTGAGGCAGCTAATACATCAATTGCTCCTCTTATACTATTATTTATTACCGCAGTCGGTCCTCCTGATTGTGCTATGACTACATTTTTCATTTCAAGTTATCTTTATTACTATGTCGCTGATAATATTAGCTGCTTCATCACAGCGATCGGCACAGTTACTTAAGTGCCGGTATAGCTCTCTCATTTTAAGAATATAGATAGTGTCCTTATTCTTGAATAAACTGGCTAATGCCTCATGATAAAGGTGTTCAATATGATTTTCCGCTTTTTTTGCTTTAATTACATAATCTAAGACAATTTGGGGGCCCTTTTTTAAATTGAGAACCGCTTGAGAAATATTTGCACTGGCTTCAAGAAGAACATCGACCATCTTCTGAATATCTGGAGTTGGTTTAACCTTGTAGATTAACATCTCTTCCACTGTCCTTTGACCATAGTCAATAATATCATCTATAGCTCGAGAAAGAGAAAAAATATCTTCTCGATCAATAGGGGTAACAAAGGCAGCATTTAGCTCCCTAATGAGGTTAAGGCGAAGCTCATCTGCTTCTCTCTCGATTTCCTTTACTCTTCCTCCATTGGCTGGATTTACTTCTTTCATAAACTCTTTTAAGGCTTTCATTCCAGCTAAAGTTTTATCAGCCTGGCGGGTAAGCATCTCTAAAAAGTCTTTTCTTTTAGGCAGGAAGAAATCCTTTAAGCCCATATTTTCCTCCTAAAATTTCATAAAATTTTTGACATTACCTCTTAATACGCTTGCCGAAGGACATTTCCTGAGGCTCACCTTAACCAATAAATGAATAAATAAAACATTACAGCAATTATTCCCGCTCCTGGTAAGGTAAGGAGCCAACTGATAAGAATTTCTCTAATAACATTCCAGCGTATGGCTTTGGGTCTGTCAGCGGCTCCTGCCCCCATAATGGAGGAGTTAACTATTTGAGTAGTGCTGACAGGAAAACCTGTTAAAGAAGATAGACAAATAACGAGGCTAGAGGTAACTTGAGCTCCAAAACCATGGACAGGCCGAATTTTATATAATCTAACCCCCAGAGTTTTCATAATGCGCCAGCCACCTCGAGAGATTCCAAAGGAAATCCCAACCGCGCAGATAACTACTACCCAGAGGGGGACAATAAAGGCATTTTCAGGAAAGTGATAAATCTTAAGAACCATTAAGGACATCACTATAACACCCATACTTTTAGGAGCATCGTTGCCAGCATGGCTCAAACCCAGAAAAAAGGAGGATAGGATTTGCGAATGCCTAAAAAACTCATTTATCTTCGGAGAGGCTTTTCTACTCAAGATAAATGTCAGTTTAGTAAAGCCAAATCCCAAAGATAGACCAATGAGGGGAGAGGTAAAAAGCACAAGAAGAATGAGAATAACGCTGTGCCAATGAATAACTTGCCAGATTTCTCCCCCAATAAGAAATATTTCCATAATGGCTGCTCCTAATAAACCGCCCACCAGCGCTTGGAAAGAACTGGAAGGAAGACCCCGCCACCAGGTGAAGAAATTCCAGGAAATAGCTCCCATGAGAGCAGCAAAAA
>Ga0209979_1004080_pt1 | contig 12308 bp, 7 predicted proteins | sample AnhtaG_FD_183114 | JGI IMG/M metagenome (GOLD analysis project Ga0209979, IMG submission 183114) | Deep subsurface microbial communities from Anholt, Denmark to uncover new lineages of life (NeLLi) - Anholt_01485 metaG (SPAdes) (version 2) | ecosystem: Environmental > Aquatic > Marine > Oceanic >...
CTTTCATACATTACTGGTTTCAACTTAAGTGCCTCTCGCTTCTTATTGATGTGGTCTATCATCAGGTGGGCAGCCTTTATGGGATCTGATTCAAAGGCGAAGTTTGCTCCCACAACCTGTTTCAATCTTTTGGTTAGTAACTCGGTTACCTCTTTGCTTCCCAAAATCGGGAAGGGATTCCCCAGCACAGTAAATACCCCAGAAGCCACAAAATAGAAGGCGATAGAAACTGCTTTCTCGCTCATCCACTCTGGAGCTGCACCAGCAACAGGCAAGTCCGATATATCGTCACCCAAACCGCCTTCATTAACGACGTTACAGAGAGTAATCAGGATTCGGCTATTATCCACGCAAGAGCCAACATGGAGAACCGGTGGAAGTCCTACTGTCTCGCATATTTCCTGAAGACCTTTCCCCGCGTATTGAAACGCAGCTTCCGGTTTCAAAAGTCCCGCCTTAGCACTGGCAATTGCTGAACAACCAGTAACTACCACCAGAACATCATTCTTAATTAACTCCTTAGCCATCTCCACATGGCCCCAATCCTGCTTTATCTTGGGATTATTGCAGCCAACTATACCTGCTACTCCTCTCAATCTACCACTGATTATGGCATCGTTCAAGGGACGATAGGTAGCTCGGTATTTGCCTCCCAGAAATTTAAATACAGTCTCCGCAGTAAATCCCGCCACTAAATCCATTTTCACAGCGGGTATATTAACTTTCTCTTTCACTCTATTCTTGAAATTCTCCACCGCCATCCTTACAATCTTTTTGGCAATAGGCAGAGCTTCCTCTTCTTTAAACTCCACATGTTCTGCTCCGGGAAATTTTGCCTTAGGAGAAGTAGAAACAAGCTTTGTATGGAAACATTTGGCTACTGAGGAAAGAGATGGCATTATACATTGAACATCCACCAGCATCAAATCGACCGCTCCCGTTGTTATGGCCAACTCTTGCTGAAGGAAATTTCCCGCAATCGGTATGCCATGGCGCATCAAAATCTCGTTGGCAGTGCAACAGATTCCCGCCAGGTTAATACCTTTTGCTCCGTTCTTTTTGGCAAGTTCGATTAACTCCTTGTCCTGAGAAACTGCAACAATAACGTCAGAAAGTGTAGGTTCATGACCATGGATTACCAGGTTGACTTCATCCTCCTTAAGTACACCTAAGTTCACCTTAGCCCGGATAGGCCTGGGGGTCCCAAAAAGAACATCGGAAAGTTCTGTAGCAATCATAGAGCCACCCCATCCGTCTCCCAAGGCAGTTCTCATACCATGGGTTATGAGATTTTCACAATCATTATCCACTCCCATGGTTGTACGATGCATTACCTCCACTATCTCCCTGTCGATTCCCCTGGGCATAATCCCTAGTTTCCGCCATAAGGCTTGTCTCTTCTCTGGAGCACGGTGAGAAAATTGTAGCTCTCCGTGTTGCTGACCGAACTCAGAAAATACTTTTTCTGCCACTTCCTTTGCAATTTCCTTTTTATCTCTTCCATTAGTTCTTATTCCCAACTCGCCAGCGAGGGAAAGCAATTTCTGTTCATCTTTAACCCCGTAACCCTTTGTCTTTCCCTGAGCACTCAATAGCAACGTATGGGCAATGTCCCGTCCGTGGTCAGAGTGGGCAGCTGCCCCGGCAGCAATCATACGGGTTAAATTTCGGGCGGCAATAATTTCTGCCGTAGCCCCACAAACTCCCTTTTGAGGACCTTCCTCAAAAGGATCAATCCGGCATGGCCCTAAAATACAGTTCCTGCAGCAAAGACCAAGTTCACCAAACCCACATTGCGGAACCATCGCTTCATATCTATCCCAGGCAGTATCAATCCCTTCTTTTTCAGCAATTTTCAATAGTTCCTGGCTTGCCTTATCTATAGACTTTTCTTTCTCTCTCATCTTGCCTCCTCACTGATACTTTTGTACTGTCTAAATCTAGTTATAGTCTTTTTAGCTAACTGCAATATGGTGAAACTCTGCTGTTTTCTTTTTCGTAAAATGCTTTTTCTTATTATGAAGAATTTCTTTTATTTTTTCGAACTGATGACTGTGGCATGTAAAGTAGATAACTTGAGTTTCATTTGATATACCTATGATAAAATTCATTATTTGCCTCCATCTCTGTTCGTCGCAATTTGAGAATGTTTCATCAAGGAAAAGTGGAAACTTTTCTCTCGTTTCACTTAATACACGACAAAGAGCCATCCTTATTGTCAGATACACTTGGCTAATTGTGCCCGTAGAAAATTTTTTTATGTCTTTATATCCAAGTCCTCGGACAAGAAGTTTTATGTCAAAAGAGGTATCTATTTTTATGTCAGTATAACCAATTCCTATCTTTGGAAGTATTTCTAGCGAAGTAGAATCCACTTCGGGAGAAAAATATTGTGCGTGGAAATCTCCTTCCACTTTATCAATTATTTCTAATGCTTTTTCAACAGCATCTCTACAAAATTCTACTTCTTTATATCTTTTATTTCTTTCATCTAATTCCCTATCTAAATCATCTAATGGTCTAATTGATTTACACAGTTCTCTTATTCCCCCTTCTAACTCTTTGATTTGCCCTCCTAATTGATGAATTCGGTCGGCCGCTATTTTCATCTCTTTATCATATTCATTTACTTTTTTAGTCGAAACTTGGTAATTTTTCACATCAGGAGTTCTCTTTTCTATCTCATCGAGGAAAGATTGTAGACTGCCTACTTCTTTATTCAAAGCTTCTACATCTTCAGCACCTTCAATTCCTTCCAAATGAGCTTCAAGATTTTCAATTTTTTGTTTTTTCTTATTCCATTCCTGATACAATTTTAAGCCATTGTCGAATCCATTTACATCTGCAACTTCAGCTCTAGCGAATATATTTTCAACATCCTTGTTCAATTTACTTATTTCTTTCTCCTTAGATGCCAGTTGATCAGCCAATCCAGTTAATGATTTTTCTATCGCATTTACCTCCCTTGAAATATTTGTATAACTTATATAGTTATTTCTAATCTTATCGATCTCAGTCTGGCTAATTTCCTCCTCGTCTTTTACTATTTGAATCCTTGCAAAGACTTTCTTAATCTTTGTCTTATATTCGGACATCTCGCCTTCCAGTTTTTTGATTATTTGCTCTCTTTTAGAAACAAAAATTTGTTCTACTCTATTTTTAAGGGATTGATATTTTTGATACTCATTCATAAAATTCTCTACGTCTTGAACTTCTGCTTGTTTTAGAATCTTGCTCATTGCTGATTTGTTTTCTTTAACCTTACTACCTAATTCAACAATTAATTCATCTTTTTGAGACTTTTGTTTTATGAGTTTTTTATGCTGTCTCAAATTGCCTAGTATATAAATAAAAGACACTATTCCAACAATCCCTGTAAGTCCTATAATGAAGATTTTTTTCAATAAAATGCTTAAAGCGACTGATGTTATCGATATTAAAACAAAAAATGTAGAAACATATCTTTTTGTTTTCAAACTTTTAATTTCATTTATTATTTGTTTATCTTCATTTTCAACTATAGCCAATTGTTTTTCTGACTCTGTTGTAAAACCTGACAGTTTGTGTATTTCAGTAACTATATTCTTCTCAAATGCTTCGAACCGTGGTTTATATCTTTCTAGTTCTTCATTTATCGCTTGTTCTTCTTTACTCAATTTCTTTAATTCAGTTCTTTCTTGATTAACTTTCTTTTCATTTTCTTGAATTAAAGTCATATAGCTATCCAGATCTCTAAAATCTTTATCACTTAGTCTTGAAAACCTCTCAAGTTCTGTCAGCAATTTTTTCTTCTGTTTAAGAATTTCCTTTAACTTTCTTATTTCTACATCAAATTTGTTTTTATCTTCATCTAGGATTTTTATCTGTCCTAATATTGATTTCAATTCATCAGTTTTCTCTATTGGAAAGTTTTTGTAACGGTCTAATTTAGCCAAATTTTGCTTTTTTAGAGAAATCTCCTTTTTAATGTTGGTAATTGTTTCAACATCATTTCGTAATTTAAGATATTTACTTTTGTTGAGCATATATTCTAATTTTTCCAACCTTTGTTTTTCATTTTTGACTTTATTGTTTAAATCTTTTCTATAAGATTCTTTTTCTGAAATATTATTCATTATTTTCACAATACGTTCTTTTTCTTGTTCAAGTTGTCTAATTTCGGATGAAACACGACCTAAGTTTGTTTTCTTACCTCTATCTGTTTTGCCAATCTCGTTTTTCAAAAAGCCTTCAAGTAATTCTTTAGCTTTTTTCGCACTAGCTTTTTCAGTTGAGGTATCTCTTAGTGCCTGAAGGGCAGACTTCATCTCTTCAGTATTTCCCAACTGATCTATTTGATTCTGACCGATGAAACAACTACTCATAAATACATCTCTACTAATGCCCAAGTGCTCATTTCCTACAACTGTACCCTGTGCTTTATTAACTGGAAAATTCTTTGTTATGTCGTTTCCAAATCTATCAAAAACAGAAGTTTTGATTTTTGGTAAAAAAGAACTCTCGATTCTAAATTCTTCACCATTTGAAAGTTGATATACCAATGCCCCTCCAAATTCCTCTTCAAACCATGGTTTCCAACGATTCCTTTCTTTCTTATCCAAACCATACAGGAATGCAAGGAGCAACTGATGTAAAGTGCTTTTACCTGCTTCATTCACTCCAAAAATAATATTGAAACCTTTGGATAGATTAAAATCGGTTTTGGTAACTTTACCAAAACCTCTTATTTCAATTTTCTTGATTATCATTTCCTTGTTCCATATAGGTATATCTTTCTTTTATTTCGTTGCGATAAAATCCATCCAGTCCATAGTAAAGGGCGTGCTTAAGTTTTAACTTTTCATCCTCGTCAGAGATCTCTCCAATTTGTTTTTTTATGAACCTCACAAACTCGCCTACAACATTTCTCTGTGATTCAATCTCTTCAAGATTGTAAACTGGATAGAAATTGTCCTTCTTTGTAGCCATCCTTACGTAATAAAAGATGTTTCTTATTTCACCGCTAATATATTCTAAGTCCACAGAGAGCCCTGGATCATATTCACCGTAAAGACAAATCTTAGCTATCAATTGTCTCCATTCTTCCTTTTGTCCTTCTTTAATTTTATCCACTATGTCTTCCTTGGTTTTCGCTCCGGTGCAGTCAAATTCCAGCGTTTGATATTTCTTTATACAGGTAACTATCTGCCTTATACTCACAGATTTTTTGCTAATTTCAGCAAGAACAATTCCCTTTTCTCCTTTTTCATCAAATCCTCTTCCCTCCGGGCATCCAGGATAACATCCAAACATATCTTTATTTTCTTTACCAATATCCTTGAATTCATGATAATGTCCTAAAGCATAATAATCAGCACCCGCTTTTTTCAAATCCAACGGAGTAAATGGAAATGCTACTTCCCTGCTATATTTCTCAGGCATCCAATCAGCTTGGTATGAGCCATGCATTATTACAATATTAATTACCGATTTATCGCTGACCTTTAAATTTTTCAGATAATCTGTATCATCGTTAAATTTTGTATTAGCAATACCGTAAATTTTCACTCCTAAGTCATCTAATTCAACAGTTTCAAATTGATTATCTCTGAATATGTGAACATTTTCAGGCCAATCAGTGTCATAATAAGGTGAGCCTATAATACACGGATCATGGTTGCCAGGAGTTATAAAAATCTTTCTTGGGGATATTCTGGATAATTGGTCTTTTACTATCTGTAGGGTATCTGCACTTCCCTCCATAGGCGCATCGAACAAATCACCTGCAATAATGATAAAATCTACTTTTTGTTTCTGGCCAATTTCTAATATCTTTTTGAAGACATCTAACAAATCTGCTTTTCGCTCACCAATTTTATTAGGTGGCATTTCTCTAAAACTTGTGTCCAAGTGCAAATCTGCTGTATGTAAAATTTTAATACCCATTAAATTTCGCTTTCCTTTCCAAATCCAATTCTAAAGGCCTTAATTAAGCCTACTTTTAATTACTCAACATTTATAGGTTGGGAAAAACCATAAAGTTCCACTTAATCTTTTCCTGTGTCCCTCACTTTGTGCTTTTCTTTTCTGATACCTTATTCTTTCCCTTAGTTTTCTATCACTCCCCCATTAGACCTTCTTTAATTTCTCTTATTTCTCCAATTAGAGAAGTGGCGGTCTTATCAATCAAATCTTTATTATACCAAATGAAGCCCAAAATTTCAAAATCGGAAATATTCTTTCTAATGAAATCTATATCTTCATGACCACGAACCTTATTACCCACAAGAAAAACCTTCTCTATTTTCAAATCTTCTGCCAGAGACTTAATTCTAAATGCCGTTTCAATGGACCTCATGCTCGGCTCCACAACTACAATGAGACTATCCACTCCTTCTGCTATACCTCTTCCTAAATGTTCTATGCCTGCTTCCATATCGAGGATTATAACATCTTCCCGATTAAAAAACAGGTGAGAAAGTATTGCTTTAAGAAAAGCGTTTTCAGGACAGAAGCATCCACTTCCGCCTTTCTTTACCCTTCCCATGAGCAGAACTTTTATGCCCTGATACTCTCTGGAAAACTTATCAGGAATATCGTCCACCCTGGGATTGAGCTTGAAGTACCCTCCTACTGTGCCGGGTTCAACTCCTGTCCTTTCTGCAATCAGTTCCTTCATCTCCACAAGGGGGACTATCTTCTCAGGTTCAGGAAAACCGAGAGTGGCTGCCAAGTTACTGTCGGGATCGGCATCAATAGCAATAACTTTCTTCCCATCCTGAGAAAAACTAAGAGCCAATCCTGCAGCCAAAGTAGTCTTTCCCGCTCCGCCCTTACCGGTTATTGCCAATTTCATTTCTCTCTCTCTTATCCTCTTTATTTATTTTTCAAGGCACTCTTTTAGAAGTTTTCGTAATATTTCTTCTGAAAAATCCTGTCCCTCATAAATATAGAATAATATAACATTATTTATCTTGCAAAGTTGCGATTTTTCCTTATCCCTACTTTGAATTCTCTCAAAACCTTCTTTTCCACCGAAATATTCTATGGGTTCTGTGTGCTGTCGTCCTTGATACTCAAAAGCTATCTTTAATTCTGGAATAAAGATATCTAAATGCATCATCCCTAGCCACTTAGGTTTTGCATGATGTACAACTTGATAATCTGGGAAAATATTTTTTAGGTTTTTAAAAAGTAGGGTCTCAGAAATCCACTGTTCCCCAACAGGAGGAATACCATGCCTTTTTCTGACTCTATTTTCTGGCTCATAATTTTTGATCAAACTAAAACTTACTTCAGAAGGTTTCTTGCCCTCTTTCTCTGCAATTTCTATTGCCATTTTATCTCTTTTAAAATCTATCTCTCTCCAATATTGAGCATAAAAAGTACTACCGTACATTAATTTTCCAGAAGTTACTGGCGATGTGTCGCTAAGTCCTCGGCATTTGGGACAGATTCCTTTCAACCAAGTTCCTTTTATTTGATAGGGACGTGTCTTTTCAACTAATTCACGTTCACAATCGCACATAAAAATATTCTGACATTTAATACATTCATATTTTCGGTATGTTTCCCAATGATTTTGAAGTTGAAGATATTCATGAGAACACACTCCAAGAGGTATACTAGGAGAAGGGTTTTTGAAAGGTTCTTTTATTTTCACTTCCCAAATTGTTTCTAAAGATTGTTTTGAAGGTTTAATTATATTTTTACTCTTTTTCGTTTTTTGATATTTATATTTAATTTCTTTATTTACTTTATCTACCTTTTCAACAACAAAATCTACAACAAATGAAATTTCATCAAAACGGAAAGACTTATGAGGCGTATTAATTGAAGTTGGACCTTCAAATTCTATTGTTACGTAACCAGTTTTTGAGACTTCTTTTTTGATAAAGGGCGCCCCACAAAAAACTGTTTCAGTATGACGTTTCTCATAATCAAAACGATGGGTCAAATAGAATAAAAATTCTTCTCCTTCATTTTGTTGAAAACGAAAAAGGGCTTCTTGGCAACAATCATATGCCTCTTGTAAATGCCTTTGAGTCATTGTTGGTATCTTTACTCCAAGATTTTTACCGAAATAAAAAAGGTCTTTACCATCCATAGGTAAACCAACTAAGATTTTTAAGTTAAGCAGCCGATTTAATTGGTGTAAACTTTTCCATGTATCCTCATTTTGAATTAAACGATTAAGAGCTTCAGTATAATAACCATGAAATTCAAGAAGATCTGTCATCCAGTCAGCTACGTAGTTACCAATCTTGCCTGGATAACAACCAATTAGAGCATTCAATTCCAATAGTGTCTCTTGAAAATCTTTCTTTTGATGAATCCCTCGGTCCAAAACCTCATAAACGTATGTAAAGATATAAGAAATATCCGCCTGTTTTGGCTTCTTTTTCTGCCACTCATTTCGCCAATACCGATAAAACTTTAACTGCTTAGAGTTCATATCATTAATCGAAGGATAATATTGCTTGAATTCAGGCATTCTCTTAGCTGGGGGCTGAACATAATCAGGTTTGTTGGGCCATTCGCTTATCTTTTCATCATTTTTAGTTTTAGTAGTTTTGTATAAATTTTGAAAATATTGCTTAAATATAATCATAATTTCTGATATTTCTGTTTTTCTTTTTTCATATAGGAACAGTGTGTTTTAGCCAAGATTAGAAGTTATTCTGAACAAACCATTTAAAAGATCATTTAAAAAATAATTTATGAAGAGCGTGATGACCAAACTATCTTTTCCTGATTTCCTTTTTCACCAAGTCTTGATAGGCTCTATGGATTCTCTGAGTGAGGGTGCCTGGCTTTCCCTTGCCGATTCGACGACCATCGATTTCTACCAGGGGCATAATTTCAATTAAAGAATTAGTAAGGAAAGCCTCCTCTACTCCCATCAGTTCATCTAAGAAAATCCTTCTTTTATATACCTTAAGTCCCAGGCTGGTAGCCAACTCCAGAACGACTCTTCGCGTTATCCCGGGCAATAACCCTGACTCTTCTGGTGGTGTAATTACAATTCCTCTTTTCACCAAAAAGATATTGCTCGTCGAAGCTTCAGTAACATCACCTATAGTATTGAGCAAAATTCCCTCATCAACTCCCTTGGCTTTTGCCTCTTTTCTGGCCAATATATTATTTAGAAAGTTGAGCGACTTCAATCTGGATACAGGGGATGCCTGATTCTGTCTGGGCCCAACTACTGTAGATCTCCATCCTCTTTTATACTCTGAGGGAGAAAGTGGCTTGAACTTTCTGGCCATTATTACTAAAGTGGCTGATGATTTAGATTTAGAAATTAAGCCAGTCTCGGAAATTCCTCTGGAAAGAGTAAGTCTTATATAGGCTTCGGAAAGATTATTTGTTTTTAGTATTCTCTTGATTATATTTTTTAGCTCTTTTCGAGTATAGGAGAAAGAGATCTCTATTTCTTTTGCCGAGCGGAATAGCCTATCCAGATGGTCTTCCAGGCGAAAAACTTCACCCCAATAGGCTCGCATTGTCTCAAATAGACCATCCCCATAGAGAAATCCTCTATCGAAGACGGAAATTTTTGCCAGGGTAAGATTCACAAAAGAACCGTTGACAAATACTTTTTCCATATTCAGGACTTTTCCGATTACATACCTCCCTTTCGGGAGGACTCCAAAAAGACTTACCCTTTCGGGAGGACTCCACAGTCTATAAACTGCTCGGATGGGTAAGCGCCTCTTTCCCTTTCCCCATAGTCAGAGTTTCTATTAAAGCTCTGGCTTTATGTAGCGTCTCCTCATATTCTTTCTCGGGATCAGAGTCGGCTACAATTCCGCCACCAGCGTGGAAGTATATCTTTCCATCAGTGATTACCATAGTTCTAATTACAATATTAAGGTCGGTTTCTCCATTAAATCCTATGTATCCGATAGAACCAGTATAGACACCTCTCTGATTTGGCTCCAGCTCATCGATTATCTCCATAGCCCTTATCTTTGGCGCGCCTGTTATCGACCCTCCTGGAAAACAGGCTTTTAAACAGTCGATGTGGTGTTTGTCTTCTTTTAGCACTCCCTCCACTGTAGAAACAAGGTGAAAGACTGTGGGATAGGTCTCCAGAGTGATGAGTTCAGCTACTCTTACAGAGCCGTATTCACAAACTCTCCCTAAATCATTTCTTTCCAGGTCGACTATCATTATTAGTTCTGCTTTATCCTTCTCGCTTTCCCAGAGTTCCTTAGCTAACCTTTTATCTTCGAGGCTGTCTCTACCCCGGGGCCGCGTGCCTTTAATAGGACGAGTCTGAACCTTTCTTCCCGAGATGCGCAAGAATCTTTCGGGAGAGGCACTTACTATAGTTAGTTCAGGAAAATTTAACAAACTGGCAAATGGTGCCGGATTAATTCGACGAAGCTTCTCATATATAATGAACGGCGAAGCCATCTGAGAACATACAAACCTCTGGGAAAGGTTAACCTGAAAGATGTCCCCAGCCCTGATATACTCCCTGGCTCTCTCTACAGCATCAAGATAGGCTGAGTGTGAAAGATTCGACTTTATCTCTGGAACATTATACTCTTCCCTGACTGAAAAATCTTCTGGGGAAGTTTTGTTCAATATCTCCAGCGCTTCTTCCAGGCGCAACCTGGCTCTCTCTTTTCTTCTGGCTGGTTCTTTTTCCGGAAGACCCGAAGAAGAGATGAACAGTCTACCCGTTAAGTGGTCGAAAGATAACACCAGGTCATAAAAACCTAAATAGCAGTCGGGAAGTTCTAAATCGTCAACGCTCTTTCTGGGCAATTTTTCCACAAAATGGCATAAATCATAACCAAAATAACCCACTGCTCCCCCAGGAAAAGGAGAGTGGCCAGAAGAAGCTAAGTTGTACTGCGAAATGAGCTTTTTGAGAACATCAAAAGGGTCTCCCGAGAATCTCTGAGTCTGTCCTTGTTCACAAATTTCAATCTGTTCTCCCTTGCTCTTGAACACAAGAAAGGGCTCACTACCGATGAACGAATACCTGCTGAAGTCGCCTACAGAACCTCCGCTTTCCAGAAAGAAGCTATAGCGGCTATTCAAAAATTGCCGGAATAACTTATGTGGAGGAGATAGAGTGGAAATTTCTCCTACCCACTGTAAAGGTTCGACTAACTCCTTCACTCACTCACCCCCGGAAATAGCTGGCCTTAATATTATCGGAAACTCCTCTGGTCAACTTCACTACCTTCTCAGCAACCTCTACCGGTAGAGTTCCTGTGCCGCAACTGGGAGTAATCAATAAATTCCCCAGAATCCTTTCTCTCTCTACACCTTTACTCCCTAAAAGTTTTAATCCCTCTTCGAATCTTTTAATTAAACTGTTTATCTCCTCTTCCATTACCTGGGAGGATGCGGGCACAATACCCCAGGCTAAGTAGCGACCTTGACTCAAAAATTCTTTCAACTTTTCTGGGTACAAACCAATAGTTTCCAGGTAACTATATGCATCGAAACTAATAATGTCCACTTTTGTGTCCATAAGAATTGACCAGTCTGTGTTTCCACAACAGTGTATCCCGGCAATCGCTCCCTCTGATTTAATGGCGTCGATAACCTGATTCAGATAATTTACTACTTCATCTCTACTCAGTGAGACGAAAGCAGAACCAAAGGACGCAAGATAGGGCTCATCTATAAAAATAATAATTTGAGGGAAGACCTCTTTCATCCTTGTAATCTGCCAGCAAGCCTTCATCACGCAAGTCTTCACTACCGCATCCACAAGTTGCTCGTGATAGAGGATAGACTTTCTATTTTCGTCAGTAACAGTGAGTCCGAAACTAATAGGACCAATAAGTTGTCCCTTCAGCGCCAGAATACCAGCTCCTCCCTCGCCTTTTGAGAGTTTCTTTCTAAGATGTTCCATAAGGGAATAGAACCCTGCTGCATAATCCTCACTAATCTTAAAATAATCGACTCTGTTCTCTATTATTTTTTCATAGAACTTCTCTAACTCCCCACTTATATCTCCTTTTGTCTGGAAGTAGACCTTCTTCTTCTCCTCATCTAAGACGAGGCAGGGCATCCCTTCGCTCACCTGTACATACATATTCTCCCGTAAATTACGCTTGGGAAGTTGTGGCCAAGCCGGTATTTGAGAAAAACTCTCCAAGACTATCTCACAGGCTCTATCAATATCCTGATGAGGTAAGCTGCCAATCGCTGTACACACTCCTTTAAATTCCATCCTCTAACCTCCTGGAGTAGGTAGAGTAGAGAATTGGCGTAGTGGTTTAGGTCAAGCCTATCCGTTTCTGCCCCTTTCGGTTGGCAGTGCCTCAATATCCTGACCTTGCTCTATCTCCAACTCC
>Ga0209979_1004081_pt1 | contig 12302 bp, 8 predicted proteins | sample AnhtaG_FD_183114 | JGI IMG/M metagenome (GOLD analysis project Ga0209979, IMG submission 183114) | Deep subsurface microbial communities from Anholt, Denmark to uncover new lineages of life (NeLLi) - Anholt_01485 metaG (SPAdes) (version 2) | ecosystem: Environmental > Aquatic > Marine > Oceanic >...
AGGTCCTGGATGTTGGAGCGGGTGGCCACAAGGTAGTTATCGATGTCGGCGTCGCCGCCCATGATCTTCAGGCTGGCCGTGATCTGGGTGAAGGTGGGGGTCGACTCCGTCCAGGTGTCGCCCACATCGTAGAAGGAGGCGGTGGCGGCGGTGCTCTCGCGGTTGTAGGTGAGGCCGTTGCCTACGATCTCGACCGCGGGAAATCAGATGCTCTTTTCGGTACGTCCTCAGGTTGCCGCCCGAGGAAGTCACCGCTGGCTAGTAGGGGGGCGTTCGCCTTGCTCCGCGACGAGCGGAAGAGGAGAGGGCTGCCGACGAAACTGGACGGACGTGACCGGACGCCGCTCCTGGCCGGCCGGGCGCGGAGGCCCTACACGACGAGGGGCCTGCACAGGCTCGTGGCCACAGCGGCCAAGCTGGCTGGTATCGACAAGCCGGTGTCGCCACACTGGCTTCGGCATTCATTAGCCACCCTCGCGGCGGTTGGCGGTGCACCACCGTATCAGCTGCAGGCGGACCTAGGGCACGCCCGGCTGGAGACCAGTCAGCGGTACGTTCACTGGGCCAAGGGGCTAGCGGACAGCGCGGTCGACCGGCTGCCCATCAGGCACCTTACGTAGGCGAACGGAGGCTCCAGATGTCCGTTGCCGGTGCGCATCACCAGCTGATGAGCTCCTGCCTTCCAAGCAGGTTGTCGCGGGTTCGATTCCCGTCTCCCGCTCCACCCCCAGTTAGACGTTACAGCGCACGCAAGGCGAGGGCCGCCGAAGGGCGGCCTCCTGCTTTCCAGGCAGGTTGTCAGCGATCTCAATCAAAGGAACTCAGATATTTCTACCGCTTGACCTTGGGCGCTGCGGTGGCAGCGTGGTGAGCGTCACGCCAGGGCTGAGCAAGGGGAAAGCGGGCGATCGAATGCTTGTCCCTCCACTTGGAGCAATGCCAACCCGAGACCGGCACGGATAGTGACTGCAGCGCCGTCAGCGTGGGTGGACTCTGTCCTAGCCTTGACCCTACATGCGCGGCCGCGCGACCCCCTGGGCCCTTGCCCGGTCGCCGGACAGCAGCGCGGGCAGAACCCGCACCCGATTGATCACTCTGCATGAGGCAGCGGCACATGCGGCTACCTCAGTGGCGGTCTTCTTCTGGCAGTAGCTGACGACAGCCCCATCGATATAGGCTACACGGTCCATCACCACCACCCTTAGCGTGCCGACGCCCCCAACATGATTCTGCGAAAAGGTCTCCAGGATAGCCCGCTCCGATTCTTGATCGTGCTGGGCGGCTACCCCGGCCGAGTCCGCTCTTCGCACAAGACCCCTCCCCCTCGAATGACTCCTAGTCCGGCGTTACGTCACCCGCGAGGGAGGGGACAAGCTCGGTGCACTGTGGTCGGCGGCCTCTTCACCACGAGAGGACCGCCCGAGCGTCACCTGTGGTTCCCTTCTTTCGGAGGCGGTTCTGTAAAGTAAGACGCATGACGGGGCGCTGTGCTACAGTCAGCGCCGATCGCTGCCCGTAACGAGTGCCTCTCACAGGCGTCTTATCTGTAGAGCAAGGGGCAAAGGCCGCCTCGCTAATACCGCGCAGAGAGCCTGGCGACGGGCTTGTTGGGTATCCCCCAAAGACCCCCGAGCGCCAAGAGGAACCGGCGCTGCATCCCCGTTAGCGCACTGACCCAAGCCATATCATAGGTCTTCTTAGGGGTTGTGCATAAGTCCGAGACCCCAGTTCGCGCTAGGTGAGGCGGCACGATTGAGAATCCTCCAGGTTGCGCCGCTCTGGGAAAGAGTACCGCCGCCCGCCTACGGCGGCACCGAGGCCGTCGTTGGGCTGCTGACCGATGCTCTGGTCGGCCTCGGGCATGACGTCACACTGAGAGCCTCAGGCGATTCTCTGACGCTGGCTGAACTGCGCTCAGTTTACCCTCGCAGCTTGCGCTCTGCCGGTGACGTGAAGGATGCGTTTCATTGCGAGTTGGTGCATGTTGCGGAAGCTCTCAGGGACAGCCGAGGCTTCGACCTGATCCATAACCACGCTGGCGAGCCCGCTCTGGCGCTGGCGGGTTTGACGGGTGTTCCGATGCTCACTACGACGCATTGCCTCGTCGCCCCGGAGGCACGACCGGTATGGGAGAATTACCAGGGCTTCTTTAACACTATCAGCTGGGCCCAGTTTAGAACCTTCCCGCCCTTCGAGGGACCACGATTCGCAGGCGTCGTCCATAACGCCATCGACGTCGCTAGCTTCCCCTGCCGCACGGACAAAGAAGATTACTTACTCTTTCTCAGCCGAGTGTCCCCTGAGAAGGGCGCTCACCTAGCTATCGAGGTGGCCAGGAAGCTCGGTACGCGACTAGTGATCGCCGGGAAGGTGGGGCACCTCGACAGCCAGTACTTTCACTCGATAGTCGAGCCAGAAATCGACGGGAAGCAAATCGTCTTCTTTGGAGAGGCCAATGCCCAGGAGAAACGAGAGCTCTACTCGAAGGCATCCTGTCTTGTCCTGCCCATTTGTTGGGAGGAGCCCTTCGGCTTGGTCATGACAGAGGCCATGGCCTGTGGCACTCCGGTGGTCGCCTTCGCTCGGGGCGCTGCTCCGGAGATTATTGTCGATGGCGAGACTGGCTACCTGGTAGAGGAGGTTGATTCGATGGTCGACGCGGTGCAACACATTGGCCGGATCGACCCCTTGTGCTGTCGCCGCCACGTGGAGCACCATTTCGACGTCCACGTGATGGCGGGACGGTACCTAGCTCTCTACGAAGTAATCCTCGCGGGAGCCTGGGGCACCCCCAGGGTCGGCGAGCCGGTGCTGGAACTCGCGACAATATTGGGAGATCAGAAGGAAAGTCTTTGAGGGAGATAAGGTTGTTGCCATCTTCTTTGACGCAACGCAAAGCACTCACTGTCGGCCCAACTCTTGCTACGGGTCTAGACCTCGGTTTCGCCTTGGCCTACCTTCGGTCGAGCGTCCTCAAGCAAAGCCAGCCGGGTGCTGGCAAGGTCACGGCGGCTTGGCCTTGATTACCTATCTCCTTCTCTTCTGCTGTCTCCTGCGCAGCACCCTGCTGTGGGATGCCGAAACCTCATCCGTATCTGGACCCTTGACACGCTAGGCTATCTAGGCTAGCAGGGTGCTCCGGGCGCACGCGGTGCACCAGAATGGTGCACGGGGCCTCGTCGCTCACTCGACCTAGAGACGCCCACTGGACGGCCTGTGCGTGCAGCTCCGCCAGGGGGCGGGCTGGACAGTGGTCCGACCGGTTCTGGGTGGTCTGGACCACGAGTACGAGTGGATGGCTGCTTGACCTGCGAAGAGACGGAACGAATATTGCCACCCCACAGGCCTAGGCCTGGCCGGGGTTGCCCAGGCCCACCACCAGGCGAACGTTGGGGACGGGGCCGGTCATGCAGGCGAAGGCTCGCTGGCGCCGGGGGTCAGCTGGGGCCACGACTTCTCGGGGAGGGCCTCCTGGCTGGTGGTGAAGGCATCGTGGATAACGCGCGCCACTTCGTCGGCTATGCCCTCCACCGCCTCCTCGCTCAAGTCGGGGATTGGCTCCTGCAACCTGGCGAAGACGGGGGCCAGGAGAGACTTCACGCGCGCCTCGACCAGGAGGCGACGGAGAAAGCCCAGGAGATCATCGTCCAGGACGTCGGCCAGGGAGCGGGCCTGGCTGGCCTGCACAAGCTGGATGAACTGCTCCACCCGCGCTTCGCCGCTGATGGCCAGGATCTGGCTCACCGCCTTGGAGGATAGGCGCTGCAACTGCTGGTTGAGGGCCCTTTCCAGACGATGTCTCACCCGCTGGACGTCCTCCCAGGGCGGCTCGTCGTTCATGGAGATGCTGCAGACCGGGCAGCGGGGGAGTTCGCCCATCTCTCGCTCCAGAGTCGTGGATAGTGTGCAGGGGCCGACTCGCTGAGGAATGTCTTCGTACTCCCCCAGGGCTTTCTCACCCAAGGGCGGCCCCAGCTCTCTGAGGCTGTTCAGGCGACGCAGGGCCTGAGCGTGGGAGACAAGGTCCAGAAGCTGGGCGTGGAGGGTCAGGGCTGCCTCACAGTATTGGTGGTGGTGCTTGAGGTAGGCGCACTGATAGCGCTGGCGGAAGCGGTTGAAGGCGGCCCGCATAGCGGCCCAGCGGTGTGATTCGGCGACCAGGGTGGCGAAGGAAAGCTCCTCCAAAGCGAGGGTGCGATCGACAGCCAGTTCGGGCTCGCCCTCTGGCACCACCGCGTCCATCAGGTAGCATCGCATGTGGGCCATCTCGCTCGTCGCCTGCGGGTTCTCAGCCACGGCGCGGCAAAGGTAGATGTCTTCGGCCAGGTCGCTGGGGCCGGAACACAGGCGGCAAGCGGTCTCGGCGAAGGTTGGTGTGGTCGTGGCTTCGCTCAGGGAGGCGAGGCTCTCCAAGGCGTTAGCCATTCGGGGCATGTCGGCCAGGAGGTCTTGAAAGCCTGGCACCTTCTCTCGAGCCGCCGCCAGGGCTTGTTCCAGGGCTGGCAGCAGGTCCGCCAACCTACCGTTAGGGGCAGGGTCGGCGGGGGCGGCCAGGGCGACGGCCAGGCAGTGCAGGTAGGGCTGGGCCGCCCGCTGGGCCAGCAGGGCCTGGGCCAGGAGGCCAAGGCGCGGTGCTGTCGTACCAGGTGAAAAGATGTCGACGGGGCCGATCTCCAGGGGCGGGTTCGCCAGAAGCTGGCCGTCGGCCAGGGCGATCATGGCCCTCGCCGAGAGGGTGAGCGTTTCCTCACTGTCTGGCGCCTGCCTCTTCCTCTCCTTCACCTTGTAAGCGGTAGCAGTCTCCCGCAGGCGAAGGCCACCGGAGACCGCCTCGCCTGGCACACAGACGGCCACGCCTGCGGTGATGGGCCCGAGGGGGCCGGAGAGCGGCTCGCTGAGGATGACGATGCAGAAGCCGTCCTCCGCCACTTGCGCTAGCTCGGGGTGCCAGTCTTGACTGGCGATGGCTTGGCCACAGTGCTCGCAGCCTTGGGCGTCCACCACGGCCACGCGATAGCGTTGCTGCACCGGCGGGTCCGCGCCTCCCGGGTTGTGCTGCTCAGGCGAGTCGTGAGACTGGCCGTGGGAATCGCGGTGGAATCCTAGCATGCAATCTTCCCCTCCTTCTCAGGTTCTCAAATGCGGCCGACATCCCCATTAGACCAATCATTATAGCGGCTATCAGAAATTGTGCAAGCTATGAAAGACAAAGGCGAGATCGAAGGATCCTAGGGCTGGCTTTTGCCAGCGGCGCGCCCGCCCTCAATTCCTAAACCATGAGCGGGAGAACGGATAGCACGTAGTTTATCTCCTCATCAGTGTTGTCGGGTCCCATGGCCAGGCGCGGGCCATCCGCACCCTTGGCCGTCCCGCGGAACCACGTCGAAGGAATAGCGTAACAAATTCGCACCTATGAGCGTCATACAGGATATCGCCCCGCAGCCCAGATGCAAGCGCCGGGGATCGACGTTCTGTGTTACCCTAAAGTATTGTGGGGAAGGGGGGAGGAGAGGTGGAGAAAGAAATCTGGCGAGCGACTGACAAGGATGTCCGACACATTCTTGCGGAAGAGGGCCTTGAGCTGACCGAAGAAGAGGTTCAGGCGGTACTCGAGCGGCTGGCCCTCTATGTCGACGTTGCCCTTCGGCAATGCGTGGTGGAGCTGGCCAGGGAGGAGATGAACCGGAGGGAGGGCGGCGGTGGCGGGCGCCCTACTGGGCCCAACAGCGCTAGCTAGGCAGGCATCTCCTCGGATTGGTTCGTGATCTTGTGGCGTTCGTCGTCCCGGAAAGCATGCAGGTTCCCTATGCTGCTCTCTTCCTCTTGCTCGCCGTGACCGGCCAGTCACCATTCATGACGGGTCGCGGTCGCCCGACGCTCCCCGCTCCGCCTCCAAGATCTTGGCCGTGAGAGTGGCTCATCGCCTTCCAGATCGGCTAGCTTCTCCAAGCAAAACGTGAGGGAGCGAGAGAGCGGCCATTACGAATGGGTGAGGAAGTCCGAAAACCGCTGACGACATACACCTGTAACCAACTCATCGCCCCAGCGTCCTACATAGTGGAGCTAAAGGCAACCGCGGCTTCCAGCTGAAGGCGCGCAGCCGCCTCACGACGGGCTTGCTGGGCACTCCCCCGGTACACCCCGCGAAGGCCGAATGGCCCCCCGGCGCTGCCTCCCCGATAGCGAACTGGCCGAGGCCAGACCCTATCCTGAAGGAGGATTAGCGCCCACAATGTTTGGTCTTAGATCAGCCCGAGGCCGAGTCATCCTCGCCGGTGTGGTGCTCGTCGTACTCCTGGCGGCCATGGCGGCGCTGGCGTTTTGGCGCACCGAAGACCATCACCAGCTCCACAACGAACTGAAGGGGACATCCCTTACGGCTACCGCCCTGGAGCACGCCCGTGCCCAATTGTTGCGCGAGGAGGCTGCGCTTTCCACCCTGATATTCTCCGACGACCCGGGCCTTGTCCACGTGTACCAGGAGGCTGTGGCAGCACTGGAACAGGACCTGAGCCAGGCGCGAGCCGGGGCGCTGGCCCAGGGCGACGCCGACGAGGTCCTGGCCCTGGACGACCTGACTGAGCGGATAGGCGCGTTTAACGAAGAAATCGCCAGGACCCTTCCCCTTATCCTCGAAGTCGATCCGGAGACGAGGGCGCGGTTGGCCTCTGCCGGGGTGGCAGAGATGTCGCCTGAGGTCGACGCCTTCACCGCCGAGCTCGACCGCCTAGCCGAGAACCAGCGCAACGAACTGGCCGCCGCCAGGGCCGCGGCAGACCGCGACCAAGACACCACCCTCTGGTTCCTCATCGGCTTTAGCGCTGCCGCCTTCCTGGTGGCCGCTGGTACGGTAGCAATGCTCGTGCTTTCGGTGGTGCGCCCGCTGGCTTCGCTGCGGGCAAGCGCCAGGGCCATCACCGCAGGAGACCTGGAGGCGCGGGCCAAGGTGTCCAGCCCGGAGGAAGTGGCCTCCCTGGGGCGCGACTTCAACGCGATGACGGATGCGCTATCGGCGAAGACGAAGGCCTTGCAGGAGAGTGAGAGACGCTACCGTCTGCTCGCCGAGAACCAATCAGATATCATCTGGACCATGGATCTGGGCTTGCGATACACCTATATGAGTCCCTCCGTCATCCATATGCGAGGCTACAGCGTCGAGGAAATAGTGGGTAGCACGGTGGCAGAAACCATGACTCCTGCCTCCCTTGAGGTTGCCAGGAAGACTCTGGCAGAAGAGCTGGCCATGGAGAGGATGGAGCAGAAGGACCTGCACCGGTCGCGGAAGCTGGAGCTCGAGATGTATTGCAAGGACGGCTCCACCGTCTGGACCGAGGTCCAAGTGACCTTCCTCCGCGATCCAGATGGCCGACCCGTGGGCATTCTGGGCGTCACCCGCGACATCAGCGAGCGCAAGGAGGCGGAGGACGCACTGCGGGAGAGCGAGGAGCGATATCGGAACCTCTTTGACAGCACCCACGACATGATCCAGAGCGTTGCGCCCGACGGTCGTCTCCTGTTCGTGAACCGGGTCTGGCTGAAAACGCTGGGCTACACTGAGGCCGAACTGCCGCGTCTCAGTCTGCTCGATATCATTCACCCCGAATCTCTGTCACACTGCCAAGAACTGTTCTCCAGGGTTATGGCTGGGGAATCAGTTGACCATGTCGAGGCCACCTTCGTAGCTAAGGACGGCAGACCGATAGCGGTCGAAGGCCATGCGTCTGGACGCCGTGTTGGCGGCAGACTGGTCGCTACTCACGGCTTCTTTCGAGACGTCACCGAGCGCAAGCGGGCGGACGAGGCGCTGCGAGAGAGTGAGGGACGCTACCGTCTGATTGCCGAGAACGCGACAGATGTCATCTGGACCATGGATCTGAACCTGCGGTATACCTATATGAGTCCCTCCGTCACGCGAATGCGAGGCTACACCGTTGAGGAAATAGTGGGCACCACGGTGGCAGAAACCATGACTCCTGCCTCACGTGAGGTTGCGATCAAAGCTTGGGCGGAAGAACTGGCCATAGAGAAAGAGAGCCAACAGAAGGGCCCGTCTCGGTCGGGGAAGCTGGACCCGTTGCGGTCGCGGAAGCTGGAGCTCGAGATGTATTGCAAGGACGGCTCCACCATCTGGACCGAGATGAATATGACGTTCCTGCGCGACCCAGATGGCAGGCCTGTTGGGATTCTGGGCGTCACACGTGACATCACCGAGCGCAAGCGGGCGGAGGACGAACGAAAGAGACTGCACGCCGAGCTGGAGGTGAGAGCCATCACCGACGGCCTCACCGGCCTCTACAACCACGCCCACTTCTACCAGCGCCTGGCTGAGGAGATAGAGCGCTCCAAGCGGCACAATCACGGCTTCGCCGTGGTGATGATGGACGTCGACGCCTTCAAGCACTACAACGACTCCCGCGGCCACCAGGGGGGTGACCAGGCTCTATGCCTCGTTGGTCACTGCATCCGGGCGGCAATGCGCCGCTCAGACATCCCCTTCCGCTACGGCGGCGATGAGTTTGCGGCCATACTACCGCACGCCGACTCATCAAAAGCGCAGGCCATCGTCAACCGCATAAACAGGCGCATCGGCGCAAGGCTGAAGGAGAACGACGACCCCGCTGCGACATGGCTGGGCCTCAGCGCCGGCGTAGCCTGCTTCCCCGACTACGCAACAACCGCCGACGACCTCGTAAGGATGGCGGACACTGCCATGTACGACGCCAAAAGGCTGGCGTGGGCTCGCGGCGTGATGAGGCAGGGGCAGGCTATCGAGTCACCAGCCCCCTCACCCGAAGCCCTGCACGAGACGCAATCAGGAATGCTCTCCAGCGCGGCCAGTTCCCTGGCCGCCGCTCTCCAGGATCTCACTGCGCGTGAGGTTATTGCAGACCTGGACCTTAGGACTATCGCCGCTGTAGGGGCAGCAGCCGAGATCAAGGACCCCTACATCCGCGGACACCAGGAACGGGTCAGTCGCTGGGCGGCAGCCCTGGCCGAGGAGATGGAGCTTTCTCCCGAACGAGTGAGGGACATTCGGATTGCCGGCCTCTTGCATGACCTTGGCAAGGTCGGCATCGGCGACCGCATCCTCAACAAGCCAGGCAAGCTGACCGAAGAAGAGTTCGCCAAGATCAAAGAGCACTCCGCACTCGGGGCTGCAATACTCACCTCCGAGGTCGAGGCCTTACAACAGCTGGTGCCAATAGTCCGCCATCACCACGAGCGCTTGGACGGCAGGGGCTACCCCGATGGCCTGGCCGGCGAAGATATCCCCCTGGAGGCGCGCATCATGAGCGTGGTGGATGTGTTTGACGCCATGACACACGAGCGTTCCTACCGCAAGGCCCTGACCAGGGCGAAGGCTACAGCTGAGCTAGAGCGCGGTGCTGGCACCCAGTTTGATCCCGCGGTGGTAAAGGCATTCCTAACGTTGCTGAAAAGACCAGGCGACGAGTTCGCGGCCCCTGCACCAGCAGCGAACAAAGGCAGGCCGCTGGCGACTGCGAAAGCAGCGGGGCGGAGGAAAGGATAGCTGACGGCGCTACTACCGGCGCCAAAGGCACAAGAAGGAGGTAGACTTCATGACGAAGCGACAGCAACGGGAGTGGCAAGCCAAGCTTGATGGCACCAGGGGCATGGCCCAGTGGATAGCCATCTATCAAGCCTACAACGCCATCTTCAAGCTGGCCGAGCTAGCTCTTCTGCCCCACCGTCTTTCTCTTCCCCAGATCTATCTTCTGGGTGTGCTGAAGAGTGGGCGTGGAATTCTCACTACCGGCGAGATAGGCCGGGCGATGGTCAAGGCTAGCCAGACGATAACCGGACTGGTGGACAGGCTGGAAGAACCAGGACTGGTGGAGAGGGTCTTCGACAGGCGCGACCGCCGCAAGACCTGGGTCCGCCTCACCGAAGAGGGCGAGCGCAAGCTCGAGGAGGCTTTCCCTGTGGCAAGCCGCCTGGCTGAGGAAGTGTCTTCGGTTCTGAGCGACCAAGAGCTCCAGGACTTGCAGGCCAAGATGGAGAAGTTGCGCGGTGCGGCGATGGATAGGCTTGCTGCGGCCCTCAGACCAGAGGGCAGTCGCCTCCAGGGTCGGGGTCTGTAAGCGGTTCCCCAATGGATAGCTGAAGGCATACTTTCAGTCCCCAGAGGGCGGAAGGGTACCCCGCCGAGGGGTTTTCTGGCCACGATGTCCTGATTGACAATCCGGGACACCTGGCAGGGCTGATCGCCAGCTGATAGAGCTCCTGCTTCTCAGGCAGGCTCTCAACAATCTCGACCGCAGGGAATCAGATGCTCTTTCCGATACGTCCTCAGGTTGCCGCCCGAGGAAGTCACCGCTGGCTAGTAAGGGGGCGTTCGCCCTGCTCCGCGACGAGCGGAAGCGGAAAGGATTGCCGACGAAACTGGACGGACGCGACCGGACGTCGCTCCTGGCCGGCCGCGCGAACAGGCCCTACACGACGACGGGCCTGCACAGGCTCGTGGCCAAAGCGGCCAAGCTGGCTAGCATCGACAAGCCCGTCTCACCACACTGGCTCCGGCACTCGTTTGCCACCCTCGCGGCGGTTGGCGGTGCGCCACCGTATCAGCTGCAGGCAAACCTAGGGCACGCCCGGCTGGAGACCAGTCAGCGGTACGTTCACTGGGCCAAGGGGCTAGCGGACAGCGCCGTCGACCGGCTGCCCATCAGCCGCCTTACGTAGAGGAAGGGAGACTCCAGATGTCCGTTGCCGGTGCGCATCACCAGCTGATGAGCTCCTGCCTTCCAAGCAGGTTGTCGCGGGTTCGATTCCCGTCTCCCGCTCCACCCCGCACTAGACGTCACAACGCATGCAAGGCGAGGGCCGCCGGAAGGCGGTCTCCTGCTTTCCAGGCAGGTAGTCGGGGCTCGTCTGGTCTACTGCTACATCCTCTCGTACACCCGCTGGCGGCTCTTGATACCCTGAAGCCACTACCTCAGCGGAGGAGCCCCGTGCCTTTTCTGATCCGGGAGTCGTGGGTTCGAATCCCACCCGGCCCTCCAGGGGCCCCGGCGGATACTCTCTCGCCGGCACAGCTCGTTCACCCGCAGCTCGCCCGGAAAGCCCTCTGGCACAATGCCGACCCGTCCGCGGTGAACTTGCGATAGGTCACTCTTCTCACCCGACGAACGAAGCGATGGGTCTCCTCGGTCTTGGCCTCCGCCTGAACCTCTGTCGAGGAACGCTCCTGCACCACTGCTCGCTTCTTTCCTGCGGGCGGTACCCAACCGGCCCCTGGGCAGCGAGAGCAAGCCTTCAGGTGTCTATCAGGAACGGCCTATACAGATTCCGAAAGTTGCTGACGACCCACAGGCAATGCCGGTACCCAGTTCGACCCGGAGGTGGCAGAGGCCTTCCTGGAGGCCAACAGGAAAGGGCTGATTGAGGGCAAGGCCTTCCGCCAAAAGAAGGGCGAAGACGCGGCGGTCCTCCATCCGGTGGCACCGGGGCCCCAGCAGGAAGCCTGACCCCGACCAATCTGCCCCGGCATTCTTCAGACAAGATTCACGATTCCTTCACAAGACTCTACCCCTTTCGCTGATCCATTTCAGTTCGTCGATCGCTTAGTATGACCAAAGCTCCATCGGCTGGGACTTCGTGCGGCCTGTGGCTCCGCTGTCGTTCCGAGACAAGAGAGGTGATGGCTCGATGCAGCGGAAAGGTCAGACTTCCCTATCCAAGGGACCCGCTCCCCCGCGAGGAGACAAGAGGACAGTCATCTTCGTAGGACACGCCCGCCTGCCCCAAAGCCTGGCCGGGCGGGATGCTTCCCCTGTGGTCTCAGTGGAGGTGGAGGATGACACGGCTAGCGCCACCATCCTCGGGGCCGCCGTTAAGGGCGTCTCTCCACTGGGTGCAAAGCTGGTGGAGGAAGTGCTGACCGGTCGCAGCTTGGAACACGCGCCCCAGGAGGCTGTGGACGAAGTCAGGCAGCGTTATGTCTGCCCTTCCCACAAGGCCCTTTGCACAGCGGTGGCGAACGCTTATGATGCCTATCACCGACATTATGACCAAGGGTCACGCAGCCCTTTGACGTCGCTCTTTGAGCGATGATTTGGTTTCCAGGGGGACAAAAGACGATTCCCACGGCGGCCGAGGACAGGAGCGAGTGCTGATGGCCGTCCGAGGCGATGTCTTGGTTGTCGATGGTGAGCCCGACATCTGCCGGGTCTTGGAGAAGGTGTTACAGAGGGAGAGGTGCCGATCCATGACGGCGACCACCGCTCGCCAGGCCCTGGAACTCGTAAGGTTCGGGCCGCCCTTTAGGATGGCCCTCATCG
>Ga0209979_1004082_pt1 | contig 12301 bp, 9 predicted proteins | sample AnhtaG_FD_183114 | JGI IMG/M metagenome (GOLD analysis project Ga0209979, IMG submission 183114) | Deep subsurface microbial communities from Anholt, Denmark to uncover new lineages of life (NeLLi) - Anholt_01485 metaG (SPAdes) (version 2) | ecosystem: Environmental > Aquatic > Marine > Oceanic >...
ATGCGGGTGAGGCAGCAGGAGCCAAATCTATTTGGGCAGCCCTCGAAGAACTTGGGGCAGAGCGAATAGGTCATGGATTAAGGGCGCATGAAGACCCTCAATTAATTAATTATCTTGGTGAAAAACAGGTTCCTTTAGAAATGTGCGTAGTTAGCAATATTAAAACCCAGGTTTGTAAATCTTTTAAGGAGCATCCGGTTAGAAATTATTTTAAAGAAGGATTGATGGTAACAATTAATTCTGATGACCCTACTATGTTTGATACCTCGATTACCAATGAATATTTAGTTCTAATTCAAAAGTTTGGATTTAGTTTAGAGGAGATAAGGAAGGTTAATTTTAATTCGATTGAAGCTTCCTTTATGAAAGATGAAGAGAAAGATACGATGAAGGAAACTTTTAATAAGGAATGGAAAGGACTGACCTCTAAATATTTTAAGAAATAGAAATGAGAGAATAAAAAGAGGAAAAAATTAAATGAGAGATAAGACAAAGAAAGAATCCTCAAAAAAAGAAAAGATATTTTTAACTCAATCTTATTTTAAATATCCTCTGCCCGAAGAGATGTTAAAGGAATTATCCGAAGAGCTGAAGGATATTAACCGGTATCCTTCAGGAGGAGAATATGCTAAACTTCGACAGGTTTTAGCTGGATATGTGGGGGTAAAGATAGAGAATGTTTTGCCCACCAATGGTTCAGATGAAGTTATTGAAATAATTTCCCGCGCTTATAAGGGAGAGGTCTTAATCCCCATTCCAACTTTTTCTCAATATGAAGCGAGTGCAGATAGAGGAAGGTTATCTAAAATTTTAGTTAACTGTTTGCATGATGGAGTGTATTCCCTCAATTATTCTGCTCAACAATTAGACAAAGCTTCCTTGGTTTGGATATGTAATCCTAATAATCCTACCGGGACGAGAATTTCCCGGGAAAATATAATTGATATTTCGCAAAGGGCAAAAGGGATGGTAATAGTTGATGAATGCAATTACGAGTATTTGGGAGAGACCGTAGTGGACTTAATAGGTAAGTATGAAAATTTAATTATCTCCAGGAGTTTTTCTAAAAATTTTGGATTGGCGGGATTGCGTTTGGGTTTTGCCATTTCTAATCCTCAAAACATAAAGAAATTAGCTGCTTTCGGTCAACATTTTAGAGTAAATAGAATGGCAGAAAAAGCTGCGGAAAAAGTCCTAAAATATTTAGACTATTATCAAGAAGTCTGGGAGAAAATAAAGAAAGTAAGAGATGAATTTGTAAGGCAAATAAATGAGCTGGGATTTTCTCCTTATGATTCCCAAGCAAATTTTGTTTTAGTAGAGTTTAAGAATAAGAAAGAAACTGAAAAAGTTTGGGAGTATCTAAAAGAAAAAAGTATTTTTACTTTAGCTGGTTGGGAAAATGAATTTTCCGGTTTAGACAACCAATTTATCAGATTTACTATAGGAGAAGAATGGGAAATGGATAGGGCAGTAGAGGTGCTATCTGATTATATAAAGAAAAACCAGGAACCAATTTAGTATCGCGTATCAATATTTAGTTAGTTGGTTAGTTGGTTACCTGGTTAGCTAGTTAAGATAGAGAAGAGCAAAAAACGCAGAAAGAAATTTATATCTGGTAAAAAAACAAGAAGAGATCAAGAATCAGTATTCAGGAATCAAAGGTGGGGGCGTATTGCTTATGCTCATACAATAATGATTTATCTTATCATTGTAGGACAGGCGTCTCGCCTGTCTATTTCCTAAGGTAGGGGTTCGATTCATCGAACCCGTTAGAGAAAATATAATACAACTCGGGTCGGATAAATCCGAGCCCTACAATAAATCCGAAGCTCGTAATGATAGAGAAGATAATAAATTAATAATTGATAGTTAAAGATCTGAAAGCCGAGAAGTAATTAATAAAAAATACCAACTAATAGACAGAAGAGACGCCTGTCCTACGAATTGGAGAATCGGTAAATTGGCGATTTAGCAAATAATTAGATTGGTAAACAGGTTAATTGATTAAATATTTATTACCAAACCAGCTAACTAGTTAACCAACTAACTAGCTAACTAAATTTGGTGCCGAAGGGGGGATTTGAACCCCCACAGGCATACACCTACTACGCCCTGAACGTAGCGCGTCTACCAGTTCCGCCACTTCGGCTTAATCCCATTAATAATTAATATAAGAATAGGTTATTTACTACCAAATAGCATAAAGAAAATTAGTGATATTGTCAAGCTCTGTAAATGGCTTATAGATCGAAAGTTTATTGAATTTTTTTAGGAATTTTTATGTAAGGATTTTTATTGACAATAAATATAAAGGTAGTGTATTATTTATTTAAAGAGACTTAATAAAGTCACTGGAAAAAGAAAGTTTATAAATAAAGGGCTAATTAAATGCAAAGAACTGGGGATTTGAAATTAGTTCAAGAACTAAATAGATCTATTATCCTTAAGATGATACAGCATTATGGTCTTATTTCCCGCAGTGAAATTGCCAAGAAAAACAAGATTAGCCCTACAACAGTTACTTCTGTAGTAAAAAAACTACTTCAGCAAGGATTAGTACATGAGGATGGCGTAGGGATATCTTATGAAATCTTTATGGCAAAAGAGCTAAAGTTTTATTTAGAACATAATTGGCAATCTGCAGTTTTAAAAAGCTGTTTTTGGGAAGTCAACTCCATTTTTTCCCTGCAATATTTCTAAAAGAGCACGAAAATAGCAGTATTACTGTATCGAAAAATGTACTGTGTAAGTTATACGAGCTAACAGCAGATATACATTAGTATTGAATTATAGTATTTGAAAATAGACAAACATTTAAGATTGGCTTGAATTGAATAAATAGTGAGAGGAGGTTATTTAGATATAGTTTTAAACGAATATCAAAATATAAAGTATAAAAAGAAAGGTGTTGATTTTAAATGGAAGTCACTAAAAAGCAATGGCCGCGCAACTACCCGGTTAGTAACAGGAGTTTTCTTGAAATTTGCAAAGAGTTTTTAGATAAAATCGAAGAGCGTCAAGCTAAAAATTTTGTTAAAGCTGGGAAAATAATGGGTGATAATATGATGGCAGGTGGCTTAGTAAAATTAGTTGGTACTGGAGGCCATACATATCTTCCAGTTCTCGATATGAGTCATCGAGCTGGAGGCTTTGTCACGGTTAATCCTACCCTTGATGTAAGTAGCTCTCCTATTAATGGCGGAACCCGTAGTATCCGTCTAGAGCGGGTACAAGGATATTTTCGTGCTTTAATGGATTACTTCCGTGTAAAGAAAGACGATGTTGTTATTATCTTTAATAATATAGGCGTTAATGCTGGAACAATTGATGCTGCTTTGGAATGTAAGGAACGTGGTGCTACTGTCATTGGAGTTGGCAGCTCTATATGGCAAGAGGATATTCCTATGGATCACCATACCCGTCACGAATCTAAAAAAAACCTTATGGATATCGTGGACCTTTTCATTGATGATTATAATCCCGTTGGAGATACTGTAATTAAGATAGAAGGATTCGACCGCTCTATTTGCCCCATCTCTACAGTTGCTGATGGTTATATTGTACGACGTATGGAACAAGAAGCTGTTAGGTATATGCTTTCAAAAGGTTCTAAACCGATTATATGGGTAAGTGCAAATTGTGAGGGTGGAGATGAAGCTAATGCTGCATATGAAGAAGAGTATTGGTATAAAGTTAAGATGCTTTAACTGATTTAAAACGAAAAATGAATATTGGAACCTACAGGCACATTGCCAGGGGAAAAGTATGTGAACAAAGAATGAAATTATTAAGCCAACTCTAAATATGAAACTAAGGGGGTGATAATAAATGATAAATAAAGGGTTTGTTTATATATAAATATTTATAGGCAGGAGCGCTTACTCAAACAAACCCTAAGGGGATTTTGTAAAATATTGCCTAATAATAGGTAAAACAATAACAAAGAAAGGATGTACGAAAGATGAAAAAAAGTATATTTTTTATTATGACAGTGCTAATTGTTGTGACATTAGTATTTTCAATAAGTTACTGTGAGAAAGTTGTTGAGTTGACATTTTGGCATCACGAAGCTCCTGCCCACCGTGTAGCTGCTTTTCAGGAAGTTATAGATCTGTTTGAAGCAGAACATCCCAATATTAAGGTAACACAAGAAGTGGTTATGTGGGGTGACGCATGGATTAAGACAATAGCTGCCATAGAGGCTGGCTCAGGTCCAGACTTCCAATTTTCAATACCCGATCTTCTCTTAACCAGTTATTTATTAGATGCGTTGCTTCCAGTTACAGATATAGTTGAGGAGTTAGACAAGGAGTATGATTTTATTGATAGTATGATAGCGCCATATTTTCATGAAGAAGAATATTGGGGTGTGCCTATCATGACAATGGTATTTCTATTAACATATAGGCCTAGTCTTTTAGAAAAATACGTTGGCACAAGCGAACCACCAAAAAATTGGGAGGAATACCTGGAATATGCTGAGAAACTAACGGATCCCGAAAATAATGTTTACGGTATTGGAATTGGCGGGGGCATCAATCTAATGATATCCGAGCAGGCTTACACATTTATGACAAATACAGGAGCAAAGTTCTTTGATGAAGAAGGGAATGTAATATTTAATAATCCAGAGACTATACAAGCGATGGAAATGTATCGAGATCTATTTCAATACAACCCTCCAGGAGCTGAGGCTTGGTCCTGGGGAGAGATTGAGCTAAATATAATGGCTGGTAAGATAGCTATGGCACCATATTTTCCTTCAGTTCAAAGACGATTTGATATGGAGTTAGATAGTGATGACTATGCTGCTGTTGCACATCCGTTCCCAGCTGGTGGAAAACCGGGTTCAATAACATATCCTAATGAAATACATGTTTATAAGTGGACAGCAGAGCGACCAGGACATCTAGAAGCGACTTATGATTTTATCAGGTTTATAATGAGGCCCGATATTAATTATATAATGACCGCAGTGCAAGAAGCTGGTGCTTTTTACCCAGTAACTGTTGCCGCACAGGAAGCTCCAGAATTCTGGGCAGACCCGATAATCTCTCGCTATAAGGAAATGAACAGAGCTGCAATTGAGGCACTTGCGGATGCAAGTTTGTATGGTTTTGAATACGGACGTTGGGTAAATTTGGGTATTGGTGATATTACAGGAGCGAATATCCTGGCAGAAGTGGTAAACAGAATAGTCGCAGGCGGAATGACAGTTGAGGATGCTGTTGAGTGGGGACATAATGAGATGGAAAAATATTCTGTACCGGTTGGTAACAAATAAGTAAAGTTGTTAAATTTTGTTAATATAGCAACAGTTCCATAAAAAATGGAACTGTTGCTATAAATGATGTAAAGCTCTTTACTGGAAAGAAGCATAAATGAAAAGACATAAAAGAGTAAGTTTATTTACTTACTTATATATTCTTCCAATATTAGTTTTAATAGGAATAATTTTCATCTATCCATTGAGCCAAGTTCTAATCTCCTCTTTTTATAATATACGACTAGGAGCACAAGAAGGAATATTCGTTAGGTTGGATAATTACCGATTAATCTTTAGCGAACCAGTTTTCTGGAAAAGTGTTAGAAGTACGCTCATTTGGACATTTGGTAATTTAATTCTACAATTAATCATACCTTTAGGGGTAGCAATTCTGCTAAATCAGAAATTAAAGGGCATGCACTTCATGCGAACTCTTATTCTTTTGCCCTGGATAATTCCAATGGTTGCTCTAGCAGTGTCAATGAGGTGGATGTTATTACCTGAAATTGGGATTTTTAATGAAATTCTTAAGAACACAATAGGCACTCAAATAAGTTTTCTTGGTTCACAAAGTGCAGCCATGCCGACTCTTATTATTTTGAATACATGGAAATGGCTTCCTTTTGGCACCCTGCTAATACTTGCTGCTTTACAAACTATTCCGAGAGAGGTTTACGAAGCTGCTCGTGTAGATGGAGCTAATTTTTGGAAGCAGTTTATTTATATAACTTTTCCCTTGCTGGGAAAGGTAATCTGGTTTATGGGATATCTTATCTTAGTTTGGAATTTTAATACTTTTGATACAATCTGGCTTACTACAGAGGGTGGACCAGGTCATGTAATGCAAACACTTCCCATATTGGTTTATAGAAGAGCATTCAAAGTATTTCGTCTTGGGGAGGGGGCAGCAATAGCTACAATGGGTGCTGTTTTTCTGATGGTTATGGGCATACTGTACTTTAAGTTCCTTTCTCCAAAAAGAGAGGATGAAAGTTAGGTATAAATTTTTTTAGTAATTTTAAAAGTCTGAGTAGTATAAAATTTATAGCTGGCTTATTTACAGATAAAAGCAAAATATAGAATATTGTTAAAGTATTTTTCCAGGAAGTTCTAATTTAGCAAAAGTGTTTTTCAATAAATTTTAAATGATAGATGGAGTTCAATAAGATAATCATGGGTACTAAAGGGATAAATAATTTTTTAACCTATATTGGAGTTATAATACTGTTAGCGATAGTTTTGTTTCCAGTCTTCTGCATACTTATCTCTTCTTTTAAACCTCTATTTGAACTGATATTCTTTGGGACAGGTTTTTTCCCTCAGAAATTTACCTTGGCTAATTATGTGAGTTTAATTTCAGTACAAACACCCATTAGAAATTTCCCTTTATTTCTTTTAAATAGCTTAAAGGTTTCATTAGGCACTGTATTGCTTTCTGTTCCGATTGCCTCACTTGGAGGTTATGGTATGGCTAGATATCAATATCCAGGAAGAGATGTTTTAGCTCGATCAATGTTATTTATTTATGTATTTCCTACAGTTTTGTTACTTATCCCTATTTATAAAATGTTTCAAAATTTAGGGTTGCTGGATACACATATGGGTTTAATAATTATTTATACTGCTCTATCTGCACCATTCTGTACTTGGTTGCTGACTTCTTTCTTTCGAACCATACCATTAGAATTAGAGGAAGCGGCAACTGTTGATGGTGCTAGTAGAATGATTATTTTTTTAAAGATTACTTTTCCATTAGCTGCCCCTGGAATTGTAACGGTAGCGGTGTATTCGTTTGTAATTGCTTGGGGTGAGTATATGTTTGCTTCAATTCTACTATTAAGCAACAGTAAAAGAACAGTTACTCTGGGACTGGCGACTCTTACAGCTGAACAGTATATTGAGTGGGGTCCTCTTTTGGCAGGTTCGATGTTAATAATCGTGCCAGTTATTGTACTATTTTTTCCTGTAGCAAGGCAATTTATTAGAGGTTTCATAGGAGGTGCATTAAAACAATAAAGAAAAAGAATTAATTTTATCCTTACCTAATTAGCATTGCTAAGATTAGGAAGGTTACTGCTTATTGCATAAAACAGTATATGGGGGAAAATTTATGTTAATAATAAATAGAATTAAAGTGATTTTCTTAACATTAATATTTACGGTTATCTTAATGGTTAATATAATTGGTTATACTAAAGCAGCTCCGGTGTCAGAGCAACCTTCTTCTCTTGAAGAAATTACCACTACATCCACTACTGAAGTTATTCTTACACCCCCTGAAGATGTTAATGTTACAATTTTAACCGATGAGTATGTTATGCCGGCAGCCGAATTGGCAACTACGAAAACCAATCCTGATATAATTATAATAGAGAACAAGTATATTAAAATGTCCGTTCTTCCAAACCGGGGACGCCTTATTTTTGATTATTTGTTTAAGCCAACTGGTAACAATGAGTTATTTAGTAACAAAAGACCATCTCCTGTGAAAATAGACAGGGACTATGTAGTGGAATTTGGGGGTTATTACTTGTCAATTCCTTGGAACCCCAGAGCTCGCCAACCCTATGATTTAGAGTATGAGTTAATAGAAAAGGGGCCTGCAATAGTCAAAGTATATGTATGGGGTGAAGATCCCATGAATTCAGCTTTTATGGAAGCTTGGATAATAGTTGAACAAGATGCATCACTGGTACAAATAGAAACCAAAATTAGTAATAAGAGCGATGAAGATATACATATTGAATTAAGTGACTATGCAGTTGTTGCTCCAGGTGGTGGCCTAACAGATAACAGCCACTTTATTATTCCTACTTCTGAGGTTATTATAGAACAAAGTAAAGATAACTGGATGGGCATGACAGGAGATATAATTTCTTGGCCTTCGGCCTGGAGTAAGTGGTCTAGCTTTGAACAATTTGGCTTATTCAATATAAAAATGGATAAAATGTTGGAAGCATTTGTTGCTATAAATAATAGTGATGCAGGAGATACACTTATCAAACTCTGGGAACCAGCTGATTTCTTTGATGGTCTTCGAGTATGGTCGTGGGGAAAAAATTATAAAGATACAAGAGGTGCAAAACCCACTGCAAATTTTGAAAATTATACTGGTGTTATATCTATACCTGCAGGAAAATCAATTGATTTTATCACCTATTTCTACACTTTAAAAGATATGCAAAATGTTACTATGGCTAACACTACTTTTACAGGTAGGTTAGATGTAGATAAACAGATTTACAAAGTTGGCGAGGATCAATTAATTAATATTCAATCACAAATTGGAAGTAGTAAAGATTATAGGAATATAAATTTACAAGTTTTATTGACTGACTTTGATGGTGTTGTCATGACTCAGTTCTCCAAAGAGGAGGTTAGTGCAATCTCTCCGACTAAATTATATAATGGAGCTTGGAAAATTAATTTGAATGATAAAGCAGTTGAATCCGGGGAATATATTGTTAAGTTAGAACTATTGGATGCAAACAATGTTTTAATTTTTACAATAGAATCAATACCTTTTTTAATTACTAAGTAAGATTCGTTCCAAGGGAGGTTTTCTATGAAAATACTATCTATATGATATCATGCCTATCACATTAGAGCTAAGGAGATGCTGTAGCAGGAATTACTGGGGAAAATCACTTTTTGCAGAGCCCTGCTTTCCTGCCTGTTTCACTAATACCTTGGTTCATCGTTACCCGGTAAAAGAGACTGCTGTGGCTATTTTGAGATTTGAGAACAGAGCCGGTTAAAATAAATATGTACCAGGCTGAGATAGAAGATTCCTCGCGGTGTGTAGAGAGGGACTAAAGCACCATTGGTTAGCGGAGAAGATGGTCTTTGGAGTCAGAAGGTGGTATTAGCCTGCTATGAATCTGTAAAAACAGGTCATTCAGTTAAAATATAGAAAAGGATAGATAAGGAGGTAATTTCATGAGAGCAGTAAGCAAAGTAGCACCAGAATGGTGGGATTATACAACTTTAGACAGGGAAATATTGGACGATGTAGAAAGACTTAAACCTAAAGACATTCAGGAGCTTTCCAGGGAAGGTTTTATAGTTAAATTTTATGACACAGTTGAGGAATTTTATCTTGCAGAAGCGCTTGAATATGTAAGCGCATGGCAAGAAGCTACAGAAAATGAGCCAGTTGGGATCTGCGGTCCTGTAGGTCCTACAGAGCAGCTCCCATTAGTTGCAAGAATTGTGAATGAATTAAATATAAATTTAAGGCATTGCCACTTTTGGGGTATGGATGAATGGGTTGTTAACGGAAAAGAAGTTGGGTTGAATTTTCCTCTTGGATTTGCAAAGACTAATATGGCTCTTTGTTTTAATAGGATAAAAAAAGAGCTGCGAATACCTGAAGAAAACATTCATTTCCCCGAAGCAGATGCTGCTAAATACAAAGAATCATGGAACCATGCACGATGCATTGTGATGCAAGGAGGACAGGGTGAAGTAAAGCATTGGGCATTCAATGAACCGCCCAAAAGGGAAGGTAAATATAGAGACAATCCTCCGTTACCTGAAGAATACAGGAAACTTGAAACACGGGTTGTTGATCTGCACCCAATGACTCTTATTCAGAATGCCCGAACATCGGGAGGTGGTGTTGTGCAAAATGTGCCTACACAGGCTATGACAGTTGGTCCTGTTGAGACCTGGAAGGCAGAGAAGGTTTCCATTTGGCATTCTGGTCAACATGACAATCCTTTTGGTATAAGGCTTACAGCGCTTATGATATCAAAGAAGATTTCTGATTCTTCAGTGCCAATGTCCCTTTTGGCGGATCATCCGAATGTGCAGTTCAATTATTTGCGTTCAGGTGTTGGTACCTGTGAAGCGGAAATGCATTAAGGAGTATAGAGATGGAAAAACGTGTATTTGCAATAGCAGCACACCCGGACGATATAGAATTTATGATGGCAGGAACCATGATGCTTTTAAAAGAGAGAAGTTATGAACTGCACTATATGACGGTTGCAAACGGTTCATGCGGGACGGCAGAGCACGATAGAGAGACAATTATCCAAATTAGACGGCAGGAATCAATAAATGCTGCTGAATTTATAGGTGCGGTTTATCATGAAAGTTTGTGCGATGATATAGAGATATTCTATGAAAAAAAACTACTTACCAGACTTGGGTCTGTTATAAGGGAAGTTGCTCCTGAGATTTTACTTGTGCCTTCACCAGTTGATTATATGGAAGATCATGTGAATACAAGTCGTTTAGCAGTAACAGCAGCATTCTGCAGGGGTATGATAAATTTCCCTGTCAGCCCTCCGAGAGAAACAGTTGACCAGGATGTCACAATATACCATGCTTTACCTTATGGACTCAGAGATCAGCTAAGGAGAGCTATCAGAGCGGAAATCTATGTAGATATAACAGAGGTAATGGAGAACAAAGAACAGATGTTAATAATGCACAAAAGCCAGAAGGAGTGGTTGGATAAAAGCCAGGAAATAGATTCCTACATAATGACAATGACCGGCCTTGCAAAGCAGGCAGGAACACTTTCCGGTAGATATGAGTATGCTGAAGGATGGCGAAGACACTTTCATCCTGGTTTGTGTTCAGAGAATGCGGATCCCTTGTCAGATGTGCTTAAAGGTAAATGTTTTGTTGATTATTCATAAAAACTTTCTTAAATAAAAGAGGAGAGTGACTACACATAAAAGACATGTAGTAGATGAACTTTCTTCTCATGAAAGCTGGAGGATATTTAGGATTATGGCAGAGTTTATCGAGGGTGTTGAACATTTAATAAAGTCATTGGAAAAAGTAAGTTTATAAATAAAGGACTAATTAAATGCAGAGAACTGGAGATTTGAAATTAATTCAAGAATTAAATAGATCTATTATTCTTAAGACGATACGACATTATGGCCCTATTTCCCGCAGTGAAATCGCTAAAAGGAATAAAATAAGCCCTACAACGGTTACTGCTGCAGTAAGAAAATTGCTTCAGCAGGGATTGGTGTGTGAGGATAGTGTAGGAGTGTCCAGTGGTGGCAGAAAACCTATTCTTGTTCGATTTTCTCCAGAAAGTCGATTTATTATCGGAGTTGCTATTACTAATTCCTCTATTAAAATTGCTAAAATTAATTTGGGAGCAAAAGTCCGTAAACAAAAGATATTTCCTATTCATAATCTAAGAGGGGAATTAATTATTGATTATCTTTTAAAGTCAATTGGCCAGTTTTTAGAAGGGTATTCTGATTTAACAAAATGCATTGGGATTTCGATTATCTCTCCAGGAATTATTAATGTAGACAACGGAATAATTTATGAAAATACAAAATTGAAATTAAAAAATATTCCTCTGAAAGAAATGGTGGAAAAAAGATTTAAACTAAAAACCTGGTTAGAAAATGATGCCAACGCAATTGCCTTAGCTGAAAAACAATTTGGAGCATATAGAAAATTTAAAAATTTAGTTTATGTTACGATAGGAGATGGGGTAGGAGCTGGAATTATAATAAATGGGTCTATCGTTCGTGGGTGTAGTGGCGGAACAGGAGAATTTGGACACACAAGTATAGATAGAAATGGTAGATATTGCGATTGTGGGAACAGGGGTTGCCTTGAAAATTACATTAACTGGCCTGCTATCTACTCCAAAGTATTGTCTTCTGTAGCACAAGGAAAACATACAATGATGTCGGAATTAGCAAAAGGAGATATAAATCGGGTTACCCCTTCTATTTTTCGTTATGCGTTAAAAAAAGATGATCAATTAGCCAAAGAAATTATGGAGGAGACTTCAGGATATCTGGCAACTGGGATTGTTAATCTAATTAATTTGTTAAATCCAGACATAATCATTTTTGGGGGGAAGGTTGCTTATGATAATCATTTTCTGCTTTCCCGGGTAAAGAAATTAGTGTTTAAACAAGCCATGGATATTTTAACTAATAAGTTAAAAATTTGTCCAACTTCTTTGGGAGGGGATTTTAGAATGACTGCTGCTGCGACTATCCCCTTACAGGAGATATTTCATTTTTCTGTTTTTTCTTA
>Ga0209979_1004083_pt1 | contig 12295 bp, 15 predicted proteins | sample AnhtaG_FD_183114 | JGI IMG/M metagenome (GOLD analysis project Ga0209979, IMG submission 183114) | Deep subsurface microbial communities from Anholt, Denmark to uncover new lineages of life (NeLLi) - Anholt_01485 metaG (SPAdes) (version 2) | ecosystem: Environmental > Aquatic > Marine > Oceanic...
CACCACCCTCGCGCCCCTGTCGTCTAGCCTGGTCCAGGACACCGCCCTTTCAAGGCGGCGGCACGGGTTCAAATCCCGTCGGGGGCGCTTTTTTTTTCTGACTCTGTCCTAGCGCGTTTTGTTCTTTTGTATAACCAGAAAAAATAAGCTGCAGGGATTTGGTAGATGGCCAGTATAACTGGAGCCAGGATAAGCCAGTAGATAGTGAAATCCAGGATAAACAGGAAGAAAAAAGCGGCCAAGCCTCCCACCAAAGCCACGATTGCGATCACAAGCCAGACACGCGGGTTAATTTTCATGGTTCTCTTCCATTTTGTGTGGGCATTACTTTCAAGATGTTTCTTTGTCATCAGGCATGTCCAGAGTGTCCTTCTCGGCGGCTGCGGAACTGTGCATGCTCATTCTAACCCTCTGGAACTTTATCCTCTGTTTATCCGGATCTCTCACCCTTTTGTGTAGTCGTGCTCAATACATCCTCGCCGCCCTACTTTATCGGGTTCCCTCAAAGAACGATTCGAGAAGGCTAGATCCTCAATGGCGCTGCGGACATACCCGATGTCCATTTCCTTTTTAAAGCATAAACTTATCGATCCTAATCAACTATTTGGGAGATAAGCCTTATTTTATAACAAGAGGATGGGGATTTCACTCAAATTTGAATTTTTTCTCTTTAAAAACCCTCAGGCAGATATCAACGACCTTCGAGTCATACAGCGTTCCCTTATTTTTGGATATTTCCCTCAGAGATTCTTCGATGCTGAGGGCGGGACGGTAGGGCCGGTGTGTAGCCATGGCTTCGATAACATCCGCAACGGCCAGAATTTTTGCTTCCAGGAGGATATCCTTGCCTTTGAGGCCTACGGGATAGCCGCTCCCATCTATCCTTTCGTGATGTTGGAAAACGATCCTAGCGACAGGCCAAGGAAATTCAATGGTTTTCAGAATATCGTGTCCGACCTGAGGATGAGTCTTGATAATCGTGTATTCTGCTTCTGAAATTTGCCCGGGTTTGCTAAGGATTTCTGCAGGCACATGGATTTTTCCGATATCGTGGAGCTCTCCTGACATATGCAAGCCCTCGATCTGGTCCTTGGAAAGCCCCATTTCTTCCCCTATCGTGCATGCCAGCTTTGTCACGCGTCTTTGATGACCCGCCGTATAAGGATCTCTGATTTCAACCGTGTAGGCGATAGCTCTCACTGTTCCTTCCATGGCAATCTTCTGCTGTTCGAAGCTTCTTTTCAGCTCTTCTTCTGCCATTTTTCTGGCTGTCACGTCGGTAAAAGCCAACACGACCCCAGATATATTTCCTCCATCGTCTTTGATGGGTTCCAATCGAGGATCGATCGGAGTCTTTTTTCCTTTTTTGGATACGAGGATAGCCTCATCTGAAAGGGCGGATCCCTCCCCTTTGAGGATCTTTTTGACTGAAATCCTCTGCATCTTTCCCGGTTTTTGATTCATGACTTTGAAGACATCACCGAGTGTTCTGCCCAGGGCTTGATCCAATTTCCAGCCGGTGAGAGTTTCGGCTAAGGGATTCATGAATGTGATCGCACCGATCTTGTTTGTCGCGATCACCCCATCTCCAATGCTCTTGAGTATAGTGGAGAGCCAACGTTCTCTGTCCTTCAGCTCCATCTGCATTTTGTATTTGTACAGAGCGATTTCGATGGTTGTTTGCAGTTCTCTTTCTTCGAAAGGCTTGATGATGTACCCGAAGGGTTCGGTTTTTTTCGCCTGTTGGACTGTCGTGGAATCTGCGTAAGCCGTGAGATAGACTACAGGTATACTGAAGTTTGTGTATATTTGCTCAGCCGCCTCCACACCGGTAATGTCCCCTTGTAGCATCACATCCATCAGCACGATGTCTGGACCGGTCTCCTGGGCCTTTTGGATAGCAGCCATAGCTCCGGAAACAACAGCTGTCACCTCGTACCCAAGACCAACCAGCATGTTCCGGATGTCGCGCGCAACGATGCTTTCATCCTCAACGACTAAGATTTTTGTCTTTCTCATGATCTTAAAAATACACTTTTCCAGGTAAGCGGCAGAATCCAGCCCAACTTGTTCTCATAGAAGATAATTCTGAAATATTACTCAGGATTAGACAATCGCTTTTCTAGGTGAATTAAGAGATGATATTTTTTTTGCTTTTCTAGCCTTTTGAGGTGATGAGGTTAAAAACGCGGATCAATTTTGCCAGGTCCGTCGTAGTCCGGTGTGTAACAAGTGACGTTGAGAAAATCGCATTTTTCTTTCCAGCTAAAATCTTGAATTAAAATTATCAAACACAAGATGCGTTGTCAATAAAGTCTAATGAAATGGGAAGATTTTCTGGTGGGCGGTACTGGATTCGAACCAGTGACACCCGGCTTGTAAGGCCGGTACTCGCCAATTTTTTCTCTCATTTAATTCATTGAAATAAAAGAGGATACAATTACAGACTTTTTTTTGCCCTGGCCGGTGTCACAAATGTGTAACAGATTTTCCCGTTTTTTCCCCGTTATTAACGGAGATTCGCACAAAAGTTCTACCGCTTTTTTCTTCTCTTCTCGGTTTGTGTGTGTGTAGCGTTCTGTGATCTTAACCGTACTGTGTCCTAGGATCTCCTTGACCCGGATGAGATCGACTCCTTTCCCAACTAACCGGCTTGCAAACGTGTGTCTAAGGTCGTGAAACCGAAGATTCTTGATCCCGGCCCTCCTGCATGCTCCACAAAAGGAAGTCTGTAACTTTCTGTAAGGCTTCCCGGTCCTGGGATTCAGGAATAGATAACCGCTGCAGTTTTTCACATTTTTCAACTTGAACAGTTCTTTGAGAAGAAATGAGTTGACGTCAACAATCCTGGTCTTTCCGCTTTTTGTTTTTTCGACTCTGATCTCTCCTGTCCCTAGATCAACCTGGTTCCACCTGAGATTCAATATCTCTCCTCTTCTCATTCCTGTGTGCAAGGCGATTGTCAGAATGGGCTTTAAATGCGCCGAGGCGGCTTCTAAGAGGCGATCTTCCTCATCTGTGGTCAATATCCTTTGCCTCAATGTGTCCTTTTCTGAAAAGAATTTGACTCCCTTAACAGGATTGTCTTTTGCATATCCCCATTCAATAGCGACATTGAACATGCGCTTGAGGATCGTGAGATAGCGGTTGATGGTGGATTTAGTAACATCATCTGTCAATTTGTGAGATTTGAACTTTTCAACATCAAGAGCTGTAACGTCATGGAGATAGAGATCTCCCAGGAAATTGGTAATTTTCTGCAATCGGTATTCGTCATCCTTCCAGCTTCGCTTGTTTACTTTGGCATAGTTTTTGATGTACATTTCTACGAAGTTTGAGAATTTAACGGCTTTGATTTTGGCTTGATTCGAGTGATCCTTTGTGAAGATTTGAGCAATTTTTGTTTGAAGCTCGATAACTGCATCTTCTCTCTGCTGGGCATGTGTCACAACTTTTTGAACGCGTTTTCCGGTCTCATCTCGATAGTCAATGTACCAGCGGTCTTTTCCTTGTTTGGTTTTCCTGATATAAACGGACCCAAAACCATAATTCCAGCGCCTCGATTTTTTACTCAAGGCGCTCCTTCCTTTCAGGAGCATTCTATCATAATTCGGGAGAGAAAGGTTGAGTTTTGGAAGAAACTCGGTAAATTTCTTATTTTTACTCCAGATCCTCTGCCAGTCTTCGATTTCCTGTGTTCTAAACCTGATTAGGCCGTTAATCCTGATATATGGAAGCCTGTTTTCTGTCGCCCACTTGTAAACTGTTTTAGGGTGCACATGAAGGAAGGAGCTTAACTCCCTGACAGTAAGAAGCGTTTGACTCATATGCACCCTGAAATTCTTAAAACCTTTTTTGATTTTGTTCTAATAGTTCCTCAAGCTGGCTTACTCTTTCTTCTAGCTCCTTAGTTTCAACCGCTTTAATCGCAAAGCTAATTATTTCTTTTGCTGCTAATCGCCTTGTGCTTCTATCATTACACTCCAGGAGCTCGATCAGCGTTTTTGCCGCCATTACTGTAGCGCCTTTTAGTGCATTCAATCCTTCTTCAAAAAGAATCTTTCTCTCTTTTTCTAGGCACTCTTTGAAGTGTTCATCCTTAAGCCAACTATAAATAGTGCTCCTGGAGAGGTTAGCCTTTCTAGCTGCTTCCTCAATTGTGTTATTTCCTAGGATGGACTTAATTGCTTTATGCTGGTTAGGTGTTAGTGTTTTATTTTCCATTTATGTCCAAAATTGTGCAGTTTTGTTTACTTTTCTTTCACCTTAGCATAGTGAATTATAAGGGAAGGCCCAAGTCTTAATTTTTCCAAGATTTCGTCAGGATTTTTTTTGTTTTCTGAAGCGAAAAATATCCCTCCAATACGCCCTCCCCTGGTTTTAATGTACTCAAAGAAATCTTTTTCATCATCAGTTATCTCTCCTCCTTCTTTTAACGAATTGAATACCCTGGAAAGTCCTGGATATTCCTTTAATCCTTTATCCGTTGCCTTATTAGTTGCTAACTGGACTTCTCTTAATTCCAGTTCCTCAGGCAAAAGACTTTCGTCTCCAGTAAGGAAAAAATTGTAAATATTCCCAACATTTTCCATGTTAATCTTTTTTAAACCTAATCCCTTCTCAATTCTTTTTATTCTTCGCTTAAGCATCTTATTTTATTTCCTTATCTCTTAGATCTGCTTCATGGTACTTTTTTAAAGATTCTCTTAAATCTTTTGTTGATAAAGCTGGTTTATTTAGTCCTCTTTAAATGAGCTTACCTTGCACAATCGCATAACCTGCTTTGCCTCTTTTTCCAATGATTTTCCTCTCAATTCTTTCTACTCTTTGCTTTAGCATTACTTTTCATATTCTATTAATCTTAGAAATAGAACATAACTTTAGTTTTTAAAGTTGATAGCTTTATTTTTTAAAGCTAGAATCTTCTCCTTTTCTTTAAATATTAAAGTTGAAACATCCCTTATCAGCTTTAATTTTTAAAGACATTTAATATATTTCTATGTATCATTGTTTTTATGCTTCTTTTTTTCGATGTATGATTTGATAGATTGTGGAATCTCTTGAGGGTGATTCTTTTTGAATGCCTTACGTGCTTCTCTTCCTTCTTTATGGACAATTTCTCTACTTATCATCTCCCACCTATTTGATAAAGCATAAACTGTTGGATTGTTCATTAATCCCCCAGGCATAACAACTTTAATAAATCCCTTATTTATCAATTCCTGAATCTTTTTTCTAAATGTACACGAATTCATTTTCCATGTTACTTTGGAATAAGGAAGCACAAGGTGGCTATTTCCTCCCTTTTTATAATCAAAGCTTTTCCTTAACTCGATATACACCCAGACTGCTCCAAATGTGAGTGAGGTCCATGCTGCTGAGTCTGTCATGCGATCATCCAATTTGACATATGGCTCTATATGTTCTTTTCCTTTCCTTGAACACAATCAATAACCTCTCTTGAAATTATTCTCTTCAAAGAGTTGTCTAAATTTCTTTCCTCTTTCTCTAATCAATGTACTTGGGTATTTTCCAAACCTCAGGCCCCAAAGTTTACATTTTGCATCATGACAAAAACGAATTGATTTATTATGTCTCCCACAGCATGAATGACAAAATTTTCGGATTTGTTTCAATGGCGATTTTCTTGGTAGTTTCATATCAACTTTCAGTGTTCTTTTCTCTGTAGTCCACTTTGAATTAGATTCAATGACCTTATTCATTTCAGGCTGTAGTGAAATCTTGGCATCTGAAAAAGGAAATGTTTGTTTCATTCAAAACCTCCAAATAATTCTTCTACTGTTGAGTCTAAAGCTCCTGCTATCTTTTTCTTTGTCTCTGGGGAAACTCGTTTGTCATACCCCTGCTCAATTAGCCAAATCGTCGAAACACCAAGGCCAGACCGAAGCGAAAGGTCAATCATTCTAAAACCCAAACTCCTTCTTCTTTCCCTTATTTCATTTCTCATCTTTTCACCTTTCGAATTAAAAATATTACTGTTATCATTAGTATGGTAAATGGAAAATAGACATAAATTCATTAGAATTTCCCCTTTTCTATGAAATGAGCTGGAAAGGGGGTAATAAAAAATGGGATATTTCACCTCTGACAACAAAAAAGACACTTATAAAGATTTGGACCGTTTTCTGAAAGAGAACAATTACAGTTTTGGATACAGAGAGCTTGCTTTATCTATATACTGGATAGATTTTATTTGTTCTTACCGAAAAAAAATAGCTAGAATGGATTTAATCCAAAAAGAACTTGAATCTCTGATAGATATCAGATTTCAATATAAAAAACACTCTCAACAAAAACATTTAACCGATTATGACCCTTTTAAATCTATTCCTAAAAATCTTACATATATAGCTACAGAAATTGGTCAAAAAGAAAAAATTTCAAAACGAATTAAAGAACTGGAATTTTATATGCTTCTTGAGCCTCTCAAAACAATAAAAGTATCTCCAAGAAATTTAATAATATTGGTCTGGGGATATGCTTTTAAAAAGATAAAAGAATCACTTGATTGGGAGCTAATGGAGAACTTATATAGTTGGTTCAGAGAGAGGAAAATAAGAACTAATCTTGCCTCAATTTTTAGTTCAAATAAAACTGCTCGAAAAACTTTACAGAGAATGTATTACAAACATACTATAGAAAAAAACTTTGACTCAGAAAAACAAAAAAATCTCAGAGATTTAATTTCTTTTATTTACAATAAAAGTTTTATTAGGAAAGAAATAGAGACTGGCATAAAAATACCGACGAAAAAAAAGGGAGTTAGATATTGGCAATGATACTAGCCTCTGGAATGATTTGAATAAAAACATTGCCAACTATTTACATAATTGAGATTCATTCTTTTCCCTCCCATTATTTGTCCTTCGCGTATCCTTTCAAATACAAGAAGTCATTCGCTTTTTTTCCCTTCTAATCTCAATGCCTACAAATCGAGCCTGAAGGAGTTGTTATAAGCCAGATACAAGGCTTTTAGGCTGGGAGCAAGGTCATTGTCCACCATGACAGAATTTTCGCGTATGTGCTCCTCTACGCAGCGAATTACGCCAAGTTTCGTGACGATTCGGTCAATCAAAACAATTTGAGCGGTTGATAAATCGATTTCAGTGGGGCCGAGATCCCTGATTAGCCCCTGACGAACAGCCATTAAGTACTTAAGGATGTAGGTGCGGGTCTCTGGGAGTTTGCCTGATGTTAGATATGAATAGCCGCCGTGAGTTTTAGGACGTTTACCCCCTCTTTTAAATTTGACAGTGAGTTTCGGTTGCTGCACATAGACCTCCATACCGAAGATTTCTTTGGGTTACCTTTACCGTGGCGATACCGGAGATGAGCCATTTCAGGCCGCCTTCAAACCGAATGAAGGACTTTTGAAGTTATTATATCACAGATTGAAAGATACGATTAGACGCATTAACTGGATTCCCCATATGAGGAAAATATAAGACAAGATATTTTATTGTTGGAAGTATTAAAAACTTTTGTTTATATAGCCTTTGTATGGAGTTTTATCGGGATGTCAACCACAAGAACTCTATATTAAGGCTCTCTCTCCAAGTTGATATGTTCTCTAGTCAATGTGCATTGCAGTTTGAGCATACTTTTTGAGCAGTTCTTTTACTTCTTCCAAGCGAGAGAGTGCAACACGATCATTGTTATTTGTTTTAAGATACTCCTCCAAATACTTCACTTCAATATGAACTAGGTCGATACGTAGTCTCTGTAGCCAGTTTGGTGTTCCTAAGTTGTGTAATTCCCAGTTCCGACCGCTAAAAGGATTCTCAGAGTAGAGGAGATCGTCAAAAACTTTTGTGTCAATGCCCTTCTTTTTTAGCAAATCAGCCAAATCATTAGATAATTTAACGTCACTTGCATGAAACATAGCTAAAAGGTCTTCAATCCCATTCACCGCCTTATGAGCACCGGCGACAACTTCACTGAAGTTACTTTTGCCATCAACTTTCATTGCTAAACCTGATTCTATAAATGTGTGCTCAATTTTATTTAGCCGATCGATTTGATTCCAATACTTTTCCATTTCAAAGGACAGTTTTAACAATTCTGCTTCATCTATCTTAAAATCAGCCTTCTCAAACAACTTTTCATGTTCGTTTTTTATTTGTTTAAGCTTTTCTACTGAATACTCGTCGACATCAACACAAAAACCAAATTCTTATAGTAACTGGACCGATATTGTTTTGGGAGTTGGGGCAGGTCACTTTCCTTCTGTCGTTGACGACGTGCTGAATATAAATATAGAATACCCGGGAAAAAGGAGAACTGAATATGCGACATGTCAATCCGGTTTGGAAAGTCATTATGTTTCTGGTTGTAGTGCACCTTGGTGGGACCATTTCATCTGCCCAACCTAAACAGTTTGAGATCGATACTTTCGCCCGGGGTGTTGTCAGGGGAGACCCGGCTGCCACACTTGATATGTGCATCACTTCATGGCTTAGCAATGCACCCCCACTACCCTACAAATGGGAAGAATGGGGCTGTGATGACCTTGTCGGATACAAATTCATTCTTGAGTACACCGATAAAGAAGGAAAATTTTCAATTACGAATCGAGTTGTCGGTGAAAAAACCGATAGAACGACTGAGCTTGACCAGGCAGCCTATAAGGATGCATTCACTGAAGAAGACGAATGGGAAGAGAAATATGATTATTCCGAAAATTATTTACTTATAGTTTGGGGATATCTTCGTTGCGCAAAACCTGGTTTTTTAGTTTCTGCAGAGGAAACACATATTGATGTTGGAGATGAGACCAGGATTTCTATCCATCTCAATTGTGATGGATTGGTTATGGAAGAAGAGATACTTCTTTCGCTAAAAGGTCCTGGGGAGCTTTCAAACAGCAACCTTGTGACTGACGGATCCGGAATGGCGGAAACGATGTATCGCGGAACAGAAAACGGTCTTGCAGTTATTACCGCAACATGGATTCCTGAAATACCAAAGTGTGAAAGAGTCAGCGAAAATACCGTAGTGTTTGTCGGCATCGCTCCCGTTACTGTCATGCTAAAAAATAAAATATTTAATGATTGGCACGAAGAGATTCATGATCCTGGTTATGAGGAGAGAGAAAACCAGATAGAAAAAAATTTTGAATTAACTGTTTTAATGACATTCGAAAAAAAACCTTTTCGTACATTTCTTGAGGGGAATAACTTGTTGATCTGTATTTATAAACTGGCATCCTTCTCGATCACCTCCCAAGACCTGTACCGGAAAGAAAAAGGCTCACACATAAAAACTGTGCCTTCATTCGGTAAGGTTTATGAACAGCAGTGGGATGGCAACAAAAAGGGCACTGTTGTAAATATTGTTCCGATATCAGAAAAACTGAAAATTCTGATAGATAACCGCACCAAAAAAATTGTTGAAGTTGAAAGGATCCCGGCATTTGATGTCATGATCTCCTGGAAAGGCCGGCACGAGTGCTGGTCATGGGAATACAAAGAAGGCGAGCACGACTGCAGCATAAGTCTGGATTCTGAGGAAATGAGATTTCTTGGAGTGACATTATCCGATGTGGAAATTACTCACGAGCAGGATTATATCATCAAAGGCTACAGGAAAGATGTAGAACAGGTTGAATACGGGAAAAATGAGGAAATACTGGAATGGAAGGTATTTGCATTTCACGAACAATAATAACCTGTACCTTCATATGCAATGGGATATTGGCCATCTTTTTCTTTCTCGTCCTCCCCTATGGGCTTAGGACGGAATGGAACCGTCGCGATACTAAAAGTTAAAATGTTTCCATCATCACGGAAATAAAAACACCTAAACACCCATATTTTTTTTATTTGTGAGCTGTGATTTTGATTATAATATTTCACAAGCATATAATGGAGGTCCGCCATGAAAAAGGGACATCAGCTTTTATTGTGTATTTTCATTCTATTCATCCTCCTTCAAACGTGGGGATCATTTGGGAATTGCGCTATCGTTGGACAGCAGGCAAAAAAGTTCAAGCCTGTCCCCAGAGTCCCCATTCTCCTCGACTGCCAGGTGAACCTTCCGGACAGCCGTGGAGTTCCGGGTGTCAAGGTTGCTCTGTATGAAATCCTGGGAGGAGGTTCTCGCCGGTTTGTCAAGGCCGGTGAAACCAACCAGAAGGGATTCTGCCAGATCAAGGTCGGGACAGGATTCATGAGAATACGGAATATATGATCGAAGGATCATTGATTAGAGAGGGCGACGATATAATATTTGAAGTTTATGAATCCACCACTGATATCACCACCATACATTTCGGTGTATCTTTTTCCTTCTGATTATTCATAAAAAATTTCAATACTCATTTTATGAATAACAGAATCCAAAGAGCAATTTTCGGTTTTTTTAGCAAACGGAGACTTCCAGACCGGAAGTGCTAATCTCAAAGGAAAAAAATCTTGCTAAGGGATCAGGTGGATTTTTCTCTAATAATTCACGGACGGCAACAGCGTCCTGAGGAGATTTACATACGATCAAAAGAAATCCTCCTCCATCTGCTCCTAGAAGCTTGACGCCGTTTACGAATGGCCTTAGTTTTTCCAGGATACCTTCAATAACAGGGGTGGAAGAATAAGGATTAATACTGTCTTATCCTAGACAATGGAAATTGATGCCATAAGTATTGTTGACTGGAGAAGGGATGCAACAATTAAAAAGGTACAAAGGAATAATGAAAACTAAAGGTACTGTAAACAATCTCTGCTCATTTTTCTTCTTACTTCCTCAACCCAACCAGCCTCTTCCTCGCATCCTCAACCTCAGGGAAGCCAGGATCAGCGTCCTTCCAGAGGGTGAGGAATTTCCCTATACATCTCCTCTCAAAGTCTCATTATACGCAAACCACAGCTTAGGAAATATCATGAGTGGTCCGAATTTGGCTGAACCGAAACAATCAAACAGTGGGAAGAGGAGTTTGAAGCTGAAAGAGCCAAACGAGACACAGCAAAAGACATCCAACTCCTTCGAGGATGGGAAACCGATGAATAATGATCGGTTGCTCTTGGAAGACTTGGAGTTACTCTATGGAGTGACCACAGCAACCGTCGCTTACGTTACCGGAGTAAGCGAACATCAGGCGTGGAAGTGGAAGACAGCACAGGTCCCAATACCTTCAAAGTACAGGAAGAAACTGGAGCAGCTCATTAAGAATCTGCGACCCTAATTCTCTTTGACGTGGCTAATAAGAAATTCGTATGCTTTTCTTAAATCATCATCAATTTTTATTTTTTCTTCAATATCTTTTTTATATTTATCCCAGACCTTCTGCATTTCATTTTCTAAATCATAATATTCATTAATATTTATATTTTTAATTTTTTCCCAATATTTTATATCACCTTTTATAGAAGTCATTATTTTCTTATCAATAAACAAATCAACTTTCTCCTTACCAAAAATTTTATAGTTGATTATCTTTGCTTTTCTTATGGCGTCATGTTCAGTTGGCAACTCGTTAGTATCAAATCCTCTTATTCTATAATAATTGTTAAGCACGAAATGCTTTAGATAGTGATTCTTTAAATAAATGCGCTGAAGAAGATGCTGAAGTTCATGTACTATTGTGAAGGTCTTAAAAATTTTATTCTCGTCTTTTCCTATATCTGTGGACAGGTAAATTAAACAGTCAAAAGATTCAAAATCTTTTATATCATTTTTCTCGTCTGCAAGCCTTTCAATGCCAGGTGTTGTTTTACACACTATGAAACCAAGAGTTTCAGTTTTAAAATATCCAAGTATAATTTTGCTTTTCCAACCAAAATACACCAAAAGATTTTGTCTCTTCAGAGTTTCAGATTCGTTTTCAAATCCCCTAATGGCTTCATATATTACTTCTTTATTTATTTGTTCTTCTGTCTCTGAATATGAAGCAGCTGCATTTTTTGAAAATTGTATGCGAAGTGTCATTTTTCCATACCGCTTTGAGAATTTCTCTCTCCTTCATCCGTCTATCTCAGTGAGGCGTTTTCCGGCGAGGAGCCGTCATTTCCACGTCGGGAAGCCGGGGCCGGTAGCTATTCCTTCAACCCCGCCAGCCGCTTCTTTGCATCATCCACCTCAGGAATCCCAAGGTCAGCGTCCTTCCAGAGGGAGAGGAATTTCTGGTAGTTTTCTATGGCTTTAACTTATGTTATTGTCTTCCTCTCGTTTCTAAATATATAGAGAGATATGATTGTTATCTCTTTCTCTCCTTTTGTTGTTTTGGTTCTTCAAAATAACCCCACAACTTTGCGAAGTAATTCTCATCAAAAGTATAGGGTTC
>Ga0209979_1004085_pt1 | contig 12293 bp, 6 predicted proteins | sample AnhtaG_FD_183114 | JGI IMG/M metagenome (GOLD analysis project Ga0209979, IMG submission 183114) | Deep subsurface microbial communities from Anholt, Denmark to uncover new lineages of life (NeLLi) - Anholt_01485 metaG (SPAdes) (version 2) | ecosystem: Environmental > Aquatic > Marine > Oceanic >...
TGCCGACGGTAAGCCCGATGACTGGCACTAAGTCGTAACAAGGTAGCCGTAGGGGAACCTGCGGCTGGATCACCTCCTTTCTAGGGATAAACTAGAACGTCATTTGTCATTCCGAGCGAGGCCAAAGGCCGAGTCGAGGAATCTATTAAAACAGATGGCGAAATGTCAGGCATTTTCGCTGCAAGGCTTAACTGTACTTGATACAAAAACGCTCTGTGGATTTCACGGAGCGTTTTTTTATTTCGCAAAAATAATCAATAGTAAATAATCAATAATCAATTGCAGAGTCAGGCCTTTCGCTGCAGGCTTAACTGTACTTGTTTATGAAAAGCCCTGTCTTCGGATAGGGCTTTTTCTTTGTACGAGATACGAACGACGAGCGACGAGATACGCGGCCGCAGGCCGCCTGCCCTTTCGCTGTCGGCTTAACTGTTGCTTGATATTTATCCGCCTCAGGCGGATTAAAGCCCTGTCTTCGGACAGGGCTTTTTTGTTGACTTTGCCGCTGTTCGGATGTACTTTATGACAATAAAGGTCGGCTTTAGTTAGCGATTCGCAACGAGCAGGGAAAAGCGTTTTATACAGAAGCAAATCCAGAGATGAGCTTTATCTGAAAAGAATAGTTAGATTTAGTTGAAAATGAATTAAAAATATCATATAATACACTATACTTTGAACCAAAAAAGAGGTGAATGTTATGGGAAGAATTGTTGCAAAAGTAACGGTAACTAATCCTATTGATAAAACTAAGTCTCGAACATTTGACGCATTAGTCGATACAGGCGCTAGTATGCTAACATTACCAAAGAATTGGAAAAAGGATTTAGGTAATTTGGCTGAAACACGGATAGCGAAAGTAGAGTTTGCGGATCAAAACATTAAAGAAGTAGAAATTTGTGGTCCGGTATCTATACAAGTCGAAGGATTTCAAAAGATTTTTAGTGAAATAGCCTTCTTGGAAATGAATACCTCGGATGGTGCATATGAACCGTTAATAGGCTATATCCCATTGGAGCAATCAGGAATATTAGTGGACATGCTTGGCCATAGATTAAAAGCAGCCAAATATTTAGATTTAAAATAAGAATCCAACAAGCCAATCCAGCCGAGCCGCTGTCAGGCCTTTCGCTGCCGGCCCTGCTTGCCCTCCGGAGCTTTAGCGAAGGTGGGAGATAAGCCTGCATTGAGCGCAGTCGAAATGTCGAAGGGCCGGCTTAACTGTTCTTGATACTAAAGCCCTGTCTTCGCACAGGGCTTTTTTTACCACAGATTACGCAGATTTAGGGGCATTTTAATTGATTATTGGTCAGGGGATTTCACATTTCAAATTTCTGTTTTCAGATTGTTTTTGACGGGAATTGTGGTTTTGGGTAGTGTATGGTATTAAAAAGGTTTGCCCCATTGGGCATTTTTCAATGCCCAATGGGGCAGTGCCTGCGAGATTTCTTTCGAAATCTTACTTGTTATGACAAGCACGCAGACACGGATCAGTTACAATATCATTAAAATACCAATGAAATAGCAGCCAGTCAAGCATAAATTTAAAAATTTTGGGGAAAATTATAATGAACTCATACACACTTGGATTAGATATTGGCTCAAACAGTATCGGCTGGGCCTTGCTGCAAGACGGCAAAAAACAATCAATTGTTGATATTGGAGTGAGGGCTTTTCCAGAAGGTGTGGAAAGAGATACTAAAGGCTTAGAAAAGTCGAAAAATGCCACACGCCGAGAAGCCAGAGGGGCCAGAAGAACAAGATATCGGCGTAATCTCCGAAGAGACCAAATCGTAAAAACGCTCAAGTCGGAAGGACTTCTGCCAAAAGACGACATATCATTAAGAAAGCTATTCGAGAGAGACCCATATAAACTGCGGGCAAGAGGACTGGATGAGAAACTGGAGCTTTATGAATTTGGGATAGCGCTTTTCCATATAAATCAGCGCAGAGGTTTCAAAAGTAATCGCAAGACAGGTAAGGCAAAAGAAGACGGTAAGGTTGTGAAAGAAGCAGGTGAGCTACAAGAAAAGATTGATAAAACTGGTTGCCGGACATTGGGCGAATACTTTGCCAATGTTAATCCAGAAGAAAATAGGATTCGTGAACAATATACATATAGGTCGATGTATGAGAGAGAGTTTGATTTACTTTGGGAAAAGCAAGCAAAATTCTACCCCGAAGTACTGACAGAAGATTTGCGAAACAAGATTAGGGATGAAATTATTTTCTTTCAGCGCCCTTTAAAGCCAACAGATGAATTGATTGGAAATTGTGAATTGGAGCCGGGGGAAAAGAGGTGTCCGCGTGGTAACTGGTATGCGAGGCGATTCAGGCTACTGCAAGATGTGAACAACCTTAAGGTGTTCAATCCAGACGGGTTTGTAAGATCTTTGAGCGAAGATGAAAGGCGTATTTTGTTAGAGGAATTGAGCCTAAAAAAGGAAGTTAAGTTCTCAACTGTTAGAAAAAAATTAGGGCTATTAGAAACACAGGTTTTCAACGCCGAGTATGAGGTAAACGAAAAAGGCAAGAAGAACGAGAAACTCAACGGTGACGTTTACAACGCGGCGATGCGAAGCAAGAAGATATTCGGCCCTAAAGTTTGGGACACAATTGACGAGGCAGAGAAAATTAGGCTGAACGATTGGCTTGTTGAATTGGAGGATGATGAGCTTGTAGAGAATTTGGCAGGAGAATATGGATTAGATGAGGACAAGATAGAAAGTATCCGAAAGATATCACTTCCTCAGCGCTATATGAGTTTTTCGCGTAAGGCGATAAAGAAGCTGTTGCCGTTGATGGAAGAAGGCAAAAGGACAGATGAAGCATTAGATGCAGTTTATCCAGACCGCAATAAAGAAATTGATATAGCAGAAGTTGATAAGCTGCCTTTACCTGAGGATTTGCGCAATCCGATAGTTAACCGGGCGTTATTCGAAGTTCGGAAAGTTGTAAATGCGACTGTTCGGGAATATGGCAAGCCGGAGAAGATAAAAATTGAGATGGCAAGAGACGTAAGAGGAAACGCAAGGGAGCGAAGGGAACTTCACTTTAAGATGCTGGAAAATGAAAGAAGGAATGATGAAGTTCGAAAAAGACTCATAGAAATGGGCGTTTTGAAACCGAAACGAGACGATGTGATAAAGTACAAACTATGGGAAGAATGCGGGCACATATGCCCATATACGGGCAAGCACATTTCACAAGTGGCTCTATTTGGGGAAAATCCGGAATTTCAGGTTGAGCATATTTTGCCATATTCGAAAAGCCTGGATGATAGCTTTATGAACAAGACGCTTTGTTGTGTGAAAGAGAACCGTCTGAAAGGTGTTCGGATACCGTATGAATACTACAGCGGGGATCCTGAGAAATTTGAGGAATTGAAGCAACGGGTGAACAGGACAGCAATGCCATACTGGAAGAAGCGAAAATTCTGGCAAAAGGAAATTAACACTGATGAGATTATAAGTCGCGAGCTTAATGACACTCGATATATATGCCGTGAGGTTGTCAAATATCTTAAAAAAGTATGCAAAGATGTAAGCGGCACACGAGGCAAAGTAACATCTGAGCTTGTATACCAGTGGGGATTTATTAAGGACAGAGACGACCATAGACATCATGCTATTGATGCGGCAGTAGTGGCCGTTACCAAGAATAAGCATCTTAGGCAATTAGGCGAAAGCAAATACTCAAAAAAAGGGCTCGCATTTGCTCCTCCCTGGCAACATTTTAGAGAAGAGCTGGCAGAGAAAGTCAAGCATATCAACGTTTCGCATCGAGTTAGTAGGAAAGTTTCAGGTGCATTACATGAGGAGACGGCATATGGACCAACAGGCAGATTAGATGAGAAGGGACAGGATATTTATGTTTATCGTAAGAGGTTAGAGGATTTGACAGGGCCGATGGTGTCTAAAATTGTTGACCCTGTCGTCAGGCAAATCATTACAGATCGGCTCAAAGAACATAATATCAACCCTGATAAGGACAAGAAGATTCCCAAGGAAGTTTGGAATGAGCCATTGTATATGAAAAATAAAAAGAGCAAGAAAAAAGTTCCTATCAAAAAGGTACGGATACAAGATGTTTTCAATAATATGATTTTGCTCAAAGACAAATCCGGTAAACCATATCGTGCAGTTGCACCTGGTAATAATCATCACATTGAGATATTCGAATACAAGGATAAAAAAGGGCAGACCAAAAGAGATGGCAAAGTTGTTACTATGTTTGAAGCAGTTCAGAGAAGCCAAAGAGGTGAACCTGTTGTTCAAAGAAGACATGGAGAGGGAAAAGAATTTGTTTGTTCATTATCAATAAATGAAATGTTTATGTTTGAATCAGATGATGGCTTAAATGATTTATACCGAGTCCAAAAAATAGACCAGAATAAACGAATAATACTCAGGCCGCATACATACAGCGGAAAACTGAGTGATTCAGATTCAGCACCATTAATTCAGCGTAAAAATCCAAATACAATAAAGGGCCATAAGGTAACTGTCGATATGCTCGGCAGGGTACATATGGCCAATGATTAAGCGTATAATCGAGATATCGCAAGCAAAAACGTACTTGTCTATTAAGTATGGACAATTGCTTATAAAGAGAGATGGGGAGCAAATATCACAGATTCCCTGTGAAGACATTGGGGTATTATTGGTTGACCACAGCGGTGTTACTTATACACATTCGGTATTCACTGAATTATTAAGATGTGGGGCTGCGGTAGTGCTTTGCGGGGGGGACCATCATCCGTCGGGGATGCTGCTTCCCATAGAAAGCAACAGTGTTCAAACGGAGCGATTTCGCCAGCAGACAGAGGCGAAAGAGCCGGTGAAGAAACGGCTGTGGAAACAAATTGTAAAGGCTAAGATTAAACATCAGGCAAAACTTGTTGGCAAGGATAGTGACGTATATAAAACTTTGATGGCTTTGCGGGACAGGGTTCGGTCCGGGGACCCGGAAAATATCGAGGCACAGGCGAGCAGGAAATTCTGGCCGGTGTATTTGCAGGACGTGGTTTCGACAAGCTCACCACAGGTTCATTTTCGCAGGGACATTGACGGTACGCCGCCGAACAATATGCTCAACTACGGATATATGGTGATGCGTGCGGCTGTGGCAAGGGCTCTATGCTCAGCGGGACTTTTGCCATCTTTGGGAATTCATCATCGAAACCGTTACAACGCATTTTGTTTAGCTGATGATTTGCTTGAGCCGTTCAGAGGGTTTGTAGAATCGAAGGTCAGGGACGTCTATTCGGATATTGGGCCGGTGGATGAGCTTGAGCAGCCGACTAAAGCGAAACTGTTGGAAGTTTTATATGAGGAGGTAAGTATTGGCGGATTCAAGGGGCCGTTGATGGTTGGATTGCATCGGACGATGGCATCTTTGCAGCGGTGCTTTGCGGGTGAGCAGAAGAAGATTGATTTGCCTGGGATATGATTATAAGCGGGTACAGAGCGGTGTGGATATTTACGATGTTCGACTTGCCGACAGATACGAAAAAGGCGAGAAAAGATTATACGTATTTTCGGAAAAATTTATTGAAAGACGGGTTTAGCATGCTACAATATTCGGTATATGTCAGACACTGTGCGAGTGAGGAAAATGCAGATGTTCACTACAAGAGAATTAAAAAATTTCTGCCGCCGGACGGTGAAGTTCGGCTTATTACCATTACCGACAAGCAGTTTGGCCGTATGGAAACTTTTTTGGGAAAAATGCGTAAACCCACGCCTCCAGCCCCTCGACAACTCGAATTATTCTAAAAAACTTCGCCCGCAATACCTTAAAGACAAAGGCCTTGCGGGCGAACCATTGTAACTGATCCGCGTCTGAGTGCAAGCCACAACTCGCGTGCCCTTTAGGTGGGTGCAGGGGTGATTGTAACTGATCCGCGTCTGAGTGCAAGCCACAACCAATTCAATATCTGTGCTGCCGCTGTCACATTGTAACTGATCCGCGTCTGAGTGCAAGCCACAACGCTGCGATGGGAGGATGCCCCGTGATTCCGATTGTAACTGATCCGCGTCTGAGTGCAAGCCACAACCTGCCATCTATACGCATGCGCGGCAAGTGTATTGTAACTGATCCGCGTCTGAGTGCAAGCCACAACTGGTCATACTGCTGCTCCTGCCTTAAAAACATTGTAACTGATCCGCGTCTGAGTGCAAGCCACAACAGCTGATTTATGTTGACCATCCGGCCAATATTGTAACTGATCCGCGTCTGAGTGCAAGCCACAACTGAAACATCGGCGTTAGCAATAATTCCTGAATTGTAACTGATCCGCGTCTGAGTGCAAGCCACAACTCGTAACTCCTTTTGCTCAATGAGTTTCGAATTGTAACTGATCCGCGTCTGAGTGCAAGCCACAACATGAAACAGCCGGTGGTGTTCTTGGCAGCTATTGTAACTGATCCGCGTCTGAGTGCAAGCCACAACACATCGTTCTCTGTGTAACTGTACGCCGAAATTGTAACTGATCCGCGTCTGAGTGCAAGCCACAACCGTGTGGTGCTGTTGTACCTGCCAGACATAATTGTAACTGATCCGCGTCTGAGTGCAAGCCACAACCCTCTTGCATAAGTGACCATAAATATATCCATTGTAACTGATCCGCGTCTGAGTGCAAGCCACAACTGACTCACCGTGACGGACAACCATAAAAGCATTGTAACTGATCCGCGTCTGAGTGCAAGCCACAACCCCCACAGTATCAGCTCCGATATCTCATTAATTGTAACTGATCCGCGTCTGAGTGCAAGCCACAACTTGCGGAAAGATTTATGCGAAGCGTTCTTTATTGTAACTGATCCGCGTCTGAGTGCAAGCCACAACCCAAGATGTAATTTGCCGTCTTTGACGTTAATTGTAACTGATCCGCGTCTGAGTGCAAGCCACAACAGCTGATTTATGTTGACCATCCGGCCAATAATTGTAACTGATCCGCGTCTGAGTGCAAGCCACAACATGCGCAAGAGCCATCACGTATCATCTGTTATTGTAACTGATCCGCGTCTGAGTGCAAGCCACAACCAGACACCTTACTCTCAAAAAGGTCGCATTATTGTAACTGATCCGCGTCTGAGTGCAAGCCACAACTCGTTAGTCGTGTGCAAGCGATGAAAGCCAATTGTAACTGATCCGCGTCTGAGTGCAAGCCACAACAACTCCATTTATCGTGGCCTTCCTCGACCAATTGTAACTGATCCGCGTCTGAGTGCAAGCCACAACAGGACAAGCGACATTGAGGCTTGGTGATCAATTGTAACTGATCCGCGTCTGAGTGCAAGCCACAACTGAATGAGTATGGCGTGCGCCTTAACCTCAATTGTAACTGATCCGCGTCTGAGTGCAAGCCACAACACGCTACTAGCCGGAGGCAGGGAAGCTTTCATTGTAACTGATCCGCGTCTGAGTGCAAGCCACAACCTTGCACGTTGATGGAGCATCGCCGATGTCATTGTAACTGATCCGCGTCTGAGTGCAAGCCACAACGCCACATTTAGGACACAATTCTGCTCCACAATTGTAACTGATCCGCGTCTGAGTGCAAGCCACAACGCCCAAAGGGTCTTTAACAATTCGCTTATTATTGTAACTGATCCGCGTCTGAGTGCAAGCCACAACCATTATCGAACAATCAGAACCAGCATCAGCATTGTAACTGATCCGCGTCTGAGTGCAAGCCACAACTCAAGGAGAAACGTGAATCATCGAGTTTCAATTGTAACTGATCCGCGTCTGAGTGCAAGCCACAACTCTAAAATCATCGGTGTCGGTAACGGATCCATTGTAACTGATCCGCGTCTGAGTGCAAGCCACAACTACCTGGTACTACGGCCCTCGGTGACTCGGATTGTAACTGATCCGCGTCTGAGTGCAAGCCACAACTCTCTCCAATACCGCTACATTTCGGCAGGCATTGTAACTGATCCGCGTCTGAGTGCAAGCCACAACAATGGGCCAGGTGTGTACATAGCAAACATAATTGTAACTGATCCGCGTCTGAGTGCAAGCCACAACCATTCAGCACGCATCGCCGTTAGGCTCTTTATTGTAACTGATCCGCGTCTGAGTGCAAGCCACAACATGTCCCTTTCCGGCCCCATGTAAGGCCTTATTGTAACTGATCCGCGTCTGAGTGCAAGCCACAACCCAACTTCATAAGATGGCTGTAATTCGTCATTGTAACTGATCCGCGTCTGAGTGCAAGCCACAACAGTCCCGGCATATCTCCCGTAATTGGTCAATTGTAACTGATCCGCGTCTGAGTGCAAGCCACAACAGGTCCTTCGCAGGTTCCTCAAGACAACGTATTGTAACTGATCCGCGTCTGAGTGCAAGCCACAACTAATTCAAAACTTGGGTTATCCAGCAAGTTATTGTAACTGATCCGCGTCTGAGTGCAAGCCACAACAGAAGGATGCAACGGAGGAGATCGCGTTTGATTGTAACTGATCCGCGTCTGAGTGCAAGCCACAACTTTGAACTTGTCCACGAACCATGTCGGAAATTGTAACTGATCCGCGTCTGAGTGCAAGCCACAACGTTTGGATGGGTATAGATTTGTGTACTTGTATTGTAACTGATCCGCGTCTGAGTGCAAGCCACAACCCATAAGTCAGTTGTCTTATCAAGTCCATATTGTAACTGATCCGCGTCTGGGTGCTAGCCACAACTCGACTTGTTTCGGTCCGCCAGCGGTTGTAATTGTAACTGATCCGCGTCTGAGTGCAAGCCTCTCAAAAACTCAAAATTACCACCCCGGCCAACGAAAATCAAGCAGATTTTCCCCGAAAACACCCAAAAATCAACCCCGGAGTTTACCCCCGGAAGCACTCACTTGGTATCCTGCCGGGGGCCTTCTGGAGTTTACCCCCGGTGCAGCCTTCTCTGTTTCTCTGTCGGGGGCTTCACCCCTCACCCCTTACACCCCTCACTCACTCTCACACTTTCACACTTTCACACTCTCACACTCTCACACTCTCACACACACACTCTCACACACACACCCTCTCTCACACACACCCTCTCTCTACTACCTCTCTCGCGCGCACGCCGCAACGTCCGATAATATTTTAACCGCTCGCCAAACGCTCTTTCCTATCTCTCCGCTCCACGCGCCACGACTCACTCCTCACTCCCCCTCACTCACTCTCACACCCTAACACACAAACACACATACACACACTCTCTCTCCCGCCGCAACGTCCGATAATGTTTATACTTTCCTATCTTACCCAAACTAACATAATGTTAATTTGAAAAAAGTTCTTTTTTGGTCATTTTCTTTTGACTTTTGTTTGATAATATGTTATAATACGCCTATGTTAGCCAGCAGGCAAACATAAACCGCCAGCAGGCGATAGATTTAGCGGAGAACCGCACGTTTTCGTATCAGCAGATACACGCCAAAAAGCATCGTTCGTAAATGGTCTTGGAGCGAAACGGAAAACCGTTAGGGGAATTACCAATCATGAGCATCGAGAATCCAGTTATTTACGTGCCTATAAGGCACCTGGCAACCGCGATTGTCGCTTTCCGATCGAATTACTTACCTGCCTATAAGGCCCTGTATTTACGTGCCTATAAGGCACCAGATATTTACGTGCCTATAAGGCACTACATCTGTCGAGAACCCTCTACAAATCAGCTACTTTTTATGCAAAACAAACCCAATTTCCGAAAAAGTCAAATGAATGTAAATCCATATAATACAACGGCTTATGAATATAAACACAATTGGACACTTGGTGAAAACAAACCCAATTCAAAGCCAATTCAAACCCAATCAAACCCAATTTGCCGGATGCCCAAATGAGCGTAAATTCAATATTAACAAAGGATTATGAAAGAAATGACATTTTCGCAGTCCCGGAAAACAAAGCCAATTCAAACCCAATTCAAACCCAATCAAACCCAATTTGCCGGATGCCCAAATGAGCGTAAATTCAATATTAACAAAGGATTATGAAAGAAATGACATTTTCGCAGTCCCGGAAAACAAAGCCAATTCAAAGCCAATTCAAACCCAATCAAACCCAATCTCGAAACAACTCCAGGGCCCCAATGATCGCAATCGGCTTCGACTACAATGGAGTTTTACAACAAGGTGAGCAAGGAAGATATGGAGAAAGCGGCATCGGCAATTGACAGTCTTCTGACCAAGACTGACGCCAAACAGACGTCGGACGCCGCTTCCGCCTAAACTAAGTCCATGAAAGGACGGTGCTAAACATTTATGAAAACGCAGCTTATAATCACTGGGCCCGGTAGGATTCGAACCTACGACCAATGGATTATGAGTCCACTGCTCTAACCGCTGAGCTACGGGCCCTTAGTACCGTATAATATATATTAGATTCCCGATATGTTGCAATATTTTTTTGCCGTCCAACTTTAAACAGCGATATTTATTTTTTAACGGAAAGGTCCGCGCAGACAAGCTCTTCGTCATTTCTGATATAGATGTGTTTGTCCGCAAAGGCCGGATGTGACCAGCAGACCCCTCCCCGCTGATTCAGTTGTCCTTTTGTAGGTTCGATAAGTTTAGTTCTACTGATTTCGTGGAATCCTTTCGATGAGAGCTTGCTGATAATCAATTCCCCCCGTTCGTTGAACATCCATATTTTATCTTCGTGTCGTACCATGTGAATATTGGACCAGCGGTCTTTGGGTACAGCATCGAGACTTTCCCAGATGCGATCGCCTGTATCCCTCTCCAGACAGCGAAGTTCGCCGTAACTGTCCACACCGTAAATGTAATCACCTTGAAGGACAGGTGTAGATATGCAGCAATGAAGACTGTCGGTATTTTTTTCACTGAGCCCCTTGCGGCTCCATACTTTTTCCACTGCGAGCTTGTTGAGATTGACTTTAAGCAGAAGCGAACCATCATAAAAGCTGCTGATGAAAAGATACTGGTTCTGGAAAACAGGTGTAGCAATGCTGATGACCTCCCGGAATGGTGTAAACGGATGTTGCCAGTAGAGCTTTCCACTAAGAGGGTCAAGGCCGACAATTCTATCTCCGGTCAGGCAAACCAGCACGCGTTTACCTGCCTGTTCAATAATAATTGGTGCTGAATACGAGGCCTTATCGTTCAGGGCCCGCCATTTTTCTTCTCCGGTAACTTTATCAAACGCGACCAGACAGGCGTTATCTTTACCTCCGATTTGTACTATAACCAGACCTTTTTCCACCAACGGTGAAGCGGCGATACCCCAGATCGGCATCCTGATTTTATATTCAGTGTATAAATCTTTGCTCCAGAGGACGTCTCCTTTTGCCGCGTCCAAACAGAACAGATGCCCCATAGTCCCGAGCGAATAGGCACGGCCCTCGTTGATGTTAACTGCAGCGCGTGGGCCATTAGGGTAGCCGACTTTTTTGTATTTACATTCGTAGGTATGAGACCAGATTCTTTCCCCAGTCATTGCGTCAAAACAATGTATGCGCTCGACCTCATTTGGTGAACCCCGCCCCTCCGAGCCCCGTCCCATATTTGATGGGCGGGGCGAGGGGCTGGGTGAAGTTAAACGGTCGGTAACATAAACCCTGCCTTTAGCAACGGTAGGCCCGCTGTAACCATTTGCGATTTTAACACGCCAGCGGATTGGCAATTGCTTCTCTGCAAATTTTTGCACAATACCTTTTTCTCGCCATACGCCGTCCCGATTGGGACCTCGCCATTGGGGCCAGTCCGCAGCGAAAACCTGAATGTTAAGCAGAATCCCGATTATAATTACGAATATTGATTTTTCACTCATGACCATATATTACCCTCGTTGAAAAATTGGGTTTGATTGGGTTTGATTGGGTTTGAATTGGCTTTGTTTTCCGGGACTGCGAAAATGTCATTTCTTTCATAATCCTTTGTTAATATTGAATTTACGCTCATTTGGGTATCCGGCAAATTGGGTTTGATTGGGTTTGTATTGGCTTTGAATTGGGTTTGTTTTGACCAAGTGTCCATCCGATTTATTTTCATAAGCCGTCTGTAAATAGATACTTACGTTCATTTGGGTATCCGGCAAATTGGGTTTGTTTTGCATAAAAAGTAGCTGATTTGTAGAGGGTTCTCGACAGATGTAGAGGTGCCTTATAGGCACATAAATAACTGGATTCTCGATGCACATGATTGGTAATTCCCCTAAGAAAGTGTATGAAAAGTAGTATTTTGTCCGATAACTGATGTATGGACAATAAAAACTACCCAAGCGATTTGACAAATGAACAGTGGAAATTGATTGAACCATTGCTGCCACCCGCCAAAACTGGTG
>Ga0209979_1004086_pt1 | contig 12291 bp, 10 predicted proteins | sample AnhtaG_FD_183114 | JGI IMG/M metagenome (GOLD analysis project Ga0209979, IMG submission 183114) | Deep subsurface microbial communities from Anholt, Denmark to uncover new lineages of life (NeLLi) - Anholt_01485 metaG (SPAdes) (version 2) | ecosystem: Environmental > Aquatic > Marine > Oceanic...
AATCTCTGGAGGAACAGGTACAGCCGAAGAAAAGATAAAGACTTTTCAGAAGTTTTCTATTCCTGTAGCTGACAGTCCTCTACAGGTTGTAGATTTAGCCTCAGCAGTTTTAGATGAAAGGGATTAAAGATGAGTGGCGAAAAATATGGCCACCTTCTTCTTCATAGAGAATGGTTAAAAAAATTGGTGAAAGAAATTTGACAAGAGTGGAATTTTAATATATTATAAATTTCAATATTAAAAAAGAATATTTTAACGAGGAAAGTAAGTCATTTTTTAAATTAAAAAGAGAAAAATACATTTGGTGAAAGTATCTTAAAAAAGATGACTGAAAAGAGAGCCTCAATAAAGATAGGTTGGTTACCTTTAAAAACTTCTAATGAGTGGGGTAAATAATTTATCCAATCCCAGGTGGTACCGCGAGATTTCATCTCGTCCTTTTATGATAATGAAGATTGTCAAGGGGACGGGATTTTTTGTTTTAAGGGGGAGATTATTATTTGCTCAACCCGGGTGGCACCACGGGAAATTTTATCAATCTCGTCCCTTATGATAATCGATGAAAAGATTATCATGGGAACGGGATTTTTTTATTTTGTAAACAGGTGAGGTGAATAAAAAATGCAAAAATTAAAAGTAAGTATTATCGGTTCAACCGGATATGCGGGAAAAGAATTAGTAAAAATATTGATGTATCATCAAGAGGTAGAATTGGTTCACCTGGTTTCTTTCAGTTATGCAGGAAAAAATATAGCGGAGATATTTCCTGAATTCCTGAATAAATTAGATAAAAAACTTATAAATCTTGATTTGGAGTTAGTGGCTCAGAATTCGGATCTGGTATTTACTGCTTTACCTCATACAATCTCTATGGATGTGGTTCCCGAGTTTTTAAAAAAAGGGGTTAAGGTAGTTGATTTAAGTGCGGACTACCGTATAAAGGATCCTGCGGTGTATAAGGAATGGTATAAGAAAGAGCACAACCAAATTAGTAAGGGAGTATTATCTGAGGCTGTTTACGGTCTTCCGGAGATTTACTCGGATAAAATAAAAGATGCCTCATTGGTAGCTAACCCTGGCTGTTACCCGACCAGCGTAATTTTAGGTATCGCTCCTTTATTAAAACATCATTTTGTAGAACCAGAAGGGATCATTATTGATTCTAAATCCGGGGCCAGTGGAGCGGGGAGAAAACTGTCCTCAGGTCTTCATTTTTCAGAGTGCAATGAAAATTTTAAAGCCTATAAGGTTGTCAGGCACAATCATATTCCGGAAGTCGAGCAGGAGTTATCTTTTATTTATTTTGGAGCAGATAATAAAGAGCTAACAAAAGGGATAAAAGTTTCCTTTACTCCGCATCTTCTTCCGATTAATAGAGGAATTTTATCCACCTGTTATTTAAGTTTAAATGGTTCCAAAGAGGATGGAGAGATTTTGGAGGTTTACCAAAAATTTTATCAAAAGGCACCTTTTGTGCGAATCTTTGAACCCCCCAATTTACCGGAGATAAAATATGTAGCAGGAACAAATTATTGTGATATTGGATTTGCTATAGACAAAAGAGTAAGGAAGATTAAAGTAATTTCGGTGATTGATAATTTACTTAAAGGGGCCGCCGGTCAGGCAGTCCAGAATATGAATATTATGTCTGGTTTCCCTGAGACCTGCGGGCTTGTTTAAATTAGAAGTGAAAGGAGTTAAAAATAATGAAAGATGTTTTAGACAAAGAAGATTTTCAGGTTGTTAAAGGAGGAATAACTTATCCTAAAGGGATAAAAGCAACTGGAGTAAAATGCGGGATGAGATTCAATAGAAAAGATTTGGCCTTAATTTATTCGGAAAAAGTAGCCGATGCCTGGGGAACATTCACTACCAATAAATTTAAAGCCGCTCCCTTAGTGGTTACCGAGAAAAATTTATCTCTTTCGGGAGGTAAATTGCAAGCGGTGTTAATAAATAGCGGAATAGCTAATGCCTGTACCGGAGAGAAGGGATTAAAGGATGCCTGGGAGATGGTAAATTACGTTTCAAAAGGATTAAAGATTGATAAGGAGTATGTGGCGGTCACTTCCACCGGGAAAATCGGTGAATTCCTGCCTATGAAAAAGATAGAGGACGGCCTTAAAGAAGCTATTTCTAAGCTGAGCATTTCAGGAGGGACGGAGGCAGCCGAGGCAATATTGACTACTGATACTAAAAAGAAAGAAATAGCGGTTAGCTTTAAATTAGGTGAACAGGAAGTGAAAATTGGAGGAATGGCCAAGGGGTCGGGGATGATTCATCCTAATATGGCAACTATGTTAGGGCTTATTACCAGCGATATTTCCATTAAAGGAGAGTTACTCCAAGAAGCCCTAAAGCAGGTAGTGGAAAAAACCTTCAATATGGTCAGTGTAGACGGTGATACGAGCACTAATGATATGGTATTACTTATGGCCAATGGCTTAGCAGGGAATAAATTAATCGATAAAAAGGATGTTGCTTATTATAAATTTTTAAGTGCCTTACAATATGTAGCCAAATATTTAGCCAGGTGTATTGCCAAGGATGGAGAGGGAGCGACCAAGATGATTGAAGTAGAAGTTCAAAACGCAGTATCTTTCGGGGAGGCCAAGAAAGTTGCTAAAGCGGTAATTAATTCCCCCTTGGTAAAGACAGCAATTTTTGGCAAAGACCCTAATTGGGGAAGGATTTTAGCGGCAGTGGGTTACTCTGGCGCAGAGATTATACCAGATAAAGTTGACCTTTATCTAAAAGAAAAGATAGTGGAGAATGGCCAACCTTTAAAATTTTCCAGACAGGCCATACATGAGTATCTAAAATTATCTGATGAGATAAAAATATTGATTGATTTAAAGATGGGAAAAGAAAGCGTTACCGTCTGGGGATGTGACCTAACCTATGATTATGTAAAAATAAATACTAAGTACAATTAGCATAGTATTGAGTAATGTGTAATGAGTTTTAAGTTTGTGTAAACAAGTTACATATTACATATTACAAACTTACTGGAAGACCGGAAGAATATTGAGTTATAAAGAGGTGATTAATAATGTTAGAAAATGTAGATAAACGGGGAGAAATACTTTTAGAAGCTCTCCCTTATATTAAGAAATTCTGGAATAAGATAGTAGTGATAAAATATGGTGGGAGTGCTATGCAAGATAAAAAGTTAGAAGGACAGATTATCGAAGATATTATCTTGCTGAAATATGTGGGAATGAAACCAGTGATCATTCATGGTGGAGGAGCAGAAATATCGCAAGAAATGAAAAAAAGAAACAAGGTTCCCCAATTTCTTAACGGATTAAGAGTAACCGATGAAGAGACGATGGAGATAACTGAAATGGTTTTAACCGGTAAGATTAATACTCGTTTGGTAGCAGAGATTAATCTCTATATTTCCGAAGGTCCGGGAAATGGAGTAAAGGGTATCGGCCTGAGCGGGGAAGATGCCCAGCTTTTAACGGTTAAGAAACACCGAGTCCCGGAGTTGGGATTTGTGGGGGAAGTGGAAAAAATTAATCCCGAAATATTAACAATTTTACTGGAGAAGAATTATATCCCGGTAATTGCTACGGTCGGAGTGGATAAAGAAGGGATAAGATACAACATTAATGCTGATACTGTAGCAGGCCAGATAGCCATTTCTCTACAAGCAGAGAAGTTGATATATTTGAGCGATGTGGATGGAATATTTAAAGATTTTAAAGACCCAACTTCCTTAATTAGCAGTTTACCCATTAATCAAGCTAAGGAATTAATTAAATCTGGACAGATTCAAAAGGGGATGATTCCCAAAGTAGATTCAGCAGTTCAAGCTTTAGAGGGGGGAGTCAATAAAGTGCATTTCTTAAATGGTAAACGTGCTCATTCTGTTTTGTTAGAATTATTTACCGATAGTGGAATAGGAACAGAAATTATTTGCTAATTAGTGTAGTTTAAATAAAATCTGTGTAGCCAATCATTATATATATTAAATAAGGAGGACTAAAGGTTATGAAAACTAAAGAATTAATAGAAAACGAAAAAAAATATTTAATGCAGACTTATAGCAGGCCAGGTATGGTATTAGACAAAGGTGAGGGGATGAAGGTATGGGATATGGAAGGTAAGATGTACTACGATTTTATCGGTGGTATAGCAGTAAATGCCTTGGGGTATAGTCATCCTAAATTAGTTCAGGCCATTAAGGATCAGGCAGAAAAATTAATTCATTGTTCCAATCTTTATTACAGTGAACCACAGATAATTTTAGCTCATATGTTGGTAGAGCTTTCTTGTGGTGATAAAGTATTTTTTGGTAACAGCGGGGCAGAGGTAAATGAAGGGGCAATCAAAATTGTGGTTAAATATTTTAAAGATCAAGGCAAAGATAAGTACAAGACAATCTATATGAAAAATTCCTTTCACGGAAGAACTATTGCTACTCTGGCTGCTACCGGTCAATACAAATATCAAAAAGATTATCTTCCCCTTTTACCTAAATTTAAAGAGGCGATATTTAACGACCTTGAATCAGTAAAGGCAGCAGTTGATGAGGAAGTAGCGGCAGTGCTGGTTGAACCTATTCAAGGAGAAGGTGGTATAAAAATTGCCACTCAGGAATTTATAAAAGGATTAAGAGAACTCTGTGATAAGGAGGGGATATTACTTATTTTTGATGAGATTCAGTGTGGTTTGGTTCGAACTGGAAAGATGTTTGCTTATCAACATTATGGTGTAGAGCCGGATATCTTGACTATAGCCAAATCTTTAGGAGGGGGAATACCTATCGGAGCTTTTATCGCCAAAGATAAAATAGCTTCTTCTTTTAAACCTGGAGATCACGGAACTACTTTTGGAGGTAATCCTCTGGTCTGTGCAGCGGCGGTAGCTAATTTAAAAGTTTTACAAGAGGAGGATTTAGTTGGGAAGTGTCAAAAAAAGGGAGATTACTTAAAAGCTAAATTAGAAGGTCTTAAAGAAAAATATCCAGAGAAGATAGAAGAAGTAAGGGGTTTGGGTCTGATGGTAGGGATGGAATTAAAAGAAGAAGGTCAGGACATAGTAAAGAAATGTGTAGAAGAAGGAGTATTGATTAATTGTGCAGCTAAAAAAGTTTTACGCTTTCTTCCCTCGTTAATTATAGAAGAAAAAGAGATAGATTATTTAATAGAAGTTTTAGATAAAGTATTTCAGATGTAAACTTTTGTGTCTGTGTCTAGCATAAAAATTTACATTTAACTCTGTCATTCCCGCGGAAGCGGGAATCTATAATCATACTAGAGGATATAAATTTCTGTTTTTAAAGAAAATAACAAAAAATAAAAAGGAGTATAGGAGAAATGAAGAAAATGAAAAAAGTAGTTTTAGCTTATTCAGGAGGATTGGATACTTCTGTGGCCATTAAATGGTTAAAAGAGAATTATTGCGAGGAAGTAATTGCGGTGGCAGTTGACGTAGGACAAAATAGTGATTTAGAATATGTAAAAGAAAAAGCTCTTAAAGTTGGAGCGAGTAAATCTTACGTTATTGATGCCAAAGAAGAATTTGCAAAGGAATATGTTCTACTAGGGCTGCAAGCAGGTGCGGTTTATGAATCAAATTATCCTTTAGCTACTGCTTACTCTCGACCCTTGATATCTAAAATATTAGTGGATTTTGCAGAGAAAGAACAAGCAGAAGCTATTGTGCATGGTTGTACCGGAAAAGGAAATGACCAGGTGAGATTTGAAGTATCTATTGCTGCTTTGAATCCCAAATTGCAAGTAATTGCTCCGGCAAGGGAATGGGGATTTACCCGGGATGAAGAGATTGAATATGCTAAAAAATATAATATTCCTGTCCCCGTAGATGTGGATAATCCTTACAGTGTTGACCAGAACTTATGGGGCAGGTCTATCGAATGTGGGGTATTAGAGGACCCCTGGGTAGAACCACCGGAAGAGGGGGTTTGCGAATGGACGGTAAGTCCGGAAAAAGCTCCTGACAAACCAACTTATCTGGAGATATATTTTAAAAAAGGAGAGCCACAGAGTGTTAATGGAGAAAAATTATCTTTAGTAGATTTAATTCAGAAACTAAATAAAGTTGGCGGTAAAAATGGGGTAGGACGAGTGGATATGGTAGAGAACAGATTAGTGGGAATTAAATCTCGAGAAATTTATGAATGTCCGGCAGCTACTATCTTATTAAAGGCATATCAGGCCTTAGAAGGATTGGTCTATCCTCGAGAATTATTTCATTTTAAACAGATTGTTTCTCAAAAATATGCTGAATTAACTTACTATGGCTTATGGTTTTCTGCCTTAAAAGAGGCTTTGGATGGTTTTGTAAAAGTAATTAAGGGAAAAGTAACCGGGACCATAAAAGTTAAATTATTTAAAGGTAATTGTGTGGTAGTAGGAAGAAAATCTAAAAATTCTCTATACGATTTTAACTTGGCTACTTATGACCAGGGAGATACCTTCAATCAAGATTTCGCTAAGGGATTTATAGAACTATGGGGATTACCTACCAAAGTGTATTCTTCGGTGAATAAGAAAAATAAATAGCGTAGAGCGTGTAGCGTTTAGCGTATAGGAGAGTAGGGGCGTATTGCTATACGCCCCTTGAATTCAATCTGTGTAATCAGATGTTAAAACAGGAGGAAGAAGATGGAAAAGCTATGGGGTGGAAGATTTAAAAAAAATATAAACAAGGAGATGGAAAAATTTATCTCTTCCCTCTCTTTTGATAAGAAATTAGTAAAATACGATCTCTTAGGGAGCATTGCCCATGCTCAGATGTTAGGGAAATGCGAAATTATCACTAAAGAAGAGAAAAATAAAATTGTTGAGGGATTAAAACAAATTCTAAAAGAAGTACAAGAGGGCAAGGTAAAAATTATCACAAGAGAAGCAGAAGATATTCATTCTTGGGTAGAGAATAAATTAAAAGAAAAAATTGGGACTGTTGCCGGGAAATTGCATATTGCCCGAAGTAGAAATGATCAGATAGCCCTTGATGAGCGGATGTATTTAAAAGAAGAAGTGCTAACGATACAGGATTTATTAAAAGATTTACAGAAATCTCTTTTGTCATCTGCTCAGAAACACTTAGGGATAATTATGCCCGGGTATACCCACCTTCAACATGCACAGCCCCTTCTTTTTTCTCATCACTTGATGGCTTATTTTTTTATGTTTGAACGGGACAAGGGAAGGATGCAAGATTTATATAAAAGGATAGATGTTCTACCCCTGGGCTCTGCCGCTTTAGCAGGCACTTCTTTCCCTGTTGATAGAGAATTTGTATCTAAACAACTTGGTTTTAGTAAGGTTTCAGAAAATAGTCTTGATGCAGTGAGTGATAGAGATTTTATTTTAGAATTTCTATCTGCTTCGGCCATCTTGATGATGCATTTGAGTCGCTTAGGGGAGGAATTAGTTTTATGGTCCTCTCAAGAATTTGATTTTATTGAGCTGGATGATTCTTTCTGTACCGGAAGCAGTATTATGCCTCAGAAGAAAAATCCTGATGCTGCAGAATTAATCAGAGGAAAAACCGGGCGAGTCTATGGAAATTTAATGAATCTTCTAACTATGATGAAGGCCTTACCCCTGGCTTATAATCATGATATGCAGGAAGACAAAGAACCTTTATTTGATACCGTATCTACCTTAGAAACTTCTTTATTCTTAATGAGTAAGATGATAGAGACCATGCAGGTTAATAAAAAAAAGATGGAGGAAGGTACCAAGGGTGACTTTTCTACGGCTACCGAATTAGCAGATTATTTAGTGAAAAAGGGTTTATCTTTTAGAGAAGCCCATAAATTAGTAGGCAAAATTGTCCTCCATTGTCTAGAAAAGAAAAAATATTTAGAGGACTTAACTCTATCGGAATTAAAATCATTTTATAAGGATCTTGATGTAGAGGTTTTAAAAATATTAAAACCTCATTCTGCTGTTGAAGCTAAGAATTCTTTCGGAGGGACTTCTTTAAAAAGGGTAAGGGAGTCTATCCAAAAAGCTAAGAAAATATTGGAAGAAAAATAATAATTAAATTAGTATGATTATAACCCAAAAAGTAAATAAAACAGTAATGTAGGGGCACGATGCATCGTGCCCGCAGAAAAAAATTAGGTAATAATATGGAGAGGGCACAATCCATTGTGCCCCTACAACCCAGTTATAACCAACAAATCTAAATTATTATAAAATTATTTACGATACACTATTTCATCTTTTCCTTATTATTTTTGTATCTTTCCTTTGTCGTTCCCTCGAAAAAGGGAATCCAGCATAATTCTTTTTTTTCATGATTTTCTCCCCAAATAATTTAGGAATTGCCATTTTGTACACTCAATAATAAATTAAATAAACCATTTTTTAACTATTTGATTTTTGTATTCTTAAATTATTATTCTCGCTCCGTTAAGAAGAGTAAGTAAAACAAGGGTTACAGATACTTTCAGAAAAAATATGAAAAAAATTTAAAAAATTTTTTAAAAAAAGAAGGAATTTTGAAATGGATGTAGTATATTTAATGTATAGTGTATAATGTATACATTATACACTATATTTTATAATGAAAATTTTTAAAGATACAAAATGAACAAAATTTAAGAAAGGTTATATTACATATTAAAATGAATGAATTTATTTAAAATAAATGATTATGAATTATTAAATCAAAAGGTATATCGGATATTAAAAGCAAGAATTATTAAAGAGGATTTAGAACCAGGAGAGAAATTATTAGAAAATAAAATTGCAGAACAGTTGGGCGTAAGCAGAACTCCAGTAAGGGAAGCTCTGAAGCAATTAGCTGTTGAAGGATTTGTTAAAACGAATCCAAATTTGGGAGTGGTTGTAGTTGAGTTTTCTCTTGAGGATATCCGTGAGGTTTTACAAATCCGCAAAGTTTTAGAAGGACTAGCCACTTCTATTGCAGCTAAAAAAATTAATAAGGCAGAAATTAAGAAATTAGAAAAAATTATTGAGCAGATGAGTATTAGTATTAATAATAATGATTTACTTGCTTATAGCGACTTAAATGGTGAATTTCATAATCTAATATTGAAGGTCTGTGGAAATAAGCGTTTATTAAAAATCTGTGTTAATTTAAGTAGCTCTGAACATAGATTTAAGATTAGATCATTAAGGGGTAACCTCGGAAGACTCAAATATTCCTTAAAAGAACACCAAGAAATTGTAAAAGCTTTAAAAAAAGGTGATTCAATACAAGCGGAGAGGTTAAGCCAACTGCATCTTGATAGTATATTAAAAAATATTTTAGCATATGGAGGCAAGGGGGAAGATAAAAATAAAAATGCGCAAAATCAAAGCCAGTCAGATTAAAGACAAAATAAAAGAATTGTTTCTTAAAGCCAATTATTATATAAGTAAAGACCTGATGAATCAACTTCAAGAAGCTTTAGAGCAAGAGACTTCCCCGATAGGAAAATCTGTTCTGAGCATGATTATAGAAAATGATAAAATTGCCTCGCTGGAAGAAGTGCCTATCTGTCAGGATACCGGACTGGCAGTAGTATTTATAGAGCTGGGGCAGGAAGTTCGTTTAGTTGGCGGTGACTTTGTCGAGACAATAAACCAAGGAGTTAGAGAGGCTTATCTTGAAGGATATCTTAGAAAATCAGTAGTAGACGACCCGGTTTTTGAAAGAAAGAACACCAAGACCAATACCCCCGCCATTATCTATACCGATATAGTACCCGGAGATAAGATTAAATTTACGGTAATGCCCAAAGGGTTCGGCAGCGAAAACATGAGTACTATTGCCATGTTAAAACCAGTTGATGGAGAGAAAGGAATTGTAGATTTTGTGGTAGAAACAGTAAGAAAAGCCGGCCCTAACCCTTGTCCTCCAACTATAATCGGGGTAGGCATCGGAGGTACTATCGATAAAGCTATGGTAATAGCTAAAAAAGCAATTATTCGCAAAATTGGTCAATCTAATAAAAACTCAAAATATGCTACCTTGGAAAAAGAAATTTTAACTAAGATAAATAATTTAGGTATTGGCCCAGCGGGCTTAGGAGGTAATATTACAAGTTTGGCGGTGCACGTAGATTACCTGCCTACTCATATAGCTGGTATGCCGGTAGCAGTAAATGTATGCTGTCATGCCGCTCGGCATGCCGAAGGAATAATATAAAAAAATATAAAATAAGTGAAAAGTGTTTTTTATGAAAAATATTATAAAAATATCTACACCTTTAGATATAAAAAAAATTATTAATTTAAAAGCCGGGGATTTTGTAAGTATCACTGGTAATATTTATGCTGCCAGGGATGCAGCTCATAAAAGGTTTTTTGAATTAATTGAAAAAGGGAAGAAACTTCCTATAGATCTAAAAGGACAAATTATTTTTTATGCCGGTCCAACTCCTACTAAACCAGGGCATTCTTGCGGCTCTGTCGGTCCTACTACCAGTTATAGAATGGATCCCTACACTCCGGAATTACTGGAAAGAGGTCTTAAGGGGATAATTGGCAAGGGTCTGCGTTCTAAAGAAGTAATTGAGAGCATGAAGAAAAATAAGGCGGTCTATCTCGGAGCAGTAGGAGGAGCAGCCGCTCTAATTGCTCGAAGTGTTAAAAAATCTGAAGTAATAGCTTATGAAGATTTAGGGGCAGAAGCAGTTTTTAGATTTTATGTAGAGGATTTTCCTGCAATAGTGGTGGTAGATTCAGCAGGAAATAATTTATACGAAACAGAACCGCCAAAATATAAAAGGGATTAACACTAAAAAAAGAGATTATAACAAATGAACATTAACGAAGAAGCCTTAAAACTACATGAGGAAAACAGAGGAAAGATTGAAGTAATAAGTAAGACCGAAGTAAAAGATATGCACGATCTTGCTGTAGTATATACCCCGGGAGTAGCCGAACCCTGCAGAAAGATCCATCAGGATACCTCTCAAGTCTATAAATATACTACCAAAGGGAATATGGTAGCGGTAGTAACCGATGGAACGGCTGTCTTAGGTTTAGGAGATATTGGCCCAGAGGCAGCCCTACCGGTTATGGAAGGTAAGGCCGTCCTCTTTAAGCACTTTGCCGATGTAGATGCCTTTCCTATTTGTCTTGCTACCAAAGACCCGGATAAGATTGTAGAAGTTGTAACTTTGATAGCACCAAGTTTTGGAGGAATTAATTTAGAAGATATTAGTGCACCCCGTTGTTTTGAAATAGAAGAAAGACTTAAAAAGATACTTGATATCCCTGTATTTCATGATGACCAGCATGGCACTGCAATCGTAGTCTTATCCGGTTTGATTAATGCCCTAAAAGTAGTAGGTAAAGATTTAGATAAGGTAAAGGTAGTGGTAAATGGAGCAGGAGCCTCAGCCATAGCGGTATTAAAATTCATTATGTCTGCAGGGGTAAAAAATGCTATACTTTGTGATTCCAAGGGGATAATCTATAAGGGAAGAAAAGAAAATATGAATCCGGTAAAAGAGGAGATGGCCAAAGTCACTAATCGAAAGATGATTAAAGGTACTTTAGCAGATGCTATAGTAGGAGCTGATGTATTTTTAGGGTTATCAGTAGCAGGAGTTCTGAAACCTGAGATGGTAAAAACTATGTCTTCTAATTCTATTATCTTTGCTATGGCAAACCCCACTCCTGAGATTATGCCTGATGTAGCTAAAGCTGCAGGTGCCCGCATTGTGTGTACCGGCAGATCTGACTTTCCCAACCAGGTCAACAATTGCCTCGGTTTTCCTGCCATCTTCAAAGGAGCGCTAAAAGTAAGAGCAAGTCAAATAAATGAAAAGATGAAATTGGCAGCTGCCCATGCCCTTGCTTCTTTAATTTCTGAGGAAGAACTTAGTGATGATAATGTTATCGCAGATGTCTTTGATCCCCGAGTAGTAGAGCGGGAATCAGAGGCAGTAGCTCAGGCAGCTGTAGAGAGTGGGGTGGCGAGAATATAAGGTTGACTTTAAAATGCTCAATAATCAAAAAATTAATTTAAAGTAAAGATTAAAAAAGTTTATTATAAAAAAACAAACTATTAAAAATCAAAAAGGAGTGATTAAATTGTTATTTAAAGAGACTAGAGATTTTTTAGAGAAGTTAGGATTACCAAAAGGAGATTTGTTTGATTTACCTACCTCAGGGAAGACTTTTCCGGATGGAGCCCATTATAGGTTGGAGGTTCCTACTGTTAACTCGGCAGAGGCTATAAAATCATTACTGGAAAATGCTAAGCGTCAAGGGGTAACAATAAATAGAGTAGATGAGACTTACGGTATCTTTAGACATACCCTTACTGAAATAAAGGAGTTTGCTA
>Ga0209979_1004087_pt1 | contig 12289 bp, 13 predicted proteins | sample AnhtaG_FD_183114 | JGI IMG/M metagenome (GOLD analysis project Ga0209979, IMG submission 183114) | Deep subsurface microbial communities from Anholt, Denmark to uncover new lineages of life (NeLLi) - Anholt_01485 metaG (SPAdes) (version 2) | ecosystem: Environmental > Aquatic > Marine > Oceanic...
CCGCGGCGACGGCGACCAGGACGGCGATCCCGACGACGGCATGGTGTGGGGCTACCTGGTCCCGGCCACCTCGCTGCCGGCCTGGTCGGTGCAGTGGGGGTGGGATTCCACCAACCCCTTCGCTCCGCTGGTGATCGTGCTGGTGAAGTAGGCGGCCGGCGGATGACGCCGGTTTCTCAGAATTGATCCGCCATCCAGCGGCGAGTCCCGTAACAGAAGCGCGCGCAAATTCATCATTAGATTTGCAATGACCGTTTATCGCGACCTGTTCACGGCGGGTCGCAGCAAGAATACGACGTGAGGGGTAGGCGATGATAAAGAGTCAGGCGCTGGGCGGTAGGTCCAACAAGGTCCTCATCTTCCTCGGCCTGTTCCTGGGGTTGGTGAGCGCGGTCCTAGTGGTCGTGTACCTCAAGGGGGCCGGTGGGGACGGCGGCGGCGGCGTTTCCGGGGCGGTGGTGACGCCTGTGGTCGTTGCTAACCAGAGTATCCCTGTGGGCACCCGCATCACGGAGGAGATGGTGACCGTCAAGGACATCACGTCAGATGCGGTGCTGGCGGACGCCTACCGGGACACCGGCGACGTGATCGGCCAGGTGGCCCGGATTCCCCTGGTGGCCGGTGAGCAGGTGATCCCAACGAAGGTGACGGCCACCGGTGCCGCCATCACCGACGTGGAGAACCCGCCGCTGGCCTACGTGGTCCCGGAGGGCAAGCGCGCGGTGGCTGTCCAGGTAAGCAGCGTCATCGGCGCCAGCGGCCTGATCAGGGCCGGCGACTACGTGGACGTCATCCTTACCGTCAAGGTCGATGCACCGGAGGGCACAGAGGAGAGCACGGCAGGCGGTGGCATTGGTGATCAGCTGGCCGTAACGATCTTGCAGAACGCTCAGGTGCTGAGCGTCGACAAGGATGTGGCCCTGACCGCGCTGGATGAAGGCGCGGAAGGTGCGCCGACGGTTGCCGATGGTTCCGAGACCAACCCAGAGGCCACCACCGTCACGCTGGCCGTCTCGCCGGCGCACGGGGAGGTCCTCACCGTGGCTGAGGCATGCGGAGGGAACAACAGCGGTCGGCTGGCTCTGGCCCTACGCGCGTTCGGCGATACCAGTCTGGTGGAAACTCGCAGTGTGTGGGATCAGGGCGGGCCACCACCTACCTGCGCCGCCCTACTGGGCCTGTCCACCCCGCAATAACAATAGGGAGTCTCTTGGTGGGAGAGGTTTGAGAGAGCAGAACAGCCATGGTGCGTAACCCTCGAGTCATCGTGATAGATCAGGACCAGGTGGCGAGGTCCGAGGTCCAGAAGATGCTGGCCCTCTCAGGCTTCGCTGTGCTGGGCGAGGCTGGCTACGGGATCGAAGCCGTCTCCCTGGCCAAGGAGACGGAGCCGGACGTCGTCATTATCTCCATCGAAGAGCCAGTGGTGAGGGCCCTTCAAACGGTGGAGGCGGTGGCGGACCTCCTTCCCCAATCCCCTATCGTCACCTATTCCTCTATCAAGGATCCGGCCAGCATGCGAAAGGCGATGCTGGCCGGTGTCAGTGACTATCTGATAACGCCTATCCGAGAAGAGGATCTAATCAACTCCGTTCACAGCGTGCTGGCTCAAGAGGAGCGGAGGCAGGCACGAATATCCGGGGAGATGGATGAGCCGGTGGCCTGCGGCACGGTGCTCACGGTCTTCGGCGCCAAGGGGGGCATCGGCAAGACGACGATCTCCACTAACCTGGCCACGGCGCTGGTGCAGAAGACCGGCCAGTCGGTGGTGGTGGTGGATCTGGATACCCGCTTCGGCGATGTGGCGATCCTCATGGATATCCCGGTGGAGCGCAGCATCGCCGATCTGGCCCTGCCGGAGGAGGAGATCAACCGAGAGCTCCTCCAGGACTGTCTTTACACCCACAACACGGGGCTGACGATCCTGCCAGCGCCGGTACGGCCCACCGACTGGCGGAGCGTCCACGCCGGCCACATCGAGCGGGTGGTCACGCTGCTGGCCCAGACCTACGACTACGTGATCCTGGACACCCCGGGGACGTTCAACGACATCGTGGCCCGGTCGCTGGAGCTGGCCACGCTGGTGCTCCTTGTGGCCACGGTGGATATGGCCAGCCTCAAGGACACCCTCCTGGCCATCGACATGCTCCGCTCCTGGAACTACCCCCAGGAGAAGGTGAAGCTGGTGATCAACGCTACCAACGAGGCGAGCAACGTTCAGCCCCAGGAGGTGAAGCGGATGTTGGGCCGGGAGGTATTCTGGTCCATCCCTTATGACCGCAACATCAGCACGTCGACCCAACTGGGCATGCCGGTGGTGGTGACCAAGCCCAACGCCAAAGCGTCGGAGAGCTTGATAGAGCTGGCCTACGCCCTGAGCGGCGTCCGCCAGCAGCAACAGCAGCAAGAGCAGAAGCAGGGAACCAAGGGTCTCTTCGGCCGCATCTTCGGGCCGCAGGCCGAAGAGAAGGCCGAGGTAAAGGTGGAGTAGAGAGATGTCTAACTGGCGATCAGGCGGTAGCCGTATCCAAAGCCCCATAGTCAAGCCGGAAGGTCCCCCCTCCAGGGGCACTCCAGGGCGCTTCAACGAGGATGTTGAGGGGCTCATCTTCAGGATACACCAGATGTTGATTGAGGAGCTGGATGCCGACCAGATCAGCTCCATGCCTCCTGACGAGAGGCGGCGGCTGGTGGAGCAGGCGGCAGAGACCGTCCTGCGCCGTGAACTGCCTAACGTGGGCGGCATCACCCGCGATCAGATCGTGGCGCGGGTGGTGGATGAGGTCGTCGGCCTCGGCCCTATCGATGGGATGATCAGGGACCCCTCGGTGTCTGAGGTGATGGTCAACGCCGCCGACGAGGTGTACTTTGAGCGGGAAGGCATCATCTACCTGAGCGACATCCGTTTTCGCGACGCGGATCACGTCCAGCGGATCATCGAAAGGATCGTCGCTCCCCTGGGCCGCCGGGTCGATGAGTCGTCGCCCATGGTGGACGCCCGGCTGTCTGATGGCTCCCGTGTCAACGTCGTCATCCCGCCGGCGTCCCCCAAGAGTCCCACCATCACCATCCGCAAGTTCCGCTCCGACAAGATGACAATGGATGAGCTGGTGACTGCCGGCACCATCGACGTGGAGTTGGTCCAGTTCCTGAAGGCCTGCGTCAAGCTGCGCCTGAACAGCCTCATCTCCGGCGGTACCGGCACCGGCAAGACGACGTTCCTGAACGCGCTGTCGGCCTACATCCCGGAGAGCGAACGGATCGTTACCATTGAGGACCCCACCGAGCTCAAGCTGCAGCAGCCGCACGTGGTGAGCCTGGAGGCGCGGCCTCCCAACATCGACGGCAAGGGCGAGATCACCCAGCGGGACCTGCTGCGCAACAGCCTGCGTATGCGGCCGGACCGCATCATCATCGGCGAGGTGCGAGGACCTGAGGCGTTCGACATGCTGAACGCCATGAACACCGGTCACGAGGGCTCCCTCTCCACCGTCCACGCCAACTCGCCGCGGGACGCCCTGGCCCGCGTGGAGAACATGGTGATGATGGCCAACCTGGACCTGCCGGACCGGGCGATTCGCGAGCAGGTCTCCTCAGCGCTCCATCTCATGATACAGTTGGCCCGCTTCAGCGACGGTGTGAGGCGGGTAACTCACGTGACGGAGATCAGCGGCATGGAGGGCCAGATCATTACTATGCAGGACCTGTTCCAGTTCAGGCAAACGGGCGTGGACCCCGAAGGACGGATCCTGGGCCAGATGACGGCTACCGGCCTTCGCCCCACCTTCGCTGAGAAGTTCGCTCTGGCCGGCATCCAGCTCCCGGAGAGCGTGTTCCTGGTGAGGACGGGAGGATAAGCTGTGGACCCGCTGCTTATCATCATCGCCCTGACCGTTCTGCTGGCCGTGTTCTCCTTGGTCGTTGGCATTCGTGCCTACCGCCACAGTGCCATGGAGGAGCGCCTGGAGTCCTTCCGGGGCGAAAGGCAGGCGGTGGAGGGGCAGCGGCAGGAAGGTCCTGTGCTGATGAAGCAGCGCTCCTACAGCGGCCTGCCGCTGCTGAGCGCCCTAATTGGACAGCTGCGCGGCTCTGAGCAGGTGGCATTGGACCTGGAGAGAGCGGGCGTGCCCCTGCGCGTAGGGGAGTATTACATTGTCCGCTATGTGGCGGCGCTGCTCCTCTTCGTGGTGCCCTTCATCTTCAGCAGGGGCGTGTTCGCCTTCATCCTGGCCCTCGGCTTGGCGGTGTTGGGCTACATCCTGCCGGCGATGTGGGTCGGCGCTAAGAAGAGTGCCCGCACCAAGAGGCTGAACGCCCAGATAGTGGAGATGCTGGGCATGGTAGCGAACTCCCTCAAGTCCGGCTATGGACTGATGCAGAGCTTTGACTTCGCTGCCAACCAGATGGACCCGCCGCTGGCCACGGAGCTGCAGCGGATGCTTCGCGATGCCAACCTGGGCATGAGCGGTGAGGACGCCCTCCGGGCGACGGGTGAGCGAATAGACAGCCCGGATCTGGACATGGTGCTGACGGCGATCAACATTCAGCGCGCCGTAGGGGGCAACCTGTCCGAGATCCTGGAGGGAGTGGCGTTCACGATGCGGGAGCGGGAGCGGATTCGCGGCGAGGTCACTACCCTCACCTCTCAGCAGCGGATGACCGGGATCATCATTGGAGGGCTGCCGGTGGGCATGGGGCTGCTGTTCATGCTGATCAACCCCGACTACATGGGGCTGCTGTTCACGACGACGGCGGGACAGGCCATGCTGGTGGCGGCGGTGGTGCTGGAGTTCCTCGGCGCGATGTCGATGAAGAAGATACTGGCTATCGAGATCTAGGAGTTGGGCGTGCTCATCGGCGCTATCGGTTTCTTGGTGTTCGCGGCGGTGGTCAGCCTGGTGCTGGGGCTGGCGCGGCGCGCTTCTTCCGTGATGGAGGCGCGCATGCAGGACTTCAGGACGCGGGCGGTGGCCCCCGTCGAGGGAGAGACCGACCTCAGCGAGCCGTTCGCGGAGCGGGTGCTGCTGCCGGGCCTCGAGGGGCTGGCCAATGTGGCCACCTCGGTGCTGCCGGCCAGAGTGTTGGCCAACATAGAGAAACAGCTTGTCATGGCTGGCAACCCGATGACCCTGAACGCCTACGTGGTGTTCTGGATGCTCAGCGTCGGCCTCATGGCGGGCTTGATCCTGGTCTCCGTCCTCGTGGTGTGGGGCACTGTGGGCATCGAGCAGGCGGTGGTCGTTTTGGTGTTCGGTGTCGTAGGCTGGATGCTGCCCGGCACGTGGCTCAAGGGCCGGGTCAGGAGGCGCCAGAAGGAGGTGCTCAAGGCACTTCCGGACGGGCTGGACCTAGTGACCACCTGCGTGGGGGCAGGCCTGGGCCTGGACGCGGCGCTGGCGCGGGTGGCGGAGAAGAGCAGCGGCCCCCTGGCCGATGAGCTGGCCCGCATGCTGCGGGATGTGGCCATGGGCAAGCTGCGCCGCGAGGCGCTGACGGAGATGGCCGACAGGATAGGCGTGGAGGAGCTGACCAGCTTTGTCAACGGGGTGATCCAGGCGGAGCAGCTGGGCGTTGGTATCGCCCAGGTGCTGCGGGTGCAGGCGGACCAGATGCGGACGCGCCGCCGTCAGCGGGTGGAGCAGATGGCCCACGAGGCGCCTATCAAGATGATCTTCCCGCTGGTGCTGTTCATCTTCCCGGCGTTCATGCTGGTGATCTTGGGCCCGGCTGTGATCAGGATCGCTACTTCGCTAACGGGGACATAATGGAAGAGGTGGTCGCAATGGGCCTTGGGGCAAGGATTCGCAGCCTGAGAGAGGAGATCGGCTTGAGCCAGGCCCAGCTTGCAGAGCAGGCAGGGCTGAGCCAGGGTTACCTGTCTCAGATAGAGAACGACGAGGTGCAGAACCCCAGCGCCTCCGTGCTGTTCCGGCTGGCCCAGGCCCTGCATGTGGATCCGCGCTGTCTGCTGGAGGCGGCGGGCTACAGGGACATCCTGGGCAGCGAGGGGGACACAGGCTTTGAAACGCCGGTGGACCCGGACCTGTTGCGCTTCCTGGCCCGCTTGTCCCCTGAGCAGCAGCGGTATCTGCTGTGTTTCCTGCAGGGGATGGAGCGGGAAACCCCCGTGGAGGTGGGGTAGGATCGCCGCCAGAAGCAGCGGCGATTCTGTTATCCTGACGAGGTTGGGAGGATGATCAATGCCGCGCATCGTCAACGAGACGAGAGGCACGCTGGTGGCCGAGGATGTGCGGGTAGCGGATGGCATCTGGTCCCGCTTCTGGGGCCTGATGGGACGCAGGAGCCTTCCGGAGGGCGGCGGCCTCCTTCTCAGGCCCAGTTTCTCCATCCACACCGCGTTCATGCGCTTCCCCATCGATGTGGTGTTCCTGGATCGGTATCTCCGGGTGGTCAAGGTGGTGCCGGAGATGAAGCCGTTTCGGGTGGCTGTGGCCTTTGGCGGCGCGCACAGCGTCCTGGAGCTCAATGCGGGAGCGGCGGCCAAGGCCCAGGTGGAGGCAGGCGACCAGCTGACGCTGACTGATGAGGAGTGAGCCGTGGACGAACGTTGGCGATGTGCAAGATTGATAAATAGGCCGCCTCTGACAGTCAAGTAGGCGGTGTTGACATCTTTAGGACGACGGTGGACAATTTTCCAGACCCTTACCGGGAGGAGAGAAGAGAATGAAGCTTGGAGATAAGATACGGGAGTTGCGTGAGGGGTTCGGCTTCACGCAGGGTCAGCTGGCGGTGAGCGCATCCGTCAGCCAGGGATACCTTTCGCAGCTAGAGAACGGGGACGTGAAGAACCCCAGCGCGGCTGTGCTGCTGCGGGTGGCACAGGCGATGCGCGTGCACCCGGATGAGCTGTTTGAGGCGGCCGGCTATCCCACGGTGCGGACTCTTCGGCAGATCTACCAGGACTACGAGTCCAACATAGACCCCGATCTGTTGCGCTTCCTGGGTCGTCTGCCGCGGGACCGGCAGCGGCGATTGCTGCTCCTTCTGGAGGGCATGGAGACGGTTGTGGTGCCTGGGGAGGGGAAGAACGGCGTCGTTGACGAGCTGGCCGCGGACAGGGACTCAGATGACGGCCGCCGTCGCCGTCGGGACAGTGTTCAGGCTTCCAGGGTCCGGGGCTAGGGCATGGCGGAGCTCCCTGAGGACCGCATCGCCCTGGCGGAGAAGGTCGATCCTGACCTCCTGCATATGCTGGCGCGGATGCCTCGCCGACAGCAGCGGCAGGTTCTCCTCCTGTTGATGGTAGTTGAGAACCTGCTGTACGAGATGCTGCGGGAGAGGCGCATGAGGGAGGACTTGGAGTAGCGTAAATAGCTCACTAAGGAGCGAAGCGGACGCAGTTGGGCCCCGGCTAGCCGGGGCCCAACTGCGTATCGAGGAGGTCGATGCCTTAGTTGGTGGGAGGTGCGACCTGCTCGGCCAGGCTGTCGGCGATGGCCGCAAGGTCCGCGAGGGGCAGGTCGCCGTCCGCGGTGTGGATAATGGTACGGAGCCCGCCGAGGTCGAAGAGGACGGTCTGAGCGTCGTCTTCGCCCCAGGTGAGGTCGCTGCCAAAGGGTCGCCAGGCCCCGTTCACGTAGGTGGCGGGGGTGCCCGCGGAGAGCAATATGTCCCGGGCGAAGCCCTGCTCCACCACGATGCTGTTGGATGAGGCGCCCTCTTGGTAGATGAGGATGGTTCCCGGGCTCCCCGTCAGGCCGGAGTTCTCGTAGGCGAGGACGAACAGGCCTCCCTGGTCGGCCGTTAGCGCTCTAGGGAAGTATTGGGATGAGACCTGATGGTAGCCGCTGGGCACGAAGGTGGGCTCGTACACGGGCAGGCCCAGGAGGGTGCTGGCCTGGTTCGCTGAGACGTCGTTGCTTTGAATGACCTCGGTCACCGGCGGCACCGTCGGCGGGGCGGATGTTTCGCTGACACCGATGTGGCCGCCCAGGAAGCGGGCGAAATCGGTGACCGGGTGGTGGGCCAGGCCGGTGGCCGGTATAGGTCCCAGGGCGGCGGCGACCAGGGCGACGGCGGCGCCGGCGGCGGCCAGCTTGGGCCAGGGCGCGGCCGCTCTCCGCTGAAAGACGCTCGGGCGCCGAGACCGCCCCAGGCGCGCCATGAGGCGCGGCCTCAGGCGGGCCCATACCCGCGCCTGCTGGTCGATGAAGCTGGTGCGGGCGGTTGTGGCGGCGACCTGGCGCATGCGGGCCACGCGCAGCAGTTCCTCCAGTTTGGAGTCTTTAGCCTCCCATATAGGCTCGCCCAGGATCATGCGGTCGAGAGCGGTGCCGAAAGCTTTGACCTCTCGATCGCGGCGGCGGAACGGCCAGCGGAAGAAGCCGCGCTTCTCCGACTCGCTGGCCTGAATGCGTGCCTGCACGCGCTGCCAAACGGCCTCGCGGTGCGCCTCGGAGACGGCGGCCGCGTGCTCGGCCATCTGGCGGCGCAGGTCGATGACATCCTGCAGCTCCTTGACGTCCACGTGCTCCGGGTCTTCATCGCCGTTGGCCGCGGTGCCCCTCGTGCGATCGTCCACTGTGGTGAAGCCGTTGGGCTCGCCGACGTCTTGCTTCTGGAGGAGGTTCAGGCGGGCTAGGAGGCGCTCCAGTACGGCGCTCTGGGCCTCACTGCCGGCCTCAGCGGCCAGGCGGGCAGCGTCCAGGCGGATCTTGGCTATCTGGAGGAGCTCTTGGAGCTCCTCGTCGTCAGGGTCCTCAGGCATGCGGCCCTGGACCATCTCCTCGATGGCCTTGGCCAGCTTGTCCGCCCGGTCCTGGTCACGCATCGTTAGCGGGCCTCTTGCTGCTGCTCCATGCGTATCCGCAGCTTGCGCAGGGCGCGGAAGATGGTTACTCGCACGTTCACTTCGCTTGTCTTGAGTATGTCCGCGATCTCGCGGTTGGTGAGTTCGGCGTCAAACTTGAGGGAGATGATCTCCTGCTCCCGGGGCGGAAGCTGACGCAGGAGGGAGGACAGGTGGCTGACCCGCTCGCGGTGGAGGAGGGTGTCCTCCGGGCTGGGTGGCTGATTGTTGAGATTGTTGTGCCAGGCGGCCTCTTGGAGGGCTTTGGCTGCCGGCTTCTCCTTGCGCCAGTGGGAGGCGACCTCATTGCGGGCGATGGTGAAGAGCCAGGAGCCGAAGGCGTCGGCGGAGCGCAGGCTTTGCATCTTTACGAAGGCCTTCTCGAAAACGTCGGAGACGATGTCCAGGGCGGCCTCCTTGTGCTGAACGCGTCCGTAGACGTAGGCGAAGACCTTGGAGAAGTACTGATCGTACAGCTCGGCAAACTCGCTGAGCTGGTGGCCGTTCCGGCGGGGGAGGGCAGGGGGGGAACGGCGGGTTCGTTGTTGCGCTCCTATGGCAGCGGCGTCTGCACTGTTCGTTCTGCCAGCGAAGGTGATACGCATAGGCTCTTCCCTTCGATCCTCGTCGCCTGCCGAGGCAATCTTGACCGATGGCTGTCGGGGAGACTGAGGGCTAGCACTGGATTCAGGACGAACAATAGACGCCATAATAGGCAAAGTTGTTACAGCCTTTCGACGAGGGAATCGGCTTATCTTTAACCAAGGATTGATATATCCTGTTTGCTATCTCTAGCAATCTACTTCCATAAACCCAGTTCATAGGTTGCTGCCTGCCGAATACGGAAGGTTCCGTTACTGCTAGTTTCAGTATGGCAGCACAGGGACGGCGCGACAGTTAACCCACGGCTAACGTGGGTAGAGAAGCGGTGAATTCAGGCCGCCGCTAGAGGACGACTACGGTGGGGTCAGAGCCTACCAGGGAGGCGAACTTGTCGGGGTCGCCGCCGGTGGCGTATCCGTAGTGCATGGGGATGGCTACCTTGGGCCGGATCATGCGGACGGCCTCCGCGGCCTCGGCCTCGGCCATGGTGTAGGTGCCGCCGATGGGCAGCAGGGCCACGTCGATGTCGCCCAGGCTGGCCATCTCCGGCACGCGGTCGGTGTCGCCCGCGTGGAAGATCGTCTGGTCGCCCACCCGGAAGACGAAGCCCACGTTGAACCCCCGCGGGTGGTGGCCGTTGTAGCCGGCCACGGCGCGGACCTCCACACCCTTCTCGCTGACGGCGTCGCCCTCCTGGACGGCGACGGTCTTGCCCTTGACCTTGCCCTCAAGCTGCTTGGCGCAGGGGGCGTTGGCCACGATCGCCGTATCGTCCGTGGCGACGGCGTTGATGGCGCTGGCATCCAGGTGGTCGAAGTGCTCGTGGGTGATGAGGATGAGATCGGCGGGAGGGCCACCCTCCAGTTGGTGGGGGTCCACGTAGACGACGGTGCCGCCGCTCTGGATGCGGAAGGAGCTCTGGATGTAGCGTTCGAACTCCACGCTGCCGACGGTGGTGCTCTTACCCATGGCGACCTCCTATTGCGTTGCAGCCGCAGATGAGCACGGCGGGACGGCTCACAGTCTAGGCGTCTGTATTATACGGGCTATGGGGGCTCCGGTAAGCCTCGCCTGCCTGCCGGTAGGCCTCGTCCAGCAGCTCGACGACGTGGACGACGCGGCCGGGGAGGTGGTGGCGGCGCAGGCCGGCCTCCAGATGGACGATGCAGCCGGGGTTGGCGGTGGCGATGACGCTGGCGCCGGTGGCAGCGATCTCCCGCATCTTGCCGTCCAGCAGGTCCAGGGACATCTGCCGGTGGGCCAGGGAGTAGACGCCGGCGCTGCCGCAGCAGCGGTCCGCGTGCTCCATCTCGACGAGGCGGAGGCCGGGAATGGCGGCGAGCAGCTCTCGCGGGGCGCGGGAGATGCCCTGGGTGTGGGCCAGGTGGCAGGGGTCCTGGTAGGTGACGTCGGCCTCGATCCGCCCGGATGGGGGCTCGAGGGGCAGTTCGGCCAGGAGCTCCGTGACGTCCTTTACCAGGCCGGCGAGGCGTTCCGCTTTCTCGGCGTAGTCGGGGTCGTCGGCCAGTAGCTGTGGGTACTCCTTCATGGCGGAGCTGCAGCCGGCGGAGTTGACGACGACGGCGTCGACCTCCGCTTCCAGGAAGGCATCGATGTTGTGGCGGGCGAGGGCGCGGGCGGTGGGGCGGTCGCCGTTGTGGGAGTGGAGGGCGCTGCAGCAGAGCTGGCCCGGCGGCGCTACCACCTCGAAGCCGTTGCGGGCCAGGACGCGGACGGTGGCCTCGTGCACGCGGCCGAAGGCGTGGGGCATGATACAGCCGGTGAGCAGGGCCACGCGCCCTCGCGCCTTGCTCTGGGGCTGGGCGAGGGCCCCGACCTGGTCGGGGCGGAAAGTGGGGCCGGATATGCTCGGCGCCAGGACGACGCGGTCGCGCAGGTAGGGGGCGCGCTCCGCCAGCCAGCGCAGGCCGGAGGCGCGATAGAGGCGGAGGAGTCCGGCCAGGGCGGCCATGCGGCCGGGCCGGGCGATGACCTCCCGCAGGAAGAGGGCGCGCAGCCGCCAGGCCAGGGGCGTCCTGCCGTTGGCCAGGATCTCCGCCCGCGCGCTCTTCATGAGGCGCCCGTAGGGGACGCCGGAGGGGCAGACGGCCTCGCAGTTGCGGCACTGGAGGCAGAGGTCCAGGTGGCCGACGGTGGTGGGTGTCGCTTCGATGCGCTGCTCGGCGATGGCCTTGATCAGGTAGAGCCGTCCGCGGGGCGACTCCGTCTCCAGGCCGGTCACGGTGTAGGTGGGGCAGTGCGGGAGGCAGAGGCCGCAGCGGACGCAGCGGGAGAGGTCGACCTCGATGGGGGCCAAGGAGCCTGCCCTGAGCTTGTCGAAGGGGCCGGAGGAGGCGGGCCTGCGGGCCATCACAGCCTTCCCAGGTGGCGGCCGGGGCTGAGGATCCCCTGCGGATCGAACTGCTGCTTGATCCGGCGCATCAGGTCGAAAGAGGGCCCCGACACGTCGGGGAAGACGTCCAGGCGGCGCTTGAGGTCCAGGGGGCAGACCTCGATGACGAAGGAGCCGCCCACGGCGGAGGTCGCCGCGCGCAGACGCCCTATCGCTTCCTCGGCGTTGTCCAGGTGGGGCCAGGACGCGTAGAGGACGCCGATGGTGGGCAGGCCGAGGATGCGGGGCGGCCCGCTTACGGCCTCCAGGGAGTCGATGAGGGACGGCAACTGCGTGGGGAGCGCCGTCGCTTTACATAAGAGGGTGGCACCGGCGGGGGAGGAGAGCTGACTAATGCTCTCCGACAGCTCTGTGGGGTCCTTGGCGTCACTGAGGTCGGCGGTCCCCTGGGCCAGCTCGCCTATCTCCCGCCGGGAGCGCTCGATGGCCTGAGGGGTGCCCGCCAGGTCCAGGATGAGGGCGCA
>Ga0209979_1004088_pt1 | contig 12286 bp, 11 predicted proteins | sample AnhtaG_FD_183114 | JGI IMG/M metagenome (GOLD analysis project Ga0209979, IMG submission 183114) | Deep subsurface microbial communities from Anholt, Denmark to uncover new lineages of life (NeLLi) - Anholt_01485 metaG (SPAdes) (version 2) | ecosystem: Environmental > Aquatic > Marine > Oceanic...
CCCAGAGAAATCGGTCAGAAAACTGTGTCACGAAGAGGTTGCGGTATGGTAAATAAGAGGTAACGCTACACGGCTGATCCCTCTGTCTTCGCCGTCCCGGCCACGGGACGGCTTTTTTTTGCGCCTGCTGCCCACCGCCTGGGCCGTGTCGGCCTGACCGCTTGGCCCAGGGAAGAGGGATCCGCCCACCGCGCGCACCGCACTTTCCAAGCCCTGGGAGCACTGGGTGCCAAGGTGCATCCAGCCTCCGTCGGTCCAGCTTGCGCAGAGATGATAGCCTGGACGATATGGCCTGTCAAGCCGACTGACTGCAGCCAAATAGTTCTCTCTTCTGCCCACGGAAACGGCGGCTGAGCCGGCGCTCCGGGGACGTCGAGTGCCCCTCGCTCGGCTGGCGAGAGTTCGCACAGATGCCGCGACGCACGCGGCTTCGTAGCAGTGGGCGCCGACTTGTCCCACGGCCGGCGAATAATCATCTATACCGTCTGACACAGATGCAACCAAACCTAAAGAACTCATCGTCGCACGCCGATATAGGATTGATCACAGGAATGCTCCAAGACGGCCATCACGGCCTTCGAACTCCACGTATACATCGCGACGGCCTGTACAGCAAGGTTAAACATTGGCCCTGAATATCCATACAAGGAAATGAAAAGCTCTACTGCGGCAGTCCTATCACAGGCCAATAGCGTCACCCCGGATGCCGCGCGGGAGAGCGCCGGCCTGGTTTCTTCTCAGACTTTGGTCAGCCGCACTGCGAAGAGGTGCAGGCAGCGCGCGCATGCGGATATCGTTGCTGCGACACTGGAGGCACTTGAAGCGCGGCCAGCCATTCGCACGCGCAAGGTCCTCGGCATCAGAGAGCGCATACGAAGCGGGGAATACGCGCCTACTGCCGCCGCCATCGCCCGTCGGCTCATTGGGTCCTGAGGCTGGCCCCCACGCCTCGACCGGCCATGTCGGGTCGCCACTCCTCTTGGCCAGTGTCACGTGCACGGCTTCAGAGCGAGGGCTGCCCGGCGACTGGGGGGCTCCAACCCCTGACGATGGGCCCACCAGGACAGCGCCCCGGCGACGACGTCCTCGTTCTGTACGATGGACCACCGATTTGGGCTTAAGGCTGAACGGTCGGGGGCCGATATGGAAGTTGGCAGCACTGATGTCCAACTAAGCACAGCTTATCGGGTTCGACGTGGACACAGTGCCGGGCAGTTAAAGTTATGATGGCAGGTTTGCGTCCAAATATGAAGAGCGTTACGCTCTGGGGAGCGCTAGATGATGCCCACCGACGCGACGACACCTCTGGCAACCCGCCGAGGTGTCCACCAGCCCTCGACTGAACGCCCTTCGGCTGCTGCAAAACATCCCTTGGCCGTCCCCAGCACTATGAAGGACTTCCGGGTCACATACGCTGACCTGGTCGCAGCAGCCTCACGGGCCATCGACGCGCAGTCGGCAATTCGTCACCAGAAGGTGCGCGGTATCAGAGAGCGCATACGGCGCGGGACCTTCGCCCCCACACCCGCAGCTATCGCCCGCCGGCTGCTCGGCCGGTAAACTGGCCATCCCTCACTTGTGACCCCACAGCCTACGCCGTCACGGTCCCGGTCGGTTCTGAAGCCTCTCCGCGATTCTCGGTCCCTTGTGTTCCGCGCTCGCCGAGTCCGATGTCGCCGTTCGACATGGCGTGCAGCGGCTTGCACAGGTAACGCGGACTGCTGCGTTTCAGCTCGCGCTTCGTCCAAAGCACGATGTACTCGTGAATGTCCGTGTCCGCCGCGATCCGCTCGATAGTCCGTTGGCACGCCTCTCGTGTGTTCCCGTGCACCATGGTGTAGTGCGTGTAGTCCAAGCCTGGTAGAGGGGCTCGGCGATAACAGTGCGAGACCTCAGGGCGCTGCGCCATCTGCTCACCCACTTCGTCCCAGCGCTCCTCGGGCACGCGCCACAGCACCATGGCGTTCGCGCGTGCCCCGGCGGCTACGTGGCGAAGCACGACGCCAAAGCGGCGAATAACGCCGGCATCCACGAATCGGCGCACGGCGCGCACCAATTGCTCCTCGGTCAGGCCCGCAGCTCCGGCCGCCGCGGCAAAGGGCCGCGACGAAATGGGCAGGCCTGTCTGCAGGGCACGGATTGCGGCGATCTCCTCGTCCCCGAGTTCCATTACGATCGCTCCGACGCCACCGCGAAGCGCGCATCGATCTTGTAGCGACGCTCTTGCGGCGCAGTGTAGCACTCCTTGATGCCGCTCCTCGACCGTATCTGGGCCAGGATCTCGACGATGCGCTCTTCTGAGGGCGCTATCAGCGTGAACCAGACGTTGTATTCGTGCTCCCGCTCGTAGTTGTGCGTCACTTCGTCATACGCGTTCACGATCGCTCCGAACTCGTCCACCTTCTCCGGGGGCACACGGCAGGCCACGAGCGTACTCACATAGCCGAGCTTTCGAGGCTCGAAGGTCGCGCCGATACGCCGGATGAGGCCCGCGCGTCGCAGGGCTCGCAGCCGGCGCAGCAGCTCGCCCTCGCTGATCCCGAGCTGCTTTGCGGCGCGGGCGTACGGCCGCGCCGCGACCGGCAATTGTCCCTGGAGCAGGTCCAGGATGTGCGTGTCTGTAGCGTCCGGATGCACGCCCATGCGGCACGTCATCTCCCAGTGGTGGCTGCGGCGCTACGTGGCAGGCGGCGGCAAACGACACATATCCGGCTACTCTCCACAGGAAAGCCAATCAGATACGTCTTTCGCGAAGTACGTGATGATGATGTCGGCTCCCGCCCGCTTCATGGCCGTGAGCATCTCGAGGGCAATGCGGCGTTCCTCGATCCATCCGGCGCGCGCGGCCGCCTTTACCATGGCGTATTCCCCGCTGACGTTGTAGCACGCCAGTGGCACGTTGAACGCCTCGCGGGCCTTGGCAATGACGTCGAGGTACGCCAGGGCCGGTTTGATCATGACGATGTCGGCGCCCTCTTCCACGTCCAGCTCTATCTCCTTGAGTGCTTCGCGGACATTGGACGGATCCATCTGATAGGCTCTGCGGTCGCCGAACTGAGGCGTGGAGTCGACCGCCTCGCGGAATGGCCCGTAGAAGGCGGAAGCGTATTTGGCGGCGTACGACATGATTGCCACCTCGTGCTTCCCCTCCGCGTCCAGCGCCGAGCGGAGCGCCGCCACACGACCGTCCATCATGTCGGAGGGCGCCACGATGTCCGCTCCCGCCGCGGCCTGAGAAACAGCGGTCTTCGCCAGCAGCTCGAGGGTCGCGTCATTCTCCACGGTGCCGTCCCGGACGATGCCACAGTGCCCATGGCTCGTGTACTCGCACAGGCACACATCGCACACCACCAGCAGGGAGATGCCGGCGGTCTTGATGGCCCGGACGGCTCGCTGCACAATCCCGTCTGGCGCATATGCTCCGGAGCCCACCTCGTCCTTCGCCTCGGGAATGCCGAACAGCAGCACCGCGGGTATGCCGAGCTCCGACACGCGTTTGGCCTCCTCGACCAAGGCATCCACCGAGAGGTGGAAGTTGCCCGGCATTGACTCTATCTCCTCCCGCACGCCCGTCCCGGGCACGACGAACAGCGGATACACCAGGTCGGCCACCGAGAGTTGCGTCTCGGCCACGAGGCCCCTGAGCAGTCCGCTGGTGCGCAGGCGCCTTGCTCGTACCGTTGGGAACGCCATGTGCCTACCCTCCTCCTGCATTGGCACTGTGCCCCCCCGCTCAGCCAAGCAGCCTCGCCCGAGGGCGAGGCTGCTGTGTCGCTCCATCGTCGCCAATTCGCGCGCAGGCCCGTCACCCGGCTTGCCCAGTCCGTCATCCCCGGCGAACACCGCAAGACGCCGTAGCCTGGTGGCTCAACGCGTCCATCGCCACACGGCCAACATCACATCGACCCGCACGCGGCGCGAGACTAATCTTCCGTGAACGGCAGGAGCGCGATTTCCCGTGCCCGCTTGATGGCTCGGCCAAGCTTGCGTTGATGTTTCCGACAAGTGCCCATCTTGCGCGCCTTCTGGATGCGCGACCGCTCATCCAGGAACCTGCGCAGCGTGTCTACATGCTTGTAGTCAATGACCTGGGGCTGCCGGCCCCGCCGCGCGCAGAATTCGCAGACCTTCTGTCGGCGGCCTCTGCCCCTCCCGTCGCGGCGGCCATAGCGACGCGGCCCTCCCCGATACGCCCTCGGCAACACAATCGCCTCGCTTTTTGCTCTCAGTCTCGGCGCCTGTGCACGGCCCACTTCCCCGCCGGCGCCTGTCGAGCTCGATATCGTAGGGCTCGAAGTATACCAGAGCGCTCCTGCGGCGTCAACGGCGTATCCCGGAGGTAGTGTACACTACCTCTCGCAGGCAGATTGCAGACCTCACGGCAGGACGCGGAAGCCCTCGCGAGATGCTGCGTCGCGCAGGCGATCGTCGGACGTGACGAGCTCGAGGCCGGTGGGCCGCTCCTCGGCCCACACAAGGGCGGCGGCGAGCTGCAGGGCGTCCGCCGCCCGCAGCGGGTGCACTGCGAGGAGCCGATGGGCGCGATCGCGTAGCGGCTCGCCCGGCGCCACGACGTGCGCGTCCTCGAGGAACGCCCATAGACGGTCCCGGGCTGCGTCGAGGCTTTCAGAATCCAGCTCGCCCGCGCGCACCCGTCGATAGAGTCCTGATAGGGCTTCGACCGATGTCGCCCACCACATCACCACGGTGGGGTCCTCGTCGGCCAATTCTCGCAGGACCGGACTCGCGGGCTCGGCGACGACCAGCGGAACGATGGCTGATGCGTCCCAGAACCTCACGGGCCCTCCTCCCGCTCCTCCAGTAGCGCCTGGCGTACCTTCCCCTCCGGATCCTTGACGGGTGAGGGCTGGAGGAGCTCGTCGCGGAGCCTGCCTCGGCCGAGGCGGATGAGGCCCGCGCGTGCCAAACGCTCAATGTCGGGGTCACGTTTGCGCCCCTCGTCATACGGGACCAGTCGGGCCACGGGCCGTCCACGGTCGGTGACGACGACCTCCTGTCCGGCCTTGACCTTGTCGAGGTAACTGCTGAGCTTCGCTTTGAGTTCTGAGATGGCTACCTGCGTCATAGTGACTCTTATAGTCTTTTAGAGATGGCCTGTCAAGTCTTTTCGGCAATCCGCCTGGTACGTGCTCTGCATTTGTCGTCGCTCCCACACCCATCTCGTACTCCGGCGGCGAGCCACGCGAGCATTATCGCACGCAGGACGGCCGGGGCGCAGTACGGAAATGTCTCGGGGCAAACACTGAGGGCAGCGCATGTTCACGCTGCAGCGCCACATTGACATTCCCGCTCCGGTCGAGGCGGTCTTCGACCTCCATCTCGAACCACGCAACCTACTCAGGGTCAGCCCGCCGGACGCTGGCGCTGGTGGCTGAGGCGGGCAGGTGAATTGGGAGGAGGCGGGAATCTGTCAGGCGCGACTGAGCCACAGGGAGGGTAGAGAAATGGCGTTCAAGTACGATCTGTCGAAGTTCATCTCGTTCCGCGATGCCGAGGCGTGTGCGCGCGTGCGGGCGATAAGGAAAGAGGACATCTGTAAGCACCCGAACCCGGAGTTCAAGATCAGAGTGATGGAGGATCTGGGGGAATTCTATGCCGAGTTCGCCCTCGATATCGTCGGGCGGATCGTGCGGGCGGCGGAGGCGGGGGAGCAGTGCGTGTTTATCCTGCCCGTGGGGCCGGTGCCGCAGTACAGCATCGCGGCGCGGATGATCAACGAGCTGGGCATCTCGTGCGCGCACGTGCACACCTTCAACATGGACGAGTACGCCGACCAGGACGGCAACACGGCGCCGCCGGAGTGGGAGGGGTCCTTCGAGACGGCCATGATGGAGAACTGCTTCGCGAAGATCGACGAGGCGCTCCGGCCGCCGCCCGAGCAGATACACTTCCCCCACACGGGGAACGTGAACGACTACTCGAAGATGATCGCCGACATGGGCGGGGCCGACTGCTGCTACGGGGGCATCGGCTGGTGCGGCCACATCGCCTTCTGGGAGTCGCACCTGGGGGATGAGTTCGACAGCATGGAGGAATACAAGCAGGCCGGGGCGCGGATCGTGGAGCTGCACCCGATGACCATCATGCAGAACGCGCTGCACTCCTTCGGCAGCGATTGGTCCTGGGTGCCGCCGAAAGCGGCCACCATCGGGCCGGCGGACATCGTGGGCGCCAAGTATCGCAGCTTCTGGCTCGACGGTTACGTCGGCGGCGGCGTCGCCTGGCAGCGCTTCATCGCCCGGCTGGTGGCGCACGGCCCGGTGAACAAGTACGTGCCCGGCTCCATCCTGCAGGAAGTGCCGACGTCGTATACGATTCTGGGCGGCGTGGCGGATGACGTGGAGATAGAGATGGCTTGAGGTGGAGTCGTCAGTTATCAGGCATCAGTTGTGGTCGCCAGTCGCTAGATTGCGGCTGGCGATTGCTATTGGGGTGTTGAGGAGTCGCATTGGGCGGCCTCGAGGCGGAGGCGGCGGTCTCTCGCGGCCACCGCCCCTTGGCGATGGTCACGCGCGGACCACTCCTGTCCCTTGGCGGCAAGCTGATCGGCGCGTTCGCGGTACTTGCGCTCTGCGCGGCGGTAGGCCTCGATGGCGAGCGCCCTCTGTCCAAGGATCTCGTACGCACGCCCGGCGTAGTCGGGGAGATTCGGGTCGGCCACATCCTCCCCCGGCTCGAAGTTCTCGAGCACGGATGGGACTCCTTCGAACACCGATGGGAACTGCTCGGTGCGCGTTTCGTACCGGCCATCGACCAGTGTCTGGACGACAGGCCACGCCGCCAGGCGGGAGTGCCATGTGATGATCTCCGCGTCGCCGTCGTCGTCTATGTCGGTGACCCAGGGCATGGCGGCGGACGGGACCCGCAACTCCCTGACCAAGGCTCCCGGCTCCAGGGCGTACAGGATCACCTCGTAGCGGCCGCGCCAGCCGGGCCAGCGTGAGTCCGAGGCGAGGGCCCTTACGGCGGCAACCATGGCGCGCTCGCCGTCCGTGCCCGGGGGCACGACGCCCACGCAGGCGCCGGGGGGCGGGGGCCAGACCGTCTTCCAGGCGGAGGCCTCCTCTCGCGCACTGAAGACGGACACCGTGTCGAGTAACTCCATCGGGCCTGCGCCATGCTTGAACAGAACGAGCTTCGGCACAGAGCTGCCCAGGTCAAGTCTCGTCTGGTGGAGGGTCGCGACGGCGATGTAGTACGTCGCATCGCCGTGGGTCCAGGTTGGGTGTGTGAGGACACGCTCGGTCACGTATCCCTCGGGGAGCAGCGGCCGCATCTGCCGGACGAGCCTTAAGAGCTGCTCCACCTGTGCCTCCGCGCTGCGCGCTGCCTCGTTGGTCGGCGCGAGTTCCAGTGCCCGCTTGTAGTAATGGGATGCCGTGCCATAGTCCCCGCACAACTCGTACACGCGCGCCCGGCCGATGTACCCCTCCGGCAGTGGACCGTACTGCTCAGCCAGCCCGCACCAGGCGTCGGCCCGGTTAGGCTCCTGCACGGTCCAGGTCCAATCGCGGTACTCGGGGCAGTACCGGGCCTCGGGCTCCTTCTGGATGATCGCGGTGGCGCCGTCAAAGGGCCGGTACATATGCGAGACGTGCCAGCGGACGGCGGGGAGTCGCTCGGGCCGGCCACCCACGGGAAGGCCAGCGTGGAGCTCCTCGAGCTTCCTCTCGGCGAGCCAGCAGTACGCCCACGCGCGAGCCTCTGAGGATTGGGGATGTTTCATGGCCTTCAGCGCGTCCGCTGCAGCAAAGCCGCCGCGCTTCGCCGCTTCCATCAAAGGCCCGCCGGCTGCGGGGTCGCCGATATTCGCGAGGGTGAGCGCGGCGATGCGCTGCACCCGTGCCTCCGGGTTGTCCAGCAACGCACAAACCGGGCGCACGGCGGAGCGGCCGATACGCTGGAGGACATTCCGCGCCGCCTCAGATTTCGTGGGGTCCTCGGACTGCAGCAGGGAGATCTGGGCGGCGATGAACTGGCGCTTGCGCTCGCGCAGGACGAAGACGAGCGCGATCGCGAGGGCGATGAGGGCCACAAATCCGAGTAGCCGTCGCGTGCGCATGTCAGTCGCCGCCCCCCTCGGCCTCGATGCGGAGGAGACGCTGCTCTACTGCATCGGCGGCTTCCCGGTGCCGTCGGGCTCGGTACTCCTGGCCCTTGGCGGCGATGATGGCAGCCTTGGCTCGGTACTTCTCCTCCGCGCGCCGATAGGCAGCGATGGCCAGATCCGTCTTCCCCGTGATCTCGTGGGCGCGGCCGAGGTAGTCTGCGATGTTCGGGTCCTGGGGGTAGCGCTCCTCGCGCTCGCCCAGCACGCGGGCGACGTGGGGGAAGAGCTGCGGGAACGGCTGGGCGTCGATCTGGTACCGGGCATCGACGAGCGTGCGCACGGTGGGCCAGGGGACGCGATAGGGTGGGTGCCCGTCGCAGCTCGGGCACTGCCACGTGACGATTTCGGCGTCGCCGTCCTCGTCCAGGTCGCCGAACCAGGGCATGAAGGCGGATCCGGCCTCCAGGCTCTTCACCAGGCCGCGCGGCGTGACGCTGTAGAGCGACAGGCCGTAGCTGCGGGGCGAGACGCGCCAGATTGCGAGCGGGCGGATGGCCACCACGGCAGCGGGCTGCTCCGCGCCCAGCGGGAGAAGCCCTGCGTAGGCGCGCGGGGCGTAGTAGGTCTTGGCAAACTCGCCCATGCTGAACACCGGGAGGGCGTTGCCGATCTGCTCGATGTCGTCGTCGTGGCTCCTGTACAGCAGCAGCTTCGGCACGACGTGGCAGAGGGCCAGGCCCCAGTGGGTCCCCATGATGCCCACGTAATAGCGGGCGTCGCCATCGCGCCATGTGTCATGCGATAGGACGCGGGCGAGGGCGAGGTGACTCGGCCACGAAAGGTGCTTCCTTGGCGGGCCGCGCAGTGGGCCGTCGATCGCCTTGGTGCGGCCCGACACCGCGCGCATCCTGCGCCTCAGTGCGGCGAGGCGCTCGGCCTCGGCGCGTCCTGCCGCGGCGGCTTCGTTCCCGGGCGCGACCTGCAGGGCCTCCGCATAGAGCTTGGCTGCTTCCGCGTTGTCGCCGCACAGCACGCTGAGGCGCGCCCGGCCGATGAAGGCCTCGGGCGATGGGCACTTCTCCAGGGCACGTTGGTAGAACGAGTCCGGGGCGGATGGTTCCCGCGTGATGCACGCCCACGGATGGTCGTCGCGGCTGTAGCCCCCGGGCCAGTCGATGCGGGCCGATCCCGCAGGCTGGAACATCGCCGCAGGCGGGTACCGCCACGTCCACGGCGCCGTGGGGGGTGCGCCGCCTCCCGGCAGGTGGCGCTCGAGCTGCTCGGCTCTGGTGTCGGCGAGCCGACAATAGGCCCAGGCCCGGGCTTCGGCTGCGCGGGGATGCTTCATGAAGGGAAGGGCGTCGGCGGCAGGGAAGTCGCCGCGCTTCGCGGCCTTCATGAGCGGGCCGCAGGCCGCCGGGTGGCCGATGTTGGCGAGGGTGTGGGCGGCGCGGGCGCGCACCCAATCGTCTTGGTGCTCGAGGAGTGCGCAGACGGAGCGCACGGCCGGGCCGCCGACGCGTTGGAGGCGCTTGCGAGCCTGTGTGGCCTCCTCAGAATCGGCGGACTGGAGTAGCGTCACCTGGGCGGCGATGAACTGGCGCTTGCGCTCGCGCAGGACGAAGAGGAGGGCTACCGCGAGCGCAACGAGGATCAGCGGAACGACGAGTCGTCTCATTGCCAGGTCACCACCACAGTTGCTGTGCCTTGAAGATGGTGCAAGGTGCACCACAGCCCCGCCGGCCGCAGCGGCCAGGCGAGGTACAGGCCCTCACCTACAGTGCCACCACGGCCGGATCTTCGCAGCAACCCCAGCTCATTCCAGAAAGTCCCACAGCACGGAACCGTCGGCGTCGGCGGGGACGGGGATGCCCCAGGCGACGGCGCAGGTGGGGGCGACGCTCGTGATGAGCGTGGGGCGCGGCCGGCGATAGCCTTGTTTGACGCCCGGGCCGGACAGCACGAAGTACGCATCATCCGAGTGGCTGCCGGCGTTGAGGCGGGGCCAGTCCCACGTGCCCGTCTCCTCGCGAGTGTGGGTGCGCCAGAACTCCTCGCGGGACATGGCCGTCTCGGGCCGGTGCGCGGCGGGCACCATGAAGATGTCGCCGACGCGATCCCCGCCCACACCGAGCCGTCCCGCCTGCTCCATGGGAAGCACGACTCGGTAGAGGTGGCGCCCCGAGTCGTCGGTCGCGGAAAGCAGCGCTTCCATGATCTTGTCGCGGAGTTCCTGATACTCCTCGCCGGGCTCGACGATCCCGTCCGGATCGCGTTCCTTCGCGTTGAGATAGACGTAGTGCTGTGCCCCGAAAGCCTTCGTCCGCGACCAGTCGATGCCGCCCGATTCGTCGCGCATCAACCAGCCATTCTCACGAAGCACCGAGTTGGGATCGCGGTGTCCGCCGAGCCCAGGAAGCATCGTATCGCCGCCGTGGTCCGACACGAGGGCCACGAGCGTGTCGGGGCCCGCGGCCTCGAGAGCGGTTGCGACGATCTCATCGCCCCAGCCCATGAGCCGGTCCCACATGGCCCAGCCCTCATCGGCGCGGTCGGGCTCGTGCATCGGATGACGCCGGTCGATCATGTACATGGTCAGGTGGTTGGTCCAGTCGGGGCCGTGCCACTTGAGCATGAACAGGTCCCAGTCGTCGCCCCCGAGCAGCTTGCCCGCGGCGTCGCGCCACCAATTGGCCAGGTGCTGCTGCTCGTCGAAGTACGTGCCAATGTCCGAGGCGCCGCCCTGGACGATCTGCTGCCGCGAGCACTGGATGACGAAGGGCCCACACGCGCCGGTGAGGTCGGACGCCAGAGAGGTCGGCTGCACGAAGTCCTCCTGGCAGTAGATCTCGCTGAGGTAGAGGTGCACCTCGCTGGCATCGGGCGCGAGCTTGAGCAGCTTGCCGCGAAAGGCCGTGCGCACGGCGGCGCCGTCGGCGCGATGCGTGTGGGCGGCCCACGGGGTCCAGTGGCCGAGTCTGAGACACAGAACCGGCAGCGGCGCATCCGGCGAGGGCAGCAGGTCCACGCGATGGAAGCCCTCGGAGCCCTTGCGGATCACGGCGAAGAGGGAGTCCACCTGCTTGTATCGGCTGGCGGGGCCCGGCTCGATGGTGACCTCGAAGCCAAGGTCCCCCGCAGAGGCAGTGCCCCATCCCTCAGCCGGCTGGGGTTCGATCTCGGTCACATGCGGTCCCGGCTGTCGAGGGTGGGTGGTGTAGGCACGGACCTCCTGAAGCGCGCGGATGGCGTTGTCCGGGCGGCCGTCCTCGCCGATGTGGATGATGGCCTCCTCGGAGGCCAGCGGAAACGACTGCGACCAGTCGAACACGATCGAGCGTTTGCCAGCCTTTCGGGCCGTGGTCCAGAGCTGCTCAGCCTTGCAGACGGAGGTGGGGAAGCCGCGCTCGCGCCGGTCGAGCGGCTCGCCGGGGAAGTGCACCGACATGTTGCATCCAGTCACCCAGGGTGAGGCCCCCGTGGCCAGACAGGCCCAGTTTGTGCCGGTTTCCATGGGGAAACACGGCCACGTCTGGACAACACAGCCGTTCCGCATGAGACGTCCGACGGTCGGCAGCGCGCCGCGCTCCACGAACTGCTCGAGGGTCGGGAGCGAGATGGAGTCGAATCCGATGATGATGAGCTTCTTCGCGATTGCCATTTCGTGGGTGCTCCTTGTGGCGCTAGTGCACACCGTGACCAAGGATGGGGCCCCGGCGGCGACGGCATGCAGGCAGGGATGCCTGCGCTCCCAGGAACGGCGCTCCCGGGGACGGCTACGCCCAGAGCGCGGCCGTGGCCAGGCCGACGGCGCGCATGACGGCGTCGTAAGTGGCCAGCTCGTGGTCGAGGCCGATGGTGGGCTCGCGGCCGGCGCGGATGCACTCGGCCAACTCGGCGAAGTCGCCCACGTGTCGCGGCGTGTTGGCCGGCTCGATCTCGTGTGAGCCCTTGTCGTAGCCGCCGGCGGGCTCATCCAGATGCAGTGTGATCTTACCCGGGCGCTCGAGGGGCGAGAGGACGATGGTGCCGTTCGTGCCCTGCACCTCGAGGACCCGCCGCGCGCCCGCGTGGCTCTCCATGGCCGCAGCCTCGATCACCGCCATGGCCCGAGGGTACTCCAGCACGCTGAGGCCGTTGTCCACGTACTCCGGGTCGTCGCCGTAGTCCGTGCGCAGGAAGGGCGTCACCGTGCCGGGGCGGCCGAGGATCAGC
>Ga0209979_1004089_pt1 | contig 12285 bp, 20 predicted proteins | sample AnhtaG_FD_183114 | JGI IMG/M metagenome (GOLD analysis project Ga0209979, IMG submission 183114) | Deep subsurface microbial communities from Anholt, Denmark to uncover new lineages of life (NeLLi) - Anholt_01485 metaG (SPAdes) (version 2) | ecosystem: Environmental > Aquatic > Marine > Oceanic...
AATAAAGGTGCTCTTAGCAGATGACAAAGAAATCTTCCGAGAGGGACTAGCTAGACTATTGGACGAGCAAGAACACATCGAGGTAGTTTCTCAATGCTCTAATGGCAACCAAGCTATCGAGAGGGTCAAAGAAACCAAGCCTCATGTGGTTTTAATAGATACTGACATCTCTGAATGTGATGATATTAAAGCCATTAGGCAGATAAAAGAATCAGCTCCAGAGGTAAAGGTTGCCATGCTTACTGATTCTAAGCGTGAAGGGGACCTTTTCTCAGCTATAGAGGCAGGGGCTACAGGATATCTCCTAAAAGACATGAAAGTTGGCGAGCTTATTGAGTCTATCGACCTGATTGGGAAGGGCGAGGTTGTCGTATCCCCTCCCCTTGCCGGAAAGCTTGTCCGTAAGGTTACCTCAATGAAGGCAAAAGAAGTTGAACCTAAGGGCATTCCTTCGGAACGAGAGACGGAAATCCTAATGCTACTGGCCAAGGGCGCTACCAACAAAGAGATAGCCGAGACGCTATTTATTGCCGAGAACACTGCGAAGGTCCACATCAAAAACATCCTGGAGAAGTTACAGCTACGCAACCGACAGCAAGCCGCAGCCTACGCGGTGCAGGAGGGATTGGTTACCGAGGTAACGGATACGGAAGAGAAGCCGGGCTAAAGCCTTAAGCCAATCATTACCTATGTCCAAAAGGGTTATCGAAAGATAACCCTTTTGTTTTGCCTAAATAACTCAGATGCAGTATTGTCGACGTTGTTCGAGGCGGGGTAGAATTTTGGTGTGAGGCTAAACATGGGCTTTTCGGAAATATTTGGGCTGATAGTCAATAAGTTGGGTGTTGTGAATTAGTAAGGAGCAACTCAAGAAGGACCAAAGGACAGAATACCATAAAGTGTTCAAGACAGGTAAGAAGTCACGCCGTAACAAGCCCGGGCAAGGTGCCAGCAGAAAGGCAAAGTGACATCGGATATGAGCAAAGGTAGACGGAAAAGTAAAATCAACAAGCTGCCAAAATCTTCCAGAACAGTATCACCAACAAAAAAGAAAGGGGAAAGCGCACCATTATTGCCACCTAATGCGGCTAAACTTGAACTTGATAGGACTTTGCTAACCTCAAAGGAAATCTTTATTGCGGCTCCCGTTGAGTTGTGCTTTGAGACGCTTACGAGTCAGCTTGAACAGCCACGTCAGTGGGACCTTATTATTACCGGTGCCAAGCCTGCCTCCAAAGCGAGGGGCCGAATTGGTGCCACCAGCCAGGTAACCTTGAATCTGGGCGGCAAGGAACGGCAATCGCTAGCCATGATATCCCGATACCGGCCTAACCGTGCCATAAGCTGGGTTCTCACTAACAAGCCCAAGGTCAGGGAGGATTGGCAGCTGGAACAAAAACCACGTGGGACAGCGGTCAGCGTTACCCTCACTTGTGAGGTTCCCGGCTGGGCCATTGGCCGCCTTCTGTACAGGATTAGGCGTTGGAAAAAGGTGGAGCAAGACCTGGATAAAACGCTCACCCACCTTAAGAAAGTCATCGAAAGTGGCAGCAGTGACCAATTGGTTATAGGAAAGGGGAGGCTATAAGAGATGGAGATAGAATACGGAGCTGAGGTAACAGATAGAAACGGCAGGGTCCTGGGTACAGTGGACCACCTGGTGCGTAATACCTGGACTGGTGAAATCAGCAAGTTTATGGTTCGCAGAAAGGCACCCGAGAGGGACCTCCTCTTTTCTACTGAAGATGTGCTCGAAGCGACGAAGTCAAAGATTAAGCTCAGTGTTTCTTTTGATGAATTGAACCATGCGAAGGGCTAAGAGAAGGATATGTTCACTATACAGTGTCCCGGGTGTGCTGCGAAGACCAGTTTTTCCTTTATTGAGTCAACCTATGATGGCCCCTTCCGCTGTTGGAAATGCCGGGGAACATTCCTAGTCATTATAGGGAACGAAGGACTTGAGTGCTATAAAGCTATCAGTGAAGAGGAGTTTGAAAAATTCAGCAAATGAGAATGTTAACACCTTAGGAGTGCTAGAGCGGAAAATGAGCCAAGAGTTAATAGATAGGGTTACCGAAGGTTTGGATGTGGAAACACCTCCTGACTCAGTTGGCATCTATCTCCATGAGATTTCCCGTCTCCCTCTTCTCAGTGCTGACGAGGAGAAGTTGCTTGGTAGCCAGATAAAAGATGGTAGCCAAGACGAAGCACAGGAGGCAAGAGGATGCCTCATTAGGTCTAACTTACGGCTTGTGGTTAGTATTGCCAAAAATTATCTCGGGAGAGGAGTACCGTTAATGGACCTGATTCAGGAAGGTAATGTGGGGCTGATACGAGCTGCAGACAAATTTGACTACCGGAAGGGCTACAAGTTCAGCACCTATGCTAGTTGGTGGATACGGCAGAGCATCACCCGAGCTGTTGCTAATCAAGCTCGAACTATCCGCATCCCGGCTCATGTGGTGGATAAAGTAAATCGCCTTTTTCGCGTTAGGCATGGCCTGGTTCAGGAATATGGACGGGAGCCTACTGAGAAAGAATTGGCTGCGGAAATGCAGACCTCACCGAAGAAGGTAGGGGACATGATCAAAGCCAATCAGCAACCAGTCTCATTGGAAACCCCTATTGGGGACGAGAGAGGTGGCTGCCTCAGTGATTTCGTCGAGGATAAGGGGTCACCTCAGCCAGCTGACGTAGCAATTAAACAAGGTTTAAAGGAGCAGTTGCAGGATGTGCTGGCGTCACTCTCAGTAAAGGAGCGGCGGGTTATGGAACTGAGGTTCGGTTTAGGTGATGGCCGTAGCCGTACCCTAGACGAGGTGGGGCAGGAGTTTGGGCTCACCAGGGAGCGTATCCGCCAGATTGAGAGGAAGGCACTCAGGAAGCTGCGCCATCCCAAGCGCAGCCGAAAGCTCCGGGAATACTTAGAGTGACCATGCTGAAGAGGACAGCGGCGATGACGGAGCGGATAGAGTTTGAGGTAGCAAAGATTACTGACCCCGTGACAAAGAAGGAAAGAGATGGGGTGGCAGTAATTCGTAACGGACGCCAGGTAGCTGTGCTTCGCGAGGCGGATAGGCTAAGGCGGGCTCTAAGCCTTCCCCTAGAGGAGATTGAGTACATTGTCAATAACTTCACAAGGATAATGAATCGGGAACCAACCCCTGATGAGAGGGAGTTCTGGAAGGCTGTCTTTGATTTCAAGCGTGGCCAAAGCCAAAGTAACTAGGCAAGGAGCAATGGGCAAGCTCTGTGACTCGGAGAGGAAGGCAGTAACTGAGAGGATACGCGGTTTGGCACTGAAAGAGCTACAAACTGGAGTATCGCCTAGCACCAGGGTAATCTGTCACAACTGCGGGTACGCTAAGCCGTTGGCTGGAGCAGTCCGTTATGGCCGGTACAGGCTTTGTAACGATTGCGCTCTGCAGTACGAGCTGGCCAAAGCCGAGGGTAATGTTCAAACTATCGAGGACTTTGTCTTGACTGAATAACGGGAGGGTCTCATGCAAGTTAAGGGCAGTCACCCTTGGTTACAAAAATTGACGACTCGGAAGGAGGATGTAAGGTGATGACCACTATAAGTAACACGGCGGTAGCAAAGCTCAGAGAGCAGCTCATACATAAGTGCTTTGAGACAGGCATAGGATTCAGGATGTGTGTCAATACTGATAAGTCTGGGAGAGCAACTTTCAGTATCAAGCTCGATAAGCAATGCCAGGGAGATAAGATAATAGACTCAGGCGGCATTAAGGTATTTTTAGATCCAGCTAGTGCTGCTCGAATCAGCGACTATCAACTTGATTATCAGGATAAGCCTGATGTTGGGTTTTTCCTCAAGGTAAGCCAAGGAAGGGAAAGTGGACACAATCGAAAGAGAGCTGTAACAGGTAATAACAACTAGGAGGAGGTGACACAATGTTTTGGCGAAGAAAGAGAGGAGAGGAAAAGGGTAATCAAAAGAAGAAAAGGGCTGTCAAGAAGATTGAAGGCGCCCTGTGGGGATACATGGTGAGCCAACAGGGGGTCATAGTTGACGTATTGCAGAATTTAAGGCGGGTAGAGTGTGATGGTGTAGTCGGGGGCAAGCAAGTAATCATGATACGCATCTTTGCCCCGGCTTCCGCCAGCGAAAAGGGTGCAGCTATTGACAACTATGAGAGCCTGGATAGCCACCCGGAATTGATACTTTACGAAGGCTACTACTGTGAGATGGGCCGTCAGGCACCTGACATCCACATTGAAAAGAGGTAAGAGACCTAAGTTTTTGTGGCTGGAGGCAATGAAGTAGCTACGGCTAGTTCCGGTTCCGTTATTCAGGAGGCAAGCGGTGATAACTGCTACCGAAAATGCCAAAAGAGTACTGAAGACCATACTGATTGCCAGTGAGGCAGACCGAGATGAAGGCTTGAGACTCCTGCCGAGTCCAGATGGTAGATTTGTATTGGCCCTGGATACTGAATTGCATGGAGACCTGGTGATTGAGCATGACGGGTATAAGGTCGTCCTCATTGGTATTGAGTATGTGAAAATCCTTGATGGTAAAACAATAGACTGCCAGGCTACAGAGTCTGGAGCCACATTGTTTGTGCGATAGGATAGTTACTTCGTATAAAAAGTAAAGGAGGCAACGATGTTAACAGTGACTGAAAGTGCCAAGCAATTACTGAAAGAGACCTTATTAGCTCATACAGATGACCCAGAGATGAGCCTGAGGCTATCACTGAAAGCGCCTGGGCAGCTCGGGATAGTGCTGGACAGGGAGGCAGAAGGTGATCAAGTGGTAGAGCATGAGGGGTCAAAGGTATTACTGGTAGCATCTGAGCTAGCGCCTACGGTAGATGGGGTGACCCTTGACGTTCAAGATACTCCTGATGGCCCAAAGCTGGCTGTGTCTAAGCAATAGTTAAAGACGATAAACGAAACGGTTAAACGATTTAATGGGAAAGAAAGGAAGCAAGAAAACAACCAAGAAAACATACAAACAGAGTGCTGCTTATCTTAAGAAAGGCCCCAAGAAACCAAAAGGTGGCAAAAAGTCCAAAGGAAGATAGAAGCTGGTTGAGGCTGAGAATAGGCTATGCTTGTTATCTGAGTGTAGTTGCCAGGAGGTTGAAGGAGGTTAAATGAGAATAGAGATCCCCAGGTATACCGAGCGCTTTGGTTCGGTGAGGATTAACGATGTACAGAAGGTGCTAGAGCTAGACTCTGGCAGAACTACGGAGCAATCGCTGCACAAGAACATTGGTGTCCAGAAGATCGAGGAAGACAATATCAAAGCCATCGAGGAGAAAATGGCTATCGTCATCCCCATCAGGGACGAGAAGCTCAAGCTCTTCGAAGGGGTGATCAGTGGAATTCCTCACGAGTGCCTAATAATAGTGGTCTCGAACAGCCAGAGAAAACAGGTAGACAGGTTCAAGATGGAGAAGGAAGCACTGAAGCAACTATGCCACTTCACACGTCGTCAAGCTCTGGTTATTCATCAGAAAGACCCTATTCTTGCCCGGGCATTGGCTGAGGCGGGTTACACGGACCTCTTGGGTGAGAATGGTCTTATGAGGGACGGCAAGGCTGAAGGCATGGTGGGAGCAATACTTATCGCCATGATGGCTAAGAAGGAATTCATTGGCTTTATAGATGCTGACAACTACTTTCCTGGCGCAGTGTGGGAGTATGCTAAGTGTTATGCCGTCGGCTTCAGCATGGCCAGCTCTCCCTATGCTATGGTCAGGATTTTATGGCATTACAAGCCTAAGGTTTCGGCAGGGATGTACTTCAAGAAATGGGGCCGGGTATCCGAGGTCACCAACAAGTATATGAACTCTTTGATTTCAACGAAGTTAGGCTTTGAAACTGAGATCATCAAAACGGGAAATGCTGGTGAACATGCCATGAGTCTCCGGTTAGCTGAGATACTCCCCTATGCATCAGGTTACGCCGTGGAACCCCAGGAACTAGTGTCCATTCTTGAGGGATTTGGTGAAGTTTCGCCCAAGGGCCCACAGATGGCAGCCAAACATGGGATTGACGTGTTCCAAATAGAGACCATAAATCCTCATCTCCATGAGGAGAAGGGTTTAGAACACCTAAAAGGCATGCTACTACCCGGACTTGGCGCAATCTACCACTCTCCCCTCTGTGAGGCAGAAACCAAGCATATAATTCGTGATGAGCTCTTAAAGCAAGGTGCCATCACTCATGGTGAGGAGCCACCAAAGCCACACATCATCAATCTGCCCAAGAAAATAGACCGACAAAAGTTCGCAGCAGTTATGAAAGAACATCTGGACTCGTATTCGGCACTGGAAGAGAAGTGATAAAGGGAATCATCTTTGTCGGCGGAGAGAATGAGGCTGTGTCCTCTGACCTCAAACTCGCCTTGGAAAAACAATAAAGCAAGGAGGTGTGAAGTCTATTGAAAGTTGTTAGCATTGAATCAATCCCTATCAGCGTGCCCTACCACCGGCCTGTTCCTATAGCCGTTGGCGTAAATAGGTGTGCCAGCAATGTCTTGGTAAAGCTTTATACAGATGAGGGTGTGGTCGGTGTAGGGGAAGTCTCGCCCCTTATCCCTTCCTACTCAGGTGAAACCCAGGAAACCGCTATCTCTGTCATATCTAAGTGTTTGGCTCCAGCTATCTTGGGTAGTAATATCTTTAGCCTTGAGCAATTAATGCAAAAGGTCGATCATGCTATTGCTGGGCATCTCTGCGCCAAAGCGGGCATCTCCATCGCATTACATGACGCCATTGGCAAGGCACTGGGTATCTCTGTTTACCAGTTGCTAGGGGGGCTCTATCGAGAGAAAATCCCAGTGTGCTTCACAGTTAGCTGGAACGCTGACTCAATAGAAGAAGCTCTATCCTATGCTAGGGCTGGGTTTAGATCAATAAAGGTTAAAATAGGTAGAGGTCTGTGGGAGGACGTAGAAAGCTTACACCATATGAGAGACGCCCTAGGCCAAGGTGTGCCTATTATCGCTGATGCCAACCAGGCTTACTCACCCCCCACGGCAACCAAGCTGGTTAAGGAAATCGAAGACCTGGTACAGGCAGTAGAGCAGCCAGTACCACGTTGGGATATTGAGGGCCTGGCGGGCGTGAGGAGGCAAAGCAGGGTACCCATAATTGCTGACGAAAGTGCTCCTACACCCCAGGATGCACTGGCAATCGCCAGTCGGGGAGCAGCCGATATGTTCCTGCTCAAAGTTATCAGGAGTGGGGGCTTTAAGCACGCTAAGGAAATAGTAGCCATCGGCCAGGCAGCAGGCATGTCTAGCTTCGCCTGCAGCATGACTGAACTGGGTATTGGCACCGCTGCCAACATACATTTTGCTGCATCAACTCCAGGTCTGGTCGATACTTTTGGTTGTAGCTTCGACGGACCCCTGCAAATCTTTGGCGGTACTACTACTGTCGACCTGCAAGATGACATAGTGGTTAACACGCCGGTGTTGAAAGACGGCGCTTACGAGGTCCCTACTGGGCCGGGCCTCGGTGTTGAGCTCAATGAAGCAAATATCGAGAGATATAGGAACGGAGAACGAGTTAGAGTATCTATATAGGTAAGATTATCAGACAAAAGGAGGATGATTCAATGACCAACGGCAAGATTGCAGGAGTCACACCTCATAGTAGGGGATGTGCGGTGGTCCTTGATGTTGAAGGCCACAAATTTCAGGCAGATTTTAGTTATGAGCCCACCGGGTCCCTAGATAGCAGTTGTCAAGCACTGGCCGGCATCCTGGCAGCAAATTTTGCTCTGAGCTACCTACCGCTGGATGACATGGAGTTCGCCTGCTACGACGATGAGGAGTTCTGTCTGATGAGTACCCTCGCTTATCAGAACCGAATCAGCTACGCCTACTTGGTGAGGGATAACAAGAGAGTCAGTGACCACCTGCTCAGTACTGAGCCGCACTATACCTGGAAGGGGGTTAAGCTGAACAAACCGGAGTCAGCCCAGAATCCTGATCGTGTTCTCTGTTTCTATAGCGGGGGTAAGGACAGCACTGTTTCCCTCAAGGTGTTGGAAGCAGCAGGTTACTCCGTTCTACCGTTCTTTGTCTTTCTTAGCAAGGATGCTTATCGCCACACTGCTGACGACGCCTTACGCCTCTTCCTGATAGGCAAACGCAACTTCGCCGTGGCTAATACCAATATAGATGAACTGAAGCCCTTCTTTAGCAAGGTCACTGGTTTTCCATTACTTGAGGGTACCCTTAGGCTCTACTGGGTAGCCAACGCCCTGCCCTTGGCTACAGCAATGAACGCTAAGTTAATGAGCTTATCCAACGAGTTAACCCTCACCAACGTAGTAAAGTACGCCGGCAGAAGGGTATTCAATAACCTCTTTGACCAGACCTTCCCTGCCACCGTCCTGGTCAACCGGTTGCTGGAAAGGAAAGGCCTGCCTACCATCTTCAGCCCGGTGCAGGGTTTAACCGTTTATGCCATTGAGAAAATCCTGAGCACACGCTTTCCGGAGGAAATAGCTCACCAACTCTCCTGCAATCGGCCCATCTATGATGACCTCACAAAGCAATGGCGATGTTGCTCACGGTGCAAGAAGTGCCATAGCCTCTACCTCAATGCTAAAGCACTGGGGTTGCCGCCAGACACAGTGCGCCTCGATGAAGAGAAGGTCTTGAGCAGCCGGTTTGACCTTGAGGAACTTATCGGGCCAGATATTAGCCAAAAGGAACTTGAACATTGCCTGGCTATCAACAATAGCTATGCCCCAGGCTACAAGGGTATCATCCACCCCAAGGTCAGCGGGATACAGTTCTCAGCAGCACATCACAATCCTTGTCTGTGTCTTTCCTCTAGCCAGTATGACAGGTTTTACAGGGCGCTGAGCGAGCTGCTCCAGGGTGGCATCTATTTGAGTGACCATGGTAGTACCAGAGAGAGCAGCCTAGAGCAGGTTTGGGATGCTCTGCGTAGCTACAGCTATGTTTTTGATGGAAAGGAGGCCAAGGTTGTGGAAAAAGATAGATACCAAGTTTAGCAGTGTTGATACAGACGGCGAAAGTATGTACTAAGAGGAGGTGAAGTAAAAATGGTAACAGTCACCGAGGATGCCAAGCGATACTTAAAAGAGATCTTGCTAGACCATAGTGACAACCCAGACGTTGGTGTGAGGCTAGTACTGAGAGGGGAGGCGCCTGTCCAAACCGGGTTAGTAATCGACAGGGAGGGGGTTGGTGACTATGTTGTAGAACATGAGGGGTCAAAGGTGCTGCTGGTGGGGCCTGAAGTGGGCGAGCTGGTTGCCGGGGCAACTCTGGATACTGAGGATACTCCTGATGGGATAAAGCTAGTCATCTCCAGAGAGTAATTGAAGCTAGTTCAGGAGGCGATGTCAGATGATAAGCAGTATACTGCGCCAGCTAAAGCGTGCCTTAATTTACTTTGTAGCGGCCTTCGGTTATAGGCGGTTAATTTTTAACCAGGCAAAAAAGGCAGCAAGAATAAGTGGTAAGCCACTCCTAAATGCTGGCTGTGGCTACGCCTATACAGAGCTAAGTGACGTTAATTTGGATATAGTCCCTAGAAAAGTCCCCAATTTCGTCTGTGGTAACATTCAAGATTTGAGTATGTTCCAGAGCAAACAGTTTGGTGCTGTCTATGCCAGTCATGTACTTGAGCACGTTGAAGACCCGGCGGCTGCTCTACAGGAGCTTAACAGGGTAGCCGAAGACGTCTTTATTATCACTCCATTTCCATTGTCGCCCACAGCGTGGTTTTGGCCTGACCATAAATGGGTTCTTTGGAGAGGTAAGAGGATTGCTCGAATACCACATTTTGTCAGAGGCATCGGGCACAGGGCAGAGCAGCTGGTTAAGTTGTGTAAGCCGGGGTTGGCTTGGCTCAAATGATGCGCAAAAGGTGTTGGAGCTAGACTCTGAAGACGAAAACCAATTGAGGTGAGAAAATGATCGTAGAAGTTACAGGTCAGAATTTTGAGGAGGAAGTGTTGAAATCCAACTTACCTGCAGTGGTTGACTTCTGGGCACCCTGGTGCAAACCATGTCACATGATCGCCCCAGTAACTGAAAAACTATCGCAAGAATATGCGGGCAAGGTCAAGTTCTGCAAGCTTAATACAGATGAGAATTTGCCGATAGCTAGGCAATATCAGGTGATGAGCATACCTTTGCTGCTCTTTTTTAAAGGGGGTCAACCTGTTGACCAAATTATGGGGGCACTCCCCGAAAGCTTGATCCGGCCAAGGGTAGAGGCATTGCTCTAGTTCTTAGGCAAGAGGGAAGCATAATATGGTGAGCTTAAATAAAGTAATGATTATTGGTAATGTTGGTGGCGAACCCGAAATGCGCTTTGCTCCAAATGGTAATCCGGTAACCTCGTTTCGTGTTGCCACTAACCGAGTGTACACTACTGCTTCTGGTGAGCGCAAGCAAGAGACAGAGTGGTTTAGTGTGGTGGCTTGGGGTAGGTTAGCTGAGCAATGTAACCAGTTTCTGACCAAGGGTCAGCGTCTCTACACCGAAGGCCGATTACGCACCCGCACCTGGGAGAGCCAGGATGGTCAGAGGCACTATCGCACTGAGGTAGTGGCCAACCGGGTATTATTTCTTGATAGGCAGCCAGCAGCACCCCTTCCTGAAGAGGGGTCTAACGAGGCTGGCACTGAGGAATCGAAACCAGAGGACATTCCATTTTAGGCGATTAGGCAGGAGTTAGAGTAAGTGGCAAGGAAAAGGGCTAAATCGAAAGGCAAAAGGCAGAGGAGGAGATATTTACTCCGGCGTAAGTTTTGCTCCTTTTGTGCCGGTCATGTTGAGGCGATAGACTACAAAGATCCGACGAAATTGAGCCCCTACATATCAGACAGGGGGAAGATTTTACCCCGGCGGAGAACGGCCACCTGTGCCAAACACCAGCGTGCCCTGGCAGTAGCGATAAAGAGAGCACGCTATCTGGCCCTCCTGCCCTATACCTCGGCTCATATCCTTAAAACAGGGGGTGTTGGCCTGAGTGATTAGCTGCTCAATAGAGCAAAGAACGAGTGAATGGGGTTTTATGTCCGTCAAAGAATAAAGGGGGTTTGACGATGATAGAGGTAACTTTTGACAAGATTGGGATTAATTTAACGAATTACCAACAGGTGGTGATTCTGAAGGAGAAAGCAGCTGAGCGCTATTTACCCATCTGGATTGGTCCCGCTGAGGCCAATGCTATAGCGCTAAAACTTCAAGGGGCTGCGATGCCGAGACCATTAACCCATGATCTGTTGCACTCAGTCATTGAGGCGTTAGGGGCCAGGGTCGACTCTGTTATCATCAGTGACTTTAAAAGCGATACCTTTTATGTCAAGATTATCCTTAGTGTAGGTGGACAGCAAATGGAGGTCGATTCTCGACCCAGTGATGTCCTAGCCCTGGCAGTAAGGGCTGAAGTACCTATCTTTGCTGAGGAGGCAGTCTTAGGCCAAGCTGGCATCTTGTTAGACAAGGAAACCGGTGAACCTATTCCAGAGTCGGGTGAGGGCAAAACGGCTAGTGAAGACGATTTGAAGAGGATGTCAGCTTTTACTGATTTTATCAACAGTCTTGATTTGGGTGACTTTGATAAGCGGAGAAGGGGATAGTGGTCTTCGGAGTCGTGTACCGTCAGGATAGCGGATATGAGGCGGAAGGGATATACGTTATCTAGCATTGTTACCGCTTTACTTGGAGAGGCAGCCCTGGCAGGCATTGCCCTCTGGCTTTTGCCCCTATGGGGAGTAAACATCCCTATCTGGGGTCTTGTCCTGCTTATTGTCGCTTTGGGGGTTTATGAGGGAATAACCTATAGGATAGGCAGTAGGGCGCTAGGGAGGAAGCCAGTGGTTTCACTCGAAGCTATGGTCGGCTGCTGCGGTAAGGCAACCACGCCTCTTGCTCCCAGTGGCTACGTTCAGGTTGAGGGTGAGTTGTGGCGGGCGTCGTCAACTGGGCCAAACATAGATAAGGGCGACGAAATTGTGGTTGTGGAGGTAGAGAGGCTGACCCTTTTTGTGGCTCCAAATGAAAAGTAGCCCCAGCTGTAATCGGGCAAGTGGCATCCCGCCCTAGTTACCCTATCTACCGCGGGTAAATTATTGACTCCATGAAGAGATGTTCTAGCCACAGAAATCGTGTTTAGATAAACGAATGCTTGTCTTGTGTGATATACAGCAAAAGGGCTGGACATCCCGTCGGAGGAACTATCCAGCCCCCGCTCAATCCCTAAGTATTATCAGGGTTATGCCTTCCCGATTCTGAACATTTTAGTCCCACAT
>Ga0209979_1004090_pt1 | contig 12283 bp, 14 predicted proteins | sample AnhtaG_FD_183114 | JGI IMG/M metagenome (GOLD analysis project Ga0209979, IMG submission 183114) | Deep subsurface microbial communities from Anholt, Denmark to uncover new lineages of life (NeLLi) - Anholt_01485 metaG (SPAdes) (version 2) | ecosystem: Environmental > Aquatic > Marine > Oceanic...
TATTCTTTCCCAAGATGAGCACATTACAGGATTGCCGCTTTGGAGTTTGACAACACAACTACGAGCTTCTTCAGCAAAAGACGCATCAGAACCATATAGTTCGCTTGCTTTTTTATAAAACTCTTCTAAATCTTTAACGTGTGGAAAACTACTAACTTTACCCGTTGCATAATCTGCAGCGATATCAATTTGCCTACGATGATAGGCGATTAGCATACCGAATTGTGTTCCCCAGTCGCCGATGTGGTTTTGCCGGATGACTTTGTGGCCGAGGAATTCAAGCATTCTACAGATACAATCGCCGATTATCGTACTTCGGAGATGGCCGACGTGCATCTGCTTGGCAATATTCGGACAGGAAAAATCAACGACGACAGTTTTCGGCTGGCTGGTTTGCTCTACGCCGAGACGATGCTCAGAATCGGCGTTGATTTCAAGTAATCTGTCCGCAATAAAATCGGCTTTTAGCCGTAGATTTATAAAGCCCGGCCCTGCAATTTCGGGCGGCTCGCAAATATCATCAACCTCTAAATTCTTTACCACCTCTTCGGCAAGCTGGCGCGGGTCGGTTTTCATCTTTTTGGCTAATGCCATCACGCCGTTGGCCTGATAATCGCCGAATCTGGGGTCAGTGGCGGCTCTCACAATAGCTGCGCACCTCGCTAGGCCGGTAGCAGCTGCCATCGCAGCACTAATTCTGTCTTCAAGTATGTCAATAACAAACTTCATTCAATAACCAAATTTGGCCACCTATGATTCTTTCAGTTAAATCATCGCTCATTACATTACTCACAACTTCCTTTTATTTATATCTCTGTGACCTCTGTGTCCTCTGTGGCTAATTCTTTTACCCTTCAATAGTAAGTCGCTCGGCGTCGCCCCAGAGCAATTCCAAATCATAGTAGTCTCTATATTCGCTGTCAAAGATATGGATTACGACATCGATAAAGTCGAGCAAAATCCAGCGTGCCTGTTCATAGCCAGCCCGGCCAAAACGCTGCAGGCCCAGTTTTTTTGCCGCCTCACAGATTTCGTCGGCGACGGTGCGCATTTGTCTATCACTTGTGCCGGTGGCGATTACAAAATAATCGGTTGCGGGCGATTTGCCCTTCAAGTCCAGGACCACAATATCGCTGCAGTGCCGCCCATTCGCCAGTTGGGCTGCGGCCAGGGCAAACGCCCTTGCCCCGTTAGAACTCTTCTCTTTTCGCCGCCTGTCCCCGCTTGTAGAATTTCTAACGGGGCTTGCCTCTGCATTTCGCTTCTTTGCCAAATTACATCCTCACTTTTTTTCAATAAAGAAAAGGGTGGCCCGTTCGGCCACCCTGATAGATTACAAATATTAGACAATAACGTCAACAAATTCAATATTGAAAGCGTAGATTAAAGAACATAACCAACTTAACGGCTTGAGAGAACGCTATTGAGAGCTGTGTTGCGAATAAAATCAGATATGCCCTTGAACCCAAGATTCATCGCTGCATTGGCAAACAGTAGTTTCTCTTCGGCAGTTAATCTGACATTCACCTGTTCAGTTCGCCTTCCGGCAGATGCCGGCTGTGGGGGTCTTTGTCCGCATTCAATCATTGTCGCAATCGCAACCATCAGAGCATCTGCTGTAACCCTGTAGCACTTCTCAGGCGTCTTGGCATCTGCAAAGACGGTAGGAAGCTCAACAGAACTGCCGATAAAACCCAACCTCTCATTTCGCTCAAGTATGATACGATAATCGGCCACAATCTTCGTAGCTTTGCGCACAACCGACTCCTTAAAAGGCCGTTCGAGACCCTTAGATTTCGCCCCGGTCTTCGAGGAATTCTTTGAACTTCTTAACATATTCAACATCTACTTTCTTGTCATGTACCGGGATAAGCCAGGGAAGCTCTCCTTGCTTGACAAAAACCCGATACGGTTCATAAATTCTCTGCAGCTTCCAGCCGTGCGACTCAAATAACTCCAAAACTTTTTCAAAATCAACGTAATCGGCCATCTTCGTATCCCACACTTTCAAAATGTTCTGCCAAATCCCTACCAATTGGTTCTGCTAAATGCAAGCAAAACCACTGCCCTCCTTGGCGGAACACCAAGAGCACCTCGACGATGGCCGTGATTCACATCGCCATACCTCTCCTGATGCTGGTATATTTACTTTCTCATATCTAAAGTATAGCTCACGCTATACAAACTGTCAAGATTTTTTTTGTTTTTTTGCAAATATTTTTCAGAAATCGGCCTATTTGCCAAACCCGAGCCAGCTTCCAATAATGGGTGCGAACTTGACAATTATGCCGGCGAACACAACGCTGACCATACTCATCAGCTTGATAAGAATGTTCAAGCTCGGCCCGGAGGTGTCCTTGAACGGGTCGCCGACGGTATCGCCGACTACGCTGGCCTTGTGAGCTTCAGAGCCTTTTCCGCCATACGCGCCCTTTTCGATAAACTTCTTGGCGTTATCCCAGGTACAGCCTGCGTTGTTAAGGGTTACCGCCAGAACGAAGCCGCAGGTCAGACCCCCGGCCAGAAGGCCTATGACCCCCGCTACACCAAGGACGAGGCCGGTAATAAGCGGCACGAAAATAGCCAGCAGTGAAGGTAGAATCATTTCTCTCTGGGCGCCCTGGGTTGAGATAGAAACGCAGCGGGCATAATCGGGCTCGCCGGAGCCATCCATAATACCGGGGATTTCTCTGAATTGTCGGCGGACCTCATTGACCATATCACCTGCCGTCCTGCCAACAGCTTTCATCGTCATTGCACAAAACAAAAAGGCCATCATACCGCCTAAAAACAGACCGCACAGAAGGCGGGGGTTCATTATGCTCAAGTCGTATGCCATAACAAAATCAGCAATGGTAGCTGTTGTTACGTTAACGGCACCTTCAATTTGTTCCGCAGCGGGGCCTTTGAAGAATGAGACCTTTCCGACGGTATATAAGCTATCAGCACTTTCAGAGGCAAGCTCGCCAATCCAGAAACGAATGCTCCCGATTAACGCTGCCAAAAGTGCCAGAGCTGTCAGAGCAGCTGAGCCGATTGCAAAACCCTTTCCCGTTGCTGCGGTGGTATTGCCGAGGGCATCAAGAGCATCTGTTCTTTTGCGAACTTCTTCACCCAGGCCAGCCATCTCAGCGTTACCACCTGCGTTATCAGCAATTGGGCCGTAAGCATCGGTAGCAAGCGTGATACCAAGTGTTGCCAGCATACCAACAGCAGCAAAGCCAATGCCGTAAAGCCCCATAGCCACATCGGTAAAACCGCCCGCAAAACCAAAGGCACAGAGGATACAGGCCACAATGGTAATGACCGGCAAGGCAGCGGAATACATACCGGTTGCGAAGCCATTTATAATTAGTGTTGCGGCCCCCATTTCAGCCTGCCCGGCAAGCTCGCGCGTGGGCGAATACTCATCAGAAGTATAGTATTCTGTGAACTGGCCGATAAGGACGCCTGCGACCAGCCCGGCAACGACCGAGCCAAAGATGCCCCAGCTAATCCAGCCCGTTGCAGCTATTATAGCCACGGCGGCAATAATCAACACCGAGCTGCTGAGAGTTCCTGTCAGCAGTGCACGCAACAGGTTCTTCTGGGTTGCAGTTTCCTTACAGCGAACGAGAAAGACCCCAACGATAGAAAGAATGATGCCTACTCCGGCAACGAGCGTCGGGGCCAGAACGGCTTTCAACGGGTCCATTCCTTTCCCTGCCAGTACGCTCACCGACAAGGCGGCACCAAGTGCTGCGGTTGCGAATATCGAGTTGCAGTAGCTCTCGAACAGGTCCGCACCCATACCGGCAACATCACCGACGTTATCACCGACATTGTCAGCGATTGTGGCCGGGTTGCGGGGGTCGTCTTCAGGAATGCCCGCCTCGACCTTGCCTACCAGGTCGGCACCGACATCCGCGGCCTTGGTGTAAATACCGCCGCCGACACGGGCGAACAATGCCTGCGTGGAGGCACCCATACCAAAGGTGACCATCGTAGTGCTAATCTCGACCAGCTTGCGGCTGTCGTCCATTCCTCTGGGCACGAGGGTCAGGCCGAGGAATTCAAGGCCCCGCCTCATATGTTCAGCCGTATAGATGAGCTTGTCAAGAATCAGATACCAGATTGTGATGTTGAGAAGGCCGAAACCAACGACAATAAGGCCCATTACCGCGCCGGACCGAAAGGCAACCTGCAGTCCCTGGTTCAAACTCTTGCTGGCACCTTGAGCGGTTCGGGACGAGGCGTTGGTTGCCGTCTTCATACCCAAAAAGCCGCAGAGTGCGCTGAAGAAGCCGGCCGTTAAGAAAGCCACGGGCACAAATGGGTTCTGCACACGTAAATAGGCCAGAGCCGTAAAGACAATAAAGAGAAACAGGAACACCAGGGCCACAACCTTGTACTGACTGAACAGATATGCGTAGGCACCTTCACGAACGTGCCCGGCAATGGTAACCATCTTCTCATTGCCTTCGGGGGCAGCCATCATCTTCTTATAAAATATATAGGCGACGACCAGAGCAGCCACCGAGGCGGCAGGGGCAATCCACCACTCCGTAGGAATGCCGGTCGCAGCAGTTGATTCGCTGGCTTGCGACGCAAAGACCGTCGAGTTCAAGGCAAAGAAGGAAACCAAAAATGCGGCGGAGTGCTTGAAAATTCTCACTTTTCCCGCTCCTTCAGAATCTAACTATAATTCCCCCGCCCACAACATACATAAAATTGCTTGCAGTTTAATCAAACGGAGCCGCTTTTCAAACACCTTGTGCAGAGAAAGCAGAATCCCGGAAACTCCCTGCATAACTTATGTATCGGCTATGTATGGTAATCAGCGTTAACCGCTACATACTCTTTGCTCAGGTCGCAGCCGTAGCAAAAATCACTTTGCCTGCCTGCGCCTAAATCAACCGTTACTGTGTGCTCGATTTGCGAGACCACCCTGCTTGCCTCTTTTCTGTCAAATTTTGCGGGTTTGCCATTTTTGAATACGGTTATATTGCCGAGCTTGCAGGAAAGTTTATCCGGGTTCAATTTTACACCGGCTGAGCCGACGGCACAGATAATTCTGCCCCAGTTAGGGTCGCCGCCTCCCACTGCGCATTTTACCAGCGGATAATCGGCTATCGCCCTGCTCGCTCTTGCAGCATCGGCTTTTGTAGCCGCACCTTTGACGACGACCTTGAACATCCGCGTCGCCCCTTCGGCATCAAGCGCCATCTGTTTGACTAAATCGTCGCACAAATCCACCAATGCCCTGGCGAATTTTTTATATCGCGGACACTGGCTCACCATTGGACGATTGCCAGCCAGGCCGGACGCAAGAATTATAGCCGTATCATTAGTGCTCTGATGGCCGTCAACAGTTAGTTTGTTTAGCGAATTGCCGATAGCGGTCTTCATGGCCTTGCCTAACAGTGCTTTGCTTATCGCAACATCTGTCGTAATGAAGCAAAGGGTCGTTGCCATATTCGGGGCAATCATACCAGCCCCTTTGACCGCGCCAGCTATTGTAATTTTTTTACCGGAAATTTCGAGTCGACGAACGGCCTGTTTCGGCTTCGTGTCGGTTGTCATTATCGCCTTTGCAAAATCCAGCCCGGCTTTAGATGAAGCTGAAAGCTTCGCCGCCGCTCTTGAAATACCGGCAGTAATTTTCTCAATTGGCAATTGCTCTCCAATAATACCGGTTGAAGCAACTAAGACATTATGCGGATCAACCTCAATACGTTCAGCCGTCTCGGCACACATTGTTATTGCGTTTTTAATTCCCGCCCGGCCCGTACAGGTATTGGCATTGCCTGAATTAACAACCACCGCTGAAATGTTTCGACTTTTTATGTGCTTTTTACTGATGGTCACCGCCGCTGATACGATTTTGTTGGTCGTAAACACCGCAGCCGCCTTCGCACCGGCCGGACAAACAAGCAGTGCCAAATCAGCCTTACCCGATTTCTTAATCCCGCAGCGCACCCCCGCCGCCAAAAACCCTCTCGGACTGGTTATAGTGTTGTTGTTCATAGTATTTAGTCGTTAGTATGCAACCATCTGGCGATTGTGTTTACAAACTCTTTTCCGCTGCGAAGTATTTGTTCGGCCTCATCATCTGATATGACAAAGGTGTATTCATAGTCTCCTATTTATCTCTTCTCAAACGTCCTGTTAAGTTCCCTGCCCATCTCTTTCGGGAAGATGTCTGTCTTAACAAAATGTTCTCCGAAAGCAGAGATCACCCCTTTATGAGATGAGAATGACAGTTTCCTTGTAAGCAATGCTGCCTGGGCGCAATAGAACATAGCATAGTAGGTTCTTGATACGGATGACTCATTATCCTTATCTTTCAGCAGTATCTCAGCGCTCTTGAGATACCGCCGCGCCCGTTTAATGAGGGCTTCTGCTTCCTTCATCTCGGCACCCCCTCTCTTCGCAGATTCAGCACCAATGGGCTGTTAAGTGTGGCGTAATTTTTCTCTGAGACAGGATAAACCGATAGTAACACGCCGTAGGCCAGATTAATTTCCGTAATTATATCAATCATCCGGTCTATTTCTTTACCTGGGACGACGTCGCCTTCGAGCACAATTGCCAGGTCAATATCCGAATCCTGCGTTGCTTTTTGCCTTGCCCAGGAACCGAAAAGAACGATGCTTCTCAGCCGTTTGCCGTATAATTTTTCTATCCTTTCCCCGAATTCTTTGAGTATCTGTTCTATTTCCACAATCTACTCCTGAGTATTTCATCCGAAGCAATTATATACTCTAATAGTGTTATTTGCCATCTTCGTTCTCCGTTTGTCATTCCTGCACAAGCAGGAATCTATTTCCGTTCCAACGTTGTTTTAGGTAAGCATCCTCTTCATAAATAGGGACAGCCACCTGTTTTCATATCTGGATTGCTTATTTAAAGCCAGACCGCCTCTTTAAGGATAGGACAAATTCAGGGGTTACTTCCCAGTTTCATCTTCGTTATGCTGGTTTACCATTTCAGCAAACTACTAAACTTTTCTAATATCCCTTTGTGCTCAGGAATCTTGCTAAACTCTGAAAGCCACCTCCTTATATATTCAAGGTCAATCGATTTTTTGTTCTTGATTAATATATTTTTCACGTCTTCCTCATCGACTGCTCTGCCAGCGAATATCTTATGAATAATAACGTCTTCGCAAGATGCAAACTTTACCGGATAACCATTCATCACAACCTCTTTTGTTCTCTTAATGGCTTGCGCTTCATACGGAGTAAAAGAAAAAATAAAATCCACGCGGATTCTTAATTTCAACTCTTCTGCAGGGAGTACTTTAGTTTCTCTTGTAAAATCCTCCGGATTTTCGGGCAGAACTTTTAATCCTAATTTCCTGCATATCCCTTCAATTAACGGGAATTTATCCGTATCTATTCCCAAAGTTATATCTATATCTCGTGTCAGGCGCGGGGTTCCGTATAACAGGACAGCCTGGCCGCCGATAATCATATAAGGAATCTTATCTTTGTCTAAACGTTGAGCTATCTTTTTTATTAGTTTTTCTATCACGACGGTAACCCATTTATCGCCTTAGCAATCCTTAAATCAACTTCCAGGCCCTCTAAGATATTTTCAGAATTGATGACCCCTAAAGACACGGCTTCTTTGTGCAGCGCTTCATATATACGCAGAGCCTCTTTATGGGAAATATTTTCTTCCTCGATCAATTTACGATAAAACTCATTCAGTTTGCGTTTGTTTCTTACCATTGACACCATTATAACCGAAAACTGCTATTTTAGCCACGTGTTTTCAGTCTTTGAGAATGATCCCTTTCTAAAGAATTTTTGTGTTTCTTGACCGCGGATCTTCGACAGTTTTCGGAGCGTTGCTGAGTTTTCCTACAATCGCCATATCCCTGAAATTCGCCATCGGGTCGTAGAATTTCCTTTTCAGCTCGACCGTATTGACCATCACGCCGGCCCGATTGGGTTTGAGCTGGCGGGCAATCTTGCCGTCCGGCTGGATAAAACACGAGGGGTACGGCGAGTAGTACCCACTCGAATTGGACATACTAATCCAGAAATAATTCGTCGCCGCCCGGCACTGCATCGTCTGCCGCATAATATGTGTATGCACACTCGGGCCTTTCTGCCGGGCATTGTAAAATGATTGGAAAATGCAATTGACTTTTTGTTTATACAACTGCCTGTAAATTTCCGGAAACCGCAAATCAAAGCATATAAGCAGCGAGCATTTTACGCCATTAACGTTAAAGTTCACAAATCTATCGCCCGGCGTATAACGGCGTAATTCGGCCTTGATGCAAAATCTCTTGTCGTAGCGGTCAACAATTTTGCCATCCGGCCCTATCAGGTACAGACTGTTGTGCGGCTTATTCGGCCTGGCCTGCCCCCGAACGTTTTTATTGGGGGTCAATTTGTGCGTACTGCCCAGAACTACCCAAAGGCCGAGTTTGGCCGCAAGTGCCATAATCTTCTTGGTCTCTTCCTTCAACAGTGCCCAATCGTACCCCTCGAAGTTAGGAAAGTCGGTGCCTACATAGCCGCTAAGGGCGCACTCGGAAAAGTGCACTATATCGGCATCGGCCTTACTCGATTTGCGCAAAAATTCGCAGATTTGCCGGCTATTCCGCTTTATAGAACGCCCGACCGCAAACTGACACGTCGCAACTTTTAAGATAGAGAAATCCACCTATTTTTTCACCTCTCTTTACAAAAGAAACATCTTGCTGGTTATTGCCGCGTTGGGTTATATGATGTGGAACTCCTGGAATAACTATCCTTGCAATCCTTGGCATACCGGCAGCCATTATTACCCTACGACAGACCTAATGTCTCTTCGAGGCCGAAAACAATATTCATATTCTGAATTGCCTGGCCTGATGCGCCCTTTACCAGATTGTCAATTGCTGAAAAGACGACTATCTTGCCTTTAACGCAAGTCGGAAAGACATGGCAATAGTTGGTCCCGGCGACATCTTTAACAGCCGGTGCGTCATCACATATCTGCACAAATTGTTCGCAACAATAGAACTCGTCATAAAGCTCGGCCAATTTTTCGCAGTCGACCTTACCTTTCGGCTGACAATAAACCGTTGAGGCAATCCCCCTGTCAAAAGGCCCCACGTGCGGCTGAAACAGCATCTGGACATTGGAGCCGGCAATCTCGCTGGCGATTTGTTCCATCTCCGGCATATGACGGTGTGAGCCGATTCCGTAGGCAAAGAGGTTTTCATTCATATTCGGGAAATGAAATTTGCTCGAAGGATTTCTCCCCGCTCCCGATACACCGGTTACCGCATTGACAATAATCGAGTCTGTTTCAACAAGGCCTTTTTTCAGCAGCGGTGCTATGGCCAGCAAGGCCCCTGTCGGGAAACAGCCGGGGTTGGCAATCAAGTCGGCACCCTTTATTTTGTCGCGGAACAACTCCGGCAATCCGAACACAGCCCGTGCCAGATTAGCAGTATCAGTGTGCTTTACGTTGTAGAACTTCTCGTAAAGTTTGGGGTCATTGAGCCGATAGTCCGCACTGAAGTCTATCACCTTCAGCCCTGCCTCCAGCAGTTTCGGCACGAATTCCATAGAGACCTTATGAGGCAGACAGCAAAGAGCGGCATCGGCCAGGCCGGCCAGCTTATCAAAATCCAACGGCTCGATTTGCATGTCGCATCGGCCTTTCAACTGCCCGAACACATCCTCGGCATGACCACATTCGGACTCGAGCGCCGTAAGATAAGTAAGCTCAGCTTCGGGATGGCGCAGAATGATTTCGATTGATTCGACGCCGGTATATCCGCTTGCTCCGATTATCGCAACTCGTATCATAATACTTCCTTCCAACAAAAACAGCCGCCAAGATTTGCTCTCGGCGGCTATTGTAACAATCCAAACAGAATAACGCAAATTAACGCTTCGAGAACTGGAATTTCCTCCTTGCGCCCCTTTGGCCCGGCTTTTTTCTTTCGACCATCCTGCTGTCACGGGTAAGATGTCCACCATCACGCAGCGCCTGGATATAGTTTTCATCATAGATTTTCAATGCCCTGGCAATCCCCAGCAACACTGCGCCAGCTTGTCCGGAAGTCCCGCCGCCATGGACATTGACAAAGATATCGAATGATTTTTCACCCTCAACTGTCTTCAAAGGAGCCATGACTGCTTTTCTATCCTGTTCTCGAGTGAAGTAATCTCCAAGCTCTTTTTTGTTGACGAGCAATTTGCCCTTGCCGGGTTTAATTCTAACTCGCGCGACAGCGCTCTTTCTTCTGCCTATACCCCAGTAGTAACCGCCTGGACTGGGTCCCTTCTTAGCGGGTTTTTGCGATGGCTGCGGCTTTTTCGCTGCCGTCTTTGCAGTCGCCTTAGCAGCAGGATTATCAATTTTGGTCTCTGCCATAATTTGCGTTCTCTCTTAAACTTAAAGTAGTTCTATCTTTTCGGGTTTCTGGGCCTGGTGATTGTGTTCCGGGCCGCGATAAACCTTTAGTTTTTTCAGCATTTTTCTGCCAAGCTTATTCTTCGGCAGCATTCGCCTTACCGCTAATTCAATTACCTTTCCAGGTTTCTTTGCCATCATATCGGCAAAGCTGACGAATTTATGGCCGCCGGGGAAATGCGTATAATAATCGTACTCCTTCACCTGAGCCTTTTTGCCGGTAAGCTGTATTTTCTCGGCGTTTATCACAATCACATAATCGCCTGTATCGACATGAGGCGTATATGTGGGCTTGTTTTTTCCCATAAGTATAGGCGCAATTTTCGCAGCCATTCGGCCCAGAACCGCCCCTTCGGCGTCCACAAGCAGCCACTTATGCTCGACCTGATTTTTTTTTGCCATAAAGCTCTTCATAGAAACACTCTCTTTCGCTACATAAAAAGGGGTATTTTACCGAATTCAGCCAAACTGTCAAACTATTTCTGAGGTGAAAATTCAATAATTTGGTTTTGGCCCGGTTAACGAGTAGGTGCCCCGTTTGAAATTGGCTTTGTTTGGGTTTGCTTTGGGTTCGTATTGGGTTTGTTTTGGGTTTGATTGGCTTTGTATTGGGTTTGATTGGCTTTGTATTGGCTTTGTTTTCACCAAGTGTCCAATTGGATTTATTTTCATAATTCGTTGTATTATATGGATTTACGTTCATTCTGGCTTTTCGGAAATTGGGTTTGTTTTGCATAAAAAGGGGTGATTTGTAGAGCGTTCTCTACAGTTGTAGAGGGCAGAGGGCAGAGGATAGAGGACAGAGGACAGAAGACAGATGACACATTACAGAAGACAGTTGCTACTCTCTGAAACATAAATCCGAAATCCTAATATCGAAATTCGAAACAATATCAAAATCTAAATGATCCAAATTCAAAACTTTGCCTTGATTGCCTTGATTGCCTTGATTGCCTTGATTGCCAAATGCTGGTTTTTGGCGTGTATCTGCTGATACTAAGACGTGCGGTTCTCCGCTAAATATCTGCCATCTCTATGGCGGTTTGTATTATACCAAATTTCGAGCAAAAGTCAAGAAAAAAAGTGCTTTATAAGCACATAAATAGCTGGATCCCTGCCTAAAGCATGCAGGGACTCGGGCAGGCGGCGGAAGACAGAAGGCAGAGGGCGCAGAGAGTTGCGGGTTGCGAGTTACGAGTTACGAGTTGTGGGGTGCGGGCGGAGGCCGCGTGGTTGGTGGGGGAGCCTTCGACACTTCGACAAGCTCAGTGTAAACAAGCTCAGGACAAGTTTTTTGTTTTCAGTTTGACAATCGCAACAATACTATATAAGTATATGCATATATGCTTATGGACTGCTTTAAGAATCGGGATTTTTGAAAGAGGGATTTGTGGTGGAGATTTTTTTATTTTTAGCCACAGGTTTCGCGGAGAGATTAAAGTGAACTAAAGTGCCTAAAGTGAGCTAAAGTTGGATGCTTGATGCTGGATTCTCGATGTTCGAATTTCGTCTGCTGTGTCCTGTATTCTCCATCAGTCCCGTAAACCGTAGGATTTTTATTCTCCGCAAACATATTCGGAAATCGGTAAACGTCCCCAATAAATCCGGTTATTGTTTTGAGAGAACTACCATCCACTTCGCTCACTACGTTCGCTCAGTGGCTGCCACCCGTCGTTTTAGTACACTGTCCCCAGACATTAACTCGTGCTACGTAGCGAGTACTTCGCAGAGTAGTATAGGTGGCTGTCCCGAATGGCATGAAGATAAGCATTTCTCATTGTAAGAGAGCCTCCCTCATTTCTGATCTGGGTTTGTTCAGCAGAGCATATTCTTTGGGCCTTCGTTTAACGGCTCGCGGTTCGATTCGATTGGGACG
>Ga0209979_1004093_pt1 | contig 12274 bp, 15 predicted proteins | sample AnhtaG_FD_183114 | JGI IMG/M metagenome (GOLD analysis project Ga0209979, IMG submission 183114) | Deep subsurface microbial communities from Anholt, Denmark to uncover new lineages of life (NeLLi) - Anholt_01485 metaG (SPAdes) (version 2) | ecosystem: Environmental > Aquatic > Marine > Oceanic...
AACAACTGGGGGTGAACCTCTTCACTTTAAAAGAGGAATTCAAAGGGAGGTTCATTGATTATAATGATCAGAGGTTAACCGAGGTTATGAAAGGATATGCGATGCAAGCCTTGTTCTTTCATATCACCGGCAATCCTTTCTGTAAGAACAAAAACTGCCGCCTCTTTAATGCCCACTGGCAGGAAGACCTCATCCAGGCTCAACTTACCAGCAAAAATGATTTCTGCGCACAGCATGAAAAAATATTAACCCACCTGGCCAGCAGGTAAGACCCTGCCATATCAGCATCATCTCCTCACCGCATCTTGACCTCCCCAAAACCCATCTTTTTCTTTATGCTCTGGCTTTGAGTGCCAGGACAGCGATTTGGCTGAGGAAATTTGTCTGCGGCTGGTTTGATAAAAAAGACTATTTTGAGTTTAGACCGGCTGATGTTGTTCTTAAGATGGAGAAGGTTGGGAAAGGTGATATGAGAAAGTATATCCCTCGGTTTTGATAGTTGTCTCTTAGATAGGATTGATTTAACATGGTAAGAAAAAATTGCCTGTTGAGGGCCTGTTTTTGTTTTGGGCTTAGTTCCTTCGTTTAGGCACCGAGGATTGAACAGGTTAGGCACCGGAAATTGGACCAAGGAAGCACCGAATATTGGACAGGCTAGGCGCCGAAGGTTGAACGGATAAGGCACCGCAGACTGGATGAGGGATGGGTGCCGCAGATTGGACGGGTTTTGGCTCAGGGAGTGCTTGGTTGTTGGATTTTTGGGTTTCGGTGTTTGGGTTGAGGTTTGTGTTTTGGTGTTTGGGTTGGTGGTTGAGGTTTTGGAGATTGGATTTGTCTTACGTTTCTCTTTGTATCAATGAGTTTAAGCTTTTTACCAAAAGCCTTTCTATTTCTTCAAGTCCTGCCTTAGGTCTTTATCTGTGGTCAATGTTCTTCCCAAAAGTTTCTATATTTCCATTTTCTTGTCTGAAAATACTCCTTGTAATAGTTTTTGAGTGTCCTCAATCGAAGAGAGAGCCTCTTGTTCACTTGTCAGTATCTGGGTGTGAACGCTTTTGTTTCCAGTTTCTTTTATTCTCTTGATAGCTTTTAATTCTGTTGAGCTTAAAATATTCCATTTTTCACATATATGTATTAAGCCACTAAGGGATTTTGTCTTATAATATCTTTTCTCGTCAAATTTTTTTTCACATAAGGCCTTCAGTAGCATTTCAACAACAGACCTACATATGACACAACAAGCATCAAATCTTCCGTCAAAATAACACAATATAGCTTCCCGGTACTTCCTCTTGATAAATACAGGCACTCTCTTCTTTGTATATAATGGCTTAATCTGTTTTGCTCTGTCTACAATGTAAGCCAGGTTGGCATATCTCTCCATAAGATAGTATTTTTCAGCCTGGTCACCGTCGAATCTGTCAATCTTGTTAAGGAAAGATAATAGTGTTCGATGATCATCAAAACCGTCTAATATTGTTTCCTTTGCTGCTTCTAGTAAATTGTCTAACTCGTTATGGCAAGCGATAACATCTTCAAAGTCGAACGGTTTTCCGTCTATCTTTAAATCCTCAAGATTGACTTTCCACTCATTGGCTTTCTCTTGAAGTTTCTCGAGCATCAAGTTTACATTAAAGACCTTTAAAAGGGTTTTTTCAAGATCTGTTTTTGTGACTCTCATAGATACCCTCCGTATTGTTATCTTAACGAAAGTCTGTGTTGTGTCAAAAAAGCCTCACGGTTTGGGTGTTTGGGTTGGTGGTTGAGGTTTCCGTCGGATTAATCTATGAGTTTCACTCTGACTTTTCTGAAGTGTGCTTCTTCGTCTGCCCAACATCTAAATCCGACTCTTCCCACTGGAATTGTTAGTATGTTTTCACGATGAAAAATTAGCTGGTTGTCGATAAAAATATCTAGCGATGAACCCCGTGTGACAATTTTGACTTTGAACCAATCATCCAATTTCTTGTTGTGGGGCACTGGAGGCAGGCGTCTCCAACCGACCTCAAAGCCGGTTAACTCAAACGAGGTCTTGTCAGGACTGTTCGGGTCTGGTTTTGATTTAAAAAGTGGTTGGGATAGTCTTTGATGAGGAGTTATAACTTCGTGACTACATTGAAGCATAAAATAGTTGTTTAAATCGCGTGCTCGGACAATCCAACCCGTAACCTTATTTGTAATTTTAGTTTCAAATGAAAATTCATAATTCTCCCAAAGAGCACCCACCTTTGTTATCCCTCCTTCATCTCCTCTGCTTCCTTCATCTCCTCCACGAACGCATAAGACACCTTTTTCTGGCTTAGACCACTCACCTCTATACTCCCAGTTGTTTTTTAAATCGTCCTTAAAATTGTCTCGCAGGCCTATGGTAATTCTGCGTTGCAATCTTGAAAGAGTGAGGTACAGATAAAGGAGTGCAAGGACGGTAAAAATGGAAAATATAACAAGGAGGTTTTTCGCCAGAAAGGAACTTAGCTGGGGGATATACTCCTTAATTGGTAGCTTCGGAATTACGAGGCTTAAAGCAGAGAGAATAAGCAAAATTATTGTGGCGATGCTAGCCAGGCTATGTAAGATCTCTGACCTTAATATACGTTGAATCCTTAACATAAAAATCCCTTTCCAAAATGGGAACTAACGAGGTTTAAATACATTTGGTGATTTCGAGCTTTGTTTCTCTATCAATAATAATCGTTTGGTAAGGAAAAGGCAAGGGTTTTGGTGCTGGTTAAGGTAGGAATTACATAATTAAGTCAGCGGAAAGTGTTTGGTGATGAGGGTTTGGGGGAATGTCGGTTAACCGACATTGGGTTTTGAGCTAGAATTGGGGTAAAATTAAAGACCCGACTTAACCCCGGCAGGGTCATGGTGTGGCCGGCCTAAGGGACCTGCCTTATTAGAGCTAAGGTGCGGGTGCGAGAGATGGTTGGGGGATGTAGGGGATTTTGGAAAGTGCAAGGCTGGGAGTTTGTTCATCTTTTCCGATATGGCTCCAGAAACTCCAAAAGTTTAGGGTAAACTCTATATCCGAGCTCGATAGCTCTATCACAGTATGTAATAGCCAAGCTATATTCTCCTTTATAATAATAGGCAGCAGCTAAATTGTTATATGCATCAGCATAATTAGGATTAATCTCTATAGTTTTCTTAAACTCTCTGATGGCCTCGTCATGCATTCCTTTATTGCCGTAGACTACACCAAGATTATAATGTGTATCAGCATGGTTAGGGTCAACCTCTATAGCCTTCTTATACTCAGCGATTTCCTCATCATACATTCCTTTATTGTGGTAGAATATCCCTCCAAAGAGATGAAGAGCAGTCCGGGTCTTTATTCTTTGTTTAAGGGCATCTTCGACTAGTTCTAATCCCACTTTTGCTGGTGTATAGAATGAGTCAAGTTCTAAAGCCTTTGTAAATTCCTGTTGAACTTTCACGAATTTCCCGGCTACACCATAATCTATACCTTTGTCGTAGTAGTCTTGAGCAGTCTGTCCGTAGCAAATAGCGGTCATTAAAGAGAAGAGTATTAAGAGTAATAAATTTATTTTTAGTACTTTCATAATTGACCTCCTCTCACTTTACCTTGCCTCTTCGCATTAGTGTTTAGGAGTAATTGTATTTTAAGGAAAAAGAAGGATGTGTCAAAAAATAGCCCTGTTTTGAGGGCTATTTTGTGGGTTATGCTTTGGGCTGTTTAAGGTGGCGGAAGGGCTTTGGTGATGAGGGTTTTGGGAGGAGAATATTGAGGTCTAGGACGGACAGGATAAACAAGGGATGCGCAATTACCTGTCACTTCTTTTTTTCTCTATGCGATAATATTTTCTCGATAATCTTCTTTCTAATTCGTTATTTACCTGATTGGCTTTAGTCGTTAAAAAATCCTGCAAATTCAAAAGTTCATTGACAGTAAGATTTTTAAGATTTTCTAAGTTAAATTTTTCCAGCCAATATTTATAAGTTTTCATTTTTTCATAGATTTATTTAAAAACCTTCTGGTTTGACATTAACATGACTTGTTTAATGCTGTCAAGAGTTGTCAAGGAAGGGATTCCAGGCACTGAGGATTGGATGGTTTTGGGAAGTTTTGTAGGTGGAGGGTTGACTAATAATTTTCTTTCGTTAAATTAAGTGCTGGAGCAGAGACCTCTTAGAGAATAACAGGTGTTTGCGGATGAAAGCCTGTAACGTATCTTGCCTTTTAAGGCAGTTAGTCGTTCCGCCTTGAGGCTCTGCTCCTTTTTTAATTGGCCTTGAATCATTTGTCCTCTTATCCCTAGGAAAGGAACCTCAGTCTGAGCCTCCCAAACTCTTTTAGGCCATCAGAGATTGACAATTACTGAACTTTAGCTTAATTTGTGTCTAGAGGGTGCAATCAGACAGTTTTTAAATAGGTGGTAGGTTCGTATGTAACGAGTTAGACATAATCTATCCCAAACAAACAATTAACTTATGATTAAAACATTAGTAACAGTAGTAGCAATAGTAGTAGGAATCTTGAGTGGAGTTATAACGCTTACAGAATGGGGACGGAATCGATGGAAGAAGCTCCGGCATTTTCTCACTCGCTATCGTCCTAAGGTCCCAAGGGAAACATTAAGAGTTATTCCGCAATATCATCATATTTGGTGGTCTTTAGGGTCTTCAAAAGGTGAACCTGCTATGCAGTTAGTTTGTGACTGGTATATTACCAATGTTTCTGATGTTGATGTACGGATTTGCGAAGTCAGTCTTAGAAAACCAAAAACTATAGGACTTATCTTCGTCCGCCATCCTCAGCAAGATATCTATGGGCGTTATCCAATTCCACCTAGTTGCACAACAGAAGCGAGGGCTGATTTTTGGATTCAGCCCCCGGTCTGCAAGGAAAATGAACCATTAGTTGCTGATATTGACTTTGTAGATCAATTTGGAAATTTCCATCGCGTTCGTAAGGTAAAGTTTCGCCCCCGACCCAAGAAGAAAGAAGTACCCATGGCTCCTCAAATAGAAGTAGTCAGTGATATAAGTAATCCCGTCGAAAGAGAAGTTGTTGCTGTTTTGCAAGCTGAGATTAACCGTTATAAGGATTGTGGCCGTAGCGTGGGAGGTCTAGGCAGTATACAAACCACTTATCAGGGGCGCTCGTATTGTGGAGTGGGCACTGATTGGCGAAAGGCAGATTCGCCAAAGTTACAGGCGATTGCACCTGATCCAGAAAATGCAAAGATTGAATCAGATAATGCAGCAACGTTGGTCAAGTTCTATAAGTCTTTAAAAGATCAGCAACGAAATGATTTTGTGGAGAGTCTGCTAAAGCGTCTTTCACGCGAAACAGCGTACGCTCCAGTCGGTTATTTCATTCTTTTTGTACTTTATCGTGTTTGGCATTTAAACAAGGCATTAGAAACTGCCAAGAAAGAACTTCAGGGTGATTCAGCCTATGGCTTTAGCGATTTTTTGCGGTTACTAGATGGTTTGCTGAAATATGATTATCCGGAATTCTCAACAGAAATGCTTAATGATATTGAACAGTTTTTGAAAGGTATAAAAGAGCATACGTTTAGAATTTCAGAAAGATTGTTAGCTGTGCGAGCTTTTTTACTTGCGAAAAGAATGGAAAAGGAGAAAAAATAGAGAGTGCTTAAGACAGTAGAAGACTATACTTCGCTTCGTTCAAATTCGACTCCGGCGAACCTCTTTTTAACTGATGGGGTCGACAAGTTGGTGACTTAGTCATAACTACTGTGGTGATGTTTCCCCACGTTAGTATTAGGATCCTCCTATAAAGTGGTGAGCTTTCCCCATATTTTATCCATGGCCAGGGCTGCTCAAACAATAAAACTTTATCCTGATAATAGGGAGAGCATATTGCCAAAGGGCAGCTTTGCTTGAAAACCTTTGTATCCCACAACTGACTTGAAAAAAATCTCTTAATAGAGGAGGTTTGATTTTACCTAGGTCTTATGGGTCGCCTTTGCCTGAGAAAGTGCCTCTATGAGCTTTTATGAAAGCCTTTTTTCTGCCGATTACCATAAAATCCTCATTTAGTCGACACTTATAGCGTGATGATTTTTACCTCATCGTAACGTGCTCTAAGATAGTTCTGGTTTTTTAATCGTATCCTTCAAAGTGGATGGTTCTCATCAGGTTCGATCAAAGGCCGCTGTTCTCTGTATTTAGAAAATAATATAGCATATAAGTCAACGGTAGCACAAGCAAACTTCAATGCCATTGTTATGTCGTCCTGGGTTAAATCTTCCTCCTGTTTTGCCGTGTGCAGAAAACTATTACGCTTTTTTCTTATAGTCTCAAATTGTTCCACGATATCCCTAAATCCCACATCTCCAATCATTTTCTCAATGTCTTTACCGGTTAGGGACTTAACGAATCTTGCTTTGGCACTTATGCCCCTTACTTGGTCAGTAACTGCAAGAACAATATCTTCTGGGCAGTTCATATTGTCAAGAAGTCTGCATAAAAAGCCGTCGAGCATGCTTTCGAAAGCTGTCTGAGCTAATGTTAGAACTAGAATCGCCCTTTCCAACTGGCTGCATTCAACCATCATCTTAAATAGAGGCCTAAACCTTGCGCCAGGAAATTTATCTTTTGACGTTTTCGAACCACATTTCGGGCAAGGTATGTTAAGACCCCAACCCCCACCTGCTGTCTCTAACGTCTTTGCCAAATTCGGATCATCGATCACGCGACCGCAAGCAAAACATTGCCAGTACCTATCCAACTGAGCTAAAAGCCTGTCTTGTTCACTCGTTTTTTTCACCCTCTATGAAAGCGTTTTTTTCTGGTCAACCAGCATAAATCCCCTATTCCTCCCACAGGTGATATTCCCCTTGATAGAAATAGCCCAGAGGCGTCTTGTCTCCACTGTAAAATATAGCAACGATATCAGTGTTCATACTAGTAGCACAAGAGCCGTCCAACACTGAGTATGCAGACATCAGCTCCACCCAAAACTGGGTTAACAAATCTTTACTGGATTTATCAACAAATTCATCTCTCGTGTCCTCAATTCTTACAATAATCTTATTTTTCGTATTGACGCCTTCAGGAAAAACTCTTCTTCCTAACTTTCCATCCGGATCATAAACAAAACCAACGTTCAGGAAATTACCCGGGTTAATCATCATGTAAGTAATCCTAGCATTTAGAAGACTGACCTCAAGAAATGACGCTTTCTCCTTGTGCATCCACTGCTCAATTTCCCCGTGCGCCGCAACGGACACAAAACAAAGAGCTATACCCAATAAAAAAGCAGCTAATAGTTTTTTGCCTCTCATTCTAACTCTCCTTTGCCTGAGAATCCCCCTATCCTACAACTGGTTTGATAAAAATCTCTTGATAAAAAGACTTAAAATTTACCCAGGTTATAAGTTGCCTTGTCCTGAGAAAGCGGTTCTTTCGGCCTCTACTGCGTCCATTTTCCTTGTCAATCACCATAAACCCTTAATTTAGCTATTTTTGCTTATTTTACTCTCTCCCTTAGTCCCTTGCCCGGGACGAACTTAGGGACTTTTTTTGCGGGGATCTGGATAGTTTCTTTAGTTTAGTCCGATTGAATACTATACTTTCTCGCAGGTACAGTCATTATAGGGTTTACCGCATCCCTCACAGACTCCATTTACTATCTTTTTTCCACATTTACAAGGAGTACAACCACAAGTCTTGCACATATTTCTCACCTCCTCATTCAGCCTAATTTGGCTTATTTGTAAAAATAACCTTCCTTTACCCTCGCTTTCTCTGTTCGCATTAGTGTCAAAGAGTGACTCTATCTTAAGGAAAAAGAAGAATGTGTCAAAAAAAGCCTGTTTTTTGGGCTTGTATGGCGTTAGTTTGGAAAATGGGTGAAAAGTGGTGTCCGGTGGTGTTGAAATAGGGCGATAGAATAGAGGAGTGAATTTGAGGAGATTGGAGGGAGAGGAAGCGTTAGGGTTAAATACGCCTCTGAATTCATGTAACTTTCATAAGAAAACGTGTGATCCTGCGGTAGACATAATAAATAGCTATGCTACCTCCAACAGCCAGCGGAAGCTTTAAGAACCACCACTTAAAATCTGGAATAGAGCCAATAAAGAAGAAGATGACTGTTAGAGCTATAGAAAGCCAGAAGGAAATATCAGCTATTTTCTTTTTTTCTTTTGTCCTCTCTAAATCTGAGTAACTGGGATATCTACTCGCATTTTCGGCTGCTTCTATCTTTTTCTTTACTTCGCTTAAAATAAAGATATATGGTTCCTTTTCTGCCAATAGCGCATCTTTGCCTTTCTTTCCAGGCCCCCATGCTTTATACAGCCTCTCATATTTACTTTCACCTAATATTTCTGGCGCTTCTCCGATGAGTATCTCTTTTCTATTTCCGTTATCCGTGAGGGTATTTATATAGGTTTGAGCCTTTTCTCTATTCATTGGTCTTCTTAAGGAAAGAACATTCTCATTCTCTTTGAGGAAGAAAGATTTTGGAGTATTATGCTTATTTTAGCAGGGAAAGGGAGGGTGTCAAGAATGAGGCTTTGGGGATTTGGGTGAGGTTGACTAATAATTTTCTTTCGTTAAATTAGACCTTGGAGCAGAGACCTCTTAGGGAATAACAGGTGTTTGCGGATGAAAGCCTGTAACGCATCTTGCCTTTTAAGGCAGTTTAGTCGTTCCGCCTTGAGGCTCTGCTCCTTTTTAAGTTATTTGGTTCGGTATTGTTTCGCATGGCAGGAGATAGTATTAGGAGTTTTTGGATAAGTAGTAGATTTGGATATAACGAGTTATCAGAGATGGCGTTAATCGCCGATATTCTATGAAGAAAGGAAAATGTGATGAAGCTTTTAAAAGTTGATATTCCAAAGTCGAAATTGGATATCATGCCAAAAAATGAACAGGTGTTCTTTGTTCAACTTACGCATATGCTGAATGAATTAAACATCTTGCAAAAATGCGTTATTGTCTCAAGTAACGGGCTGAAATTATTAAGGGCAGCCGACAGGAGGGGTCAGGTTTCCCAGGCACTATTTTTTATTAGAACTTTGGCCGGTAAGTTAAACGAAGGCTGGGTAATGCTTCAAAGAGCCTTTTTCAACACGTGTTTATCTAAGAAATACGAAAAGATACTTCCTCAGGGTGGCAAAACTAGCCTATCAGAATTAAAAAGATACTTTCGCGGGAAAAACAATGTTAATTTAATCAGAAAAAAATTTGCATTCCATTACGATAGAGACAAAATCAGAGAGGAACTTGATAAAATGCGCCAAAGTGAAGTGTTAGAAATGTTTATTTCTGAACATCGTGGAAATTGTTTATATTCTTTAAGTGATGCTGTGGTTAATTGGGCGCTTTTGAATTCTATAGATCCTTCTAGTCCACAACGGGCTATGGAAATATTAATTGATGAGGTCGCCATAAAGGTTAGTGGGTGGTTCCAAGAATTTAGTGGTGATTGCATAGGTATTATTGTTGAAGAATTGGGTCTAGATTATACAGAGGTTGAAATTCCTGAACCGCCATTGATAGATGACGTAAGATTACCGTATTTTGTTAAAAAAACTGAATAGCAAATCAGGATGCCACCTCTCATAACAAAGGATTTACGGCTTCGTTTCATTTCAGCCTTGATAAGGTTGACAAATTAGTGACTTAGTCATAACTACTGTGGTGCTATTTCCCCACGTTAGTATTAGGATCCCTCCATAAAGTGGTGAGCTTTCCCCATATTTTATCCATGGTCGCCATTGCTTAAACAATAAAACTTAGTCCTGAAAGTAGGGACACTATTTTGAGGTGGCTGATATGCAGCGACGGATAAGAAAGTCCCTCGATACGCGTATAAATTTTCTCGTCTCGGGAAAGACGTGTTGTCTAAGGAGCGACTTGAGACGAAAAACCCCTGTATCTCAGAACTAGCTTGATAAAAATCTCTTAATAGAGAAGTTTTGATCTTATGTTAAAATCTCAAAAATTGATCTCTAGTTTTATGTTGTCCACGGCTGTTTCATAGGGCTTCGCTGAAATCTTAATGAAATAGAAAATCTGAAAAAAATTCTCTTTGTCGCCGAAACCGATAACGTCCACCACCCTGTCCCACACTTCCTTCCCTATGGCAAACATATCGGTTTTGCCTATTTTATCGAGAGACTGAAGAAGTTCTTTTGCCGATTCTACTTCTTCTATTACTTGAAACAAGGCTTGTTTCTGTTCTTTCTTTAAATACGGATTACTGGTGTAAAAAAGAAAAGTAAAGTAGCTTAACAAAATAGAGTATAGCTGCCGAAATTGTTGAACCTCCATCTTTTTGACGTCGACATCAATGATTTCCTTTATTTTTGGTCGTTGGAATCTTGTCAGCGATTCAACAACCACCTTGGCTCCGACAAGAAAGTGCCTGAGTATTAAGCCATTAGGGCTCTCCAGATTCTCTAATTTGTTCCACACCTCGTTGATTACAACGTTGTTAGTCTCATTCCAATGTTTTATTCTTCCCGAAACAACATCTCTTAGATATCTAAACAGCTTCATGAATATTCTCTGTCAAAGCAGACTAACAAACTCTCGCGGCTCTTCCCCGATAGCACCGGTTTAAAATCGAGTGGTTGATGTGCTCTTGTCCCCAAGCTACTTCATTCTCAACTCTCCTCACTCTTCAAAACAGTTCTGCTTGAGAGTTTCTCTATTCCCCAACTGGCTCGAAAAAAATCTCTTGATAGAGGAGCTTTAGTTAGTAGCTATAGAAATAAAAAATATTTTTTTTCGCCATGGCCACTGATTTACCTAGGCGTTATTATAGGTCGCCTTCCCCCAAGAAAGTGCGCGTATGAGCCTCTATGGAGGCATTTTTTTCTTGTTAATCAGTATAAAACCTTATTCTAGCTATTTTTGTTTATTTCACCTTGTCCTTCAGATCCTTCCCCGGTTTAAACTTGGGGACTTTTTTAGCTGGGATCTGAATAGTTTCTCTTGTCTGAGGATTGACCCCTTTCCTTGCTTTTCTTTGTATGACCTGAAAAGTACCGAAGCCAACTAAAGTGACTTTCTCTTCTCTGACCAGGGAGTCGGTTATAGCTGAGATCATTGCATTAACTGCTTCTCTAGACACGTTCTTTGTCAGTCCGGTCTGGTTGGCTACCTGCTCTACTAACTCTGCTTTGTTCATTTTTACCTCCTGTTTGGGTGATTGTTTGTGAAGGATTAGCTGTTATTGTAGCTAAAGACACGAGTGTGTCAAAAAAAGCCTCATTTGGAGGCTGTTTTGAGGGAATCTCACCTGCTTTGGTGATTTGATGGGTGTTAGATGGTTTTTGATGAGCTAGCCAGAAGACTTGCCGCCCTAAAGGTTCGCCAAGTAAATAAGTATAAGCCCTTTACTGAGCCTCTTGGGGTTGAGATCGAGTGCGAAAGAAAAAAACTTCTTTACAGCAAAGTTAAATCCTTTGGAATCTTATACGATGGTTTTGAACTCCTGGCTCTCCTTTCCCGGCTAATCCCTGAGGCCGAACTTAGCCTTGATCATTGCCACATCATTTTTACCAACCAGCTTTTCGGCACCTGGAGTGAGGATGATCATCGCTATCACGCCCGGGTGAGTGTCTATGGTTTTCCTTCCCTCATCTCCACCACTGGAGTGGTTGAGGCACCGGCCAAACCCAGGGATTTCTACCTAAAACAACAACTGGGAGCCAGCCTCCTCGCTTTAAAAGAGGAATTCAAAGGAAGGTTCATTGATTATAATGATCCCCAGTTAACCGAGGTTATGAAAGGATATGTGATGCAAGCATTATTCTTTCATGTCACCGGCAATCCTTTCTGTAAGAACAAAAACTGCCGCCTCTACAATGCCCACTGGCAGGAAGATCTCATCCAGACTCAACTTACCAGCAAAAACGATTTCTGCCGGCAGCATGAAAAAATATTAACCCGCCTGGTCAGCAGGTAAGATCCTCCCACCTCAGCATCATCTCCTCAAATATCCTGACTCACCCAAAACCTACCTTTTTATGGCCATAAACCCTCTATTTTCCCACTTTTTTTTACTCCTGGTAGAATTCTCTTCTTACTCTTTGCGGTGCAATAAAAAATTACCTCGTTGACTTTTGATTTTATAGACCCTCCTGGATCAGGCTTGCCTAAAAATATGAATGACATAAGAAATACAAATAATTGATGGACAAAAAAGGGGTTGACAGATGACCAAAAATATCATATAATATAAAGCAAATTATATGAAGGAGGGAAAGATGCGGACCACTTTAAATTTATCAGACGATCTTATAAAGGAAGTTATCAATCTAACTGA
>Ga0209979_1004094_pt1 | contig 12274 bp, 9 predicted proteins | sample AnhtaG_FD_183114 | JGI IMG/M metagenome (GOLD analysis project Ga0209979, IMG submission 183114) | Deep subsurface microbial communities from Anholt, Denmark to uncover new lineages of life (NeLLi) - Anholt_01485 metaG (SPAdes) (version 2) | ecosystem: Environmental > Aquatic > Marine > Oceanic >...
TATTCAAGCGGTCTGCTAATTTTATCAAAATAACTCTTACGTCTTCTGCCATAGCCAAAAACATTTTACGAAAATTTTCGGCTTGCTGCTCTTCTCGTGTTTTAAAAGAAATTTTACTTAATTTCGTAACACCATTAACCAACATTGCTATTTCTTCGCCAAACTCTTCTTCAATGGTAGATAATGGGGTATCAGTATCCTCTATTATGTCATGCAAAATCCCCGCTGCAATAGTAATTACGTCAAGCTCCAAATCAACCAATATTTTAGCTACTTCTAAAAGATGTGAAGTGTAAGGTGCTCCGGAATACCTCTTTTGTTCCCGGTGGGCTTTTGCAGAATATCTGTAGACTTTTTTTACTAAGCTCAAATCAGCTTGAGGAGCATATTGGGATATTCTTTTTAAGATATATCTTATTAAAGTGAATTGAAAAATAACCCCCACCTTCTTTATTAGTCGATAGTAAATAATGAATAGTCATTAGTTACTGATTCGTTGTTCGTATCTCGTATCTAGTATCTCGTAAAAAAGAATATAGACACATTATGACCTTTAAATTTTTTACTCTTTTCTCTATTTATTTTTTGAAACTTAAAACCCTAAATCTGCAAACCAAAACATATTACTTATTACATGTGTTAGTGTAAGCTTTAGTAAAGTGGTTAGATAAAGATAAAGAATGGTAATTTTATCTTTCTAAATTCTGGTTTCTGGTTGCCAAACTTCTATGAACTTTGCAGTTTTGCTTATTCTATATTCTATACGCTGTACGCTAAAAAATGAGATACGATTCACGAGATACGAGATACGAATTTAGTTTTACGCTTTCCATTTTTTTGCTTTCTTGTTATATGCTATTAACTATATACTAATTATACCGAACTAAAGAAAAAATATCATATCCTTCTAATTTCTCCCGAGGATTTAAAAATTCAAGTTCAATTATAAAGGAAGCACCTATAACCTTTCCTCCTAATTTTTCAATTAGTTCGAATACTGCAGCTGTGGTACCTCCTGTCGCTAAAAGATCGTCAACGACCATAACTTTATCTCCATTATTTATTGCATCTTTGTGTATTTCTAATATATTCTCACCATACTCTAATTGATAAGACACTCTTTCTACCACACTGGGAAGTTTCTCTGGTTTTCTAATAGGTAAAAATCCAATTCCTAATTGATAGGCTACTGGAGCACCTATAATAAAACCACGGGCTTCTATTCCCGCAATATAATCAATTTGGTATTTACTACAATGCTTGGTTATCTCATCAATACTGTATTTGAATGCTTTTTTATCTTTCAATAGAGTAGTAATGTCTTTGAATTGGATGCCTTTTACCGGAAAATCTGGAATATTTCTAATTTTATCTTTTAAATTTATCAATTTTATCCGCCTCCTAAAAAATAGTTTTTATATCTTTTATATTTAATTGAATATTTTCCGTTCCATTCCATTTATTTAATTCAATATTAAAAGCTAAATTTACTATTTTGTTTTCAGAAAATATTTGGTTTCCTGTCCTGCTTAATTTAAATCCGATCCCTTCTAATGTTCTATTCCCATCCTTAATTTTTAGTTTTAGGTGCTCCCTCTTTTCACCAACCAGCCTCCAATCGGATATTATGTTTTTATAACTACAAAAGACGGGTTGAGGATTTCCTATTCCAAATGGCTCTAAGATATTAATATCTTTTATTAAGCCAAAATTAATATCACTTAGTAAGATCTGGGCGTCTACTTTTAATTCTGGATGTAAATCATCTTTTTTAATAAAATTTTGGGATATCTCATTTATCATTGATTTAAACTCAGGAATTTTATTAGACTCTATAGTAATGCCTGCGGCTAACTTATGACCACCAAAATTAATTAAAATGTCCTGGCACAATTCCAAAACATTATATAAATGAAAGCCTTTAATGCTCCTTCCTGATCCTTTTGCTATTCCGTCTTTTTTGGAAATAACAATTGTAGGACGATTAAATTCATCTACTAATCTGGAAGCTATTATGCCGATTACCCCTTGATTCCAATTTTCTGATGCAAGAACCAATACTTTATTATCTTCTTCTTTTACTTGTATGGAAGCAAATTCCCTGGCTTCTCTTAAAATATTATCTCCAATTTCCTGCCTGCGTTTGTTTATTTCGCTTAATTTTCGGGATAAATGTTTAGCTTTATATTTGGAATCGGTTAGCAATAATTCTAAAGCTAATTTAGAATCCCCTAACCTTCCTGCTGCATTTATCCGGGGAGCAAGAGCAAAATTAACTTCTTTAGTTCCTAAATTACCATAATTTACTCCACTCTCCATTATTAAAGCCTTTAAACCCTCTTTCTTTGTTTGATTAAGTGTCTTTAATCCATATTTAATTAAGATGCGATTTTCATCGATAAAAGGAACAGAATCGGCAATCGACCCCAATGCAACATAATCAAGCAGATTCCATAAATCATCCTGGTTTTTTTTCAACTTTAAATATAAAGCCTGAGCCATTTTAAAACTTACACCCACCCCTGCTAATTCCTTAAAAGGATAATTTTTATCACATTTGGGGTTTATTATTGCTATTGCAGAAGGAAGGTCTTTTTGGGGTTGATGATGATCGATAACTATAATATCTATACCATAATTATTTGCTTTCTCTATTTCATGAATAGAACTAATCCCGCAATCAACAGTAATAATTAATTTAAAATTATTTTTAAAAGCAATATCTATGGCTTCTTCATTTAGTCCATATCCCTCTTGAAAGCGATTAGGTATATAGTAGTATAAATTATTGGTAAACTCTCTCAAAATCGAAAACAATAAGGCAACACTGGTTATTCCATCGACATCGTAATCTCCGTAGATTAATATTCTTTCATTATTATTTGCTGCTCTTAATATTTTGTCTACGGCTTTCTCCATATCTTGAAAGATATAAGGATCTCTCAAATCTTTAAGATCTGCCTTTAAGAATTTTCCAGCACCTAAAACTTCCTTCGTTCCTCTATTTATTAGTAATTGAGCTAAAATCGGAGAGATATTTAATTCTTTGGACAACTCTGATTGTAACTTTTTATCTTCTTTTGATATACACCACTCTATTTTATTTATGCTCCTTTCTCGTTTCTCGTATCGCGTATATGTTACAGCGTATAGCGGGTAGTGTTTACCCTGCTTAGTAGATGTTCACCAAACAGGGTTTATCGTATAGTTAGCAAATTAAAAATTTAAAGCGAAAAGCTAAAAACCATAATTTAAAATCAAAAAATAATATCTTCCCGTCTACCAGTCTCCCGGTCTGCCAGCCACTATTAGTTATTCAGTTACCCGGTTAGACGGTTTATCGGTTAAATTGTGTAATGTGTTACATATAATAAGTAACCTGTTATTGTAAATACAAAACTATAATCTTATTACTCATCACTGTATCCTCTACGCTAAACGCTATTTCCTATCTTCTGTCTTCTCTTTACTATATACTAAATACTATATACTAAATACTAACTTATACACGATACTAATATATTTCCGAATTAGTTTTTGCCCTTTTTCCGGTAATTCTAATACCTTTTTGATGTATCTTAAATATTTTATTCCACTCTAATAATAATGGACTGGCAATAAAAATTGAAGAATAAGTCCCGGCAACCATTCCTATAAATAAGGCTAAAGCAAAATCAGAAAGTATATTTCCCCCGAAAAAATATAAGGCTAAAATGGGAATGATGGTAGTTAATGCCGTATTTATCGTTCTGGATAGAGACTGATTAATACTCATATTTATTAAATTTTCAAACGGTTCTCTGGTTTTAAACTTAATATTTTCTCTAAGCCTATCTAAAATTACAATTGTATTATTTAGAGAGTATCCTACAATAGTTAGAACTGCTGCTATTATGGAAATAGTTATTTCCTTGTGCAATAAAGAAAAAATACCCAAAACAATTAAGCAGTCATGGAAAAGCGCTAATATTGAAATAATAGAAAACTTAAACTCAAACCTCATAGTAATATATAGAATGATTCCTATAAAAGCAAAAAGTAAGGCATATAGAGATAATTTTTTTAGGTTTTCTCCAATAACCGGCCCTACTGTCTCTACACGCAATATCTCCAAATCAGTTAAATTCTCTTTAAAAGTGGACAATATTTCCTTTCTTTGCTCTGAATCAATCTTTTCTGTCCGTATCACAAATTCATTCTCTGATAAATTTTGAATAGTGCTTTGACTTAAATTAAACTCACTTAATACACTTCGAACTTCGGTAATAGAAACTGATTTATCAAATCTTATTTGAATTAAAGTCCCTCCGGCAAAATCGATTCCAAGATTAAATCCTTGAAAAATAATTGAAATTAAACCAATCAGGATAATAACTGCAGAGATAATATAAACTATTCTTCTATTTTTAATAAAATCGAACTTCTTTTTTCCAATTAAATCCATTAATTATATCCTCCTTAATTATGTCTATAATAAAGCTTTAGAACTAAACTTAGCAGCTACTACTTCTAAAACAATTTTAGTTACTACAATTGCGGTAAACATACTGGCTAAAATACCTATACTCAAAGTAAGCGCAAATCCTTTGATTGATCCCGAGCCAAAATAAAATAAGGCAAGAGCTGCAATTAGAGTAGTAACATTGGCGTCAAATATAGTACGGAAAGCCTTGTTGAAGCCTGCATCAATAGAAGCCCGAAAAGTTTTTTCCAATCTCAATTCTTCTTTTATTCTCTCAAAGATCAGGATATTAGCATCTACTGCCATACCAATGGTAAGAATCATTCCAGCTATTCCTGGTAAAGTTAAAGTCGCCTTTAAACCAGCTAAAGCTCCCACAATTAGTATCATGCATACGACCAAAGCAAAATCTGCTATTAACCCAAAACCCTTATAATAAATTAACATAAACATTAATATCAGTATTAACCCTACTATCCCGGCTTTTATCCCCTTGGAGATGGAGTCTCGTCCTAAGGTTGGCCCAACTGACCTATTTTCCAAAATCTCCACCTTTACCGGAAGAGAGCCAGCCCGTAAAAGTATAGCTAAATGTTTTGCGCTCTCTATAGTAAATTTTCCGGTAATCTGGGCTTTTCCATCGAGAATTGGTTCCTGGACTACAGGAGCAGATATTTCTTTCCCATCCAAAGTAATAGCTAAAACTTTCCCTACATTATTTTTAGTCGCTTCTCCGAATTCTTTAGCTCCAATTTTGTCAAATTCAATTAAAACAATAGATCGACTAAATTGGTCAAAAGATGATTTAGCATTTATTAAATGGGCTCCGGTTAGCTGAGTTTCTCCTTCCTCGTTTTTAAATTCCAGGAGAGCAGTTTTACCAATTAAATCTACAGCTGCTTCCGGATCTTCCACACCAGGTAACTGAACTAAGATGCGAGTTGCGCCTTGTCTCTGAATTACCGGTTCTGAAACTCCTAATTGGTCAATACGGTTTCTTATTATTTCTAATACTCTGTTTACCGCATCGTTGTCCACTGGTGCATTAGGAGTATCTACACATTCTAAGATAACGTGAGAACCTCCTTGTAAATCTAGTCCCAAATTTATCTTCTCGTTTAGAGGAAATGATAAAAAAATTGCAATAAAAATTACTACAAAGACACTGGCTACCCTTAAGGTTTTAGTCCAATTCATATAAAAATCCTCTCTTTCTAATTTTTCTTACCTTTTATCTTTTTTATTATATATTACTATAAAATTCTTTAACTTTATCATTATAATATTATAGTATTTTCTTTGTCAACGAGAATGCTTAATAAAATACTTCTTCAGCTAATATACTAAAATTTAAAGGCAGGTATAAATAAATACCTGCCTTTAAATTATTATCGCTATTTTTATCTCTATATCTTCTTTCCTTTTTAAAAAATACTTGCGGTATTATTTTTCCCTTCTAACCCCGATAGCATTACGTGTAGTGTTTACCACTACATCTTTGGCAATCTCCAAGGTTAAAGTTTCGCCTTTGATATCTCTGATTATTCCATAAATGCCGCCAATGGTAATGACCTTATCACCTTTTTGTACACTTTCTAACATCGACTTATGCTTTTTTTGCTTTTGTTGCTGGGGACGAATAAGGATAAAATAAAATATACCAAAAATAATAATTAAAGGTAAAAATTGTTGAAGAGCTTCCATTTTTATAATCACACCTTTCTTTTAAATTTTAAAAAATATCTTCTAAATTATACATAATTTTATTTTATTTAGCAAGTTATTTTTTGTATCGCGTATATCGTATCGTGTATTGCGTTAATAGGGTAGAAACCTGAAATCAGGAGTCAAATTCGTATGTATAGTTATCCAGTTACCCGGTTAACCAGTTTACCAGTTAATAATTAATTAACTATTTATTTCTAAGGTAGGCGTATTGCAAAACTAAAAACTATAAACTAATAACTTGTATTAACGCTAACGATCAATAGACAGACGAGACTCCTGTTCTACTTTGGGCATGATACGTCGTGTCTCCACTCTTGAATTCTGATTTTCCTAACGCGATACTCGATACACAATACGCGATACTAGTATATTCCAGCTTCCATTTACTTTTAATAGTTAGCTCAAAAAATTAGAAAGAAATTCTTCCTTAAATTCTAATAATCTATCTTCTAATAAAGCTAATCTTACATTTTTCATTAAAGAAGACATAAAATAAAGATTGTGGATAGTCCCTAAAGTTGAAGCAAGTATTTCTTTGGACATGTATAGATGACGTAAATAAGCCCTGGTAAAATTCTGGCAAGTATAACACTGGCATTTATTATCTAAGGGTGCAAAATCATCCTTGCATTTAGCATTACTTATAGATAACTTACCAAAAGAAGTAAACAAGGAACCATTTCTGGCGTTTCTGGTAGGCAGAACACAATCGAACATATCAACCCCTCTTATGATTCCTTCTAATATGCTCTGAGGTGCTCCCACCCCCATTAAATATCGGGGTTTATTGTTTGGCAAACAAGGAACTGTACAATCTAAAATTTCATACATTAGCGATTTTGGTTCACCTACACTTAATCCCCCTATTGCATATCCAGGAAAATCTAATTCTACTAACTTATTAGCGTTTTCAATTCTTAGGTTTTTAAAAGCTCCTCCCTGAACAATTCCAAATAAACTTTGGCTGGAACTATTATGTGCTTCTTTGCATCTCTTGGCCCATTGGATAGTTCTTTGGGCAGCAATTTCTACCTGATATTTTCCAGCAGGATAAGATATACATTCATCAAAAGCCATAGCAATATCAGAACCTAAAGCCATTTGAATCTCCATCGCCTTTTCGGGATTTATAAAATGCTTAGATCCATCAATGTGAGAATTAAAAAATACTCCTTCATCGCTTATCTTATTTAGTTCTCCTAAACTAAAAATCTGGAAACCTCCACTGTCAGTTAATATAGCCCCTTTCCAACCCATAAATTTATGCAAACCACCAACTTGAGCAATCAAATTATACCCAGGCCTTAAATATAAGTGATAAGAATTACTTAAAATAATTTGGATACCTAATCTCTCTAATTCTCGGGAGGTCATAGCTTTAACTGTAGCCTGGGTTCCTACCGGCATAAAAACTGGGGTGTCAATTATTCCATGGGAAGTATATAACTTTCCCAGTCTTGCCTTAGTTTTTTTAGATTCTTTTATCACTTCGAATTTAATTGTCAAACATTTATTTCCTTTTTACCTACATTTTAATTGCTATATAATTTACTTAGCTATTTTAGGCCTATAACAATCGGTGAGAAACTAAAAAAATATATAGCGTGTAGCGTTAGCGTATAGGATAAATCATTCTGTTCCGTATAATATGCTTCCTGCTTCTTTTAATAAATTCACAATGTCATCTCTCATGTCTTTTGTCATTTTTACTATTTTATGTCATTCCCGTGAAACTTGTGCTCATGAAAATGGGCAATGGGAATCTATTCTTCTTATTATTTTAAAATTCACTCTGGATTCCCGCTTCCGCGGGAATGACAGAAAAATGGATAATTTTTTACTTTGTGCTTTTTGCTACATACTATATACTATATACTCGATACTTTTTATATTATGTCCTATGTATTCTGTATTCTTCTTTTCCTAACTATACGCTACACGCTCTACGCTATCCGCTATTTTTCTTCGCGCGATACTCGATACGCGATACTAATTTTGGTTTCTGTATTTTAAAATTATATTATCATCATCGCATCTCCAAAACTATAGAACCTATAATTTTCTTTAATAGCTTCCTGGTATGCCCTAAAAATAAAATCCTTTCCGGCAAAGGCAGCAGCAAGCATTAAGGGGGTTGATTGGGGAAGATGAAAATTAGTAATTAACACATCTACGATCTTAAATTTATATCCGGGATAGATAAATATATCACTCCAATTGCTGCCACTTACAATTCCATCTTGATCAAAATCAAAAGCAGATTCCAGAGTACGAGTTGTGGTAGTTCCAACCGAAATAACCCGTCTTTTTTCACTCCGGGCTCGATTAATTCTTTGGGCAACATCAGAAGAAATAGAATAAAACTCTGAATCCATTTTATGTTCTTCTACCTTTAAAGCTCTTATAGGTTCAAAGGTTCCTCGACCCACGTGTAAAGTTAAATAAACTATTTCGATTCCTTTGTGGGTAAGCTCCCCTAATAAAGATTTGGTAAAATGAAGCCCAGCAGTAGGAGCAGCAATTGAGCCATCTTGAGCAGCATAAACCGTTTGATAATCATTTTCTACCTTTAATTCCTCTTTAATATAAGGCGGGATGGGCATTTGTCCTATTTTATTTAATATTTCTTTAAAATTACCCTTAAAATTAAATTGGATAAAATAACTACCCTTTTTTTCGTTTTTACCCTCTACTATCCCCTCTAATTCAGGCCCAAAGATTATTTTAACACCTGAATGAACAATTTTTCCTGGCCTTACTAATACTTCCCAATATTTATCCTTTATAGATTTAATAAGTAAAACTTCTACTCTTCCTTTAGTTCTTTCCTTAAAGCCATATAATCTTGCCGGCAAAACCTTAGTATTGTTTACAACTAAAAGATCGCTTTTTTTAAGATAATCTTTAACGTCTTTAAAAATTTTGTGTTGAATTTTTTTTCCGGGCCGATTTAAAACCATCAAACGACTACGATCTCTTGGCTTAATTGGCTTTTGGGCAATAAAACCCGAAGGAAGATAATAATCAAATTCTTCTAATTTCATTATCCACTCATCTGTTTATTTTTTAATATTTTTTTATAATATTTATTCCCTGATAGTAATATTTTAGAATATCTTGATATCCGGATCCTTGAAGTGCCATACCGTATGCACCCCATTGGGACATTCCAACCCCATGGCCATTCCCTGAACCAGAAAATATAAAGGTAAAAGGAGTGTTTGATCTTACAATTTCTGTTTTAAGCACTTTCTCTTCTTTTTCCTTTTCTCTTTCTTCTTTCCTTTTCATCATTAATTCGAGCAATTCCTTAATGGTCCAATCTTCTTTTTGTTCTAAAACTTCCTTTATGGACTCTTCTTGCACTTCCTTGTCCTCAATTTCCTTTTTATCTTCTGTATCTTCCGTAATATTCGATTCTCTCCCAATTGCTTCGATATTAAAAAGTGTACTCCTGATCAAATCTGCTCCTATTAAGCTTCTAAAATCATTAGTTTTCATATTAATAACATTATTATTTTCAGCAGTAAAAACTAATTCGCTCGTCCTTCCGGTTTCATTTTTTTTTACTGGCTCAATAAAAACGACTGAATTTATCTTATAACCTTGTTTTTGTAGTTTTTCTGTTAAATCCTTTTCGTTTATAGAGTAAGACCAGGTGTGATGCGGAGGAGAAACTTTTTCTTCAAATTTGGATTCTACACTTCTTAAATATGGTAAAAAACTCCCCCAAACATTCTCACTATCCTCAGTATATCCTCCACTATCGGAATGATAAACCGCGTTGATGGGCTTACCCTTATAGGTCATAATTACTCCTCGAGTCTCGTCAACAGCTTTATTAGTTAAAGGGTCTTCATGGTTCACTCCTCCATATGCTTGACTGTTTGTAGAAGCACAAATATTATAACCTTTATCAATATATTTATTTACATTAAAGATAGCAAAAGTTCTTGCTGCAACTGCTTGAGCCTTCAAGGCTTCTTTCGGCCAACGAGGGGAAATTTCTTTCTTTAAAACCCCATAAAGATATTCCTCAATACCGATTATATTGATGACATTCAATTTTCTATGCTCTTTATCAATATCTATCTCTATATCCCCTCGATAGCGATACTTTTGTCCATTAAACACAACCATAATTTTAGTGCTTCCTACCGGAGTTATTTTTATGGGACCAGAATAAACACCTTTTTCTAAAATCTCTATTCCTTTGTCATGCGGTAACAATTTAACTATCTTATTGCGTTCTTCACTTACAAGACTATTTGATTTTAAATTGTAAATCTTAAAAGTGCCATCTCCGCCTATATTGATCTCAGTTTGATTTAAGAATATACCCACTCGAAGTACTGGTGATTTTTCTGCTGATAAGATATTATTAGTAGATACGAGCAGCGAAAAAATACATATTCCTAAAAATAAAAAAAATTTATTAACTTTTCCTATATTTAACTTTATCAATCAACCTATCTCCTCTTTTTAATTTTTCCTTCGTATTTTTTTCGTACTACAGCATGTAGCAGTATGACAGCCGAGATACTTTTTATATTATTTCCTTTGTATTTCCTTTTCTTTTTCTTTCCTCATCACGGCAACGCCGTGATGCTACACGCTATCCGCTGTACGCTCTACGCTAGTTTTGCTATTCGTTATTTTCTATAACAATTTCCCCTGAGCATCTCCTTTTTTACCAAAATATTTATAGGTTAAATCTGTTGCCACTCTTCCCTTGGGAGTCCGGTGAAGAAAACCTTTTTGCAAAAGATACGGTTCATAAACGTCACAAATAGTGTCCGTATCTTCACTGATGGAGGCAGCTAATGTTTGCAGACCCACTGGACCGCCAGAAAATTTTTCTATTATAGTAAGTAATAATTTTTTGTCTATGCTACACAAACCGAAATCATCAATCTCCATCATTTTTAAACCATAATCAGCGATTTCTTTGTTAATAACTCCTTCGCCTTTTATTTGGGCATAATCACGAAGTCTTCTTAAAAGTCTATTGGCAATACGAGGGGTGCCTCTTGACCTTAAAGAAATCTTTTTTGCTGCTTCTTCGGTTATTTTAACTTTTAATATTTTAGAAGACCTTATTACTATTTGTTCAAGTTCGTTTTCCTGATAATAACCAACTCGAGTTATAACTCCGAAGCGGCTTCTTAGGGGCGAGGTAATTAGCCCTGTACGAGTTGTGGCCCCTATAAGAGTAAATTTTGGCAAACTTATACGTATAGAACGAGCACTTGGACCCTTGCCGATAAGAATATTTAATTCAAAATCTTCCATAGCTGGATATAGTATTTCTTCTACTGCTCGATTCAGTCGATGAATTTCATCAATAAATAAAACATCATTTTCCTGCAAATTAGTAATTATAGCTGCAAAGTCTCCTGCTCTTTCAATAACTGGGCCGGAAGTCATCTTAATATTGACTCCCATCTCATTAGATATTATATAAGCTAAGGTAGTTTTGCCTAAACCGGGGGGACCATATAAAAGAATGTGATCAATGGGTTCTTCCCTTTTTCGGGCAGCACTTATATATATTTTAAAGTTTTTTCTAATATTTTCTTGCCCAATAAATTCTTTAAAAAATTTAGGCCTTAAGTTTATATCTAAATCCGGTTCTTCTTTCCTTAATCCCAAATCAATAACTTTTTCTTTAAATTCCATCTGTTACTCCATTAAATATTAAAACAAAACGTTTTTAACACCAGCAACTACAATTATTAAAAATTTTAGTAAGTTAAAATTAATAATTATCTTATAATCTTCAGAGATTCTCGAACTAACTCTTCCACCGTTAATTTCCCTTTAAATTTTTCTTGAGTTTTTTCCACTGCAGACTTTGCTTTTTTGTAAGTATAGCCTAACACTTTAAGAGCATCTATAGCATCACTTATATTCTCAAATTTAAAAGTTTTTTCTACGCCTGCTTCCAGGAAAGTGATTTTGCTTATTTTTTCTTTTAATTCTAACACAATTTTTTTAGCTAACTTATTCCCGATACCTACTATCGCCGTAATTGAATCTAAATCTTCTTGGAGAATTGCTTTGTTAAAATCATCAGGGGTCATC
>Ga0209979_1004095_pt1 | contig 12272 bp, 11 predicted proteins | sample AnhtaG_FD_183114 | JGI IMG/M metagenome (GOLD analysis project Ga0209979, IMG submission 183114) | Deep subsurface microbial communities from Anholt, Denmark to uncover new lineages of life (NeLLi) - Anholt_01485 metaG (SPAdes) (version 2) | ecosystem: Environmental > Aquatic > Marine > Oceanic...
ACCTGGGCATGCTCTACTCGGAGCAGCCCTGCGCGGCGGCGGGCGTTTTCACCAGCAATCGGGTGAAGGCGGCGCCCATCCTCCTCTGCCAGAAGCACCTGGCCGACGGGCGGGCCCAGGCTATCGTGGCCAATAGCGGCTGCGCCAATGCCTGCACGGGCGAGGATGGCCTGCGGGAAGCCTATGAGATGGCTGAACTGACGGCTGTCAAGCTGGGCATCCAGCGGCAGGATGTGCTGGTGGCCAGCACCGGCGTCATCGGCAATTGCCTGCCCATGGGCAGGGTTCGCTCGGGCATCGGCGAGATCGTGCTTTCGAGCAAGGGAGGCGATGACCTGGCCCTGGCTATTATGACCACCGACACGGTTCCCAAGCAGATCGCTGTCCGCTTCGACTGCCAAGGGCGTCAGTACACCCTGGGCGGAGTCGCCAAGGGGGCGGGAATGGTCCATCCCCATCTGGCCACCATGCTCTGCTTTGTGACTACTGATGCGCCGGCTGGTGGGGACTTCTTGGACGCTGCTCTGCGGCGGGCGGTGGACGCCTCCTTCAACATGATCACCATCGACGGCGATATCAGCACCAACGACATGGTGGTGGTGCTGGCCAATGGTCTGGCCGGAGGGGAGCCGCTCGATGCTGAGCATCCGGCGGCGAAGCCTTTCTGCGATGCCCTGACCGAGGTTTGCACTTACCTGGCCAAGGCCATCTGCCGCGACGGTGAAGGGGCCACCAAGCTCATCGAGGTGCGGGTGGAAGGGGCGGCCAGCGAAGCCGACGCTCGCCGAGCGGCTCGAGGCGTGGCCGGCTCGCTGCTGGTCAAGACGGCGGTCTACGGGGAGGACATCAACTGGGGGCGCATCCTGGCTGCCCTGGGCGGCAGCGGCGCCGACATGGCTGAGGACAAGGCCACTCTCTACCTGAGCGACGTCTGCCTGTACAGCCGGGGCCGTCCCCTGGACCACGACGAGAGGGCGGCTCGTGCTGCCCTGGCAGGGACGGAGGTCGAGCTTCGGCTGGACCTGGGCCTGGGCGATGGCGCGGCCACCGCCTGGGGGTGTGACATGACCGAGGAGTACGTGCGCCTGAACAGCGCCTACACAACGTGAGATGAGCGAATCGCCGATCATTGTGGTCAAGATTGGTGGCAGCACTCTGGGCAGCCACGACACCACCCTGGAGGACCTGGTGGCGCTGCAAAGGGACGGCTGGCGCCCGGTTGTGGTGCACGGCGGTGGGGCCACGATTAGCGAATGGCTGAACTCTCGCGAATCCCCCACTCGCTTCGTGCGCGGCCTGCGGGCTACGGATGCTGAGTCCCTGCGCGTGGTGGTGGCAGTGCTGGCCGGCCTGATCAATAAGGAGCTGGTGGCGGCCATCAACGCCCTGGGCGGCCAGGCCATCGGCCTCTCGGGGGTCGACGGCAGCCTGATCCGTGTTCGCCAGCTAGACCCCGAGCTGGGATACGTCGGCCAGATCGAGCGGGTGGACAGCGACATGCTTGTGCGGCTATTCGATGCGGGCTACCTGCCTGTCGTCGCGCCCCTGGGGCTCCTGTGGGAGGACCAGAGACTCCAGAACCAGATCCTCAACATCAACGCCGATACGGTGGCGGGCGAGGTGGCCCTCGCCCTGGCGGCCCGCTGGCTGGTCTTCTTGACCGACGTGGCGGGCGTCAGTGGCAGCGACGGCAGGTCGCTGGCTCACCTGTCCTGCCAGGAGGCGACGGCCCTCGTCGACGAAGGCACGGTCTCCGGAGGGATGATCCCCAAGGTGGAGGCCTGCCTGCGGGCCTGTGAGGGCGACACGCGCACCGCCATCATCGACGGTCGCCAGCCGCACGCTCTCCTGGCGGCGGTGCAGCGGGGCGAGTTCGCTGGGACGACCATCGGTGCGGGCGAGGAGGGGTCATGAGCGACTGGCAGCAACTGGAGAAGCGCTACCTCTTTTCGACCTTCAAGCGCCAGCCGGTCACCCTGGTGCGGGGGCAAGGTGTGCGCGTCTGGGACGACGAGGGGAGGGAGTATCTGGACTTCGTGGCGGGGATCGCCTCCGTGAGCCTGGGCCACTCTCATCCCGTGGTGGTCTCGGCCTTGGCCGAGCAGGCCAGCGTCCTCATGCACGTCTCGAACCTTGTGTACAGCGTGCCCCAGGTTCGCTTGGCCCAGCTTCTGGTGGAGAGTAGCTGCCTGGATCGCGTCTTCTTCTGCAACAGCGGCGCCGAGGCTATCGAGGGGGCTGTCAAGCTGGCCCGCAAGTGGGGCAAGGCGAAAAGGGACGGTGCCCACGAGGTCATCTGCACCGACAACGCCTTCCACGGGCGGACGTTGGCTACTCTTACTGCCAGCGGTACCGAGAAATATAAGCTGCCCTACGTGCCCCTGCCTCCGGGCTTTGTCCACGTACCCTTCGACGACGTGGAGGCCATCCGCAAGGCGACCGGCGCCAAGACCTGCGCCGTCCTTGTGGAGCCCATCCAGGGGGAGGGGGGCGTCAATGTTCCCAGCGATGACTACCTGCGCGAGGCGCGGGCCTGGTGCGATGAGGCGGGCATCCTGCTGATCCTGGACGAGGTCCAGACGGGCGTCGGCCGCACGGGCAGCCTGTTCGCCTACCAGCAGTACGGCGCCGAGCCCGATATTATGGCCTTGGCCAAGGGCCTGGCCGGGGGCGTACCCATCGGGGCCTTCCTGGCCAAGGAGCACTGCGCCGTGTTCGTGCCCGGCGACCACGGCAGCACGTTCGGGGGTAACCCTCTGTGCACGCACGTTGGCTATTCCGTGCTAAAGTACGTTATCGATAACGACATCCCCGGGCAGGTGGCCAGGAAGGGCCAGCACCTGGAGCGCCGTCTGCGCGGCCTGGCCGACCGCCACCCCATTGTCACGGGGGTGCGCGGCCGCGGCCTGTTGTGGGCCATCGAGCTGGACGGCGAGGTGGCCGAACAAGCCGTGGGGATGTGTCTGAAGGAGGGGCTCATCGCCAACAACGTGAAGCCTACCGCCCTGCGCCTCATGCCGCCCCTGGTGGTGAGCGAGGAGGAGCTGGACCGGGCGGTGGAGATCGTGGATAAGGTGCTAGGAGAGCTGGAGGGAGAGAAGAGGGAGAGAAATGGCTGAGAAACTGATCCTTGCCTATTCCGGCGGCCTCGACACTTGCGTGGCCGTGCGCTGGCTGAAGGAGGAGCGGGGCTACGACGTCGTCTGCCTCACCGTGGACGTGGGGATGCAGAAGGACCGCGAGACGCTGCACAGCCGGGCGTTGGCTGCGGGAGGCGTCGCTTTTCACTGGGCCGAGGCGCAGGAGACGTTCATCCGTCACTTCGCCTTCCCTGCCCTGGCCGCGGGCGCCGTCTACGAGAAGCATTACCCTCTGGCTACTGCCCTGGGGCGGCCGCTGATCGCCAAGGTGCTGGTGGAGACCGCCCGGCAGCAGGGGGCCACCGCCGTCGCTCACGGCTCGACGGGCAAGGGCAACGACCAGGTGCGCTTCGACGTCAGCGTGCAGGCTCTCGCTCCCGACCTGCGTATCGTCGCGCCGGTACGGGAGTGGGGGATGACGCGCGATGAGGAGATCGCCTATGCTCAGAGGCACGAAATCCCCGTGCCGGTGACCAAGGAGAGCCCATACTCCACTGACGAGAACCTGTGGGGGCGCAGCATCGAGTGCGGCGTCCTGGAGAACCCCTGGACCGAGCCGCCGGAGGACGTCTTCGAGTGGACGAAATCGGTGGCCGAGGCGCCGGACAAGCCGGCCTACGTGGAGATCGGCTTCGAGCGGGGGATGCCCGTGGCCCTGGACGGCCGCGAGGTCGACCCTGTGTCGCTGGTAAGCCGCCTGCACGAGCTGGCCGGCGAGCACGGCGTCGGCCGCATCGACCAGATGGAGAACCGGCTGGTGGGCATCAAGTCGCGGGAGATATACGAGGCGCCGGCGGCGGTGACCCTGCTGCGGGCCCACGAGGGCCTGGAGCAGATGACCCTGTCGAAGCAGCAGGTGCGCCTCAAGCAGCGCATCGCTCAGGAGTACGCCGACCTCATCTACGACGGTCTGTGGTTCACCGTCCACCATCAGGACCTGGCGGCCTACGTCCAGAGCACCCAGCGGCACGTGACGGGCACGGTGCGGCTGCGGCTGCACAAGGGGACGGCGATGGTCGTGGGGCGGAAGTCGCCCAAGAGCTTGTATGACTTCTCCCTGGCCACGTATGATAAGGGTGACGTGTACGATCAGAGCGCGGCGCCGGGGTTCATCCACATCTGGGGCCTGCCGGTGCGGGTGCAGGCGCGCGTCCAGATGCTGGCGGAGGAGGACGAGGGATAGTCTCGGCTATGACCATCAAAGCTGTTCTCTTCGACCTCGGCGATACGCTGTGGCACTTCCCCAACATGCCGCCGCACCTCGCTGTGAAGCAGGAGACGGTGCGGCGGGTGTCCGACCTTCTGCGCCGCTGGGGCACCGAGCCCGAGGGCCCGCTCTTCTTCCTGGGCCGCGACATCCGCGTGGCGGTGGAGGAGGAGACGGAGAAGGCTTATCAGACCGACCTGGTCAGCCCCGACTATCCGGCCCTCTGCCGCGAGGTGGCCGCTCGCCTGGGCCTGACCATCAACGCTCGCCAGACGGAGGAGCTGTGGGACGCCTGGAACCTGGGCGGCCAGTTCTTCGGCCGCACCCTCTTCCCCGGCGCCCTCGACACGCTGCGCTGGCTGCAGGAGCGGGGCTTCAAGGTGGGCGCCGTCACCGACCGCGCCTACGGCGGGCCGCGTTTCCTGGCCGAGCTGGAGGAATACGGCCTCGACGGCTACTTCCAGGTGGTGACCATCTCCTCGAACGTGGGCTACGTGAAGCCGCACCCCAAGATCTTTCAGCACGCCCTGGACGCTCTGGAGGTCGGGGCCGAAGAGACGGTGATGGTGGGCGACTCCCTGCGCTGCGACGTGGCCGGAGCCAAGGGCATGGGCATGGTCGCCGTGTGGAAGCGCCCGCCGCTGGACGAGCCCACCGAAGTCGGCGCGGACAAGGTGGACGTGGAGGGCGAGATCGCCCCCGACTACGTCATCGATAATCTCTGGGAGCTGACCCAGTTGCACATCCTCGATCATGGCTAAGAAGAAATCCGCCAAGGTCTGGGCTGCCCGCTTCGCCAAGGCCACCGACCCGCGGGCCGAGGCCTTCACCGCCTCCATCGGCGTCGACCGGCGGCTGGGGCGGTACGACATCGCCGGCTCCATCGCCCACGCCCGCATGCTGGCCAAGCAGGGCATCATCTCGCCGGAGGACGGCGAGGCCATCGTGCGCGGCCTGGAGGAGATAGGCGAGGAGATCGAGGCCGGCCGGTTCGAGTTCAGCCGCGAGCTGGAAGACATCCACATGAACATCGAGGCCCGGCTGCGGGAGAAGATCGGCCAGGCCGCCGACCGCCTGCACACCGCGCGCTCCCGCAACGATCAGGTGGCCACCGACCTGCGCCTCTACCTCAAGGACGTCATCGGCGGCGTGCTGGCTGGCCTGCGTCGCCTACAGGGCGCGCTTCTCGACCTGGCGGAGGCCAATCGCTGGGCGATCATGCCCGGCTACACCCATCTGCAGCGGGCCCAGCCGGTGCTCTTCGCTCACCACCTGCTGGCCTACTTCGAGATGTTCGACCGCGACGTCGGCCGCTTCCGGGACTGCCTCAGGCGGGCCGATGTCCTGCCCCTGGGCGCGGGCGCGCTGGCCGGCGTGTCCTATCCCATCGACCGCCGGTTCGTGGCCCGCGAGCTGGGTTTCAGGCGCGTCAGCGATAACAGCCTGGACGCCGTCGCCGACCGCGACTGCGTGGTCGAGTTCCAGGCAGCGGCGGCGCTGACCATGATGCACGTGTCGCGTTTGGCCGAGGAGCTGGTGCTGTGGTCCACCGCCGAGTTCGGCTTCGTCCAGATAGACGAGGCCTTCGCCGGCGGCTCCAGCATCATGCCCCAGAAGCGCAACCCCGACGTGGCCGAGCTTGCCCGCGCTAAGACGGGGCGCGTCTACGGCAACCTCCTGTCGATCCTGACGGTGCTCAAGGGTTTGCCCTTGGCTTATTGCCTCGACCTGCAGGAGGACAAGGCCGGGCTGTTCGACAGCGCCGATACCCTTCTCACCGCCCTGGAGGTGGTGGCCGCGATGCTCCCGGGCATTTGCGTAGATGCGGAGCGCACCCAGGCGGCGGCTGGCGAGAGCTACTCTCTGGCCACGGACGTCGCCGACTACCTGGTGCGCCAGGGTCTGCCCTTCCGTGAGGCGCATGGGGTGGTAGGGCAGCTTATCAGATACGCCGATGAGCATGACAAGAGCCTCTTGGAGCTCACCCTGGAGGAGTACCGCCGCTTCTCGCCCCTGTTCGACGAAGGCGTGCTGAAGCTGGACGTGCGCGCGGCCATCGAGGCGAGGGACGTGCGCGGCGGGACGTCCTCGCGGCAGGTGGCGGCGGCCCTGAAGCGCGCCCGCCGGCGGCTGGGAGGCGCAGGACTATGATCAACGGCATCAAGCTGGCTCCGTCCGTTCTCGCGGCCGACTACGCTCGGCTGGACGAGCAGGTACAGGAGGCCGCGGCTGCCGGCGCGGACTACATCCACGTCGACGTCATGGACGGCCACTTCGTCCCCAGCATCACCGTCGGGCCGCTGGTGGTGGAGGCCCTGCGGCGGGTGACCGACCTGCCTCTGGACGTTCACCTGATGATCGAGGAGCCGGAGCGGCACATCGAGGCCTTCGCCCAGGCGGGGGCCAGCATCCTCACTGTCCACCCGGAGGCCAGCGCTCATCTCCATCGGCTGGCACAGATGATCAAGGGCCTGGGCGTGCGCAGCGGCGTCGCCCTCAATCCGGCGAGCCCTCTCGCCCTCATCGAGGAGGTGCTGGCGGAGGTGGACCTGGTGCTGCTGATGACGGTGAATCCCGGCTGGGGCGGCCAGGCGTTCCTCCGCAGCGTTCTGCCCAAGATGCGGCGGCTGCGGCGGCTGCTGGACGAGCAGGGTCTGGCGGCGGAGCTGGAGGTGGACGGCGGCATCACGGTGGAGACGGTGCCCCTGGTGGTGGAGGCGGGGGCGCGAGTGCTGGTGGCGGGCTCGGCCGTGTTTCAGCACGCGGATGGCGTGGCCAAGGCGATGGCGTGCATTCAGGAGAGCATGACGCGAGCAGGACGGCCCATCTAGATAGAGGCAGACGCGCTTCAACGGGCGGTAAGGGCGCGTCGTTTTAGGATACCCAAGCCCCCGGCCAGTACTATCAGGCCGGCGAAGAACCACCCCGGGCCAACGTCTATGCTGACAAAGGCCCCCCACACGGTTAGGAGCGCTCCGCCGAAGATCATCAATGCTCCGCCCCATCGTGGCTGGCCTGACGGCCAAGCGCAGCCGACAGCGGCCACGATCACCAGCGGCAGGGTAAACAGCGCCAGCCAGAGATAGGCATCGGTGTTGCGCGACTGTTGGGCGGCTGCCAGAGATATCCAGACCGCCCCGTACACTATAGCCCCAACGATGCCCAACAGGCCTATCAGTCTAGGCACTCTAAGCTCCCGAGGATAGGTTCCGTCTCAGCCCGTTACCTTGAGCTGCGTGCGCAGGCAGCGGGTGCAGATGGCGATTCGCACCGGGCGGCCGTCGATGGTCACGGTGCGCTTCTGGACGTTGGCTCGGAAGACGCGGTTGGTCTTGGGCGCCCGTCGCTCCCACCGTCCGGCGTGCTTGTGGCGGATGTTGCGTCCGTACATGGTCCCCTTGCCGCAGATAGCGCATCTGGCCATCGAAGCTCGCTCCCTTTGTCCCTTGCACCCGTCAGTGGGCGGGGGTAGAATTCAGCACGCAGGCATCATATCATTGCATATCGATGAAGAGCAAGGTGAGGCAATACGCTCGCTCGAAAGCGTTCTGCGTGGCTGCGTACTAAGAGGATAGCCCTCCAAAAAGTCGCTCCATGACCAACCAATCGGTGCTGAGTACACTGTCGGGAAGCGAATTGCGGGCGATGTTCGCCACCGCCACTGCCTGGCTGGAGCGCCACGTCGAGGCCATCAACGCCATCAACGTCTTCCCCGTGCCCGACGGTGACACCGGCACCAACATGTACCTCACCATGCGCTCCACCCTCGAGGAGGCCTATCGCGTCGATGGCGATGGCGTAGGTGCGGTGCTGGGGGCGATGTCCAAGGGAGCCCTGATGGGCGCCCGCGGTAACTCCGGCGTCATTCTATCGCAGATCATTCGCGGCCTGGCCTGCGCCGCCGAAGAGCGCCAGCATCTGGACGCTCGAGGCCTTGCGGCTGGTCTGGCCGAGGCGGCGGCTACCGCCTACAAGGCGGTCAGCCAGCCGGTAGAGGGCACCATTCTCACCGTGATGCGGGAGGCGGCTGCCGCCGCTCAAGGTCAGGCTGAGAGGGATGAGCGGGACATCGTGGCGGCAGTGGCTTCGGCGACCGAGGCGGCCCGCGAGGCGGTGGCCAAGACTCCCACCCTCCTGCCGGTGCTGGCCGAGGCGGGGGTGGTGGACGCCGGCGGCCAGGGCCTCTACGTAATGCTGGAGGGCTTCCTGCGCTACCTCAAGGGCGAGGAGGAGATTCCGGCTGGCCCGCCGGTGGCCCGCGAGGAGATCGAGCGCGATTGGCTTACGGTGACTAGCCAGATGCATCAGGTGGGCGAGTCTCTCTATGGCTACTGCACCGAGTTCCTGGTGCAAGGCCACGATCTACGCAGCGACGACGTCCAGAGGCGGATGGTGGAACTGGGCGATTCGGTGCTGGTGGTGGGAGACGAGAGCCTGCTGCGGGTGCACATCCACACTGACGATCCCGGCGCCGCCATGAGCTATTGCACCGCGCTGGGCTCCATCAATCAGGTAAAGGTGGACAACATTCAGGCGCAGGCTGAGGAGTTCCTGGCCGTACATCAGCGGCAGAAGGTTACCGCTCCGCCCGCGGACATTGCGACGGTGGTGGTGGTGGCTGGCGAGGGCATGGAGCGGGTGTTCCAGAGCATGGGAGCCACCGCTACCGTGGAGGGTGGGCCCACGATGAACCCAAGTACTCGCCAGCTCCTGGAAGCGATCGAACGGTGCCCCGCGGATCGCGTGGTGCTTGTGCCCAACGATAAGAACATCGTCATGGCGGCGGAACAGGCGCTTCCTATGAGCGCCAAAAAGGTGCGCCTTGTCAAGACGACCAGCGTGCCACAAGGGGTGGCCGCTCTTCTGGCCTTCAGCCCAGACGAGGACCTGGAGGCGAACGTCGAGGCTATGGAGGAGGCCAAGGCCGGCGTTCGCACGGTGGAGGTGACGCGGGCTATTCGCAGCACCAGTATTGGTGGCCTGCGCATCCGGGAGGGTCAGTGCATAGCCGTGGTCGATGGGGAGCTGAAGGTGGCTCGAAAGACCGCGGAGGCGGCGGTGAAGGCTGCCCTGGGCCACCTGCCCATGGAGGAGGTCAGCCTGATTACCCTCTACTATGGCGCCGATACCCGCGAGGCGGAGGCGCGAACACTAGCCCGCGAGCTGCGTCGCCTCCATCCTCAGCACGACGTGGAGGTTGTCTACGGCGGCCAGCCCCACTACTACTACATCGTCTCGGCGGAGTAAGGCTCATCCAGCTCCGTCAGCAGCGCCAGAACTCGCTCCCGTATCTGGTCTCGGATGAGCCGTACCTTCTCCAAGGGTTGGCCCTGGGGGTCTTCTAGCCCCCAGTCCTCAGAAGCATGAAAGCCCGCCGGACAGCTCTCCGCCACGTCGCAGCCCATTGTTATGATCCTGTCGGCCTGCTGGATCATCTGCTGAGTCAGGGGCTTGGGCCGTTGAGCGCTGATGTCGATGCCCAGCTCGGTCATGGCGGCGATGGCAGTGCGGCTCACGGATGTGGCCGGCCGTGTTCCCGCCGACATGGCCACCAGGCGGCCGCCGCCGCGGAAATGATTAAAGAAGGCCTGGGCCATCTGGCTGCGGCCACTATTGCCAACGCAGACGAACAGAACTCGTTTCATTCTGCCCCATCACAGTGTAGCAGGGGGCGCTTTTGCGGGGCAGGTGCCGTTGGTATACTAGCCAGCGGAGGTTTAGGGCTTGGCGCGTAAAGTGGCCATCGTGACTGACAGCACCTGTGACCTGACGCCGGAGCTGGTTGAAGAGCTGGGTGTGACCATTGTGCCCTTGCAGGTTATCTTCGGCGATGAGGCCTATCGAGAAGGGGTGGAGATCACCACCGAAGAATTCTACGAGCGGCTGGTCAAGAGCCACCCGTTGCCCACGACCTCTGCCCCCTCGGTGGGCGACTTCCAGGAGGTCTACGAGCGGTTGCTGGAGGAGGTCGATTCCATAGTCTCCATCCACATCGGGGCCAAGCTCTCGGGCACCGTACAGGCCGCTCACACTGCAAGGCAATCGCTGGCCAATCCCGAGCGCATCGAGATAGTCGATTCTCAGGCGGTCTCTGTGGCCATCGGCTTCGTGGTCATGGAGGCAGTGGAGGCTGCTCGCGCCGGCGCCAAGCTGGCTGAGGTGAAGGCGGCAGCCGAGAGCGCTGTTCCGAGGACCCAGGTGCGGTTCATGCTGGATACGCTGGAGTACGTGCGTCGCGGCGGGCGTATTGGCCGCGCCCGCGCCTACCTGGGAACGCTCCTCAGGATCAAACCGATCCTTTCGTTCCGCGAGGGCGAGCTTTATCCGGAGGAGCGGGTGCGCACACGGGCGCGTGGTCTGGAGCGCATAATTCAGTGGGCCGTCAGGCACCAGAAGGTGAAACGGGCTGCCGTAGGTTACTCTACTACTCTCGACGAGGCGGAGAGCATCAGGGAGAGGCTGGCGATGGCCTTCCCCAATGTCAAGGTGTACCTGGTACGATTCGGGCCTGTTCTTGGCACCCATGGAGGACCTGGCAACGTAGGCGTTGGCATCATGGAAGGAGAGTAGGCGGAGGTTGGCCGAAGCGGCGATAGACAACCTGCGCAAGGTTCTGGAGCTGGAGCGAGCCAAGGGCTTTGCCGATAGCGCCGTCGTGGGGGGGCTGGACGCTTATCTGCGTCGCTTCTCCCAGGGCCGGGTGCCTGCCTCGAATCAGCGCCTGACGGCAGCGATACGCTCCCTTCCAACGGGTGGCTACGCGTCCTTGGCTTCGTCGGAGCGCCGCCGCTGGCTGGAGGAACTTCTGGCGATCATGGACGATCGCTCTGCTGGCGCCCAGCCATCGCCCAGGGTCAGGGCAAAGACGGTTGCTTCTTCCGCACGGCCAGCAGCCAGCGGTGCCAAGAAGAGGGCGAGGCCCGTTGCGGCCAGGCGGGCCGCGCAGACAGTCGGGCAGGCTTCCCTCGATTCGTCCATCACCGCTCTGAAGGGGGTGAGCCGGACCACTTTGTCTCGCTTCGCTCGCCTGGGCGTGGGCACCGTCCGCGATTTGCTCTTTCACTTTCCCTATCGCTACAATGACTTCGCCAACATTCGTCCCATATCGCAGTTGGTTGTGGGCGAGGAGCAGACAGTGCTGGCCACAGTGTGGTCGGCGGCGGAGACGACGATCGGCCGTCGCCTGAAGGGCACCGAGGCGATCGTGGGGGACGAGACGGGCACCCTTCGGGTCATCTGGTGGGGCCAGCGGTACATCGCTCGCCAGCTTCGGTCGGGGGCACGAGTGGCTCTCAGTGGCAAGGTCAGCGTCTATCGCGGCCAGCGCCAGATGGAATCGCCCGAATACGAGTTTCTAGCCAGCGAGGACCTCATCCACACCGCGCGCCTGGTGCCTGTGTATCCCCTCACCAAGGGCCTGTGGCCGCGCGTCGTCCGCCGCTTGGTGAGGGAGGCCCTGGACAACTTCGCCGATGTTGTTCCCGACCCTATGCCGCCGGAGCTGAAGGAGCGTCTGCGCCTCTGGTCGCTGCCCTACGCCCTGCGCCAGATGCACTACCCTGACTCCCTGGAGACAGCGCAGATGGCCCGCCGTTGCCTGGCCTTCCAGGAGCTTCTGATCATTCAGTTGGGCGTTCTCAAGCGCCGCCGGGTCTGGCAGGAAAGCGGCAGGGCCTACCCGCTGGCCGTGTCGCAGGAGGCGCTCGATGGCTTCCTAGCCTCCCTTCCCTTCACGCTCACCCAGGCGCAGAGGCGGGTCATGGGCGAAATGGCAGCCGATATCGGCCGTGAGGTGCCTATGAGCCGCCTCCTCCAGGGCGATGTAGGCAGCGGCAAGACGGTGGTGGCTACCGCTGGGCTCCTGGCTGCTGTTGCCAGCGGCTGTCAGGGGGCGATGATGGCCCCCACCGAGATCCTGGCCGAGC
>Ga0209979_1004097_pt1 | contig 12269 bp, 7 predicted proteins | sample AnhtaG_FD_183114 | JGI IMG/M metagenome (GOLD analysis project Ga0209979, IMG submission 183114) | Deep subsurface microbial communities from Anholt, Denmark to uncover new lineages of life (NeLLi) - Anholt_01485 metaG (SPAdes) (version 2) | ecosystem: Environmental > Aquatic > Marine > Oceanic >...
AAGTCGCCGGTAAGAGCGTTGAGGACATTGTAGGAAGTCGCCACTTCCCATCCCAGTGTGTTTTCATTGCGGTATATAATCACGAAGCCGAAGAATTTTCAATTCCCAGGGGCAAGCAGGTCATCAAAGAAGGCGATGAGCTGTTCTTAATCTCAACCGCCGAGAACATTAAAAAGGCAGTGGATTTGCTAACCGCCAAAGGCAAAACCTGACATTATCATATAGCATCCGCTTGGTCCGGGTTAACTGCCTATTATCCGCGCTCACTTATTTGGCGTTTTGTCTTGGCCAGCCATTTGGGATTAATGGTTACGCCCCAGCCCGGCAATATTCGTCAGCTTCGAAACTGCATTAGGACAATGGTTGTAATGTGCGACCGCGACAAACTCGATGTAACCGACATTCCGACCGAAGCGCGGCAATCTCAAATAATGGTTAGCCCCGCCACCTGTGGGCGGGATTGTCTTTGTATTTAGCCCCGCAATTTATTGCGGGATCATCCCGGCTACCGGCACGGTAGCCGGTTTGGCCGGTGTGCCCTTGGATGAGCTGGAAATGCAGGCCATTACAGACACATTGGCCAAAACAAAAGGCAACCGTGAAAAGGCCGCAAAAATCCTCGGCATCGGCGAAAGAACACTCTACCGAAAAATCAAAGAATACAATCTGTAATATTTAACCAAGGATTACGCAGATTTCGCGGATTTTGTTTTAGCCAGCGTGGTGTCCTCTGCAAAGGTTTTCCTCGAAGCAAGTCTCTGCGTATACCTACTTCAATCAGCCACAAGGCCATTGAAATGGCTTTTTAGAAGCTGGCTAAAAATGTGGTTTTAGTTGACGATGACTGGTTTCTCTGCTATTGTTTGATATATATGAGATAATAAAGTCTTGTTAGGGAGTCAATTATGATTGTTCTGATTGATGGGGTACGATATAGGCTCGTTATACCTGACAACGAAGCTGCGCTTGAGGAGGCTATTAGATCGAATTTCCAACATATTTTTGGTCCTGATTCTTTCTATCTCGACGTTAAGAAACTTATAAAATCCAAAGCAGGTATTGCTTCAATACCCGATGGTTATGTCATATTATTTGAACCTAAAGCAAGGTGGTGCATTCTAGAAGTAGAGCTAGCTTCGCACCCGATATATGATCATATTGTTTCTCAATTGACAAAATTTAATAGAGGGATTGAAAATAGCACAAGTCGTAAAAAGATTTTGGAGATGTTTTATTCGATTATCAATGAAGATGAAGTTCTGAAAGCAAAGTTAAAACAACAAATAAAAACAGGTGAAATCTATAAGTTCATATCTGACCTTATTTCAGAAAACCCTCTGATAGTTGTTGCAATAGATCAGCGAACAGACGAACTCGAAGAGGCCTTAAGAGATATCAGAGGAGAGGTCAGAGTCTTAGAGTTCCAAACATTCCGAAGAGAGGGAATTAAAGATCAAATAAATGCATATGTTTTTGAGCCTATTGTAAAGTCAAAAGAGAAAAGTAATTTGGTTAAAAGCGAAACCATTATTAAGGAAGTAAGCACAAGGCGTGGTGGAATTGGTCAATCGATTTATGAACTTTTCGATGAAAAGGGCATTGAAAACGTAACTTATGAAGAGTGTGAAACTTTAGCTAAGAAAATCAAACCTGATACAAAGTTTAACCCAAGCCATTTTTCTTGGTATAAGAACGAATACAAACGGAAACGTGAGGGACGAGGCACTGACAGATTTGGTAGTCCTTCTGGCAGCAAACAAGCTAAAATAAATGCTGTTCTGAGCACAAAACCGAAGACGATGAAAACTTTGGTGGAAGAAGCTGGTTTGTCCAGCACATATTATAACCATTTGAAAAGTCTCATCGAAAAAGGGTTTGTTGAAAAGACTGAAAAAGGGTTCAGAGAAATAGTAGGCAGGAATACAGTGATTGATTTGCCACCGAAAGTGAAATATAGCGAATTCTGGGAGCCAATCCGACGCGAGGGATTGTTTAAGGGCAAGCCTGTGCCTTTACGTGATGAAGCATGGATCGCAAAGGGGATCAAGGGAGTCACTCTCATTCTCAAACTCCGCAATTACAAATGCTCCATACTTCTCTCACTCAAAGGTCCAGACAGAACGGATCGCAGAGACAAAGTCGCCAAACTCTTTCCGAAGACCAAATATGAATACGAGGTTCGAGAGTCTCCGAAATTCGCCACTATTGAGTTTCCTGTTTTAGACAAGGGAAAGAAAGACCGCGAGCACTGGCCGGAGATCCGTGAGAGCCTTACCAAGCTCGGCGCAGATATTTACAACAAAATCAAAGAATCAGATACATAGACGAAAAAACACTTTCAATCAAGCTGCCCGTTCTATACAGACTGTACAATTATTGTTATTTTCTGGAGGTAAAATGCCAATAGTGTACGAACCGCGCAATGGGCTGGTACAGCCAGATCTATCAGATCAACTTTGGCGGTATATGGACTTCACAAAGTTCGTGGCCATACTGGTGACCAAAAAGCTCTACCTAACAAGGGTAGATAAACTCGCCGAGTTGGGCGATAAGTTTGAAGGTTCGTTTCCCGACAGACCAGAAGATGGTTTTACCGGCTTCTTCGGCCCAGAACACACGGCACGATACGATGCAGAGAAAGACAAGGATATGAGAATGTTTTATTATGTCAACTGCTGGCACGGCAATGACAGTGAATCGAACGCGATGTGGAAAGTGTACGTAATGGGCAATCAAGGAATCGCGATCCTCACAACCGTCCGCCGACTAAAAGCCTCCTTGGAAGATTCACCGGAACTTACCTGGATTGCCAAAGTTCAATATCTCGATAAGCACGAGTGGAAAGACCTGCCCGGTAATCCAACTCTCCAAGCTTGTAGAACGAAGAGGAAGAGTTTCGAACACGAAAAAGAAGTCAGGGTGATTTGGTTAGATAAGGATGCTGAACATTCTCAGCACGCGGGTAAGGAAGGTAAGGAAATACAATGCGACCCCACAAAATTGATTGAAAAAGTCTTTCTTGCTCCGACCGATAATCCATGGTTCAAACCGGTCATCGAAGATGTTCTAAGCAAGTATAATATAAATGTGGAAGTAGTGCCATCTGACCTCAGTTGCTACCCGTAATAGGGACCAACTTTATAAAATCGAGTAAATTTGTTCGCTGAAAAATATAGAAACATAAAACTAATTTTTTGATATTAACACATTTTGTGATAGAAAGGCGAACAGTTGGGGGAAATTAAAGGTTTCTGCCTGCGACCTCAGGTTGTAATTTTTATCTTTAACGACAACTCTCTCGCACTAATCTACCCCCAGGTCTTCAAACCAAATGCGTGCTGTCGAGGCACCCAAACCCACAATTCCCGTCAACACAAAGAAATCCGCACACTTTAGGGAGATTATAGGTGATATAGTTCGGATTTCAATAGAAAAAGGGTAGCCAAAAAAAGTAATTTTTTGGTCATTTTTTTGTTGACTTATGTTTGAAGCATTGTTAAAATACCCGCATGTTTACCAAAAGGCAAACATAAACCGCCAGTAGGCGCCAGATATAGCGGAGAACCGCACGAATCGTCCCGCACCAAATAGGCTGTTGCCGTAATTTGGTGCTGGACAAGCCAAAAAGCATCGTTCGTAAATATCGAAGATCCGCCGTCTTTTGGCGGAGCCAATAGTAAATAGTCAATAATAAATAGTAAATTAGGGGGAATTACCAATCATGAGCATCGAGAATCCAACTTTAGCTCACTTTAGGCACTTTAGCTCACTCTTCACTTACTTGCCTGCCTATAAGGCAGCAGATATTTACGTGCCTATAAGGCACTACATCTGTCGAGAACCCTCTACAAATCAGCTACTTTTTATGCAAAACAAACCCAATTTCCAAGACCCCCAAATGAATGTAAGTATCTATTTACAGACGGCTTATGAAAATAAATCCAATTGGACACTTGGTGAAAACAAAGCCAATTCAAACCCAATCAAACCCAATTTCCGAAAAGCCCAAATGAATGTAAACTCACTTATAACAAAGGATTACAGAAAAAAAGATGATTTCGTAGTCCGAAAAAACAAACCCAATTCAAACCCAATTTCCGAAAAGCCCAAAATGAACGTAAACGTATATGTTATAGAGGATTATGAAAATGAAACCGCCCTCAGGCCCAAAAAAACAAACCCAATCAAACCCAATTCTTGTGGGTTCCTGCTGGAGTTTATCCCGCATACGATGCGAGAGCGATTTGCGAAGTTCGGACTTGAATTGCACCCTGATAAAACCCGTGTCATTGCCTTTAATAAAAGGGCAGCGAACAGGGTCAAAGGGAACAAGCACTCGGTCCGCACTTTTGACTTCTTAGGCTTTACCCACTACTGGGGTAAGAGTCGAAGGGGTAACTGGACACTGTGTCGTAAGACCAGTGCCAAGGGATTTCGCAAGTCGTGCAAGGAGATGAATGAATGGCTCCGGCAGGTACGCTGCGCCGCGAAGCTCAGAGAGTGGTGGCCAATATTGCAGGCGAAGCTGAGAGGTTACTATCAGTACTATGGTATAAGCGGTAATCGCCGCGCTATAGAGCGATACCATTATGTGGCAAAGCGACTGATATTCAAGTGGCTTAATCGGCGGAGCCAGAAAGCCTCGTTCGACTGGGGAGGCTTCAATGCATATTTGGAGCACTATCCACTGCCTGAACCTCGCATTGTTCACCATCTGTATACACTGTCGTTTGTTTCGTGAGTTTTACTGAGGAGCCGGATGAGTGGAAATCCTCATGTCCGGTTCTGAGAGGGGCGTTGACGTTCTTTCACATGGCAGAATACTGTGACACTCCTCAATCGAAAGAGAGGAGAAACCGGGAATACAAACTATGCCTAAATGAGAGAGCTATATTACGTCTACTCGACCACGAATTTTCGAAGAATTCTGGTATTTTACAGTTCAAGAAAATGAGGCTGTTTTACCGTACTATACAACCCATACAGTCAGTCTCCGATCGGAACCGGTCATTGAATCCGATGCAAATTTTTCGCTTTTCTGTAAAACTCTGCTATTACGTCACTCATGAGATGAGTATTTTTGGGAGATTGGCAGATAAGGGTTTGGATGGTTGTATTCCGGTTGTTTAAGTAGTACACATTGGCCGAAATGCCATAACAAGGATGCCTTAAAAAAATTTGTGGCAACAGAGATTTTAGTATTTGACTTTGAACTCTTGATAGGTGACCTTTTTTAAGCTATCTTACCTATTTGAAAATATGCCGCAAACCTTTTCTGTTTTGCATGCTTGTCAGTACTCTCGGCAAGGAATTATCATTAATCCCGGATTTCCCAAGTAATAGGACAGAAGAACAGGAATTTGATAGTATAGAGCTTATGGAGACCACTCAAGCCAGTTTTGACTATTCTAAATGGGAGAACCTTATGGGTGAAAGCAGAAAGGACGCTCTGAGAGTCAATTTTGACAACAAATTGAAGCTCGAATTTCATGGAGTGAAAGTCACCAGTGACGCAGGTTTATTAGTGTATCGAGAGATTGATGATGTGTTTGGATTGACGAATATGGTTGCTCGCGAACTGAGAGATAATCGAACAGGCAAGAATACGCAGCAAAGTGTAACAGCTTTGTTACGTCAATCAGTTTACAGTCGTTTGGCAGGCTATGAAGATACAAACGATGCCCAGCGGCTATCTGTTGATCCTGCCATGCGTCAAATTGTAGGCGAACGAGCCAAAGACAAAACCGCTGCTTCTACCAGCCAGATGGGACGATTTTAAACCGAGATTCTTACACAAGACAGAAATCTGCAATGCTTGATGAATCTTCCCGGTCAATGGGTTGATAAGGTTCATCAGCGTAAGCGTATCAAGGAAATTATTCTGGACATGGATAGTTCGGACAGCCCGACATATGGGCAACAGGAAGGCTCAGCTTATAACGGTCACTTCGGATACACTTGTTATCATCCGTTGTTTGTCTTTAATCAGTTCGGTGATGTAGAGAGAGCCCTTCTTCACGATGGAAATGTTCATAGTGCCGATGACTGGCAGAGCGTTCTGGAACCAATCGTAAGCCGTTATCGAGACTTTAATATCGCTCGGTTTTTCCGAGGCGATGCAGCTTTCGCTAATCCTAACGTATACCGCTATCTTGAAGCCGAAGGCTATTTCTATGCCATACGCCTGATAGGCAATCCAATACTACACAACAAGATTGAGCATTTATTGACTCGGCCTGTGGGTCGACCACCTCAAAAGCCCATCGTTCTTTATCATAGTTTTCAATATCAGGCTGCCAGTTGGGACAAGTCTCGCAGAGTGGTCGCTAAGATAGAATGGCATGCAGGTGAACTTTTTCCGAGGGTAGGTTTCATTGTCACGAACTTACGTTGGAAAGCTAAGAATGTAGTGAAGTTTTACAATAAGCGTGGCACAGCCGAGCAATGGATTAAGGAAGGCAAGTATGTATTGAACTGGACTCGACTTTCATGCCACGATTTTACTGATAATCAGGTTCGGCTTCAGTTATTTGCTTTGGCTTACAATCTCGGCAATTTTCTTAGGCGTTTGGCTTTGCCAAAGAAGATAAGGGGTTGGTCGCTTAGGACACTCCAAGTGAAACTGATAAAGATCGGTGCCAAGGTGATAAGGCATTCAAGATATGTGATATTTCAGATGGCAGAGGTGACGGTGTCAAAATCATTATTCCATGAGATACTTGAGCGTATCAGTCATTTGAAACCTGTGCCAATTGGATCCGGCTAATGCCAAGAATTTCTTGACCGTTCAAGGTGATTTTGGTAAGATTATTGATGTCGTATGGAGAAAATTATGTTTTTTAACCGTTTAAATGGGAAATGTCAGATAATACAATATCATGCGCGAAAAAAAGGTTTCACACTAATTGAGTTGCTGGTTGTTATATCGATTATTGCGTTATTAGTGTCGATTTTAATGCCGGCGTTGGGGAAGGCCAAGCAGCAGGCGAAAAACGCCGTTTGCCAGGCGCATCTGAGGGGATTAGGTTTGGGTTTGATATTGTATCTGGGTGATAATGACGAAAGATTTTATATGCCGAAAGCCGGGATTTGGGGTTCCAACCAGATTATGTGGCATAATGACGACGGTACGATAATAGATAAAGACGATTCCAGGAGCTATTGGGGGGTGGCGTATTATGAATACGTGGAATCGCCGGAATTATTCGGCTGCCCCAGTTCCAAACAGCCGCACTGGTTTCACGAGTCGCAGGAAGACGCTAAAATCGCCAGTTACGGCCAAAATCGTTATATGCGCTATTTGAAAGGGACAAAGCTCACCAATAGCGGCGCCAATGTCACCCCGGCTGAATTTATCCTCTGCCAGGATCACTTTGAACAGTTACTGGATGACAACGGCGATATGTTGTATCAGCAGGGGCAATGGAATATACCTCAATGGCGGCCGGGCGGCGCCAGTTGGGGCGGGCAATTTTATGAAAATGCGATCTTTGAAATATATCGTCATAACCGCTCGCAAAAATACGAGAGCGGCCATTGTAATACCCTCTGGTTAGACGGCCATGCATCTCCAATCGCATATTCCGAAGGCGAAGATGTGCCAAAACGCTGGTATGCCGGCAAATGATAAGGCAGTTACCGGATATTAAAAGTTAGCTTCTACTCGAAGAAAGTCTGCTGGCCTTCGCCCATGCTGATTAAAATCCTAACGCACCCTTCGGCCTCAACCAAATAAAGATAACTCATTGATACCGTCACAAAAGCAGTTTAAACTGTCTTTTTATTGAACACGTCTGCCATAGGTCGAAGAAGCCACCCCAAAATGAGTGATATTGTCTTGCCCTTTCCGCTTTTTACACAATCTTGCCAAAAAATATGGCGAATCGCGTGAAGATTTTTATTGACGGGAAAGTAGATAATTTGATATAAATAAGGTTGATTCTGTGTCCGCACAGTCGGTCATCTGCGGCTTTTGGGTTCTCCAGCGGGCAAATTTCTTTCGGTTTTTCGATAGAGGAGGTGTTATTATGCGAAGCATAGAGTTTTAACGGCAATTTTGTGCTTCGCAGTGAAAATATTTTTACATTTCAATTAACGGCTAATATTGGTTTTTTGGAAGGAAGGAGGTGCTTTCAAGTCGTTAAAAATAACCTTGGGCGGATATAGGTAAAATGTATTGAGCGCAAGGATTGTTAGTTTTTTGAAAACAACGGATGTTTTGGTACGTGGCCAAAGCATAATTATCTTAACGGTCTTTTTATTAAAGGAGGACTATTATGTCTAAGAATTTGATTTATCTGGTCTCTTTTGTTTTGGTGCTGGGCCTGACTTTGACAAGTACGGCCAGAGCCGAGCTTGTCGGCTGGTGGAAGTTTGATGAGGGCTCCGGCACCATCGCAGCCGACTCCAGCGGGCGTGACATGCACGGCGTGCTTGGCAACGACCCGGTATGGCGTGAGGACGGTGTGCACAAGGGATGTTTGTTCTTCGATGGAGACCAGGCGCATGTCCGGATTACGCATCAGGATAGCTTGAATCCAGCGGATGGCAGCTTCACGGTGACTTTCTGGGCGTATGTGGAGGTGGCGCCGGGTACCCGGGGATCGACAAACTGGGACCTCGCTGTGAACAAAAGGGATTCAGGCAGTGTAGGATATTACGTAGGAGCGGACAGAAATCAGGGAAGTGCCAACCAAACCGGATACCGATTCATGCTGGGAGACACCGCCGCGAACAGGAGAGACACCCCCTATCTGCTGGTGCCGTTAGGAGAATGGGTCTTTGTGGCGGCCGTTCTGGATAGAGATCAGAATGCACAGAAGATCTCCGTTGACGGCGGGCAGACCTGGGCCACCACCACCCCGCCACCCGGCCCTATTGCACCGGCCCAGGATCTCGGGATTGGATGGGATATCGGGATAAACAATTACTGGTTCCATGGGAGGATCGACGATGTGCGTCTCTACAACTGGCCACTGTCAGCGAAGGAGATTCTGATTGTCATGGAAGGCGGCGAAGGATTTCCGGTTGCGTTGCGTCCTGTCCCGGAGGACGGGGCTATGCTTGAAGCTACATGGGCCAACCTCTCGTGGATGCCGGGAAGTTTCGCAATCTCGCATGATCTGTACTTCGGAGCCAGCTTTGATGACGTCAACGACGGTGCCGAAGAGACTTTTGTCGGCAATCTGGCCACAACCTCCCAGATAGTCGGATTTCCCAGCTTTCCCGCCCCCGAGGGCCTTGTTCCGGGCACTACATACTATTGGCGAATTGATGAGGTCAATGATGCAGATCCAAATAGCCCCTGGAAAGGTGATGTCTGGAGCTTTACGGTTCAACCCAAGATTGCCTATAATCCAGACCCGCCTGATGGCGACAGGTTTATTGACACGGATGTCACCCTTGGCTGGACGGCTGGCTTCGGGGCGAAATTGCACAACGTATACTTCGGCGACAATTTTGACGATGTGAGCGCTGCCTCTGGAGGTATTTCTCAGACAGCTACAACTTATGTGCCCGGCCCACTTGAGTTAGATGGGACTTACTACTGGCGGGTAGATGAGTTTGATGCCGTCGGCACGTACAAAGGTGATGTCTGGAGCTTCACAACAAGACCCGCTATCTCGATTGTTGATCCTAATCTCGTGGGCTGGTGGAAATTTGATGAAGGTTATGGAACTACTGCGCTAGATTGGTCCGGTCACGACAATTATGCCACCCTTGTTGATGGTCCACAATGGGTAGAGGGCTATTTTGACGGTGCGCTAGAGTTTGACGGTTCGAGTTATGTCACGATGGATCCTGTAGCTGACGACATAAAAGGCAACAATATTACGCTCAGCGGATGGGTCAAAACAGCCGACAGCCACGGGCTCTGGCTCTCCTGCAATACCGCCAGTCGCGGCAACGTCGCCCTGTGGTCCATCGACAATAGCCAGGCGACCATGTACGATGGATCTGATAGTAGTTACGAAGGCTACTCCGACACGATGGTCAGTGACGGCGAATGGCACATGCTGACTTATGTCCGGAGTGGCGCAACCGGGTACATATACGTCGATGGATTTCTGGAAAACACGCACGCGGCCGGTTACAGTTTTGGCGCGACTGACGTCTGGTCGATAGCGCAGGAGTGGGATAGTGGTGGCCCGAGCGACTTCTTGGTTGGGATTGTAGATGACGTCCGCATCTACGACAGGGCCCTGACACAGGAAGAAATCATACAGGTTATGAGAGGCGACCCATTAATTGCCTGGGATCCGAAGCCAACCAATGGCTCAAAACCTTATGTCAGAGAGGCGACGCCCCTTAGCTGGTCGGCGGGAGATAATGCATCACAGCACGATGTTTACTTTGGGATTGATAGAGACGCTGTTGGCGATGCCGATGCATCCGATACGACCGGTATATATCGAGGCCGACAGGGTGTTACTATTTACACTCCAGCCGAAGGTGTTGAATGGGGCAGCGGGCCTTATTACTGGCGTATCGATGAGTATAATACCGACGCGACAATCAGCAAAGGCAACATATGGACCTTTACGGTAGCAGACTATCTTACCGTGGACGATTTTGAGGACTACAATGACTATCCGCCCGACGAGGTATTCAATACCTGGATAGATGGATATGGCGTTGCGACAAACGGTTCCACGGCAGGTTATCCTGATCCGGACTTCCTTGCGGGAGAGCATTATGTTGAGACTACAATTGTTCACGGCGGCTCTCAGTCGATGCCACTTTTCTACGAGAATAATTTCAAATACTCTGAGGTAACCATGACATTGGTCTCGGCGCGTGACTGGACAGAGGAAGGTGTTGGAGTATTGTCACTGTGGTTCCGCGGCGATGCAGCTAATGCTGCTGAGCGGATGTATGTAGCTCTCAACGGCAGCGCGGTGGTCTATCATGATAATCCCGACGCTGCGCTGATAGATGAGTGGACGGAATGGAGAATCGACCTGCAGGAGTTTGCAGCTCAGGGCGTGAACCTTGCCAATGTCAATACGATTTCTATTGGTTTCAGCGATAAGAATAATCTGCAGGCCGGCGGTTCAGGTATGGTCTTCTTTGATGATATTCGATTGTATCGCCCAGCACCAGAGCAAGAACCGGCACAGTAAGTATGGATTTAGGTGGCAATTAAAATTGCGTGGTTGATGTAGCAAATATGTATCAATTCGGGGCTTATACTGAGTGATTCGGTATAGGCCCCTTTGCGCTTGTCAAGGAACAATAGGACCCCTGCAGAACCTCCAAATTATGAATAAAGCTTCTTTGAAAAGTGCATAAGTGGGATAGTTTTGGTTAATCAATATACTCAAAGATGACCATTTGTTCAAAATTGCTGTGTAGAATCAAGGATATATGATTTGTAGATGGACTTCTCCTGCATCCAGATGACGGAAACAGGATGATAAAAACTACGCAACGGCCTTTAGGCGATACCCCGTGATTCTTGTTTCCCGGAAAAGATGTTGTTCGATATTACACGGCACTGTCTTTGAATCACGTTTAGGTTTCTTTGGCTTCTTGTTGTAGTAAATATCATCAGGCCGGAAACCTTCCAATGTCATATGAGGACGCCAGCTGTTATACCAACATTCAAATTCTTCACACAGCATGGTCAGGTAATCAAATCCTTTAATGATCGGAACTCGCTTGAACCATTCGTATTTCAGAGTTTTAATGACTCTTTCCGTGACAGAAATTGACCCATGTCGTCTTATGGCGCCGAAGCGAGGTTTAACATCCCATTGATCCAGAAGATCTGTAAAAACATCGCCAATAAAAACACTGGCCCGATCTGAAATGATGTGTTTTGGAGATACATGCTTTTGAAATGCAGTTTTCAAGGCTTCAAAAATCCATCCTGCATTAGGTCCTTCCAGTGGTGTTACAGACATGACCTTACGAGAAAAATGGTCAATCACCACACAGACATGTATAGGCCAAAGTCTCCAATACAATACCCTGGTTGTGTCTACAGACCAAACATGATTTGGATACCAGGCAGGAATGGAGCGGGCTTCTGTTTTATCTTGAGCTTCTCTCGGAATTTCAAAAGATGTAGGAGTGTTTAGGGGCTTTGGTCTTTGAAGGATATTTCGAACTGTAGAGGCTGAGATAAAGATATTCAAGAGGGCCAGCTGGTTTGCTATCTGAATCCGCCCCCAGTTGATGTTTGATTTTGTTATTTCCCATATCAGAACTGCAATTTCCAAGGGTGTTTTATTGGCTGGAATACTGGTTTGCTGCTGATCTTCGAT
>Ga0209979_1004099_pt1 | contig 12267 bp, 12 predicted proteins | sample AnhtaG_FD_183114 | JGI IMG/M metagenome (GOLD analysis project Ga0209979, IMG submission 183114) | Deep subsurface microbial communities from Anholt, Denmark to uncover new lineages of life (NeLLi) - Anholt_01485 metaG (SPAdes) (version 2) | ecosystem: Environmental > Aquatic > Marine > Oceanic...
CGAAGAGACACCATTCCGAATAAAACTCATAAAAACGGAAACACACGACCACAAAGCACGTCTGGGACACTGCCCCGGAGTAACATTAGACATGCTCACCGAAGGCGCCTTAGCCCTTACACCAGAAGAACATAAGAGCATGCAAAGTCACGCGAAGAGGCTCATCCACGCCCTAGAAGATACAGTAACGGTGGAGATTCGTAATCCTGAGGGAACCAACTTGACGTTGAGCACACAGAAACGAAAATTCTTCACTGATACGAAGCTGGACTGGAAGACAATGAAATGGATGAATCTTCCCACGGGCGAAGTCATCGTTGCGCCTGTCGAAGATTCGTTGAACGGAAAACTTGTGTGCGACATGGCGATTGGCGGAATTGGAAAACTAAGAAAACCCGTGGAAGTGATAGCGAAAAATGGCAGAGTGGAAACCGTGTTTTCGCAGAACAAAGATCACCTGCGCAGAATCGAAGAAACGTTTGAGACTGACGACTGGTCTGATGTTGTGGGCGAATTCGCCTTCGGAATCAATCCTAAAGCAAGGTTTGTAACGGAGTTTCTTGAGGCAGAGAAAATCTTGGGCACAGTTCATGTGGCTTTTGGGGCGAATATGGACATGCCCGGAGGCAAAAACCCATCAAAGAATCACATGGACCTGCTTATCTCCGATCCTACAGTAAAGGTGACCAAAAAAGACGGAGAAACAGTTACGATACTAGAAAAAGGCTGCTTTCAGGTCTGACTTGCAGATAGCGATTCTGCAGATTCACCTCTATGTAACCATTCGGTTGATCCCCAGAAGAAGAAAAATTAGCACCTAAAAACGAAAAAGAGATAGAGGAAGACGTTGCAAAACAAGTGTAATCAAACTGAACTAAGAAGCGGCATGAGAAGGTCTGATGAACAAATGAAGTACTTACTTATTGTTGGAGATGGAATGGCTGATTACCCTGTTCCGGAATTAGACAATAAGACTCCTCTCCAAGCGGCAAACAAACCAAACATGGACATGATCGCAACTAAAGGATGCAGTGGACTCCTCAGAACAGTGCCAGAGGGGTTAACCCCAGGTTCAGGCACGGCAATCCTTTCAGTTCTAGGTTATGATCCCCGAAGATTTTACACTGGAAGAGGTCCGTTTGAGGCTGCTTCTAGAAACATTCAGTTAGACGAAAATGACGTAGCGTATAGATGCAACCTCATCACAGAAAAGGATGGAATCCTAGTTGATTATTCCGCCGATCACATAACAAACAGCGAATCCGCGGAACTAATAGAATATCTAAAAAGGAACTTGGAAAATCTGGGCGAAGTTGAGTTCTTTGTTGGTTTAAGCTACCGCCATTTCTTGATCCTAAGAAACTATCTGCACAACGAAATTATCGAGTGTACGCCACCCCACGATGCTATAGGAGTTGAAATCTCAAAGGTTTTGCCAAAAGCCAAATGTGAAGAAGCGAAGAGCACGGTTAACTTGTTTAATAGGCTGATTCTTGATTCCAAGAAGGTTCTGGAACATCACCCAGTCAATGTTGCTAGAAAAAAATCGGGCAAAAGACCCGGAAACATGATTTGGCCTTGGGGTGGCGGCAGGAAACCAATCATGCCCACATATAAACAAAAATATGGTGTAGATGCAGCGGTTATTTCTGCCGTTGACTTGGTTAAAGGAATTGGAGTTTACGCTGGGATGAAAATTGTCGAAGTTCCGGGCGCCACTGGCTTGTATGATACGAACTATGAAGGCAAGGCAGAATTTGCTTTAGAAGCTCTTGAAACAAATGACATGGTTTTTGTTCACGTTGAGGCGCCAGATGAGGCAGGGCATTCCCGAGATTACGAGTTGAAAGTGAAAACAATAGAAGACTTGGATAAAAGACTGCTCGGACGTATACTGGATAGTTTAGATGAAGAGTGTGTTATTGCGGTTTTGCCCGATCATCCGACACCAATCAAGATTGGCACGCACACGAGAGACCCTGTGCCATTCGCAATTTACTCTCCATCGGTTAAAGCTGACGGAGTGAAACAGTTTGATGAAGTCTCTGCGAAGAAGGGCGGTTTTGGTTTGATAGAGGGTGAAGCGTTTATGTCGCTTTTTCTCGGAAAAGCAGCTGCCAAGTAACCTGTTGACCTAGAGAATAGAGCAGCTAACAGAACATGCCTGTCCTGTTTATTCGATGTACCTTGACAGCACCTTAGAGACGGATTTCACGGTTGCCTGCAACCCCTTAACGACGATAATCATCTCGTTTTTTGTTTTCGCAGACACCTTCTTCTGCTTCAGCAAATCCACAATTTTAGCCGTTTCCATGAATATGTGACGCTGATGGTTCTCTATTTGCTCAGCCCAGTTTTTGAAGGCGTCTCTGAGCTCCATGTCCTCGACATTACTCATCGCCGTAGCACCATTTTGGACTTATAGCTTCGGAGTATATAAGCAATCGTGACGAGAATCGTGTTTTCTGCCAGTCTCTTGAGGAAAAAGATGAAGGAAGTAACTTGGCATTTTTGAACCGCGGTTATTATTTATAAATCGTAACCGTAATAGAGGAGATTCAACATACCAGTGTAATCATAGTTGCCGGGTGAGCGATAATGAGGATAATCTTGGTGGGATGGGGAGTAGTCGGACAAAGCTTCGCCCAAATCATCACACACAGAAAGAAGGAGCTTGTCAAAAAATATGGCTTCCGCCCCAGAATCGTAGCTATAGTGGACAAGGGAGGAGCCGCTATAAACCCAAAGGGGCTAGACATAGAGCAGATGTTATCCCTGAAGGCTAAAAAAGGGACAGCAGCGGCTAGCAGTCAACATGGGCGTCCCGGCATGTCAGCATTAGATGTGCTAGAGTCTGTCGAGGCTGAAGCCATGGTTGAAGTGACACCCACCAACATCGAAGACGGAGAACCCGGATTATCCCACCTCAAAACAGCATTCAAAACTGGAAAACATGTGGTCACAACGAACAAGGGACCCTTAGCCTTGGCTTTGCCAGCATTGACAGAGTTGGCTGACTACAATAACGTTTACTTGAGATTCAGCGGAACCGTGGGAGCAGGAACTCCGGTTCTTGAATTCGCCAAGAAATGCCTCCAAGGCGACAGGATAGTCGCTATCAGAGGAATACTGAACGGAACCACAAACTACATTCTTTCAGAGATGGATGAGAAACACATCACGTTTCAGGAAGCCCTTGAAGCAGCCCAAAAACTTGGATACGCCGAGGCTGACCCCACCATGGACGTTGACGGGTTCGACGCAGCCGCCAAACTGGTCATCATGGCAAACTGGATAATGGACAAAAAAGTCACCCTGAAAGACGTGAAGATCATAGGCATCCGCAACGTATCACAGCAAACCCTAGAAGACGCATCCAAGAAAGGCTCCACAATAAAACTCATAGGCTCCATCGAAGAAACCCTAAAAGTAGAACCCACCCAAATATCAAAACATGATCCCCTAGCGGTAGACGGAGCCCTCAACGCCGTAACCTTCGTCTCAGAATCCGCCGGCGAACAGACCATCATAGGACTGGGAGCAGGAGGAATGGAAACCGCCAGCGCCATATTACGGGACCTACTTGACATAAAACAGAACATAGCAACAAGAATGATAGCGTGAAACAAAGGAGTAAAAAGACTTGAAGAAAATAGTGATGAAATTCGGAGGCACCTCTGTAGCTACTGGCAAAAACATTCGTCACGTAGCCAAACTGATAGCCAATAATAGGAGTGAAGATTGCGTAGTTGTTGCGGTAGTTTCAGCGTTGGAAGGAATCACAAACCAGCTTATCCAAGCGGCAGAGGAAGCAAAAAAAGGAAACCGCGAATATATCCGTGACTTTAAGCAGGAAATCCTTGAAAAACATTTGACTACTGCCAAAGAAGCCATTGAAGATAAGCAGTTAGAAGATGAGACTGAGCAGGTTCTCAAGGCGAGGGCAGGCGAGCTTGAACAGGTCTTGACAGGAATCGTTTTTGTCGGCGAACTTACACCAAAATCGAGGGATAATGTTCTTTCTTTCGGGGAAAGATTGTCTGCGCCCATCGTCAGCGGAGCCCTCAAAGACCTCGGGCTTAGTTCACAGCACCTCACCGGAGGAGAAGCGGGGATAGTAACTGATTCCAACTTCGGGGAAGCCGGTCTCCTCATGAACTTTACCAAATATCAGGTCAAAAAGAAGATTGAGCCTCTGCTGAAAAAAGGAACCATTCCGGTTATAACTGGTTTTATAGCGGCAACTCAGAACGGAGAAACCACAACATTGGGTAGGGGAGGATCAGACTACACGGCAACTATCGTGGGAGCCGCGTTAGCCGCTGACGAGGTTTGGATATGGACGGATGTGGACGGATTGATGACTTCTGATCCAAAAATCGTTCCTTCAGCAAAAACGATTCATGAACTGTCCTTCCAAGAAGCCACAGAACTGACGATCTTCGGAGCAAAAGCTATGCATCCCCGAGCGTTGGAGCCAGCCCGAAAAGAAGGCATACCCGTCAGAATCAGAAACGTTTTCAACCCAGAGAATCCGGGAACCCTAATAGCGAAAGAACAGAAAATCAAGCCAAAAGATGGAGTGAAAGCCGTAACCTTAGTCAAGAACGTTGCGGTGATCACTGTCAGCGGAGCAGGTATGGTGGGCGCCCCTGGAACAGCCGCAAAAGTTTTCGAGGTGCTTGGAAGAGAAAACATTAACATCCTGATGATCTCTCAGAGCGTCTCAGAGGCAAACATTTCATTGGTTATTCAACGAAACCTGCTGGAACGGGCGGTTAACACCTTGGAGATAGCTCTTCTGGGCAGGGATTTTATTCGCGAAATTATGTCAGAAGACGATGTGTGCGTAGTCGCGGTTTTGGGGGCAGGCATGAAAGGAATGCCGGGAGTGGCTTCAAGGATATTTTCAGCCGTTGCAAGGAAAGGAATAAACGTTCGCATGATCGCTCAAGGCTCCTCTGAACTTAACGTCTCCTTCGTAGTCAAAGAAAACGATGGAGAAGAGACAATTCGAGCAATCCACAAAGAATTTATGTTAAGCAAAAACTAATTGGAACTTCTTGTGCTTTGGAAATTAAAATCGTTGAGAAAGTCCCCTTTTCTACGGTCTATGCACATCAAAACTAAGGATAACATTTTAAACTTTCATGTTAGACATTGTATTGTGTGATGAGGGACACCATTCTGAGCTCTCGTGATGATGAGATGGAGCGACTCTGAAGAAACTTTACGGTCCTTGGCTAAGAGGGTCAAGGACAACTAGACGCTTGATCTGGCGTAAGCGTTACTGCACCAGAAAGGCGGATGACAGCAAAAGCAAACCAAAACGATTGAAACTTCTGCAGCGAAACACTTTGATGTCCTCGAAACAGAGAAACAGGCTTTTCAACCATTTCAGAGTGGAAAATAAGCTTTAATAATAGCCGCAAAGATGATAAACATAAAACTTTAAGAATCACTCTTTAGACTAAAGTTGAAGGAAACCGATCAGTATGACCAGACATCACGCCATGACAAAAAAGACCAGCAAAAAGAAACAGAAGAGAACCAAGAAGAAGAGACAGCGACGAAGGCAAAAATCAAAGTAAGTCTGAGAAAATGGTCAATCAAATATAGCTTGATTTGAGCTAGGTTTCAGATTTTCAGGATTAAAGATCATTTTTAGCAGAAACACTATTCACAAAATAAATGAGCTTTATTGAGAACCGCTAGACTATTCGAGGGTGGCGTGAAGTTTCCTCAATTCATCCTCGTTTTTTCCAAGACGATGCATAAGTTCAACAACCATACTGTCAAGGAAGACCATGCAGTTGTTTTCGAAGATGGAACCCAAAGGAGACAAAGTTTCACTTTCACCCAGAATCTGCCTAACCAGATAATCCTCCTCTTTGGGCCAACCAAGTTTCGTTCGACCTCCTATGGGCACAGTAAGATCAGCGAGGTCTCCCAATGGAGACTCAGGATAAGAGGTGACAGCCACCACCTGTGCGCCAATTTCTTTGGCTGTTGAACTGGCAGTCAACGTTATTTTGGTTGTTCCTGAACCGGAAATTGCTACGACCAAGTCATCCTTTCCACCGGCGGGCGTAATTGTCTCGCCTAGAAAGTAAACGGTTAATCCCATGTTCATGAGCCGCAGGGCAAAGGCGCGTCCAACAAACCCGCTTCGCCCTTGACCGACAACAAAGATTTTCTTGTTCCTAGAATCCAAGATCAACTGGACGAACTTCTCTACCTTCTCCAGATCAAGCTTAGTCATTGCCTTTCTGGCACCAGACAAAATCTCCTCAGACGCAGCCATTAACCATTTCAAGGGCTTCCCCAACGGAGGGGAATCTATCTTGTATGTTAAAAGTCTTTTCTAACCTTTCATGAAAAGGTCTGGACAAAATGATTTCACCACAAACTTGAGTCTCAAAGAGGGTTTTAGAGGGAAAATAATGCAGTCAAGGAGGGAATGGGAACGTATAACCAGACGTAAACCGCGAGAATTAGCATCAGAACAGAAACTAGAACAAGGAGGTAGTCTGCCCTCTTTAGTTTAAGCACGTAAAGGTTTGTTCGTTTTTCGCTGGCCCCCCAAGCTCGAGACTCCATGGCCTCCGCTAACTCTAGGCTTCTTCGGATGGCATTGACAATCAGCGGAATGAGAATAGGAATATAGTTTCTCACTCGTTTAATGAAGTTTCCACGCTCCAACTCCAATCCTCTTGCCTTCTGAGCATCCATGATGGTCTGCGCCTCATCAGCCAATACAGGGACAAAACGAACCGCAGTGGTGAAGGCGAAACAAAATTCGTAGGGGATGTGACTCTGCTGTAGCGCCAAGCCTAGATGGTCAGGCGAAGTTGTTAGAAAGAACACTGAGAAGGACGCGATTAGAACGACGAAACGTAAAGTCATGGCTGCAGCCCGCTCTAAAAGCACCAAGTATTCCATGAGTGTATCAACAGGGGGAGTTATTCCCTGAAATGAAGTCGGATAAAAGTATCCGAAAATAAAGTTTGTTGCAAAGATGAAGACTGCCAAGAATGCGGCTCCTCTCAGGGAACGCAACCATTGCCGTTTAACTCGTGCCATAAAAACAAAGGGCAATGGTATGAAAAATAAGACAACAAGAGCCAGCAGCTTGTTGAATAGAATCGCCATCACGAACAAGACGCAAACGTAGAAAAACTTGATTCTTGGATCTAGATTATGAATCGCAGAAGAGACTTTCCTGAACTTGAAGCCTTCAAAGACGCTCATTGCCTTTCCCTCAGGCGATCTAACAGAATCTTAGTAGCTTCATGAACGTCTATAACATCCGTTGGCAGACCCAGATCAGCCAGTTCCAGAAAAATCTGCGTTATCTGAGGAGGCACAATCGAAGCCTGTGCCACCAACTTCTGGTTCGTCAAAACTTTTTTTGCTATGCCTTCAGCTAAAATTTTTCCTTGGCTCATCAGTATGACGCGGGGGTTGCATTCAGCCACAAACTCTACGTCGTGAGTGACTACAACCACAGTCTTTTTCTGGGCGTTCAGTTGCAGAATGAATTGCTGCAGTTTCTCCTTTTGCTGATGATCCTGACCTATGGTTGGTTCATCTAGAATGATTATCTGAGGGTCCCAAGCGAGGATCGAAGCCAAAGCAACCCGTTTTCTTTCTCCGCCGCTGAGCATGAAAGGGGATGTCTTCCGATACTTAGTTATATCTAAAAGGTTTAGAGCCCAGTCAACCTGCTTTTCTATAACTGCCTCTTCAAAACCAAAATTTTTAAGAGCAAAGGCAACCTCGTCCTCTACGGTCTCACTGAATAGTTGGTGATCTGGATTCTGAAATACGAAACCAACGTTTCGAGCTAGTTTTGCTACGCTCACATCTCGGGTGTTTACTCCGTTAACTAAGACTTCGCCCTTCGTTGGCTTCAAAAGCCCGTTAAAGTGTTTCACCAGAGTAGTTTTTCCTGCTCCGTTCTGTCCCATGATAGCCAAGAATTCTCCGTCATCGATGGTGAGGTTGATTCCCCTCAGGGCTTCGAGGCCGGTAGGATAGGTGAAATATAAGTCTTTGACCTCAATCATGCTTCAGTGCCTCCCGTAAGAGATTCGCTGTCTCTTCTGTGGTCACTGGAACAGTTTTTAGGTGTATTCCATTTTGTTTGAGCTGCTGATACAGTTTTGTTGCTTTTGGGATGCCGACACCAATCAGACGGGCTTCTTCAGAGTTGAAAATTTCTCTAGGAGTGCCATTTAAGACGACCTTGCCTTCATCCATGACAATAACGTGATTGGCGTACTTCGAGGCTAGGTCCAGCCGATGCTCAACAAGAATAATGGTGATGCCCAGATTTTTGTTTAATTCGTTGATTACCTCGAAAATTTTTTGGGCTCCTACAGGATCAAGAAAAGAGGTGGGTTCATCGAGTACCATGATGTCAGGTTGCATGGCTAGCACAGAGGCTATGGCGACCCGCTGCTGTTGTCCACCTGAAAGCTCATTGGGAGGCCTTTCACTAAGCTCTGTTATGCCTGCAATTTGGAGGGCCCAATCAACCCGCTTTCTCATCTCGTCCCTAGGCATGGCGAAGTTTTCTAGACCGAATGCCACGTCCTTTTCAACCGACAAGGCGAAGAGCTGATTCTCTGGGTTCTGGAAAACAAGGCCTACGTGACGGGCTATTTGGTGGATTTGATGATCAGCTACCTTGAGACCAGCGACTACGATTTCTCCTTCTAGATTTCCGTTGTAGAAATGGGGTATGAGACCGTTGAAGCATCTACAAAGGGTTGTTTTTCCGCAGCCGCTGGGGCCTGTTAAGATGACGAAGTCCGCTTTGTTTATGGTTATGGATACCTTTTTGATGGATGGTTTTGTTGCACCCGGATAAGTGTATGTTAGGTCTCTGGTCTCGATTACAGCCAATGTTTTGTCCGCCAAGATATTGCAACTTTTCACTTCATTTAAGAGTAGCTACTCAAAAAAGGGTTATCTCAATTTCTTTTTTAATAGTTTCGCACAAAACTCGAGACAAGTCTCTACATCTCCAACACCATTCGCTCCAGCCGAAACCGAGTGACCCCCACCCATGCCTCCTAGAAAATCGCCTAAAGGCGTTGCCAAATCGCGGCCCAGATGGACTCCAGTCTCCGCGTAGAATTCGCGGGAAGCTCTAAAGCTGACTTGGATTTTGTTCTCTTTTTGTCCAGCGACAACGGCAACGTGGGCTCCCAATGCGATAAGTCCTCGGGACGCTGAGGCTTGGTAGGCGCTGATATGAGAAAGAGCGATCAGCCACTTATTTATTCTTAAGAGCTTCACTCTAGTGCTAGCCTTCAGCCGTGCTATACGCTCCGAATGTTCCATTGGTAACGAGAGAAGGGGAAGGGTTTCTTGGGCGTTTACTCCGGCTTCTACAAGATTAGCCACAACTTTGAGGGTGTCGGAAGTGGCTATGATGAAATGTCTTGTATCAAAGGCTATTCCAAGAAAGAGGGCTTTCGCCTCTTCTGGGGCGGGTTTAACTTCTGCCTCCTTGAAGAGACGGTAAACGATTTCGCAGGTGGACGAAGCCGTCTCGTCTGCCATGAAAAGGGTTGCTATGCGCTCGGTTTTGGGATGGCTTGCATGATGATCAATCACAACTAGGGGGCGATCAGGATTGATTCTCTTGCTCCATTCATCCAACTGTTGAATAGTGTTTGTGTCCAGCAAAACAATTAAGTCAGCTTCTTCTATGCGAGGCTGATCTGTAAGTTCTATGGGTAGAACATTCATCATGGATTTGGAGAGCCTGCTGGGTCCCGAAGCCGCTGCAATCTCTGTTTCTAAGCTGGGTCTCAGACGCTTTAGTAATCCTTTAAAGGCGAAGGCGGCGCCTATGGCATCTGGGTCGGCGTTGTGGTGACATAACAGAACGGCTAGTTTGGCGTCCAGCTTGTCTATTAGGGCTACTATTTCTTGGATTTGCACTTGAGTTCCCTCAAGTATTCTTCAATGTGAGCGAAGGCTCTTTTCGTTGCTTCTTTTGTCAGCGCTTCGACATCGAAGTCTTTCATGAGGGGGGATAGAACAACTGTTACGTCAACGTTTACGGTTATGGGTTTTGTTCCTTCGGCGTCCACTGTGACGTCGAGGGTGGCTATTCTGCTGGTGGGAATCTTGGATAGGACGTAATCTCTGGCAGCCTTTTCCGCCCTTTCACACAGCGCCTCAACTTGTTCAAGAGTGAGTTCAGGGATTCCTATCTCTTCCAAGCGAATTTCATCCTAAGGAGGAGCCTGATATCGGACGCAAGTCCCGCTGCAGTTTCTCCTGTAGGTCCTTCACTTGGGTTCGAAGGCGCTCATCCTGTTTGCCTAGAACGTCAACCCTCATCTTCAAGAGCTCTTTACGTTCGGTTAACTCTGTTGTAACCTGAGTTTTCTTTGACTTGACAAGAAGTGCGCCGATGGATTTGTAGATCACCGCGGTTTCAGTCAGCTTCTCCAACTCATTTACTGCCTGTTCAACCTCGTTGAGTTGCAGCGTGAGCTGCTGTTTCTGAGCCATCACTCCTTGCAGAGTTTGCTGTAATTGTTGAAGCCTGAGTAACCGTTGCTGAATCTGGGGTGGAAGTCTCGAAATATCTTCGCTCATCTTAACTCCTCAAACCTTTCTCTCTGAATTCTTCAGCTTAAATAACTTGGCGCATATTAAGCGTTTTCACTAAAAGCTTCTCAATAACCATTTGGCGGATACCCATTATGCACAGTCCACCGAATTAGCAGTTCAAAAGGTGTTACTAACAACTTGAAACCTTATTCAAACGAAAATCACAGGGATTAGGGGTTGGAGTCAAGAAGCTACTATGATTCTTCCGTTAACTTTTGGAGGTTCATTGCCACACCAATCAACCGTAAATAGGAGTTCATTGAAGCTCTTAATGCTGAGGTGTCTCTTGCCCTGAACTCTAAGATCAAACTTTGATCTTCAGTTTTCATGTGAACTTTTGAGCGGGGAGTGGCTGAAGTCTCAGTTTCAGGTCTCAATGCCCTTAAAACTACTTTCAACTGTTTTTCGGATGAGAAAATTAGGCGGATGACAGCTTGAGCCTTCATGTTGGGACTTCCCAAACCAGCTTTGACAGGGTGACTCTAGGTCCTATTTCAACCATTCGTTGAAGGCGCATAAAGGTGATTTGAAGGCGCCGTGAAGAGTCAAACGAAAAGTGCATTGAGGCACCATATTTCCGAGCTGCTTCATCCACAGACAATACAGACAAATCGAAATATTGCGACAGACGCCCAGCTATTCTTATTAGTTCAGGAGAATCTTCTGGCTCAGTGGTAATTACAGAGGATCGAACATGTCTCGTCCCTTCCTTGAATTCTCTTCGAAGACGAATCCCACTTATCAACATAAGCGGAGGAACAGACGTTAATCCAGTTGAAGATATCCTAAAAAGATTGATTTTTCCAAGCCCCCCACGCCAACGATCAACCACAACTACCCGATCTGCCTCAAGTTCAATCGCCCTTTCAGCTACTCCATCCAGACTCATTTTCCCGCGGTTAACTCGCACAACATCAGGAATAGAGTTAACGAAATCGCGACAGAGAGATCTTATCCCTCCAGTTGGTCTCCGAGAGGTAGTCAACAATATAAAAGGCATTTAGTAAAGGTATCTCCTGTAATTCCATAAAACTTGTATGTTTACCTTGTTTTTGGGGCAATAATAATCCTGCGGTTGCGCGCGCAGACGATTTCAATCTTAAATTATGGACAAAATTTACATTTACCTTTTAGGAGATTACCCAACTCTATGGAATTGATAACATCTTTGATTTCTGTTTCAAAATCTTCCAGCTTTATTTTGTAAATTTCATTTTTTCCTTTTGTTAGATTCTTTTCTTTTTCGATGAATTTTGGTGTCTCTACAATTTGGTTAATGAAAGGAATGGAATCTTTAACCTTCTTTTCATTCCGGCTTCTAATTACTCTATTATTTTCCCATTCGAGTTGGAAAAACTTCTCATTGCGACTTTGATAAGAGGTAACATGAGGCTTTCCACGAAACCATTTTCTGTCATATTGTGCTCTCGATTCTATTTCCCTATAGATTTGCTGTGTAATTTTGTCTGGCAGTATACGTTCTTCGGGTTCTTCTGTGCCTATACTCCAATAGTAGCAATTCATCTGAAATTCTCCAATTATTGCAGTTCTTATTTCCTCTAAAACAACTGCTAGTTTTTCATTATGCCTAGAAGTAACAAGTTTAAGTTCTTCCCAAACTTTCAAAAT
>Ga0209979_1004101_pt1 | contig 12264 bp, 12 predicted proteins | sample AnhtaG_FD_183114 | JGI IMG/M metagenome (GOLD analysis project Ga0209979, IMG submission 183114) | Deep subsurface microbial communities from Anholt, Denmark to uncover new lineages of life (NeLLi) - Anholt_01485 metaG (SPAdes) (version 2) | ecosystem: Environmental > Aquatic > Marine > Oceanic...
CATCGGTGATATGGCCATATTTATTGCCCTTAATAGCGCCGAGGCCTGGGCGCACCCGGAAATGTTCTATCTGGCTACCAGTGGTAAACCAACGGTGGTGGCCGGGGTGCCACCTGACTACTTTAGCAAGACAGGGCAATTATGGGGAAATCCCCTCTATCGCTGGGATGTAATGGCCAGGGACGGCTATGCGCGGTGGATTGAGCGCTTCCGGGCAACACATGCCTTGGTGGACATCATCAGGTTGGACCATTTTCGCGGCTTCGAGAAATACTGGGAAGTTCCAGGCACAGATATCACTGCCATGAATGGGCGGTGGGTTTCCGGACCGGGGGTTGAACTCTTTAAGGCCGTACAGAAGGCATTAGGCACCCTACCCATTATTGCTGAGGACTTAGGTATAATCACACCAGAAGTAGACGCACTTAGAGACCAGCTTGGCTTTCCGGGGATGCGGGTTCTCCAGTTTGCCTTTGACAGTGACCCCAAAGCTGATGATTACAAGCCTCACAACTACCCGCGAAACTGCGTAGTGTACACTGGCACCCACGACAACAATACAACCATTGGCTGGTTCAAGGGTAGCACAATAAAGGATACCACTCAGAGCAGGGAGGAGAAAAAGAGAGAGAAGCAGGTTGCCTTGAAGTATCTTGGCACAGATGGACACGAGCTCAATTGGGATTTCATCCGCCTGGCTTTGATGTCTGTCGCCGATACAGCTATCATCCCTATGCAAGATGTTTTGGGATTGGGAAGCGAAGCCAGGATGAATTTTCCAGGTACTACGGAGGGAAACTGGTGCTGGCGTTTTGTGCCTGATATGCTTACCGCAGAAATCAAAGACAGGTTAAAGGAATTAACTGCACTCTATGGACGGTAATTACAGCTTGATGGGCTTGTACCGGAAGGTTTTTTAGGTTGAAAAGACTAGCCTACAATTAAGAAAGTAAGCCAGCTTGACCATAACAGTCAGTAGTAATGTGCCTTTAGTGAGGCCAGTATTATGTCAAATCGAATCATTGATTATTACAGTTGTTGATAGTATACTGTCATTATACACAGAGGGGGAGGTATTCCATGAAATTATCTTGTCATCAAGAAAACTTAAATAGGGGGCTGAGCATCGTAGGGAGAGCTGTAGCCACTAGGTCCACTTTACCTATCACCCAAAATATCCTCTTATCCGCTGAGCAATCGCGTCTTAAATTGGCAGCCACCAACCTGGAAATGGCTACCACGTGCTGGATTGGTGCTGAAGTGAAACAGGAGGGAGACATAACTGTGCCTGCTCGCTTGCTCATCGACTTTGTTAATTCCTTGCCTAACGATTTAATTGAAATCAATCTTCCCGCTAACAGTCGCATCCTGGAACTTAAGAGCGGCCATTTCCAAGCCCATATTCACGGCATTGATGCCGCGGATTTCCCCCCTGTCCCCCAGATAACCGATGGCATAACTACCACCATTGAGGTAGCTAGCCTCAGGGAAGGAATTACACAGGTCGCCTTTGCTGCTGCCACTGAAGAATCCCGCCCGGTATTAACCGGAATTAACACTGAATTTGATGGAGAGCAACTCAACCTGGTGGCTGCCGATGGCTTCAGGCTAGCTGTTCATAAGACAACCCTCGGCTCGCCAGTCAGCGTGAAGACTACAGTTATCGTCCCAGCGAGAACCCTCAATGAACTGAATCGCCTTCTTGGTGAGCAGGAGGAACCAGTAGAAATCACCGTAAACGAAAAAAAGAGCCAGGTCCTCTTCCGCCTCAAAGATGCTGAGCTGGTTTCTCAGCTTATTCAAGGTTCCTTCCCCAATTATTCCCAGGTTATTCCTCAAAGCTATACCACGCGAGCTGTAGTAGACATTAATGAGTTTCTGCGGGTTACTAAAATGTCCTCCATATTTGCTCGCGATGCCAGTGGCATAGTTCGTCTGGTCATTACCCCGGGTAGTGAACTTACTCCAGGGAAGGTAACTGTTTCTGCTCAGGCTGAGGAGGTTGGAGACAATGTTGGTGAAATCGACGCTCTCACTGACGGAGAAGAGGCGAAAATCGCCTTCAATGTAAAATATCTTTCCGATGTTCTGTCTGTTCTTTCCCAGGCCCAGGTCGCTCTAGAGCTCACCACCCCATCGAGCCCGGGAACCATCCGCCCTATAGGCGTGGACAATTATGTTCACGTTGTCATGCCCATGTTCGTCCAGTGGTGAGTAATATCGGGCGATTCGCCTGATGTCCGCGTGAACGTAGGTTCAAGTGGTATAACGCCGTCTATGTCAATGGCTTGCGCTGTGGCTGTGACTTTGTAAGTTGGCAAAATAGTGGCAAATTCCAAATAACAAAGAGAGGTGAGCTAATGGACAAGATTGAAGTAATTAAAAGGTCTGACCTATTTCGTGAACTGGATAACGAGCAACTTAGCATGGTGGCGGAAATAGGTACTGAGCAAGTATTTGATGCGGGGACAATCATCCACAAGCAGGGGGGCCCGGCGGAGCTGGTTCATGTGATTGAAGAAGGCCTGGTAGGAATTATTCTGGAGGTAGGGCCACTGGCACAACGCCAAGTCCAGGCGGCCGTCAACTTTGAGAGCTTTGGCTGGTCAGCCATGATCCCCCCATACACGCTTACAGCTACCGCTAAAGCCTTAGAGCAGACAAAGGTAGTCATCTTTGACGGACGGGAGTTGACTGGTTTTTGTACTACCCATTGTGCGGTAGGCTTCAAGATTATGCAGGCATTAGCTCGTGTGATAGCTGAAAGGCTACGTCAAGCCTATATTCAATTACTGGGCGTTACTGATGAGGACTGAGCAATCCTTGGTATTCAATCGTCACCAGGGATTAATATTCAATGTAACAGATTGAAGGAGTAGTACTTCATGGAACAAAAAACACTTAGTTCTATGATGCAAGAAAAGAGGGTCTTCTATCCCCCAGCGGAGTTGAGTAGAAAGGCGTACATCAAGAGCCTGGAGGAGTATAAAGAAATCTATCAAAGGTCCCTTGACGACCCTGAGGGTTTCTGGGGAGAGGCTGCCCAACAGCTAGATTGGTACAAGAAATGGGACAAGGTACTAGTTGAAGACTTCGGGGAAGGTAAGCACGAATGGTTTGTTGGTGGTAAACTCAATGTCTCCTATAACTGTCTGGATAGACACCTTAAGACCTGGCGTAAAAACAAAGCAGCCTTGACCTGGGAGGGAGATATCGGTGACACCAAGACGCTCACCTACCAGGAGCTATACTATAACGTGTGCAAGTTTGCCAATGTACTGAAGAAGCACGGAATTAAGAAGGGCGACCGGGTATCTATTTACCTGCCTATGATTCTGGAGCTACCAATTGCCATGCTTGCCTGTGCCCGAATTGGGGCTATCCACAGCGTTGTTTTTGGTGGTTTCAGTGCCGAGGCATTGAGGGACAGGATATTAGACTGCGATGCGAAAATGCTTATCTGTGTCGATGGCTACTACCGCAGCGGCCGGATTATCCGAAGTAAGGATAATGCTGATGCTGCTCTGGAAAAATGCCCGGCAGTAAAAGACGCGATTGTAGTTCGGCGGGCTCACATTCAAGTAAATATGCAGCCAGGTCGTGACTACTGGTGGCATGAGGAAATGGAGGCTGGAGATATAAGACCAGTCTGTGAGCCTGAGGTGATGGATGCTGAGGACCCGCTGTTCATCCTGTACACCAGTGGCAGCACCGGAAAACCTAAGGGTGTTCTCCACACTCAAGCTGGCTACCTGCTGTACGCCTACCAGACCTTCAAGTGGATATTCGATATTAAGGATGAGGATACATTCTGGTGTACCGCTGATATCGGCTGGGTTACCGGCCATAGCTATATCGTCTATGGCCCACTGGCTGCTGGCGCCACCTGCCTCATGTTTGAGGGTGTACCCAACTATCCTCACCCTGACCGGTTCTGGGATATTGTGGAAAAGAACCAGGTCAATATCTTCTATACCGCGCCCACTGCCCTCCGTGCCATAATGATGGAAGGGGACGACTGGCCGAACAAGCATGACCTGAGCTCACTACGTATCCTGGGCACGGTTGGCGAACCGATTAACCCCGAAACATGGATGTGGTATTACAATACAATCGGCAAAGGCAAACGCCCGATAGTGGACACGTGGTGGCAGACCGAGACCGGCGCTGCACTGATTAGCCCCCTGCCCGGAGCTACTCCTATGAAACCAGGCTCGGCTACACTGCCGCTCCCCGGGATTGAGCTAGCCGTGCTCAGAGATGACGGCTCACCGGCCAATGTAAATGAAGGTGGCTACCTGGTGATCAAGCGGCCATGGCCCGGTCTGATGCGCCGGGTCTATGGTGACCCGGAAAGGTTCAAAAATACCTACTTCGTCCAGTTCCCCGGTGTTTATACTACGGGAGACGGAGCCAGAGTTGACAAGGACGGTTACTACTGGCTGATGGGCCGAATTGATGATGTTATCAACGTATCAGGACATCGCATAGGCACCGCTGAGGTGGAAAGCGCTCTGGTATCCCACCATAAAGTGGTTGAAGCAGCAGTGGTGGGCATTCCACACGAAATCAAGGGACAGGGCATATATGCCTTTGTTACCCTGATGGCTAATGCGGAAAAATCCGATGAGTTGAAAAAGGAGCTGGTAGCCCATGTCAGAAAAGAGATCGGGCCCATAGCCACACCCGATAAGATCCAGTTTGCTGATGCTCTGCCCAAGACAAGAAGCGGTAAGATCATGAGGAGAATTCTGACCAAGATTGGTGCCGGTGAGGTTGATAACCTGGGTGACATTACCACCCTGGCTGACCCGTCAGTAGTGCACACACTGGTAAAAGAAAGGGTGTAGTGATAAGACACCTTATTTGGCTTTAGATTCAGTACAGGTCGGATTTGGAATAGGCGGACTGGTATGCACAGCCGGGGGCATAAGAGCAGCAGCAGCTAGAGTTTATTATTGATCCAAGAAAATTAAGGACCATTGATTGGATACTCTGGGATGGATTATAATCTATACCAGCTCAATAACAATACTCCCCCGATCATCCCATTCATTAGTAAAAATAAAATTGACGTCTGCCTGTTCCGGCTAGAATATTAAGATAAGGAGGTTTTGATATGAGATATATTGATCCGCATCTTCATACTATCCTGCTGGATGACGGTGTAATGATGAAAATTGCCTTAACCGGTATGGAGGCTTGTGTCACACCTATGCTGCATTCCATGAATGGGATTTTCGAAGCTGATGCTGTCCTTACCCTCTGGGAGAGGTTTTTAGGCTTTGAGCTGAAACGAGGCAGCGCCATATGGTATGAAGCTTTTGTCTCCCTTGGTGTGCCTTTTTATGGACTAACCGAAAAAGGCGCTGAGGAATGTTTAAAACGGCTTCCGGATTATCTTAAAAATGACAGAGTGGTAGCCATGGGGGAAATCGGTCTGGATGTGGGTACAGCGTTTGAAAAAAGGTTATTCCGCACGCAGCTTCAAATCGCCAAATCACATAACCTGCCTATAATTTGTCATACGCCTATCCGGTTAGCGCCCCAGGGACCTGAAATCATCAAACAGGTCATTAATATCATCAAGGAAGAAAAATTTCCTATGGACAGAGTGATATTAGATCACGCGGGTGAGAGTACCTTTGATTTCAGAATGGCTTCTGGAGCGAAGGTAGGTCTGAGCATTTGCTTCGATAAAATGCCACCGGAATCTGCGGCTAACCTGATTTTGAATAACCGGGATAAGCTGGATAAATTCATCATCAATAGTGAGGTAGCTTCAGGCGACGGATACTTCACTGTCCCGATGGTAGCCCTAGCTTTAAGAAGAGCCAAATTACCGTATAAGGATATATATAAGGTAGTCTATGAAAACCCCAAAGCCTTTTTTAACTTGCCCTTAGATTAAAAATAAGTAGAATTTAAGGCCTTAACTCTAAATAGTAAGCCCACACACATTGGTAGAGTGATGCCGATATTTAGACTGTTTGATATCCATATGCTAGCCATCCTATATTTTTAAGTCTTTTCGAAAAGATTGAACTTTCAATATACGCATGGAATGGCAAACATCCCGATGTTTGTTCAATGACAATAGATGTTAGCTTCGAGTAATTTGAAAAGAGGACGTCTGGCGCTTCTTATCCCTCTTTCTACTCTCGCTCTATTTCGTTAGCCTCCATTTTGTGAGGTTTATTGATACTTCCTTTACTAGTGATACAATAGCGCTCTGAGGGTCATGTGCATGAGAAGAATTAGCATCTTTTTGATTGCGGTAGTCTTAATTGCCGGGATGGTAGGCTGTAATACTACTCCTGTGCAGTATACCCTGAGCATCTCGAGCACCACTGGGGGGTCGGTAACCGACCCTGGAGAGGGTACATTTACCTATTGCTGCAGCAGGATGGTCAACCTAGTAGCTGTGGCTGACGAAGGTTACTGGTTTGTCGAGTGGACTGGTGATGTGGGCACCATTGCCAATGTTGAGGCTGCAGCAACCGCCATCAATGTGGACGGCGGCTATTCCATCATGGCTAACTTCGAGGAAATACCGCTGGTTCAGTATGACCTCTCGATCAACAGCACCGCTGGAGGTAATGTAACCACCCCTGGCGAGGGGACTTTCACCTATGACGAGGGGACTGTGGTCAGTTTAGTAGCCGAGGCTGAGGAGGGCTACTACTTTGTCGAATGGACCGGCAATGTTACCGACATAGCCAATGTCAACGCCGCCGCGACAAATATCACCATGAACGGCGACTACTTTATCACGGCTAACTTTGTGGAATACATCCCCATGGTCTCCGCAGGCTACTCTCACACGGTGGGGCTTAAGACCGACGGCACGGTGGTCGCCGTGGGAGACAACCACTGGGGGCAGTGCGATGTCGGCAGCTGAACGGACATCTTGCTTCAAACCAATAACCTAGAGGTAGAATACTCAACGTCTTTTCCCTAGAACTACCGAACGTAAGACGGTGATATAGCCGTTAAATCTATTTGAAATAGTTATACAGTAACGTACGCATGGAAAGGCAAACATCCCCATGTTCGTCCAGTGGTAACAAAATAATAACTTGTTGGGTAACAATTGCTTGTTTTGTTACCTAACATTTCTGACTTTCGTGTGGTCCTGCATTGTGTTAATCATGATTCATTCAAACTTTGGTGAACTAATCAGAATCCAGGCGGTCTGTCGCGGTGGCTAGGGTGTCTTACCTGTGGGTTGAAACGGGGAGCGTGTTTCGTCCTACCGGGATTATTGTGGACCCTGCGGAACTGCTCTACACCAGCTAGTATAAGAAAGGTTAACTGTCTTCATCATATGGTTCTTCCCTTCTTGCCACCCTGGCGTTTGGCTTCAGAGCCGGAGGGAAAAATGTTCTTGACCATCCGTTCATATAAATCAGGCTGGTTTGTGACACTGTTTTTAATGATTTCCGCCATATCCACTTCGGGATTTAGGTACCTAAGGAACTCACATTGTGCTATCTCAAGCAGACTGGCAACGGCATGCTTGTCCTTGTATGATAGCGGTGACAGGATTTTCTGGATAAACTCCCAGACCGCCGGAGTTGCCGGTTTAAGGGCGTTCTCCCCCTTGTTGGTCAAAGACACACGTACTACTCTGCGGTCTCTCCTGTCTCTTGTCCTCTTGACCAGACCAGCTTTGACCATGCGGTCGACGAGCATACTGACGCTGTTTGGGCTACGTTCTAGAATAAAGGCTAGGTCAGTTGGCCTTAAAGAACCACCGCGGGATTTCACAGTCGCAATCACTGAGAACTGCTCCATAGTAAGCCCGTATTCCCTAAGTATTGAATCCTCGCACAGAACAAGTGCGTCGCGGACTCGGTGCATCAGGAGCCACAATTTCATATCTATATTTTGGGATTCAAAATTTACTGCCATATTTAGCCCCTCCTGATTATTTCATGGTAGCTTTGCTCGTTTGTGGCGATTCTATTATAACAACTAAATCAGATAGTTAATAGCATATATTAAGCCAAATGGACCCGGCACTCCATAGGACGTCTAATGCACAGGTGTTCTCGGTTCTACGTGGTTCAGTGGCAGGATGCTTAGTGACTCCTTGCGGGTAGCATGGGCATAGTGCAAGAGAATCAAACATGCCGATGTTTGTTCCACAGAAAAAAAATAGTTCAATTGCTATCTCCAATGCACTATAATATGATTCTAACAAATGAAAGAAATATTCCGTGATAAATCAAGAGATAAATTAGCTCAGAACCTCAACTCCTTGGGTATTAGAGCGGACTTGGCTGAACGTGGCCGAGCGGAAGAAAAAATAGAGAATTCATGGTATCAACGTTCTTTGGGAATTATAGACATACCAGAGGGATTGGTCAGATGGATAAATATCTTGAAAAAAGATGGGAGTAAAAACAGCCCTCCTCTATGGTGGGTCATTCTTGTTATACCAGATGAGAGACCCCTCACAAATCACCAAGCGGTTGACATCAAGACAATAAGAAAAAAGGCATTTCCATTGTTCGGGAAAGTAGTCGATGTGACTTGGAAAGGTAACGATCATCATACTGGACTAGTCGAAGTTCTTTCCAACGATGAAACAGTAAAAAACCTGGCGAAAAGGATTGGCAACTTGGTAATTCACAGTTATGCCAAAGAATTTCAAGGGTGGACATTGCAAGTGGATAGGCGATTTGAGCCAACAAACCAAGATTGGGCAACTATTCAGAAGATTGCTAATTATATCCTTTCATCAGCTCGTGTCTACTAGCCAGTAACGTACGCATGGAATGGCACACATCCCGATGTTTGTTTAAAGAAGTATTCCGATATTTAGACTGTTTGATATCCATATGCTAGCCACCCTCCATCAACCGGTAATGTTATTCCGGTTATAAAGCTGGCGTCATCAGTCGCTAAGAAAAGGATTGCTTTTGCTACATCTTCAGGTTCTGCCGGACGTCCCATAGGACATCGCTTTTGAATTTCCGCCAGACTTACCACCCCATTGTCAAAAGCTTTTTCAAGACGGCGAGTCCGAGTCCAGCAGGGTGCTACGCAGTTTACGTTTATCTTGTACTTCGCCCACTCCACAGCTAAAGAGCGAGTCATATTTATCACAGCAGCCTTAGATGGACCATAAGCATTGACATAGGGAACCCCTGCAATCCCTGTTTGTGAAGCGACATTTACGATCTTTCCTCCGCCGTGAGTTGTCATCCAGTGTCCCACTCTCTGACAACAAAGAAAAGTAGCCCTTACATTGATCTCCATTACTTTATCCCAGGCTTCTATATCTTTATCTTTTATTTCAAATGTCGGAACACTAAGCGCACCTACACCCGCATTGTTGACCAATATGTTAATACCCCCAAAGTCATTAATTGCTCTGTCAACCATGGCATATATTTCATCGGGTTTTGAGATATCCGCAGCTATAGCGACAGCCCTTCGACCAGTTTTTCTTACTGTCTCAACTGTCTCTTCAGCTTCTGGCAACTCTAGATTGGTAACAACTATATCAGCACCTTCTTGAGCAAATAGTACGGCTGTAGCTTGACCGATACCTGTACCAGCTCCGGTAATTAGTGCAATCTTTCCTTCTAATTTCACCTATCGCCCCTTTGATTTAATTTTTTAATCCGCGTTTAATAAATTATCATACTACTGGTAGAAAGACTTTTCCCCATTAGACTTACCCCAAATTTGTCTTCACTAATGGCTCTATTATACATATTAGAATTCTTATTTTTAAGTCTTTTCGAAGAAGCTGAACCTTCAACCTGACTTTGTATGTACGCATAAAAGGGCAAACATCCCCATGTTTGTTCAATGGTAACCTGTTTGGTGTTCGACCAAGAACTTAAGTTGCAAGAGCGATTAAGCTAAGGCAAGCCCACAAACACTATCACCAAGCCTACTACTATCATTGCCACACCCAAAGCTAATAAACCAATCAATAGCTTTCTATTCATATATAGAATCCTTTTCAAGCAGGTAGCTCGTATAATACTAGAACGCTAAACAAAAGGGAAGGGCTGGTGCTATACTCAATAGCTAAGCATCAAGCATGCGGCATGGTGAATGCTATTCCGCGATGGGGAGAGTGAATGAAAAACGGCTTCCTTTTCCCAGCTTGCTCTGGACTGTGATTGTTCCGCCATGGGCTTCCACCAGCCGCTTGGCAATAGTAAGACCCAGACCACTGCCTCCGGTGACTCTGGCACGAGATTTGTCCACTCTATAGAAGCGCTCGAAGATATTAGGCAAATCCTCAGCAGGAATGCCTTCGCCAGTATCCGATACGCTAACCTCTACCCAGTCACCTTGTGTTATAGCAGCCACATTAATAGTGCCTCCCTTATGAGTATAAGTCACCGCATTTTCCAGAAGGTTATGCAGCACCTGGTTGACCCGTTGCCAGTCAATGTTAACCAGTGGCAGATTATCAGGCAGGTCAAGGGACAGTGCTATCTCCTTTGCTGTTAGCTGGGGCTGCCAGGGAGTTACTGCCTGCTTAACTAACTTGGTGATGTCTTCCGCCTGATAAACCAGCTTCAGTTCGCCGGCCTCGGCGAGACTTAGCTCCTGGAGTTCATCAACCAGTCGTGAAAGCAGAGCTGCCTCTTCATTGAGGGAGCGGATAGTAGCGGCATTTGGCTTTATCACCTCATCACGAATTGCCTCCAGATAGCCTTGAATATTGGAAAGAGGAGTTCTCAGTTCATGAGCAACATCAGCAACCAGATTCCGTCTTAATTGCTCGGCATGCTCTAAGTCGGCGGCCATAGTGTTAAAGGCTTGAGCCAGTGCCGCAACTTCGCCTTCGCCCTTTAATTGAACCCTCTGGGACAAGTCTCCCCGTCCCAATCGTCTGGCAGCCTTGGCAAGGGCACCGATGGGTGACGTCATCCTCCGCGACAGGACAAAAGTCAATAGCAGAGCGATGGCGATTGCCAGCGAGCCTCCCAGGAGAAGAGAGCGATTGATTGACGCAGATAGTCTTAGAAATGGAACAGCCCAAACCCTTGCCGTCGGGTCAGGAATGATGTAGGCTCTTCCCACAAGCTCCTTGTTCCAGGTTAGTTCGATAGGACTCTCTGATGAGTCAGTGTAATTCGTCCCTAAAAATTCTTTTCCTCTTGAGTCACCTACGACCGTCCCGTTGGCAGCAACCAATATAATGCGTGTCCCGGAGACGTCTGCAGTATCTTCAACCACGGACTGAACGCCCTCCCAGCTTTCGTTGTCTATATAGAACAGATATAGTCTGTACCTTATTTGACTAGAACTATATTGCACACTTATTTTCTTATAATTTTCCATTTCGACAGAGATGCGCTCGCTGACGAATAAATATATGGTGCCTACGGTCACCAATATTATCACTGCGAAAGTGACAGATAGGCGAAACCACAACCGATGTATCACTGTTCCCCTTCGACAAACTTATAGCCGACTCCATATAGCGTCTTTATATATCTGGGGTGGCTGGGGTCTGGCTCCAGCTTTCGGCGTAGGTTGAGTATGTGAACATCAATGGTGCGGTCGAAACCTTCAAAATCATAGCCTAAAGCCTCTTCAATAAGGCTTGCCCGGCTGAAGACCCTGCCCGGCTCCCTGGCAAGAATTCCCAGTAACTTAAATTCAACACTGGTCAAATTCAGTGGGCTACCCGCAAACCACGCCTCGTGTTTCGTAAAATTCATACTAAGTTCGCCACTCTTAATCTCTTCAGGACCACGCTCTCCCGGAAGACGTCTTAGCACTGCTCGCACTCGAGCTGCTAGTTCCTTAGGACTAAAAGGCTTGGTCACATAGTCATCGGCACCTAGGTCCAGGCCCGTTAGCTTGTCCTGGTCAGTAGTCCTGGCAGTAAGCATAATAATTGGTACATCGGATTCATGTCTCAAGGTACGACAGACCTCAAGTCCATCAATGTCTGGCAGCATAAGGTCCAGAACAATGAGGTCGGGGAAGCTTTCACGAGCCAGACGCAGAGCTTCAACACCATCATAAGCAGTTAGAACCTGGTAGCCGTCCCGGTCTAAGTAAAGCCTGACCAACTCTACAGTCTTTACATCGTCATCAACTAACAAAACCTTTTTGCCTGCCATCCCTAACCTCCTGGTAATTCTTCAAGCCCCCCTAATGTTATAGCAGAAATGTTAAGAAATTAATATGAAGGACTTTTTCACCCAGACTTTTCTTAGCAAATTGTACAAACTATAGCCTAGAGTGAGCCGATACAATCCTCGTTGAACAATAATC
>Ga0209979_1004102_pt1 | contig 12260 bp, 19 predicted proteins | sample AnhtaG_FD_183114 | JGI IMG/M metagenome (GOLD analysis project Ga0209979, IMG submission 183114) | Deep subsurface microbial communities from Anholt, Denmark to uncover new lineages of life (NeLLi) - Anholt_01485 metaG (SPAdes) (version 2) | ecosystem: Environmental > Aquatic > Marine > Oceanic...
CAGAATCATCTTGGTTGAGCGGTAGTTCTGCTCCAACAACACTACCTTAGCCTCGGGATAATCCTTCTCAAAGCTGAGGATATTACGCAGGTCGGCAAACCGCCAAGAGTAGATTGACTGGTCAGGGTCGCCAACGACACATATATTGCGATACTTCCCCGATAGCTGCTTTATTAGTTCATACTGAACCAGATTAGTGTCCTGAAACTCATCTACCTGGACATGCAAATACCTTTCTTGGTATCTGGACAAAATATCGGGGCTGTTTCTGAATAGCTGCACTACCTTCATTAACAGGTCGTCAAAGTCCAGAGCATTACTTTCACCCAGTAGCTGCTGATAGCGCTCATAAACCCGCTCCACCACTTCATCAAAATAGCTATGGCTACGCTGCATATAATCTTGAGGAGTTAACAGACGGCTCTTAGCCGCAGTAATGGCTGAGGCTATAGCCTGAGGAGCATATTGCTTGGGGTCAAGACCTACTTCCTGGATACCCCGCTTTATCAGGCTTATCTGGTCTTCTCTGTCATAAATGACAAAGTGGGAGTCAACACCTATGGCATTACCATCCATACGCAGGATACGAGCGCCAATGGCGTGAAAGGTGCCTAGAGTTAGCTCTCTTACTGAGCCGCTGACCAGCCGGTGAAGCCTTTCCTCCATTTCCCTGGCAGCTTTATTGGTGAAGGTAACTGCTATAATACGGCGAGGGTTAACTCCACAAACTTTGATAAGGTAAGCCACCCGATGAGCAATGACCCTGGTCTTGCCGCTGCCCGGACCAGCTAAAATCAGCACCGGTCCGCTGATTGCCTCTACTGCTTCCCTCTGTGCTGGATTAAGTTCAGCCATAATATCCATCAAGCTCATTATAAACGCTCCTGAAGGTGAGTTCAAAGTCCGAGACGAGTAGTATTGACAGGCAATGGGGAAAATTATATATTTATATGAGAGTATGCACATATCTGATTATAGCCTAAAAGGAAGCTATGCGGAACTTGATTAAGGTGATGAAGGCTCTCTCCGATGAAACGAGGCTCAGGATTCTGAAACTTCTACTGGAAAAAGAATGCTGTGTCTGCGAGGTTATGCAAGCTCTGGATATATCTCAATCTCGGGCTTCGCGTAATCTTGGTATTCTTCAGGACGCTGGTTTCTTGAGAGCAAGGAGAGACGGAGCCTGGATAGTTTATTGTGTGGACTGGCAGACAGCCAATCGTTACGCTGCTTCTCTGGCCAAGGTGCTAAGGGATTCCTCTATCAGCAATGAGATATTAGCCCAGGATAGGGAGAGATTAAGCCATGCCGTGCGAGTTGGGCCGAGAGCACTACGCAAATAAAAAATTTTGCCTAGTGTATCTGTATATGTGCATAAGTGCCAACACAGAGAGATGATGTGATGACTATGCTAATCTCTATACTCCAAGGCGGCCTCAATGGCCTTATTGAATATCTATCAGCGCATGTGCTTACCTGCCTTGTTCCCGCCTTCTTCATAGCTGGGGCAATAAGTGTATTTCTTTCGCAGGCAGCAATACTGAAGTATTTTGGACCCCAAGCAAACAAGTGGCTTTCCTATAGTGTAGCCTCTGTGTCAGGTGTAATACTTTCGGTATGCTCATGCACAGTTCTCCCCCTTTTTGCTGGGATTTATAAGAGGGGAGCGGGTTTGGGACCAGCGGTGGCTTTTCTTTACTCTGGGCCGGCTATCAACATCCTGGCCATAGTCTATACTGCTAGGCTTTTGGGATATGACCTTGGCATAGCCCGTGCCATTGGGGCTATCCTGTTTTCTATTGTCATCGGACTTGTCATGGCAACTATCTTCCTGAGAGGTGAAGCCAAGAGGACAAGCCAGACCTTTGTAATACTTCCATCAGAGAAGACGAAAAGCATCTGGAAGCTAATTATTTATTTCGCTTTACTTGTGGGAATCCTCATCTTCGGAGCACAGCAAAACTGGTCAGTTACCGGCACCTTAATAGCCGCCCTCCTCATTATCCTCTGGCGCTGGTTTACCAAAGAAGAAGTCATTGATTGGCTCAAATCCACCGGTTACTTTGTTAAAATGATACTGCCCTGGCTTCTGGGTGGAGTTTTCATCGCTGGCATCCTGAAGGTGGTGATTCCTGAATCGGTGGTCACTGGTCTTGTCGGCAGTAATAGCCTACAGGCTAATGCCCTCGCCTCTGTTAGCGGAGCATTGATGTATTTTGCCACCCTTACCGAAGTTCCTATATTAAGGTCATTTATGGATCTGGGGATGAGCCGTGGCCCTGCCTTAGCTTTGCTCCTCGCTGGCCCAGCACTGAGCCTGCCCGCTATGCTAACGCTGCGCAGCATTATGGGGGTCAAAAAGACGGCAGTTTATGTTTTACTCACAGTTATTATGGCCACATTCTGTGGCTTTCTCTTCGGCATAATTAAGTAAGGAGGTGCACAGTGATTATCGAGATTTGTGGACCGGGCTGCCCCAAGTGTCATGCCACTATGGAAAATGTGCAAAAGGTGGTGAAAGAGCTGAGATTAGAACAAGAAGTAGAAGTGGCAGAAGTAAAAGACATAATGGCTATCAGTGCTAAAGGGGTATTCCTAACCCCTGGCGTTGTCATTAACGGCGTCAAGGTATCTGAGGGCAGGATTCCCAGTCCTCAGGAGGTAAGGAAGTGGATTGGGGAGAGTAGATGAGCAAGGGGAATTATATGACCATGCTAGCTGAAGTGAAGATATGGAGCTCGGTTTTGCTTATTAGCCTAGTAGCTGGCATCCTCTGCGCCTGTGGAAGTCCTGCTTCTGAAGTGCCTTCGACTCCGGACACATCTCCTGTTCCAGCCAACAAGGTCGAAGTCGTCTACTTTCACCGGGTCCAGCGCTGCGCTGGCTGCATCTATGCAGAAACTGGCATTCGCTATACAGTGGAAACTTACTTTAAGGACGAGCTAGCTAGTGGCAAGGTGACTTTTAAGGTGTTCAATGTAGAGGATGAGGAAAACGCTCCCATTGTCAACAAATATGGCGCTTTTACCTCATCCCTGTTTATCAACACAATAAGAGATGGTACTGACCACATCGAACAGGTGACGGATATCTGGTTCGCCTTGGGTGATGACGAGGCATTCGTCGAAGCAGTCAGAGGCAAAATCGTGGAGAGCCTTAAGGGAGAGGAGTGATGGATTTAGGTGGCATAGTACATCAGCTCTCCGAAAGCCTTAATATCCCAGTGCTTTCAGCACTGTTTCTAGGGTTACTAACTGCCATTAGCCCCTGCCCTATGGCTACTAACATTGCTGCTATAGCATATGTTAGCCGCAGAGTGACGGATCGCAGGTACGTTATTATGACAGGAATACTCTATACACTGGGGCGCATGTTTTCCTATTCCATCCTTGGTATCCTTATCATCGTGGCCGGTCTTGAGATCCCTGGAGCAGCTTCATTTCTTCAGGATTTTGGCGAGCAAATCTTAGGGCCACTTCTGATAGTGGTAGGACTGATAATGCTAAACATCAACAGGCTTTCTTTTGGTCTGGGAGGTGGAAAGCTATCTTCAATAGGGGGAAGAGTCGCTGACTGGGGCATGCTAGGTGGGTTCCCGTTAGGTGCACTTTTCGCTCTAGCCTTTTGTCCTTATAGTGCTGTTTTATTCTTTGGGGTATTGATACCTTTAGCTCTTAAATCTACCGGCGGTGTAACACTGCCTGCGGTGTTTGCCATTGGCACTGGGCTCCCCGTTTTAGTATTTGGCACCCTTCTATCCGCTGGCGTAGCTAGGGTTTCTACCTGGCTCAACGCAGTCACCCGCGCTGAGAAAGTCATTCGCATAATAGTGTCTATTATTTTTATCGGGGTGGGAATATATTTTGTGGTACTGTGGATACAGGGATGAATCAGACTTCAACAGGTAAAGCAGAGGTATGTAATGCTTGAAATCAGGAAGGCAGCTATAGCTCTTGATGAAAAAGAATTGCTTGAACTTGAGCACATCATGATTGACCGCGATGAGAAGGAAGCACTCATTTTCTTGAAAAAATCGGTCTATGAGAAGTTAGCTCGTTCTCAACAGGGGAGGTTGAAGTGTCATCTGGACACAGGCGGTAACCCGGTAGAAAGGTTTAGGAGGGAGCAATAATATTTAAGGAGGTCTTAAACGAAATGATTATCGAGGTTTGCGGACCGGTTTGCCGCAGGTGTCGGGCGAGTGAGAAGAACGTGTTGCAGGCGCTGAAAGAGCTGGAAATGAAGCTCGGTGAAGACGCACAGGTTGTAGAGATTAAGGATGTGAAACAGATTAGTGCCAGAGGGGTGATAATTACACCGGCAGTGGTCATAGATGGGGTGAAGGTATGTGAGGGCAGAATTCCTAGCCCTAAGGAGATAAAGAAGTGGATTGAGGAGAAGAAATAAGCCTGAAAGATGAATTGAAGTAACCTGGATCATGTGCATTATGAAACTACAGATAGAAAATAGATGGCAAAGGATGTTCATAATTTTAGGTCCAAGCATATTTCTGGGGCTGGTCCTATTAGTAGCTGGTTCTGGTAAGCTGCCAGGACAGGCTGAATTTATTGATACTCTCCTCGGGTCTTTCTGGACGCCTCCTGTAGCCTATCTTATTGGCTACTGCCTCCCTTGGATAGAGATAATCTTAGGAGTGCTTTTGCTCCTGGGAGTGTTCCCCAGAATTGCGGCTGCTTTGTGCCTTCCGCTTACTGCTGGATTTATAGCTAATAATTCTTTGGCATTAAGCCAGGGCATGGAGCAATTTCCTCAGTGTGGTGAATGTTTTGGGATATGGGAAGAACTTTTGGGCGCTATTTCCCCACTGCAAGCCCTGTACTTGGATATTGTGCTTTTTTGCTTAGCCTTAATTATATTATTATTTCACCCAAGTGGCTTTTTAAGTTTTCGACCGTGGTTTATTAAACGAAAGGAGAGAATGCATGATGAAACTAATTTTTAGTCAGCCAAAGTAGTTAGCCAGTTCAATCATCCTGGTTGTAACCACCCTTGTTATTGGCGGCTGTACGCCAGCCAATCAACCACTAGTCATCTCTAGCTTTACCGCCAATGAAGAGAGGGTTGCCCCAGCAGGTAGTTGCCAAGTTGAGTGCACTGCCTCAGACCCAGATGAGGATGAACTAAGCTATATTTGGACAGCAGACGGAGGGAATATCTCTGGGAAGCCTCTGTTGTTATCTGGACTGCACCTTATGCACCGGGTGCTTATACCATCACGGTTGAAGTAAACGATGATAGGGGTAGCGAAGCGACAGCACAACTAGCCATCAGTGTAGTGGCAGTTAACAATCCCCCCATTATCACTAGCTTGACAGCCGACAAAGAGCGTGTTATCCCTTCAGGTAGCTGCCAAGTTGAGTGTATTGCTTCGGACCCTGATGGTGATGAACTGAGCTACGAATGGTTGGCTAGTGGAGATAGTGTTCATGCGGAAGGTTATATTGCTACTTGGACTGCTCCTGTTGCTACGGGTACTTACACCATCATGGTCAGAGTGACAGATGACCAGGGTGGCGAAAGCTCAAGTTCACTGGATATCGACGTAGCGTTCAACAATCCGCCAATTATTGAGAACTTAATTGTCACCGCTGAGCATAGATACCTGAAGGAAATAGCCAAGGGATATAAAATCTTGAAAGGCAAAAGTTGCGAAATTGAGTGCATTGCTTCGGACCCAGATGGCAATGAGCTACTCTTTGAATGGTCAACTGATGGGGGGAATATTTCCGGAGAAGGCCCTATGGTTACCTGGACTGCTCCCCTTCGGGGAGGCGAAGTTACTATTACTGTAACGGTGTCTGATAGCAGGGGTGGTGTAGCTACTAAAAGCATAGTTTTCAAAGTGGAGACCTGTGCACCATGTGCGTTTTAGGTAAAAGTATACACCAGCTGTAATCATCGACAGCGTAAAGGTGTCAGAGGGTAGAATTGCTAGCCCTCAAGAGGTAAGGAGGTGAATTGAAGAGAGAAAATAACCCTAGAGGAGGAAAGGAGAAATGGCTGAAAAGTGCCTTTGTGAAGCAAGTGAGGTGTTAATCTTTCCCTGTTCAGGAGGCTCTAACTGTGGGCAAATTGCCAATCAGGCAGCAGTTCAGCTCACGGAAGAGGGCATAGGGACAATATACTGTCTGGCGGGAATCGGTGCCCATGATAGTGTGATGATTGAGACAGCCAAGGCTGCTAAAAGAGTAGTAGCCATTGACGGCTGTTCTACAGCATGTGCCAAGAGAACATTGGAGCATGCCGGGCTCATGGTAACCGACTACCTTGATGTTGCTGAGGAGGGGATAGAGAAGATTCATGACTTCAAGCTTTCTCTTGAGGACATTTCTTCAATTGCAGCCAAAGTCAGGGAAAGGCTTGGTCAGGCAATAATTCCGGGATAAAAGACCCGGTGAAGGTGTGACGATGGATTTGGAAAAGGCAGCAATGGTGTTGAAAGATATCTTGGGCTTGACATATGAGCTGATAGCGGTGAAATTCTTCGAAGATACAGTAGCCCTGGATAGCTTCGAACTGCTGAGCGAGCGCCGCTAATGCCAGGTGCTCATGGGTGCTAGGGAGGGTAAGAAGCTTCTTCTCACTGCAGACAACATTTCGTGCCCAGCGGCGGCCTGGGCACTAGGCTTCAAGACACCGCCTATCAAGCTCTCGTCCGGCGAGATGCCTGCGAGCATGGGTATCTTCAGGAATGCGGCAGCAGCCAAGAATACGCTGAGCAACCATGCCACGCCTTGAGATGGGCAAGTATAAGATGGTGGCCTGCTGTCCCCTAGCTGAAGCACCCTTTGAGCCAGACGTAGTGGTTCTGGAGTCGGCTGCATCTGATGTGGGTAGCCCTGGCCATGGTCTTTGAGACCGGAGGCGGACTGGAGTTCAATACCGCCATACTCCAGGCTACCTGTGTTGATGTTACTATTGCTCCTTTTCTGAACCAAAGAATCAACGCCTCTCTAGGTTGCTACGGGTGTCGGGAGGCAACAAATCTGGCTGATAGTGAGTGCGTGCTGGGCTTCCCCATCAAAGACCTAGATACAATTGTGACCTCACTGGGGAAGCTACACGATAAGGCGATTCCCAGAGTGAGAGGGAAGGCTATATACAAGGCTTTACTAAGTCGAGAAGACTGACGAGTGAGGGGACGTGATGCTAGAGATTAGGAAGACAGCCATTGCTCTAGACGAAAAAGACCTGCTGGAGTTAGAGCGGGTCATAACGGACAGGGATGAGAAAGGGGCACTCAGCTTCCTGAAGAAGTCAGTCTATGATAAGGTAGCTCGTTCTCAACAGGGGAGGTTGAAGTGTCATCTGGACACAGGCGGCAACCCGGTAGAAAGGTTTAGGAGGGAGCAATAATATTTAAGGAGGTCTTACAGGAAATGATTATCGAAGTTAGGTTGGTCAAGTAGATAAATATCGCCGAATATTCTAACAGGAGGTAAACATGATAAAGTTAAAGGTCTTTGGTTCCACTCCGCCATGCGCTAAGTGTAAAGAAGTGGAGAAGCGGGCAACAAAAGTAGCCCAAAAATATTCTGGTTCCATTTTACTACCCATGCTTGAAGTCTTATCTCGTTTATTGGTGAAGGTAACTGCCATAATACGGCGAGGGTTAACCCCGCAAACTTTAATAAGGTAAGCTACCCGATGGGCAATAACCCTGGTCTTGCCGCTACCCGGACCAGCTAAAATCAGCACCGGTCCGCTAATTGCCTCTACTGCTTCCCTCTGTGCTGGATTAAGCTCAGCTAGAATATCCATCAGGCTCATTATAAACGCTCCTGAAGGTGAGTTCAAAGTCCGAGACGGTTGGTATTGACAGGCAATGGGGAAAATTATATAATTATATGAGTATATGCACATATCTACTTATAGCCTAAAAGGAAGCTATGCGGAACTTGATTAAAGCGATGAAGGCTCTCTCCGATGAGACGAGGCTCAGAATTTTAAACCTGCTCTTGGAAAGGGAGTGCTGTGTCTGCGAGGTTATGCAAGCTCTGGATATATCTCAATCTCGAGCTTCGCGTAATCTTGGTATTCTTCAGGACGCTGGTTTCTTGAGAGCAATGAGAGATGGAGCCTGGATAGTTTATTCTGTGGATTGGCAGACAGCCAATCGCTACGCTACTTCCCTAGCTAAGCTACTGAAAGATTCCCCTATCAGCAATGAGGTGTTAACACAGGACAAGGAAAGGCTAAAGAGCGCCGTAAGGATAGGGCCAGGATGTAGAAAGGGCAAGCTAAGATAACAATGGAAGAACGAAGGCTTGGGGTATGGGAAAAGTATTTAACTTTATGGGTTGTCATCTGTATCGGCGTCGGGACAGCCTTAGGAAGAATATTCCCGCAGGTTTCTGATGTGCTGGCAAGGCTAGAAGTAGCCCATATTTCTATCCCAATTGCTATCTGCCTGTTTGCCATGATATATCCCATAATGGTTCAGATAAGCTTTGAAGAGATTAAGAGGGCGACTCGTAGTCCGAAGCCGATAGCCCTTACCTTATTTGCCAATTGGGTAATAAAGCCATTCACCATGGCTCTGTTCGCTTGGCTTTTCCTGAGTGTAGTTTTTGGTCACTTTCTAACACCGGAGCAGATACAAGATTACCGGGCAGGGCTAATACTTCTAGGGGTAGCGCCATGTACAGCGATGGTTCTGGTGTGGAGCTACCTGGCAAAGGGTAATATGGGACATACCCTGGTTATGACGGCGATAAACTCGTTGACGATGGTAATACTGTATGCCCCGCTGGCTATGCTTCTACTGGGCATTTCAGGCATACGGGTTCCGTGGGAAACAATAGCCTTATCGGTAGCCGTATACATCGTCACACCACTGGTAGCTGGCTACATCACCCGGAGTCAGGTAATCAAACGAAAGGGAATGGAGTGGTTTAAAACCAGGCTAGTTCCCCCTTTAGGTAAGGTGTCAATCGTTGCCCTACTGGTAACATTAATCGTGCTCTTCACCTTTCAGGGCTACTTGATTATTGAGTTACCAGCCATCATCGGCATGATATCTATAGGGATATTAGTCAACATACTGGTTGTATTTGGTGCTACCTATATTGTGGGTAGACTGATGCATTTAACCTATGAGGATGCTGCACCAGCAGCGATTATTGCTGGCAGCAATCACTTTGAGGTAGCCATAGCTGTAGCCACTACCCTTTTCGGTGTAACTTCAGGCGCAGCTCTGGCTACAGTGGTTGGCGTTCTAACTGAGGTCCCGTTTATGCTCATTCTGGTGCAGCTCTGTAAGGCTACCAAGGGTACATTTCGTAGGAAACTGTAAACTGGTGATGCTTAACTAATTTTTAGTCTTGAAGGAGGAATAATAAGATGCCTATAGAACAAGAATATGCAGAGCTTTACCCCCTTGAAGTGGAAGATTTGCTTAATTATCTTCCAGATGTGGACTACAGTGAATGTGGAGCGGCAAATGATGTGGAATTTGCTGAACTAGTAATTGAAGGCAAAGCCCTGCCTTCTAAATGCCCCATATTGGACGATAAAATCGCAACAGTAATGGAAAAAGTGTTTAAGCTCGATCTCCCTTTAATACCCTATGATACAATGATGGAGTCGGTTACCCCCGGTTTGATTAAAATCGGAAATCCAACCCCTGATTCTGAGGTACTGGTAACCGGAAATTTTCGGGAAACTGTTTCCATCTTGAAGCTTATCCTTGAAGCAACTCTTACCGATGCATTTTTGTTAGTTACAGACACTAAAGGCTACAGTATAGACAATGCAGTGGGGGAAAAAACCTTTCGCCCTTACGAAATCTTTAAAGCACTCACAGAGTCAGGGGTTGCCGCTGAAGTTAACCACTCTAGGCTCATCATCCCTGGATTGGCCCACAGTTTGGCTGCGGAGATTAAGAAATTGACCACGTGGAATGTCTTGGTAGGTCCTATTAGCGGACTTGAATTACCACTGTATCTGATAAAACTAGCTCAAGAGGCTTAACTCTGCCCAAAAATGCATTACCTACCACTCTTCAATTGCAGCCAAAGTCAGGGAAAGGCTTGACCAGGCAATAATGTCTACCAGTCATAGTTGTTACTATCAATTGGGCTAATCGGCTAAACTGAGCCCTTGATATAGAGCTTGAAAATTGAAGTGTTGCTCCACGATTTCAGTAAGCTTGGATAGCTTCTTTTCCTGATTGAATCTGGTCTTACTCAGAGCATCTTCAATACTGGCCACTATGGCAATGGTATCACCCTTGGCTGAAATGATGGGAATGCTTTTGTCTTCGGCTCCGTATAGAACAGCCGGGATTGGCGCCGTATTGCCACTGAGAACAAGGCACCTGATTGAGGTCTCTAAAGCTGCCAGTTGCATATCCGGGCGTTCACCACTGACCACTACCGCCTTATTGGCTTTACGACCAAAGTATTCCGGACCAGGGTCAACGCACATTGCTCCTAGCATAAAGTTTTCTACTAACTCTAATGATTTCTCAGCGGAGTTCAGTATTTCTCCTTGAATATGCTCAGCCAGTTCACCTACAGTTAGACTAAATAGGGCTCTATCCTCAGGAAGTACCCCTAAAATATTTACCCCTGCCTCACCAAACTGAGTGGACAACTCATTACGCACATACTCTAGTCGGCTTCTCGGCACCTTATTCAATACGACACCCAGTAAATATTCCCTAAAATCCTTATAGCTATTCTTTGCCTTGGGCAAGTCTCTAGAATAACCTTCTACAATAATTACTCTGGCATCCAGTGCTTCTACTATCCGGTAAGAAGATTGGCTCTGCTCACTAATGCCCTCAACAATAACCACATCTTTACCCGGAGAAACCTTGGCATAGGCTTCCTTAATGCTATTAACCAAGTTATTCTGGTCACTAATAACCGGGCAAAGGCGATCTACAGGCTCCTCTAAGGCAAAAATCTGCTTTATAAATACAGCATCGCTGTCAGTGCCTTCTATCGGCAGGTTCTTGGTATCAGCGATAATCGGTTTGAAAAAACCTACTTTCTTGCCATCCCTCAGCAAACGCTTACCCACACCAGCACAAATTGTCGTCTTACCCACCGCTCTTTCTGAAGAGATTAGATATAAAGCAACCAAATTACACCTCCGACTACACTTTGGAAAAGCTAAACACGCTAGCTATTATAATCCCTTACTGGTCATTGGTAAAGAGAATATGCTAGCTGGGATTTCAAACCCTAAGCAGGGAATCAATAATAAACTCAGCCTATCTCTTTATTTCTTGCGGTGCAAGCTGGACGCTATTAGCACGATTGCACAAGGATAAGAACTAAGCCTATACACAATATAAGTATACTAACTCCGAGCAATATGTATAGTACAGGGAGACCTCGTTCATTTTTCTCTCTCCCCACCGGCACATCTGGGGGGCTCTCCTTTTGTGGGATAGCCTCAGGGGAGAGGTCGCCACGTTTTACCCATTGCTCATAAAGTTTGTCTTTCCCTTTCTTACGCCTAAATTTCATTTTCCTCCGTCTCTTGGCTTTACTGTAGATAATCTGGCATATCCAATTGATTATAGGGCAACCAAGGCTTTGGTGCAATAAAGGTGAAGGTGAAGCGCTATACCAGATACCTTGGCTAGCTTGTAAGATGCTACTCCGCAATAACACTGCTTAATTTCTGGAATGCTTTTCTTTCTATTTCATAGCATCTCAAGATGCTCTGCTGCACGTCAGCTAAAAAGGCAGGCGGTCTGGTCAAATCTTCTACCGCTTTTGCCATTAACCCATCGAGCTGCTCATTGATTTTTATCATACCGTCTAGGGCTCCTGGAGCCTGCTCTTCAAAGAGCCTGTTCTTTTCAAACAAAAGCTCCTTCATTCTTTTAAGATTGGGACAGGAATCGGGCAGGAGCCCCGAGGCAATCTGGCTCCAGACCGTTGCCGATTCCCGTATCATTTCGGCTACTTCTTTCAGGGCTGGCTTGTCTATAATGGAACTTGCTTCTTCAAGGAACTGGGCATACATGGAACGGAAACCACTGCCTCCGGTGCCACTTATTTCAATATATATAAAACCGTTTATCAGGGCGCCCAGTAGATTGATTCCCTTAAACTGCTCAGGCCACTTGGCAACAATCTTTGACCACTTTTCTATCCCGGCAAGACCGATATTTTTTATTGGTGGCTTCAGCATATTCTGGCAACACTCCTGAATACTTTCCTTAATGCCCTCCTCCAGGCTACCAATTTTTGCCGGATACCTTATCTTCAGCAGCCTGT
>Ga0209979_1004104_pt1 | contig 12256 bp, 9 predicted proteins | sample AnhtaG_FD_183114 | JGI IMG/M metagenome (GOLD analysis project Ga0209979, IMG submission 183114) | Deep subsurface microbial communities from Anholt, Denmark to uncover new lineages of life (NeLLi) - Anholt_01485 metaG (SPAdes) (version 2) | ecosystem: Environmental > Aquatic > Marine > Oceanic >...
TAACCGTTACAAAGAATAAATTTGGAGAGGAAGATAGGCGGCATATATGTTCTATTTATTTCTGTGAAAAGGAGCATGCTTCTCAAGGTTGGTGCTCTGGGCAAGATTGAACTCAGCAAAGGGACCTATGCCTATGTTGGCTCTGCCCAGAATGGGATAAAGATGAGAGTTGCCAGGCACCTGAAGAGAGAAAAAAGAAAATTCTGGCATATAGACTATTTGTTAGCCCAAAAAAATGCCAGGGTTGAAAAAGTTATCTACAAAGAGATACCGAAGCAGGAAGAATGTAGAATGGCACAAACTCTTTGCAAATTCGGAAGTCCTGTTAGGGGGTTTGGATCTTCTGATTGCTCCTGCTCGAGCCACCTTTTTAAAATAGAGGAAACAGCTCTTTTTGAAATAATGGGAAGTTATGGTGGCGATCCGTGGTTAACCTTAAGAACTTTTGAACAAAAGAGACCGGAGCTTAACTTGCAAAAAACAAAATACATGTATGAAACAAAATCTAACATCCTCTTGACGAAATATCTTACATGATTATAATATAAACATAGACCAGAAAAGGGGGTGCTAAGATGAGTGAAATTTATGCAAAACTTGCCCAGAGGGTTAAGGAATTAAGGCGACGATTTGGAATTAGTCAGCAAAGACTTGCGGAGCTACTACAGGTTTCTCGTCCGACAATATCCCAAATAGAAAATAGAGAAAGAAGAATATCTGTTGATGAATTAATAAAACTAGCAGAGATATTCAATCTTTCTGTGGAGGGTTTGCTGGATTTGCAAAAACAACCGGAGGTGATTTTGAGGGAAGGCAAGAAGGGGCGGAAAGTAAAACCTCAAATTAGAATCAATGTTCCTCAAAAGAATTTGGAGAAATTCAAAGAGGTTTTTCTTTATATCCTCAATAAAGTTGGTTCAAAACCTAATATTGGAGAGACTGTAATCTATAAGCTTCTTTACTTTATTGACTTTAATTTCTATGAGAAGTATGAAGAACAGTTGATTGGCGCAGCATACATCAAAAATAGCTACGGACCAACCCCCATAGAATTCGAAAGAATAGCTGGCAAAATGATTAAAGATGAAGACATCGAAAAAGTCCAAAGCAGTTATTTCAATTATCCGCAAACTAAGTACTTACCTTTGAGAAAAGCTGATCTTTCTAAATTAAAGGCAAACGAAATTGAAGTAATTGACGAGGTCTTGAACAGACTTTCTGATATTAATGCCGCTCGAATAAGTGAATATTCCCATAACGATGTTCCCTGGTTAACAACAGAAGATGGGGAAATTATTGAATATGAGTCTGTTTTTTACAGAACTCCTCCCTACTCGGCAAGAGAATACGGTGAAGATATTTCATGAAATTTCCCGCCTTCCTGAATTTGAGAAGGATATGAGAAAACTTCTCAGAAGATTCAAAACTCTCGAAGATGACCTGGAAGTCTTTATTAAAAAAGCGCTAAATCTTTATCATAAATTAAAGATCGACAACAGGGGAATTTTTCAAATTCCAGATTTAGAAATTGAAAACCCTAAAATCTACAAAGCGAGAAAATTTGCCTGTCGCTCTCTTAAAGGCAAAGGCGCTCAGTCTGGCATCAGGGTAATTTATGCTTATTTTGAGGGAGACGATAAGATTGAATTGATTGAAATTTATTACAAGGGTGATAAGAAAAGTGGGTCAGGTCTCAACATTTGACATAATCGCCTTTTGAATTTTTAGGCTTGACCGTGGACGAGCAACTTGAGGTCTATCGAGCGGTGGGCTGTCAAGGGAGAAATTTACTCTTTTTTGCTTGATTTTATTATACCATTATGTTATAATTATCTTGATTTTAATATATAGGGGGGGGATGAATTTTGGTTAAAAGAATACTTTTTAATGAAATTAAAGAGTGGCTTTCAGAGGATAAAATTATTATTATCAAAGGTGCCAGGCGGACAGGGAAAACAACTTTATTAAGTCAGATTAAAGATTATCTAACGGACGGTGGCGAAAGAACTATTTACATATCAGTTGATCAGGAGTTAAGTAATCCTATTTTTTTTGATCCTAAGTATTTTATTAGATATTTAAAGGATCAATATGGCGTTAATGAGCAAAGAAGAACCTACATCCTCCTTGACGAATTTCAATATATTAAAGGAGCAGGACTTTTTCTAAAAGTAGTTTATGATATGGCGCATAAATATTTAACTATCATAGCTACGGGTTCATCAAGCCTTGAAATATCTAAAAATAGGGAATTTCTCACAGGAAGGAAGGTAGAATTTATATTAAATAGATTTTCTTTTGTTGAATCCTTGTGGGGAATTTCAGAATACAAATATAATTATTCCTGGAAGTTATCCAAGGATATTAAGGACTTAAGAGAATTTTATGCTCTATATAGAGATGATTTAGAAACACATTTTTTGGATTATGTTAATTGGGGCGGATATCCTGAAGTTTGTCTACAAGCAAATTTGAAAAAAAGAGAGATTCTTCTGAAAAAAATCATAAGGACTTATATTCAGAAGGATATCGTTGATTTTTTGAAGGTTGGAAACATTTCTGCTTTTAACAATCTCATTTCGCTCCTGTCACATCAAGTGGGGAATCTTTTGAACAAGGTGGAAGTTTGTAATACCCTTGGCATCCATTTTAAAACACTTGAAAACTATCTGGATATTCTAAAACGTACTTTTATTTTTTCATTTCTGAAGCCCTTCTATACAAATATTAGGAAAGAATTATCAAAAATGCCCAAGGTATATGCTGAGGATATGGGCGTTATAAGATATTGCACGGGTAGAAGTTTTACGGATTTTAAAATTATTGAAGGTAGTGTAGTAGAGAATTTTGTGTATAATCACCTCTTCTTAACTTTTTCTGAGGATAACATTTATTTTTATAGGACCATATCGAAATCAGAGATAGATTTTATCCTTAAATATAAGGATAGATTGATTCCAATAGAGGTAAAATTTCAGAAAAATACTAATGTTCCTGTTTCAATAAGAAATTTTAATAAGAACTACGCTGATAAAATTGATTACAACATTATAGTAACCTTGAATAAAATGGATTTTCAAAGCAATACCTATTTTATTCCAGTGGTCCTGTTGCCTTTTGTAAGATTTGATAATAATTTTATCTATTTTGCTAAAAATATTATAAATGAGGTATAGGAAATGCTAAAAGTTGAACAAGTTGAAGAGCATGAATGGAGATTTGTTTACCCTCCTAAGTATGACGAATTAATGGATAAGTTTGGTGAGGGTATTGAGTTGTGGCAAACGGGTCATACTAGGGCGGCGGAGAAGATTCATAAAGAGATCATCAAAGAATTTCCGGGATTCATTGATGTCTATAATCAGCTGGGTTTACTGTATGAGGAATCAGGCAGGGATAGATTGGCCTTTGAAAACTGGCTAAAAGGTTACCAAATAGGAAAAAAAGCTTTTCCTCATAATTTTACTTCGGGAAAGGATTTACTACGATGGGGATTGCTAGAAAACCGTCCCTTTTTGAGATGCACTCACGCTCTTGGGTTATGCTTTTTTGATGAGGGTAACCTGGCTAAGGCTATAGAGTTATTTGAGTTTATCATCTCAGCAAATCCCAATGACAATCAAGGAATAAGGGGACTATTAGTTGAAGGGTATTTAAAGATCGGGAATTACAGGGCTGTTTTAGATATATGCGATAAGTACAAAGGTGACATTACAGTAGATCTTACCTATGGAAAAGCCTATGCCCTGTTTAAATTGGGTGATAAAGGGAAGGCTACTCTTTTATTAAGGGAGGCTATCGGATTTAGCCCAAAGGTGGCTAAAGAACTTTTAAAGAAGAGACATATACCGCCTAAGTCTCTTCATCCGGACAGGTATACCGTTGGCGGACATGATGAGGCTTTTTATTATTGGGAAAGAAGTGAAATTTTATGGGAAGATCCAGAAATTAAAGAGTGGCTGATTCGAAATAGAGGCAAAGGCAAGCGTTCAGAATCAAGCCTCCCATGAGAAATAACGATTTTTTGAAAATCATTTTGCCAACAATCCTTTATCCGGAAACTCACGAGATTGTGCTTGCTTTCCCAATAAAAAACAAAAAATGCAAAAATGGAGTCAGGTCTTGATATTTGACATAGAGTTTAAAAAACTTGACTATCATTTCTGATAATATACAATTAGTGTATACTGTGAGAAATGCAAAGAGGAATAAATTGGGAAGCAAAAAGGCTATTTCTGTAGCAGAAAAACTACCCTACTTCACTATCGAGAGCCTGAGAAGCATGGAGAAAGATAAGAATTATTTAAAGATATTCCTTTCTCGCTATTCCAAAAAAGGAAAAATAATCAGGCTGAAGAGGGGTCTTTATGTTAGTAAAAATTTTATTGATGAGGCCCAGGCGAAGGGAACCTTTTCTTCTTATCTAGAGTTTTTAGCTAATATAGTTTACTCTCCTTCTTATCTCAGCCTTGAATATATTCTTTATAAGTATAATATCTTGACCGAGGTTCCGGTAAACTTCACCTTAATTACTGAAAACAAAACTGCAAAATTTACTAACAAAGTGGGGAATTTTTTTTATCATAAAATAAAAGATAGCCTTTTTGCAGGTTTTAAAGTTTTTGAGAAAGACGGATTTTTCATTTATGAGGCTACAAAAGCGAAAGCTCTTTTTGATTCCTTGTATCTAAGGAAGAATTTATTGATGGACAAAAAAGCTGTAGAAGAATTGCGGCTTAGCGTGGAAAACCTAAACAAAAAGGATAAAGGAGAACTCGAAAAATATGTTGAGCTTGAGAATTCAAAAAAAATGAAAGGAATTTTTAATTGGCTCTTTGAAATATGAGAAAAGAATTTATTGAAAATCTTTTATTGAAGCATGAAAAAACAGGTAATGTTTTTAAAAGAAATGCAGTTAAAGAATATCTCCAGGTTCTTAGTCTTTTCTTTATTTACTCAAAAGAAGAACATCAAAGTCTTCTATTTTATGGAGGCTCCTGCTTAAGGCACTGTTTTGGACTGCCAAGACTCTCAGAAGACTTAGATTTTATAGACTTGAGAAAAAGAATTGACCTTGAGAATTTAGCTAAGGGTTTGGAAAAGTTTTTTAAACGAGAACTAGAAGTACAAGTAAAGACGAAAATCCAGAAATTTAGAATATATTTGAAATTCCCCGTGCTTTACGAGTTAAAGTTGGCAACTAGGGGGGACTCAGATACACTCTTTATTAAAATCGAGATTTTTAAGGAGTTTGATTTTTACAGTAATCCCCAAATTCAAGTTATTCCGATTTTCAAATTTAATAGGCCAATCTTGATCAGGACATTTGATCTACCAACTTTAATGGCGACAAAAATCGCAGCGATTTTGTATCGAAAGTGGGAAAAGACAGATAAAAAAGGAAAAACCCTGGTTAAGGTGAAAGGCAGAGATTATTTTGATTTAATGTGGTATTTAAGAAAGGAAATAAAGCCAGATATAAGATACATTAAGGGAATAAAAGATAATAAAGAGCTTAGAGAAAAACTTTTGGGAATTGTTGAAAATTTAGACCCACTAAGTATTCAGTTAGATTTAGAACCTTTAGTAGAGGATAAAATCTTTATTAAAGACCTAAGCAAGAACTTAAAAGAAATTTTGATTAGAGAAATAAATGAAAGGCTTTAACCCCTTCTTCGCCTGTCATTGCCAGGAGCGGGACTTCTTGCTTCGTTCGGAACAGGTTCCGCAATATCATTGTTATTGCGAGCGACAGCGAAGCAATCTAACGAGAGAAAATAAAGACTTGGGTTCGTTTTTCTTCGAAAGCATGGAAAAAGAAGGAGCCGTCTTATGAGCAAAACAGATTTAGCCATATATCGAATGGGAAAGGTAAAAGAGGAGGCAATTCCTTTTTTTTGTTGCAAAGATAGTTCCTTTTTAGATTGACATTCACAAAACTTTATTCCTGACAAAAAATCAATAAAGCCAAACATTCAAGCAGTAATTCCCAAAAAGAGGTCATTGCACTATGACCACACAACTGCTTAAAATTTCTGATAGAGTCAAAGTGGGAGGAAAACTGGGCACAGTAATTGCGGTAGAGCCCCGTCCACAGGCAACCATCTATACCATTGCTTTCACGGAAGGTCCTCCCCAGAAATTCATTACTCCCCCCACGGCAATTGAAAAGATCTACTCACCTATTGAACTTCTCAAGTCTGGCGACTTCGATCCGCCTGTCAATTTTGATCTTCATTTTGAGGCTAATCGTCTTTCCTTGGCTTACGAATACGATCATCTTCTTTCTCTTTCTTCGACTCGCACTAACTTGGAGCCCTACCAGGTAGCAGCAGTCTACAAAGTTTTAAACAGCTACAAACAGCACTTCTTGATTGCCGACGATGTGGGGTTGGGAAAGACAATAGAAGCCGGAATGATCTTAAAGGAACTTGCCCTCAGAGGAAGGGCAAAAAGAGTGCTGGTTATAGTACCCGCGCCTCTCCGTTATCAATGGCAAAGGGAAATGCGTGAAAGATTTGACGAGAATTTCCTAATATATGACTCACCTTACTTGAAAGCTCTAAAGGATTCTCTTGCCAAGGATGCAAACGTTTGGGAAGCTCATGACCGAATCATAACCTCTCTCGACTATGCAAAGAGAGAAGAGATCTTGGTAGAATTGGAAAGAACAAAATGGGACCTCATGATTTTTGACGAGGCTCATAAGCTTTCTGCCAGCAAATATGGCAGTAAAACCCAGCGCTCTCAGCGTTTCAGGCTCTCAGAGAGATTAAGAGATAATACGGAAGGCCTTGTTCTTCTCACCGGGACTCCTCATCGAGGTGATTCCTTCGCCTTCTATATGCTCATTTCACTTGTTGATCCCTACATTTTCCAGAACGAAACTAATATATCATTTCCAAAGCTTGATTCTATCATGATTCGAAGGGGAAAAGACGGCCTAAGAGATGAAAATGGAAACCCCGTGTTTAGACCACGCAAAGTGCTTACTCTTCCTGTGCACTTTATGGATACGGAAAAAGAGCTCTACGATGCGGTAACTACCTATGTAAGAGACATCTATAATACGGCCAAGTTTCAAAATAATCGAGCCGTCGGTTTCGCCATGGTTCTTTTTCAAAAGCGCATGGTTTCCTCAATCGAAGCCATTAAACAATCTCTCAAGAATCGCTTATCCAATCTCATCAAGGGAGAAGTTACCAGCCTTACCAAAGAAGAAGAAATAAGGCTCAGAGATTACCTAGAAGACCCCGATTCGATGGATGACTGGGAAAGAGAAAGATTTGAAAAGAAGCTCGAAGTTCTTGCTCTACCTGCAACTCCTGAAGCTCTAAAAGCTGAGATAGGTACTCTTGAAATCCTTATTGAGACGGCAGAGAAAATAAAAATTGACTCCAAAGCAGAAAAGCTTCTAGGGTTTGTCAAAGGTATCCTCAAGGACCCACAGGAGAAAGTGTTGATATTCACAGAATACCGGGATACCCTGAAATATTTGGTTGATCTCTTAGAAAGAGAAGGTCTTAATCCTGTCATAATCCATGGTGGTATGTCCATGGGCGAGAGAAAAGAGGCCGAGGAGCTTTTCAGATCCGGTGGCATAAGGATCATGGTAGCTACAGATGCCGCTGGAGAGGGAATCAACCTCCAGTTTTGCCATATAATGGTTAATTATGACCTACCCTGGAATCCTAACAGAATTGACCAGAGAATTGGTCGGCTTCATCGCTACGGACAGAAAAGAGATGTCAAAGTGCACAATCTCTTTGTTTCTAATACACGGGAGGGACAAATCTTGGGCAGGCTGTTTCAAAAGATACGTATAATCGAACGAGAGTTGGGGAGTAAGATATCTGACATTGTAGGAATAGTTCTAGAAGGAGTAAAACTGGATGAGATAATAATGAATGCTCTAGCAGAAAACAAACCTAGTGAGGTTACTTCAAAGGACATAGAGAAAGCTATAGAAGATAGAAAATATGCTTACAAGAAAATCGAAAGTAGCTTTCTGATGAACTTAAGAAAATTCGATCTCGAAGGGACGCTAAGAGTCATCGAAGAGAGCAAAGACCGATCAGCCTCTGAAAGAGACATAGAAAACTTTATAAGAGCTTTTTTCGAGTTGCGGGGTGGAAGAATCGAGCCAACCAGAAAGAAAGAGGTCTATAGAGTTTATCCCTCTAAAGATATTTTGACTAGAGAGGTAAAAGAAAAATATGAGACAATAACGTTCTCCAAGGAATGTGCCAAAACATTGGGATCTGAACAAACTGAATTTCTGGCGTTCGGCCATCCTCTTTTAGAAGCAATCATTGATCATGCTAGTGACAAGACTTGGACGTTTGGGGGAAGGGTGGCGGTGAAAGTGTTAAAGAACATCAAGAATCCTGGTCTTCTTTTTAACTTCATTATGAAGTTTATGGATGGTACGGGTAGATTACTCAGCGAGGAGATTCTACCTCTTTTCATAGACATTGAAGAAAAAGTAAGACAGCTTAATCCCAGGGAGATACCGAATTTTTCAAACATATCAGAAGAGCCGATAAGTAGTCCTTTGATACAAAACCTTATTGAAAAGAGCGATCAGTTCCTTGAAAAGGCGAAGGACATCGCTATTGAAAAAGCAAAGATCTATTGCAGTGAAGTACAAAAAAGGAAGGATCGAGAAATAAACATAAAAAGAGAAGATGCCAAGCAGTATTTTGAAATCAGAATGAAAGAGGAAAAAAGAAGAATCTCCGAATACAAGACAGATCTGGCCAAAGGAAAGGATATGGAAATCGCTATTAGAGCAGCCGAGAGAAGACTGCAAGACCTAAGTGGCCGATATGAGAAGATTCTGAATGATCTAGAGGAAGAAGAAGTAGTTATTGAGGAAATGCCTGAACTTATCTCTTGTGCTGTCATATTGCCTGGATAGGAGGTAAGATTTATGCCCACGTACAGAAACCAGAGATTATTTTCCGATCATTATCTACGAGAGATTCTTCCCCAATCTGATGAATGGAAATCTATAGACAAACATAAATTGGACGAAGCTTTCGCGAAAATACAATCGCTTTACCAGAAAAAGTGCAAAATAATTCCTTCTCTCAAAGAATCACAATTAGAAGAGGAATTTATAAGACCAATTTTAAGAATATTAGGTCATATTTATGCTCCGCATCCCTCTATTGATAAGGTATGGGAAGGAGCGAGGGAACCAGATTATGCCTTTTATCCCTGTGAAGAGGCCAAAAAAGAAGCGTCCATTAGAAAAGCCATCGCTATTGGTGAGGTTAAGCGATATGGAAGACCTCTTGGTAAAAAGTTAAAGGGTGAAGATCCTTCTGAAGTTCAAAATCCCTCGCTGCAGATGAGTCGTTATCTGTGGCTCTCCGAAGTTCGCTGGGGAATATTGACTGATGGCAGATTTTGGCGGCTTTACGAGAGAGAAACATCTAAAAGAATTGATATTTTTTATGAAATTGATCTTGAAAGATTGCTCAAAAAAGGCAATATAGAAGATTTCGAATATTTCTATCTTTTCTTTTGCAGGGAAGCTTTTCCGAAATTCTTACAAAGAGTTTATGACGAAAGCCTGGATTATGCTGAGAAAGTCGGCGAGGAACTTAAGGAGAATGTCTATCAAGCTCTAAAGATCTTGGCTGAAGGTTTCCTAAAAACACCAGAGAATAACCTAACCACTCAGAACTTAAAGGAAATTCATGATAACTCCTTGGTTTTACTGTATCGATTGCTTTTTACTCTTTATGCTGAGTATCGCAGGCTTCTTCCTCTTGAAGAAAATGAGCTTTATACCGATAGCTATAGCCTTGATTCTATAAAGAAAGAGATTCGAGGTAAGATTGACCACAATTCTCCTCTGTCTCGTGCTCATACCCATTATTGGGATAGACTTAAGGAACTTTTTGGAACGATAAATTCTGGAGATCCTGAAATGGGTGTTCCTTTCTATAATGGTGGCCTTTTTGAGCCACAAAAGCATCCTTTTTTAGAAGAATATAGAGTTGCTGACTTCTATGTCGCGAAAGTTATTGATCTTCTTTGTCGCTCCAAAGACAAGGCTTTTATAGATTATTCAAGTCTTGAGGCAAGGCATTTAGGTTCTATTTATGAGGGACTTCTAGAGTATAAAGTTAAGATAGCCGAAAAGGCTCTTGTTGCTACAAAGAAAAAGGGGAAAGAGGTCTTTGTCCCTTTGAGAGAAGCCAAAGCTTCGGGAAGTAAGATAAGAGAAAGCGAAATTATAGAAAGCGGCGAGCTGTATGTGGCAACCGACAAAGGAGAGCGTAAAGCAAGTGGAAGTTATTACACTCCAGAATATATTGTCAAATATATCGTTGAGAATACATTAGGACCGGTTATAGAAAAGAAGAAAGAATTGATAGAAGGAAAAATGCAAGAGTTACAGAAGAAGTTTAAAAGCTCAAGAGGCTATAATCGGGAGATTTTTGAAAAACAGCTAAAACAGATCGGGAGTGAGCTGATTGATGAAATACTGAAGACAAAAGTTCTTGATCCCGCTATGGGAAGTGGCCATTTTCTTGTTGAAGCTACAGACTTTTTAGCTCATGCTCTGGTAGAGGCATTAAATAGTGAAATAGTTTTCGAAACTTCACGAGGAGAATGGTTTATACGAGATAAAACTACTTCATATGGAGAAAACACGGATGAAGATGATATCCGCTGGGCAAGGCGAGAGGTAGTGGAGCGCTGCATCTATGGAGTTGACCTAAATCCCTTGGCTGTGGAGTTGGCAAAGCTTTCCCTCTGGCTTTATACAGTGGCTAAAGGCAAGCCCCTTAACTTCCTTGACCATCATCTAAAATGTGGAAATTCCTTAATTGGAGCAAGGGTTGCCGATTTAGCGAATCTGCCTGAGCTTAGAAAGAAGAAAAAAGAAAAACAAATCCCAACCACTCAGGGCGTTCTCTTTGATATATCCCCTATGACAGTAGATTTGGGACTGGCAGTAGGGAATTATTTTTTGATTGAAGATAAACTTAGCAATACCCTTGAAGATATAAAAGACAAGGAGGAAATGTACCAGAACATAAATAGAAAATGGATAGGCAAGTGGCAGGCAGTAGGCAATTTATGGACAAGTTCTTACTTTGGAGTTAAACTCGATCCTGCCCTTTACAAGGCCCTCTCTGATTATTTATTAGGGAAAAGCAAAAGAGTTCCCCAAGAATGGGTAAAAGATTTTGTCGATAAGGCATCAAAAATAGCGGAGGAAAAACATTTCTTCCACTGGGAACTAGAATTTCCTGAGGTTTTCTTTGATAGACAAGGGAAAAAACTGGAAAACTCAGGTTTTGATGTGGTAGTGGGAAATCCGCCGTACGATGTCATATCTGAGAAGGAACAAGAGAGAAGGGTTGAACCCGATAAATTTTTCTTCTCTTCTATTCCGTTTTATAGTCCTGCTATGGGGAGTAAAATAAATCTCTATCGTCTCTTTATTGCCCTGTCTTTGAACATATTGAGAGAAAGAGGGATACATGGTTTCATAGTCCCTATGGCTCTATTGGCTGATAAACAAGCAAAACCTTTGCGTGAGTTTATACTTAAGAAAAATCGTTTGAAAACTATCGAAACCTTTCCTCAAAAAGATAACCCGTTAGATAGAATTTTTTTGGAGGCAAAATTGTCCACTTGCGTGTATGCTGTTGAGAAGTCTATATCCACTACCTTTTTTCTTAGAGTCCATCCAGGTAAACATATCTTAGAAAGTTCTCCGACCCTAAATATGGAAGTTAATCAGATTGAAGTATTTGATAAGGAGAATCTAAGTATTCCTTGCTATCCAAATATGACTATGATGGATTTCCAGCTTGCTCTAAAGCTCATAGAGGTGTGTAGAGATAGGGTCCTCCGAGATTTCGCCTCATCTCAGCAGGGAGAAGTTAACCTAACGAGCCATTCACAGCTTCTGTCTCCTGAGCCGAAAGGTCAAATTGTCTTGCGGGGCGCCCACGTGAATCGCTATGATTTTATTGAAAAGCCTAAACAAGGAATTCCAGTGTATCTTGATGCTCAAAGATTTCTCGCGTTTCATGGCAAGGATACCAAAGCCTACGATCATCTTTATGTTCGAATTGGCTATCAAAGAGGATCTGCTATAGATAATTGGAGAAGAATTATTGCTACAATAATAGAAAAGGGTAACTTTTGTTCTGATACTATTAATTATATTGTGAATCCGAAACAACTCGGTCTATTTGCTATCCTGGCTTTATTGAATTCATCA
>Ga0209979_1004105_pt1 | contig 12253 bp, 12 predicted proteins | sample AnhtaG_FD_183114 | JGI IMG/M metagenome (GOLD analysis project Ga0209979, IMG submission 183114) | Deep subsurface microbial communities from Anholt, Denmark to uncover new lineages of life (NeLLi) - Anholt_01485 metaG (SPAdes) (version 2) | ecosystem: Environmental > Aquatic > Marine > Oceanic...
TGTTGATGATCCGGCCGTACCTTTGCTTCAACATGGGACGGTGGGCAGCCTTGGTCACATTGAAGGCTCCCTTGAGGTTGGTGTCTATCACCAGGTCCCAGTCGGGCTCCTTCATCCGCGCCAGCAAGGTGTCTTTGGTGATGCCCGCGTTGTTGACCAGGATATCTAGGCGGCCGAACGCCTCCAGGGTCTTCCTCACCAGATCCCCGGCCTGATCGGCGTCTCTCACATCGCCTTGCAGGGCGATGGCCTCTCCGGCCTGGGATGCGATCTCTTTTACTACCTCTTGGGCGGCGGCCTCATCCTGATTGGTATGGTAATTGACCGCCACCTTGGCTCCCAGGGAGGCTAGTTTGAGGGCGATGGCCCGTCCGATGCCCCGGGAACCCCCGGTGACGAGGGCCACTCTATCGGTTAGGTCGATCATGGCTGTCCTCCTTGCGTCAGGCTTAGGTTCATCTCCCATCCATATATGGATGGTGAAAAAGTGTCGAAAGAGGGTCTAGAGATTGGGAGGTCGGTACTACCGGGAGAATCATAGCCTGAAACCTCGCAACTTTTCTAGATGACCTACATTTACGACCTGGGCTCTTTTATCGATCCGGTTCACCAGCCCACTGAGCACATTTCCCGGTCCCACCTCTATGAAGGTGGAGACGCCTTCTTTTATCATATATTGGATCGACTCTGTCCAGCGGATAGGGGAGACGAGTTGCTTCACGAGTTCGTCTTTTATCTCCTCGGGGGAGGTGATGGGCTGGGCGGTGAGGTTGGCTACGACCGGGATCTCCGCTCGGCGGAAGGGGAGGCGAGCCACCACCTGGGCGAAGAGGGTGGCCGCGGAGGCCATGAGGGGCGAATGGGCAGCAATGCTCACAGCCAAGGGCACGACCCGCCGTGCGCCTCTCTCTTGCGCCAACTTCATAGCCGCTTTGAGAGTCTCCTTAAGCCCAGAGATGACGACTTGGCCGGGGCAGTTGTAGTTGGCTACAGCCAAAGTTCCCGGGTTTCGGGAATCGACTTGGTCGCAGATCTCTTCCACTACCCTCTCTTCCAAGCCCAGGATGGCGGCCATAGCCCCTGGCCTTTCTCTTGCTGCCTCCTTCATCAGGCGGCCACGCTCTCGCACCAGGTGCAGAGCCTCCTCGAACCCCAGAGCGCCCGCCACCACCAGGGCGGTATACTCTCCCAGACTATGGCCCGCAACATAGGCGGGTTCAAACGATCCCTGGGCAGATAGGGCCTCCCAACAGGCTATGCTAGTAGCCAATATAGCCGGTTGCGTGTTGATGGTATCTCTCAGGGCTTCCTCAGGGCCCTGGAAGATGAGGTCTGAGAGGCGGAACCCCAGAGCCTCATCGGCCTGGGAGAAGATGGCTTGGGCCTGGGGCCACCCTTGGTAAAGATCTCGACCCATACCTACGTACTGGGAGCCCTGGCCGGGGAAAAGAAGAGCGAATGTCTTAGCCATCGCTTGCCCGTCCCCTTTCTAATAGGGCAGACTTTTATACTGACATAGAAGCGGCCGTGCTTGCTCTGCCACCTGGCACGGCCATTAAGGAGAGGAGAAAAGGCCGGCTTATTTCGACTCCTCTTGAGGGATCACCTCGAGGCCCCCATAAGTGCCACAGCTAGGGCAAGCATGGTGGGGCAAGCGAAGTTCATGGCACTGGGGACAGGGCACGAGATGCAAAGGCTTGAGGCGCCAATGGCTCCGCCGCCTATCCCTCCGTCCCTTGGATATCTTTCTCTTGGGTAAGGCACCCATTCTCTTTCCTCACTTGAGTTTTCTCAGTATTTCCAGACGGGGGTCCACCATCGATTCACTACAGTCACAAGGCACCTCGTTTAGGTTCTGGCCACACCGGTCGCAAAAGCCGAGACAGTTGAGTCGGCAGACCGGATGCATCGGCAGGGCTAGAAAGATGCTCTGGCGTATGAGTTCTGTGAGATCAATGATGTGGTGCTCATCGATGCGCATCTCCTCCTCATCATAGGGGAGTTGGGCCCCCGTGCTCATGTCGAGGGCGGGGCGAAACTCCTCCTCGATCTTAAACTCTACCTCCTGGATGAGGGGTTCAAGGCATCGATCGCATCGCAGTTCCAGGGCCGTGGTGAGTTCGCCTCTGACCAGGATACCATCGGCCGTGCGAACCATCTCGATCTGCCCCACCAAGGGCTCCCGGATAACCAGTTCTAGATCAAGATCCTCTACACCTTCCCGCATCTGATAACGGCGGGAAGAGCCGGTGGCTCTCTTTAGAAGTTGTGCGACGTTGAATCTCATCTCTTAAAATATAGGTCAGGAGGGCGCTAATGTCAAGGCTCCCCTTGCTCCTTCCTGGCTGGCCCTTGAAGATAATCGAGGCCGTTCTGAATGGTGGTCTGGAGGGCCATCAGTTGGTCCTGCAGTTGGCCCAGGACTTCGATGGCGTACTCATCGGCTCCCTTTCTTACCTTCTCCGCCTCGCGGCGAGCCTGCTCTATGATCTTGGCACTCTCTTCTCTAGCCGCTTTGAGGAGTTCCTCGTCAGTTAGGAGGCCGTCTACCTGTCCCTTGGCTTCTGCCACTATCTCTTCCGCCTCCGCCAGAGCCCGGGCGATAACCTGTTCTCTCTCCTCCTTCAGTCGCCTGGCCTCTCGGATCTCCTGGGGGATGGTGATCCGCATCTGGTCTATGACTTTCAGGAATTCATCTTGATTGACGATCACACCAGAGGTGAGGGGGAGCCGCTTCGCTTCGTTGATTAAGGACTCCAAGCGATCGATCAGATAGACTATCTCCATCTTCACTACCCCCTTTGCCAGGCCTCTACTCCCTTATTCTCGGAGGGAGATGATTCTAATTCGGTCCTCGCCTTTCTCGTCCAGTTCCTTGATCTTGGCCTTCAGAGCGGCCTCCACGTGGGGGGGGACCATGCTAGAGATGTCTCCCCCCAGTTTGGCCACCTCTTTCACCAGGCTGGAACTGAGGAAGTAATATTTGTAGGTGGTCATGAGACAAACGGTCTCTATCTCCGCCGCCAGGGCTCGGTTCATGAGGGCCATCTGAAATTCTAGTTCGAAGTCGGCTATGACTCGGAGGCCACGGAGCAGGACCTGGGCCCCTTTGAGACGAGCGAACTCCACGGTGAGGCCATCGTAGGACTCGACACGCACGTTGGGGAGTTCCCGCACCGCTTCTTTCACCAGAGCCACCCTTTCGTCACAGGAGAGTAGCAAGGTCTTGATAGGGTGGGCGTAGACCCCGATGATGAGTTGGTCGAAGAGGCCGGAGGCCCGTTGGACGATATCTAGGTGTCCATTGGTGAAGGGGTCGAAGGTGCCGGGAAAAAGGGCGGTGGTCATTTATCCTCCTCAAAGATTATACCATATTAACTGAGGTCTCCCTCTCCACGCCAGAAGTCGGCCACGCGGCGGGCCAATAAGCGATGTTGAGGCAACTCCAGGTGGGGGTCTTCTTGGAATATCTCCTTGGCCAAGGCCCGGGCCTCCTCTAATACCTTCACATCGCTCAGTTTGGCCACCTTGAGGTCGGGAAGGCCGCTCTGGCGGGTGCCGAAGAACTCGCCGGGGCCTCGCATCTCCAGATCCACCTCGGCGAGGTAGAAGCCGTCCTGGGAGGACTCGATAGCCTTGAGGCGCTCCTCTGCCTGGCTGGAGGGGGAGTCGGCGAGAAGCAGGCAGTAGGATTGGACTTCACCCCGACCCACGCGACCGCGAAACTGGTGAAGTTGGGCCAGGCCGAAACGGTCTGCCCCTTCTACGAGGAGCACGGTGGCTCGGGGGACATCGATCCCTACCTCCACCACCGGTGTGGCCACCAGGATATCGAGGTTCCCCTGGTAGAAATCCCTCATCACCGCTTCCTTCTCTGGGGCTGACATCCGGCCATGGATGAGGCCCAAGCGAAGGTCGGGGAAGATACCCTGTAACCTCTCATGTTCTTCCACCGCCGCTTTGGCGTTTATCTTCTCCGATTCTTCCACCAGGGGACAGATGATGAAGGCCTGGTTCCCCTCCTCGACTTGGCTCCGTAGGAAGACGTAGGCTCGTTCCCTCTCCCGAGGAGCCATCCACTCGGTAGTTATCTCCTTACGTCCAGGCGGCAGTTCATCGATGGTGGAGATATCGAGGTCGCCGTAGACGGTGAGGGCTAGAGTTCGAGGGATAGGGGTGGCGGTCATAACTAGGACGTGGGGGTTGTGCCCTTTCTGGCGCAGGGCGCCCCTCTGTCGGACGCCGAAGCGGTGCTGCTCGTCGATGACCGCCAGCGCCAGGTCGTGGAACTCAACCCCCTCTTGGATGAGGGCATGGGTACCTACCACGACCTGGGCGCGACCGGAGGAGATCTCTCGGTAGGCCTCTTGTCTCTCCTCGGATCTGAGGCTCCCGGTGAGGAGCCGAAGGTTCACTTCAAAAGTCTTGTAAAGGTCGTTGAGAGTGGCGTAGTGCTGCTCGGCCAGTATCTCCGTGGGAGCCATGATGACCCCTTGGGCACCGTTGGCCACGGCCATGAGCATAGCCGCCGCGGCCACCACCGTCTTGCCGGAACCCACATCCCCTTGCAAGAGACGGCTCATGGGCCTCGACTCTTGGAGATCGGCCAGGATCTCCGAGAGGACCCTCTTTTGAGCCTTGGTGAGGTTGAAAGGTAACGACTTCGTGAATCTGTCCAGGAGCCCTTCATCGGTGGGCAGGGGACGGCCGGGCTCTTCCCTCCATAAGCGCCGCTGTTTCAAAACCTCCAGTTGGATGAGGAGGAATTCGTCGAAAGCGAGGCGGTGGCGGCCTTCTTTGACCCTCTCCCAGTCGTCGGGGAAATGGATCTGTTGGATGGCGCTCTCCAGATCGAGGAGCCTGGCTTGCTCTCGGAGAGGGGCGGGGAGGTGGTCTGGCAGCCGGAGCGACCAGTAATCTACGGTGCGCTTCATCAGGCGGCGCATCCAACGGGCTCCCACCCCCTTGGTGAGAGGGTAGACGGGGACCAGTCTCCCCGTGTGGATCAGTTCTTGGTCCAAAGGCTCCCAGGCTGGCGAGGGGAGGGTAAGCCGTCCCAGATATTCGTCCACCTTGCCGCTGAGGACGATTTGGCGGCCGGGCTTAAGGCTTTTCAAGAGGTAGGGCTGGTTGAACCAGGTGGCCTGGATGGTGGATGTGCCATCGGAGATGATGCTGGTGGTTATAGTTTTCCCCTTCCTGGTCTCCCGGTTCTGGGTCTCCCAGATGGTGCCGACTATGGTCACCTCCTTGCCGTACTCCAGTTGGTCTATGGTTTTAAGGGCTCTAAAGTCGTCATACCGGTGGGGGAAGAGGTAGAGGAGCTCTCGGATAGTCTTTACTCCGAGACGACGAAGGCGCTGGGCATAGGCCTTGCTGACGCCGTGGAGTTCGGTCACCAGCGAGTCGATATCTACCCTCTCCTTGGGCTCGGTGGGGGCCCTCTTTTCGGCAACCGATACCTCTTCTCTTCCCCTCATGAGGCTTCGGATCTCCTCGATGAGGGCCTTTCGCCCCTCTTTCTCTTCCTCTGGATAGCGACGCAAGAGGGTCACGATCTCCTCCACCGGGAGGGCTTCTCTGGCTTCCGTGGCTTCCGGGCCCCAGAACTGGGCCAGCCTCTCCAGTCCTCCGATGACGGCCCGGTTGGCGTAACCCATGTTCTCCTCGAGGTTTAGGATCTTGTTCAGTTTCTCGATGGGCGATAGCATCTTATTCCATGCCCTCGTAGACGAAGACCCCCATGGCTCCGGGGCCCACATAGGTGGCCAGCGCGAGGCCATAGGTGATGACATCCACCTCTTTGTCGGGGTAGGTCGCCTCGATTCGTTGGAGGAGTTCCTCCATCCCCATACTCTCTATCCCTTTGAAGAGGGTCATCTTCTCGATATGGGGGAACTCGGTGATGAATTCGAATAATTTGTCCAGGGCGTTAGTTCTAGTGCTGACCTTCTCTAAAGGCTGGATCTCCCCCTCTTCGATGATGAGGAGAGGCTTGATGCCCAGCATGGTGCCCAAGAGGGCCTGGGCCTTTCCGATGCGCCCTCCTCGCTCCAGATAATCGAAGGTCTCTACAAAGAAGACGAGGTAGAGGTGGGGGATCATACCCCGAACCAGCCTTACCACCTCATCTAGGTTGGCCCCCTCCTGTGCCGCCTCTGCAGCAGCGATGGCCAGGTTTCCCAAAGCCAAGGAGGTGGTGAGGGAATCCATGACCATGATGCGGCATTGTCCTAAGATGGATTCGGCTGCTTCGCTAGCCACCCGGTAGGTGCCGCTCAGTCTGGAGGAGATATGGATGGAGATCGCTTCGTCCGTTTCCCGGCTCAACTTGGCGTAAGCCTCGTAGAAGGTGGCCTCACTGGGAGGAGAAGTGAAAGGGGGAAGGGGTGAGGTGTGCAGTTTGCGGAAGAACTCCCGGGTGGTGAGATCTATCCCGTCGCGGAAAATCTCCCTACCGAAATGTATGTTGAGAGGGACCACAGTGATCCCTAACCTTTGCGCCGTCTCTGGAGAGAGATCGGCTGTGCTGTCGGTGACTACCTTTACCGTCATAGCCTTATGGTTCACTCCACGGAGATGATATAGTGGTAGTAAGGTTGCCCGCCCTCGATGCGTTCTACCTCTTGTTCAGGGTACCATCGGCGGATCTGGTCGGCCAGGCTCTCAGCCGCTTGTAGGGGGGTGTCCTCTCCGTGGTAGAGGGTGATGATCTCGTACTGGTCGGCCCCCAGTTTTTCTAGGGTCTCGCGAACGACTTCCTCGATCTTCTCTCCCGAGGTGGCCAGATGGCCGTTGAGAAGGGCGATGATCTGCCCTTTCTTTATCTTAATGCCGTTGATCTTCGCCGGGCGCACAGCGGTGGTCACCTCCACTGTCTGGATAGCGGCTATCGCCTTCTCCATATTCTGAGCGTTGGTTTCCAGATCCGCCTCCTTGTCGAAGGCCAGAAGGGCTCCTATGCCCTGAGGGATGGTGGTGGTGGGTACCACTACCACCTGCTTGCTGGAGAGTTTTTGAGCCTGTTCGGCGGCCAGGAAGATGTTCTCGTTGTTGGGAAGGATTATCACCTCCTTAGCAGGAAGGGTCTCTGCGGCCTCTAGAAGTTCTTGGGTGCTGGGGTTCATAGTCTGGCCACCGGGGACGACGCTTTTTACCCCTAGGCTCTCGAAGACCCGGGTGAGTCCATTACCCCAGGCCACGGCCACCGTGGCTATGCCTTCTATCTCCTCCGCAGCCTTGGCGGCTTCCTCCCCCAGAACCAGAAACTCTCGGTGTTGCTCCTGCATGTTATCGATCTTGATATTGCTGAGCACCCCGAGGCCGGAGGCGTAACTGAGCACCTGGCCGGGGTGGAAGGTGTGGACGTGAGCTTTTATGGTCCGCTCGTCGCCCACCGCCAGAGCCGAGTCGCCAAAGGAGGCTATCTTCTCCCGCACCTCCGCCAGGTCTAAGTCCTTGCCTTGGAGGATGAACTCGGTGCAGTAGCCCCATTCCATCTCCGCTTCCTCCGGTAGTTCGGCGGGTACCATCTCCGTCGGTTCTTTCGTCTCTATCGATTCTCCCTTGAGGCAGCGTAAGATCCCGTCGAGGATGATGAAGAGGCCTTGGCCTCCGGCATCGACGACCCCAGCCTCTCGAAGGACATCGAGGAGGGTCGGGGTCCTGGCCACCGACTCCTTCGCCTCCTCCACCGTCCTCTCTAGAACGGTGAGGAGGTTCTCCCCCTCCTGGGCAGCGGCCATGGCCGCCTGGGCGGCGTCCTTGCTCACGGTGAGCATGGTCCCCTCCACGGGCCGGATGATCCCTTTGTAGGCCATCGTTGAGGCCTCAACCATGGCCCGAGCGAATTCGAGGGGGCCGAAGGTTCGCTTCTGGTCCAGACTGTTGGCTATCCCGCGCAGTAACTGGGAGAGGATGACCCCCGAGTTGCCGCGAGCCCCCATGAGAGCGCCGTAGGCGGCGGCTTGGACTACGGAACCGAGAGAACTTTGGGAGGCGTTTCCTATCTCTTCCAGAGCCGCCCGCATGGTGAGAAGCATGTTGGTCCCGGTATCGCCATCGGGGACGGGAAAGACGTTGAGGGCATTGATGGCTACCGCGTGCTTCTCTAGCCAAGCGGTTGCCGTAGCCAGCATCCGCTTCAGATCCTGACCATCACACCTCAGTTCGGGTTTTTCTGCCAATTCTCCTCGGATCTACTCCTCGCTCACTCGCAGCCCTTGGACATGGACGTTTACCTGGGTCACCGGCACCCCTAGGGCTTTTGCCACATTGTAGTTGACGCTCTGGACGATATTGTGGGCCACTTCGGAGACCCGGGTACCGTACTCGATGATGACGTAAAGATCGATGATTATCTGGTCCTCGACGAGTTTAACCTCCACGCCTCGCCGATAGCTTTCCCTGGGATGGAGAAGGACTGCCAAGCCGTTACGAAGGGTACGAGCGGCCATGCCCACCACACCGTAACATTGGAGCACCGCTTGGCTAGCCAGATGGGCGATGGCTGTGGGCGATATCTCTATCCTTCCTAGTTTCGTCTCCTCGGTCATTTCTCTCTCCCCTTTGCCTGTCTCCGCGTCAGGCCAGGATAATCTCTGCTTCTTGGGAGCCTCGGTTTGCTCAAACGGCCTTTTTGTGATATCATTTATTGATAGAAGGAGCGATATGATGGCTAGATGTGATATATGCGGTAAGGGGCCTCAGTTCGGCCATAACGTCAGCCACGCCCTCAACCGCACCAACCGACAGTTCAAACCCAATATCCAGAAGAGGACGATCATCATGGGCAACACCAAGAGGCGGCTCAAGGTGTGTGCCAAATGTTTGCGTTCCCTGGACAGGATGATAGCCCAAGGAAAGTTGACGCTGTAGCCTTTTTTCACCTCCGCTTCAGGAGCCAGCCCAAAGGGCTGGCTTCTTCACTTTGTTAAACCCCGCCATAAGGGTGCGGTTACTATGCGCTCTCGCTCATGATACGAAGGCACGAAGGGCTTCGATTGCTGCGCCTATTTCTTCACCTTCCCCGAAGACAGCGGTTCCGGCCACCAGCACCGTGGCCCCAGCAGCCACCACTTGGGGTGCTGTCTCGTTGTTTATCCCTCCATCCACCTCTAGTTCGCAGGAGAACCCCTTCTCATCCAGGAGGCTTCGCGCCTTTTTTATCTTCTCCAGCATGCTGAGGATGAAGGTCTGTGCCCCGTACCCGGGATCCACGGTCATCAAGAGGAGAAGATCGATGTAGGGCAGAACCTCCTCCACACTGGCTACCGGGGTCATGGGGTTGATAGAGACCCCAGCCCGGAGGCCCAACCCCTTTATCCTCTCGATCAGGCGGTGGAGGAGGGGAGAGGCCTCTTGATGGACGGTGAGGATGTCGGCTCCCGCCTGGGCGAAAGCCTGGATATGTCTCTCTGGCTCCTCTATCATGAGATGGACGTCTAAAGGCAATCGAGTCCTAGAGCGCAGGGCCTCGACTATGAGAGGGCCGACGGTGATCTGGGGCACGAAACGGCCATCCATCACATCGACGTGGATGTAGTCTGCGCCCGCCGCCTCACAAGCGGCCACCTCCTCGCCCAGACGAGAGAAATCGGCGGCCAGAATAGAAGGAGCCAGTTTGATCATCTTCCCCCAATTCTCTAATCTTACACCTTGTGAGGCGAAAAATCAATACCTCTCCGAGAGCGAAGTTGGCCGCATCCCGCTCGGATATCGAGCCCTCGGTCGATGCGGGCGGTAACCCGCACCCCTTCCTTGAGGAGTTCTCTTCGGAAGGCCAAGGCCATGTGCTTCGGGCTGCCTCGCCAGGCACACTCCGCGGTGGGGTTAAGGGGTATGAGGTTGACGTGACAAAGGAGGCCAGAGAGAAGCCCAGCCAACCCCTGGGCATGGGAGGGGGAGTCGTTCAGCCCCTCTATGAGAGCGTACTCGAAGGTGATCCTCCGCCCGGTGCTCTTGACATAATCGCGACAGGCCTTCATTAGCGCCCCGAGGGGGTAGCGGCGGTTCAGGGGAATGAGCCTCTCTCGCAACTGGTCGTTGGCCGCGTGGAGGGAGATGGCCAGGCCCACTTGGGACCCCTCGTGGGCTAGAGCCTCTATGCCAGGTACGAAGCCAGCCGTGGAGAGGGTGATGTGGCGGGCTCCCAGGCCGAAACGGCGAGGGTCGGTGAGGGCCTGAACCGCTTTCCAGGTGGCCTCCCAGTTGAGAAAGGGCTCTCCCATCCCCATGAAGACGAGGTTGGTGAGCCGTTGCCCCGCCTCTTGTAATTCACGGGCGAAGTATAGCGCCTGCTCTACTATCTCCCCGGTGGATAGGTCCCGCTCGAACCCTGCCTGTCCCGTGGCACAGAAGGGGCATCCTATGGGGCAGCCCACTTGGGTGGAGAGGCAGACGGTGTGCCGCCTCTTATAGTGCATGAGCACGCTCTCTATGGTGTGGCCGTCGAGGAGGGAGAAAAGCACCTTTCGCGTGAGAGCGTCTTGGGAGGTGACCTCCTCCAGGGGGGTGAGCCTCCCGATCGCCGATACCTCCGCCAGCCGGTCTCGCAAGGCTAGGGGTAGGTTGTGCATCTCCTTGAAGTCAGAGGCCAGATGTTTATAGAGCCATTCGGCTACCTGGGCTGCCCGGTAGCGGGGCTGGCCTAGAGAGAGAATCAGATTTTCCAGTTCCGGATAAGTTAAATCAAGGAGGGCGACCTTTCCCACGGCGTCGCCCTCCAGATGGTCAGGTATTCGCATGTCAAGGTCTCTCGCATCCCCTCCCGGTTACCGGCGACGGCGCATCCCCAAGGCGATGAAGATGTAGTAGAGTAGGCTGGAGAGCGCCTGGGCCAGGGCGGCCACATAGGTCAAGGAAGCCGCCGAGAGGACCGCCTGGGCGCCCTTCAGTTCCCTGGAATCGACCAGGCCGCCCGTCCTGAGCATCTGTAAGGCCCTGCGGCTGGCGTCCCACTCCACAGGCAGGGTGAGGAAAGCGAAGACGACGCTGCCGGAGAAGAAGATGATGCCCAGCCAGATGAGCCCCGAGAATTGGAGCAGCATCCCGATGAAGAAGAGTATGAAGCCCAGGTAGGAGCCCAGGTTGACCACGGGTACCAGCCCGGTGCGGAGCCGTAAGAAGGCGTAGTTGGTCTGGTCTTGGAGGGCATGGCCTACTTCGTGAGCCACGATGCCCAAGGCGGCTACCGACTGACTGTAGGCCACCTCCCGGGAGAGGTGCAGCACTTTCTTGCGAGGGTCGTAATGGTCGCTGAGACGCCCCGGGGCACCCTCCACGGAGACGTGGCTCAGGCCGCTGGATCCGAGGAGCCAACGAGCCGCGTCCAGCCCGCTAAGCCCGCGCATGTTGCGCACTCGGGAATATTTGGCGTATGTGGAGCGCACCTTGTATTGGGCGAAGAAGGCCAGGATGAGGGCCGGAAGGGCGAAGACGAGGTACATAGGGTCGAAATAGCCAGGAAAGAACATCTATCAACCTCCGAAAAGTCTTTTCAAGACAGATGTGCTACTTCTTAAGTATACCAAAGGTGGGGGTTTAAGTCAAAGAGGGCCAGAAAGTTCTAGTATATGGGTATAAGGAAAGATCGGGTGCCTCCTGCTAGAATGGACTCATCTGGTAGAACAGCATAGAGTCCAGAAGGAGGACACCCGACATGCTCAATTGTACCGCAAAACGGTTGGCAGAGCTGAAGCCGAACACCCTCTTGGTAGGGATCGATATCGGCAAGAAGCAACATGCTTGCATAGTGATGGATCTGAGAGCTAAGGTAGTTACCCGATTCAAATTCTCCAACTCTCGTCGGGGCTTCGAGAGGCTCTTGGAGAAGGTGGAGGCTATCAGGAGAGAAGCTCAGGCTGATCATCTTCTCTTTGGGATGGAGCCCACCGGCCACTACTGGAGGAACCTCGCTTATTTCTTGGATGGCCGAGGCTACTGCTTCCGCTTGGTCAACCCTTTCACCCTGAAGAGACATCGGGAGGGACAAGATTTGAGCCGCACCAAGAACGATTATCGAGATGCGGCCATGGTGGCTGAGCTGCTGCGGACCGGTAAGTTCACCCTCACCCAGCTGACCTATGGCCGAAGGGCCGATCTTCCTTACAGGATCCCCGTGGGAGCGGCGCACTTTCGCCCTCTACAGCCGCCTGGTGGACGATCGAGCTCGGCAGAAGAATCTCCTGAGAGGCGTGCTCGACTGCCTCTTCCCCGAGTTCACCCAGGTCTTCTCCCACAGGGATCCCGTAGG
>Ga0209979_1004106_pt1 | contig 12252 bp, 11 predicted proteins | sample AnhtaG_FD_183114 | JGI IMG/M metagenome (GOLD analysis project Ga0209979, IMG submission 183114) | Deep subsurface microbial communities from Anholt, Denmark to uncover new lineages of life (NeLLi) - Anholt_01485 metaG (SPAdes) (version 2) | ecosystem: Environmental > Aquatic > Marine > Oceanic...
AATTCAGATGGATAAGTAGACCAATTTCCTCTTTTGATATAAGCGCCTCGCTTGAGCAAATGATGTATATACTGCCGGAAGAAGATAAAAATCGAATTAAACAGATGGCTGAAGATGAAAAAAGAATTTATTTTACAGATTTCTGGAATACAAAAGACCCGACACCGGACACGGAAAGAAACGAACTGATGGAAGAATATTTCCGACGTGTGGTATACTCAAATGAACACTTTCTTTTTAGAAATGAGCCGGGCTGGAAAACAGACAGAGGGAAAATATACTGCATTTATGGAAAACCGGACCGCAGAGAGCCCATAGAATTCAATATACAGCAGGTCCCATTGGAAATCTGGACGTATTATGAAGCACGGAAGATTTTCACATTTGCCGATAACAACAGAAATGGAGACTATCAACTTATTAAAGAGGAGGATATCAGACGGTAAGCGATTTGTATAAACCTCACAGGCGCTGTATCCATTACACAATCCCGAAGCATCGGGATTTCCTGATTTACCGGGAAAAGACTATTTTTCAAAAACATCTTCAAAAATCAATCCACTCGCTGTTCTTTTATATCCATATCACTACATCCCGCTAAGCGGGATTGAGCCTTACGTATCATTTTTTAAGCAATTTGACTGCGGTCATGTTTTATGATTTTTTCACGCTGCACCTATACGTTACCCGGAGGAAATAATGATGGACTGGATGAAAATTATCCAGGAAATTATCACTGAAACGGTAATAATCTCCATGCTGATATTTGTATTGATGATAATTGTTGAGTTCATCGAGCTGAAATTTGCGGGATGGATGAAGCGATTTTTTATTGAGAATAAGTCATTGAAGTATGTTCTTTCATCGTTATTGGGGTCAGTCCCCGGATGTACGGGCACCTTTTTCATGGATACGCTGTACATGGCTGGTATAGCGGGATTTGGCGGTATTGTTGCCACGATGATTGCAACAGCCGGTGATGAAACATTCTTTATTATTGCATTAGCAATCAATCCCGAGAATTCAATTTCGTTTCCTTTTATAATTGGTTTGTTTAGCACGCTATTTCTCCTTGGAATCGTTGGCGGATGGCTTGCCGATCTTGTTGTTAGGAAATTACGGATAAGCGTAAGTAAAAAATGTGCCATTGAACGGCATGAAGAGATTGATTTACATAAAATAGACTGGAGTCATTTTTTAAAAGAGCATGTATGGTTACACATATTTAAAAAACATCTGGTAAAAATATTCTTCTGGATACTGGGAAGCTTGATTCTGGTTGAAATTCTGGGTGAGGCATATAAACTGCAGGAAAACATTGCAGAAAATAAGGTGTTCTTTCTTATATTAGCCGGCATTATTGGGATTATACCCCTATCCGGACCAAATATCGTGATTATAACACTTTTCGCAGATGGACTCATACCGTTCTCAATATTGCTGACAAATTCAATAGTACAGGACGGTCACGGATTACTGCCGCTACTTGGCTTTTCGTTAGAAGACAGCTTCAAAATAAAACTGTTTAACCTCGCCTTCGGGTTGGTAATAGGATTTTTAGTAATGGCAGTGGGATATTAAACCCGCTGAAAATAAACCTAATAACAATACTCTGGTAAAAGCATTTTCGTGAAACACTTATATTTTAGGTTTATCCGATTAATGCGTACCTTTGATCGATACCGAAGGGATGGCTTACGCCATAAGAAATATAAATTGTCAGAACCACTCCGAAGGAGTCCCTTTGGCGTAGCCACCACTTCGTGGCGGGGCAGATGGGCACTGATGAAATGATGGGTATGATCCCGAAGCTTTGGCGAAGCCACCACTACGCGGCGGGATGACATCACGGCAATCATTTAATCATCCCGCTGAGCGGGATCAGCGGTTCAGACATTTTCTTCGGGTTTACAGGATTACGGCAGGTTTTGAGGAATTCACTGCTTTTTAAATGATTGATTTCATGAGTCCCGCTTAGCGGGAGTGATTTAATTACAGAGACAAAATATCAAATCCCCCTTAGTCCCCCTTTGAAAAAGGGGGAGACTTTAGTTCCCTCTCCCTTTAAGGGAGAGGGATAGGGTGAGGGTGACAAATTAATCCCGAGTACTCGGGACTTTGAAATGGAATTTTATGAATTAATTAGATTAAGTATTAATTTTTTTCTCAGGTACTCATTTTCCAGATGATTTATATTATATAACGGGTTACCCCACATTGTTAATAAGAGTTGCTGAACGGCAGGCAATAATCGATTCATTATTCTGGCAGTCGGATCGCGATTAGCGTCCCAATGCTTGCCTGGAGAATGCCGGCAGCAGAGCATTTGTTGCAGGCGATTTCGAGGAATCCCGCACTGGAAATCAACGCAAGAAGTTCTCCGGCAGGAGCCGATGCATAACTGGTTCGCAGCCCATGAATTGTTTTACCTTTTATGTCAATAACGGCATTTTCGCTGATACCGGATTCGGCTATTTCATGTTCACTGATGTTGGAAATCAAATTTCCGAAACCGTCCTGATACACTATCTCGCCTTCGATTTTATTTGAATCCACTTTTGGTTTTGGAAACAATCCGCATACAGCATCCGAATATGGTTCTCCTATTTCCGACAGCGGCACCTTTTTCGACAGGTGGGCGGCAATGGGAGCAAATATGTCCCGCCCATGAAAGGTTTGACTTACATCGCCAAGATATTTTTCCCGGCGGCTCACGCGGTACACCGTGCAGTCTGGTTCCCGGTCGAATACAAGTGATAACAAACCGTTATCGGGCGCCAGAAACAGATAGTCTTTAGTCTGCACCGCAAGGATTTCTCGTTCGGAACCCACGCCTGGGTCAATCACAATGACATGAATGGTGCCGGATGGAAAATACCGGTATGCCGACTGCAGGACAAACGCCGCCGCTTTTATGCCCCATTTCGGTATTTCATGCGAAATGTCGACAATTGTAACATTCGGATTAATGCCGAGGATGACTCCTTTCATTGTCCCCGCGTAGCCGTCCTTTGTCCCGAAGTCGGTCAGGAGGGTGATTATTTTTGTTGAATCAGGCTCCATAATACTATTAAATGTACTTACATGCTGGTTCAGGTTTGTAACCTGAACCATTTTGTTTTAAATGCAGTCATAATCGCAAAACGTTTTGAGCATGTTTCAAACATGCTCCGGTTACGTCATTGTCTTTTTGTCTACTCTATTTCTGCTGCCCTAATTTTACTCTTGAACAGACAGGAATGTCTGTTCTACTAAAGATTTTCTCATTGACAATTGCATAAATAACACATTTAAAGAACAAATCGGGTTTTACAAATTTTCTTTTCCGGCAGAGGCGGATCTGCCTATGGCTGACAGCCAGGGCATTTTTTTACGCATTTTGGCACCGATTTTCTCAATAGGATGCGCTTCCGAGACCTTACGGAGAGATTCGAGAACTTTTACACCGGATTCTTGCTCTTTCATCCAGAGTTTTGCGAACGTACCATCTTGAATATCTCTGAGCACAGATTTCATTGCCGTGCGCGTCTGCTCGCCGATTATCCGCGGACCGGAAAGGTATTCACCGTACTCCGCAGTATTGCTTATCCTGCGGTTCATCTCCGTCAGTCCTTCTTTGTAAAAGAGGTCGATTATCGGTTTTATCTCGTGCATGCATTCAAAAAATGCGATCTCCTGCTGGTATCCCGCCTGGACAAGCGTTTCAAATCCGGCTTTAATGAGTTCGACGATCCCGCCGCACAGTACCGACTGCTCACCGAAAAGGTTGGTGACAGTCTCTTCTTCAACCGATGATTCCATAACACCGGCGCGCGTACCACCGATTCCCTTAGCATAGGCGAGGGCATAATCAAGGGCTCTGCCCGAAGCATCCTGGTGGACTGCAATGAGATTAGGGAATCCGTAACCCTTCCGGTAGGTTTCCCTCACCATGTATCCTATACATTTAGGAGAATTTATCACCACGTCAACAAAATCAGGCGGTTTAATCCCGCCGAAGTGAATATTAAATCCGTGTGCAAATCCGAGAATTTTTCCGCGTGCAAGGTATGGTTCGATGGATTTGCGGTATACTTCGGGCTGCAGCTCATCGGGAATGAGCAGCACAATAAAATCAGCCGATTCAGCGGCTCTTTCAACAGTGTCAACCGTGAGTCCTTCCCTTTCCGCCTTACTTCGGTTTTGACTGCCTTCGCGCAGACCGACTACCACATGTAAGCCTGAATCTTTCAGGTTCAGTGCATGTGCCTGTCCCTGGTTGCCGTAGCCGATTATGCCTATTATCTTGTTATGCAACAACTCTAATTCAGCATCTTCGTCATAATAGAATTTCATAGAATCACCAATAATTTTTTAATATATTCTCTCGCAAAGCCGCAAAGAAGCAAAGATACTTTAAATCTTTTGCTGTTACCAGTCAACAGTAAGCTAAAAATATATTACCTGATTAATTCATAAATTTCCCTTCTAACATTATGTCCTGCTTTGTAAGCTTAGAATCTAATTAAAAAAAACCCAGATCCTGAACCAAGTTCAGGACGACAGCAGGGGTGGCACCCCCAAACTCGTTTGGGGGTGATTATTGCAGCAAATATAATAATAACAACAGTTAGCAGAACAAATAAAACTATTTTTTGAATTATTCAGGATTAATAGCTATTTTTGAATTAAGAAAATTGTTACATAAATTTTTTATTGTATTTTTCTTTGTGACTTTGCGACTTTGCGAGAGAAACATATTATCATTTTCTGCGATTTGCACGATACTTGCCTCAGGACGCCGTGTAGCTTTCCTCTTCTGAGGGATAATTGCCTTCTTTCACGTCTTTAATAAAACTGCTAAACGCTTTCCGCATTTCTTCAGCAAGGTTTGCGTATTTTCGTAAAAACTTCGGATGGAAATCCTCAGTGAGCCCGAGTATATCGTGAGAAACCAGGATTTGCCCATCACAAAATCGCCCTGCGCCGATGCCTATAGTAGGGATTGAAATGGATTTTGTTATTTCTCCGGATAAACTTTCCGGGACTTTCTCCAATACTATAGAAAACGCTCCAGCCTGTTCAAGAATTTTCGCATCTTCAAGAATTCTCTTCCGTTCATCCGATTTTTTACCGCGAACCTTGTAGTTTCCAAAAACATTTATCGACTGCGGAGTCAGACCGAGATGCCCCATAACAGGTATCCCGAATCCAACAAGCCTTTCAACAATTTCGGCAACCTGTCTACCTCCTTCAAGCTTGACTCCTTCTGCACCGGCTTTTAAAAAGAGACCGGCATTTCTCACCGCATCGTCAACGCCGCACTGATACGAAAGAAACGGCATGTCGAGAATAAGAAGCGCGCGTTTTACGCCATTGTGCACGGCACGCGTGTGATAGAGCATCTCCTCTACCGACACCGGAAGCGTCGTTTCGTATCCTGCGATCACATTTCCGGCGGAATCACCCACCAATATTAAATCGATCCCGCAGTTATCGAGGATACGTGCCATTATATGATCATACGCTGTGAGAGAAACAATCTTCTCACCTTTTTGCTTCATCGCCTTAATAGACTCGACAGTTACTTTGTTGATCTTTGAATTACCTGATGATAAACTCATTTTCCCATCCGTTTTTAAATTCTTAGAATAAATATTAGACCTACTGCAAAATAGTAATTTCTTATTAGCTTGAATTATTCATAAAATTTAGAAGTATATGAAATTGTCATTTCGACTGGAGTTCCGAATTATAATAAAAATATACATATACAACAAACCACTATTCGGAACGGAGTGGAGAAATCTATTAAAAAGAGATGTCTCGACTTCGATCGACATGACACATTATAACATGTTTTATTGTTATTTTGCAGTAAGTCTATTATCTCGCAAAGCCGCAAAGATCGCCAAGAAATTTTGTAAAATATTTGATTTTATTTTTTAATTTTTTGTAATATCTTTTTCTAATATCAAAACTTTGCGGCTTTGCGAGATATATAATACAGAGAGCATTAAATAGTTTACATTTTATTTTGTTACCGGCCATTATTGCTTGGCGATCCCGAAGTTTCGGGATTCACCTCGCCAGTTCCAGTATTCACGTAGATGTATGAAATAGGTCGAAGGTGAAGAACACCTTCGACAGCAAAAAAATGCTCAATTTGCTGAAATAAACATGATCTCGTTTTTTACCTTTATTGTCATTCCCACGAAAGTGGGAATCCAGTTTCTATATTACCTGTGGATTCCCGTTTTCATGGCGAAAGCCACTCACATAGTGACCCCGAGTACTCGGGGCACTTTCGTGGCGGGAATGACAATTGATATCAATTAATATTTATCCAGTATTATATTATTTGAGACTGTTCAATAATTCGAAATTATAATTTTCGACTACAAGATATTGTGTTGATTCATGAATATTTTTCCATATATTGTACATTTAATTTTATAAAACTTATTATTGAACAGTCTTTATTCAGAAATCTAATTTATAAATAAATCAGGATAAATGACAATCCCGCTTAGCGGGATCAACCGGCTTTTTTAGAGATAATTCCTCCTCCGACAACCCACTCGTCTTTATAAAACACTACTGATTGACCGGGAGTAACCGCACGAACCGGCTTCTTAAAAAGTACGGTGACGTTCTCTGAGCCTTCCGGTTGCAATACCGCCTCTGCTCCGGGGTCTCGATACCGTATTTTAACCGCCGCATTCAAGTCATCTCCCGCGGGAATACCGTTTATCCAATTAACAGATTCCGCATGAAGTGAATCAGACAAAAGATCATCCACATCACCTACCACAACAACATTTTCATCCGTATTGATTTCGGTTACGTATGCGGGTTTTCCAATTGCAATCCCCAGACCCTTGCGCTGACCGACGGTGAAATTATGGCAACCGCTGTGGCTGCCAACCACATGTCCGTTAACATCCCGAAATTCTCCGCCACCTATGGTTTTACCATCCTGCTGGAGGCGTCCATCAACGTACCTTCGGTAATTATGGTCGGGAATGAAGCATATCTCCTGACTCTCGGCAGTATTCGCTGTAACCAAATTATACTTTTTCGCAAGAGCGCGCACCTCTTTTTTAGTTAATTCTCCGAGCGGAAAGAGCGTAAAGCTTAGCTGTTCGCCGGTCAGCCCCCATAAAAAGTACGTCTGATCCTTCCGGCGGTCGACTCCACGGTGCAGTTCAAATGTGCCTGTTTTCCCGTTTTTAATAACCTGTGCATAATGGCCGGTGGCAATAAAATCCGCTCCGAGTATGTTTTTCTTCCGTACCAGCGGCTTCCATTTTATATAGGTGTTGCAGCGCACACAGGGATTCGGGGTCATGCCGTTGATGTACTGCTCGTAAAAGTTATCCTTGACTTGTTTTCGGAACACCTCACGGAAGTCAACCACGTAATGCGGAATGCCGAGATGGTCACACACCCTGCGCGCCCGGGATGCCATTTCAACGGAACAGCACGAGCGGTCCGGCAGCGTATGTGCAACCGCATCTTCCTCATCCGACAAACGCATGGTTATGCCGATAACAGTATACCCCTGTTTTTTCAGAAGCGCCGCCGTGACAGAACTATCCACCCCGCCGCTCATCGCCACAAGCACGGTCTTTTTGTGATTACTCATCTAATCTAAAAATTCTCTCGCAAAGGCACAAAGAACGCAAAGAAACAACAAATGATTGATTTCATGAGTCCCGCTTAGCGGGAGTAATTTAATTACAGAGACAAAATATCAAATCCCCCTTAGTCCCCCTTTGAAAAAGGGGGAGACTTTAGTTCCCCGAGTACTCGGGGATAGGGTGAGGGTGACAAATTAATCACGAGTACTCGGGGCGGCTACCGCAAAAGCGTAATTGCTCAATAATCATTAAAAATAATCGCACAACATTATTTATGAATTAATAAAGTTATAAAAATTGTCTGCGTCTTTCATAATCAATCTGCGTTAATCTGCGTCAAAATTTATTCAATTCATATAAAACTATTACAAGCTCCGCACCCGTTCGACAATGTCTTTGAGTACGGAGACAGTATAGTCTATTTCGGAACGGGTTGTCCATCTTCCGAGTGTAAAGCGGATGGCGGAATGAGCATATTCTGTCGGCATTTTAAGAGCCGTAATGACATGCGACGGCTCGATGCTTCCGGATTCGCATGCTGATCCCGACGAAGCCGCTACGCCGTGCAAATCAAGACTGAGCAGCACCGATTCCCCGTCTGCGTCCTTAAAAGAGACGTTAAGATTTCCCGGCAGACGCTGCTCCCAGGGTCCATTCAATCGTACATCCGGTATATTTTCCTGAATTTGTTCCCAGAAATATGTTCGCAGCTCAATCAGTGTCTTGCTCTCTTTTTCCATTTCTCTTTTACAGATTTTAGCTGCTGTGCCAAATCCGACAATAGCGGGGACATTTTCCGTGCCGCTCCGCAGGTTGCGCTCGTGACTGCCGCCGTGCATGATTTTGCCGATATTCGTACCCTTGCGGATATACAGCGCCCCGACGCCTTTGGGTCCGTAGAGCTTGTGACTGGACATCGAGAGCATATCTAAATTCATTGCGTTCACATCGATGGGCACTTTACCAAATGACTGCACGCCGTCGGTATGAAAGGCAGCGCCTCTTTCCTTTACGATATTACCAATCGCTTTCAGGTCGTTGATTGTCCCGATTTCATTATTAACATGCATGATGGAAACAATCAGCGTTTTGCCGGTGATGGCGTCCGTCAACCTGGATAAGTCGAGCGTACCGTCAGGTTCGATCGGCAGATATGTGATCTCAAAGCCCTGAGCCTCCAGAACTTCACATGTTGCCAATACAGCATGATGCTCAGCGTTATTCGTAACGATATGACTGCCGCGCTCTTTGTTGTTGAGACAGTACCCGGTTAATGCCCAGTTATCGGACTCGGTTCCACCACTGGTAAAATATATCTCCTCCGGCTGTGCTTTAATCACCTGGGCTATATTTTCACGCGCCTTTTCGAGGGCGTCTTTGGCTTCACGCCCAATCCCATGAATACTCGAAGGGTTGCCGAATCGTTCCCTGAAATAGGGCAACATGGCATCCAAAACCCGTTTATCGACCGGTGTTGAGGCGCTGTAATCGAGATATACTTTCATATTCACTGTATTATTGTAACCATTCGTAGGGGCAGGTCTTGCGCCTGTCCTTATTATGATTTTTTCCCGTTATTTAACATTTTTAAACAAAAAGTACCACTAAACTTGTTTACCCACATCTATTTTTGGGCAGGTGCAAGACCCGCCCCTACGAATTTGAATAATTTTATCAGGATTAAAATGTAATATTAATGAGCATAATAAGCAAGCAGATAATTTCTGCTTTTTCTCATTTAACAATTTTGACGCTGATCCCGCTCAGCGGGATGATTTTTTATGATCCCGAGTACTCGGGATTAATATTTCTTTATTCTTTTACCTAAAATATTATCATATTTAATCATAATAATCTGCGTCCTTTCCCATAGGGACTACTGCGTAGCAGCGTCTAATATTTAGAAATAAATTCCGTGTTTTTCAAAAAAAATGGTAACAATTTGGAAATATTTATCGTAAATTATTTTATAATTAAACACTAATCTTTAACAATTATTTGTATTTAGCCGATACCTTAAATAGACATGCTGGATTATTTTATGAAGCGTTTTATCCCGTATATTTTCATGATGCTCTCCCTGTGTTTGAGCGCCGCGTCATTTGCCCAGCAGGAAGAGGAGCCGGTTTCTAAAACCTTCCGTATCCGGTTTAAAACCGTTAAGGAATTTGAACCGTTAGTGAAGGCTATACTGTCGAACAGGGGACAGGTGAAATCTTCCGAATCATTAAATATAATGGTTGTCGTTGACCGTCCCTCATATCTTGCACAGATAACAAGCCTGCTTTCTGAGTTTGACCAGCCAGCCCAGCAGTTTATGATTGAAATCCAATTACTGCTGGGTTCGGACGACCCCAAAGCGCAAACTGTACCCGACAGTGTGGCAATTTACGAGCTGCTCAATCCGCCCTATTTCTATACAAAATATGAAGAACTTGACAGGGTTCTCATAAGAACCGAAGCGAAGAGTCTTACCTCATTTGACCTTGCAAAGGGGCAATTTTCTATTATTCTCGAGGTAGATTATATACCGGATGCGGAGTCTCCTGTCCGTTTCAGGCAGCTTACCCTGAGTGAATATGTACACGATATCAGTGGGAAATATGTCAAACCCGTCTATGCATCCTCTACTGAGCTCAAGGAAGACACTAAAGAGGTTTTTGCCGCAGTCAAACATGAAGGCACAGGTAAAACCCTCATTCTTATCGTCACGGCACGCCGGATATAGAAACGGTATTTATTCAATTATATCTTCCGTCTTATACAGATATGCGGCATCGAAGATGAGTTTCAGAAAAAGAGAGGCGCGGTAAATGTCGACATCGATATCGAGGTAATAGCATGGTGTCTCTGGGGGTATCCAGCGTTTTAGTTTATGCCAGTCTTTTTCGGTGGTTATGAGATAATTAGCCGATGAGTTCCGGAATTTCCGGATTATGCGGCGCATTCTCCAGCGGGAATAACGTGCATGGTCTCTGTAGATGAATTCCCGGCTAATATGTGCACCTGCCTGTTTAATTGTATGTCTAAAATATTCAGGTTTTGCAATACCCGCCACAAGCCATACCGTTTTCTTGTCTAATATGGTTGCAGGATGCTTTTTCTCATCATTCCGTATAAAAGCCGGCTTGTACCGTGCGCGGAATACAGGACATGAGAGTGTTTTTACCATCTCTCCCTGTATATCAGCAGCATTTTCATACAGGTCGTACTTTGTAAAGACCACGACATCGGCACGGCGGAGGTTTTTGAGCGGTTCGCGCAAAAAGACATTATTGTGCAGGGCTTCGGGTGAATCCAGTAATACAATGTCAACCGTTCGCGCTAACCTGCGGTGTTGAAAACCGTCATCGAGCAGGATAACATCGGGTTTGAACCGTTTTTTTGCCTTTGCAGCGCCGCGTACCCGGTTTCTGCTCACGATTACCGGCACACCCGGAAGCTTGTGTGCAATAAGGTATGGTTCGTCTCCTGCGCGGCGGGGGCTCAACCGAATTTTTTCCGTATCACTCACCACTTTTGTAAAATAGCTGCGTCTTTTGTAGCCTCGGCTGAGGATTACCACCGTAAATCCCGCTTTTTGAATCTGCTGTGCTATCCAGATGACCATCGGGGTTTTGCCGGTTCCACCGAAGGAGATGTTCCCCACGCTGACTACGGGAACAAGTATGTTGGTAACTCTGAACAGACCGTGATTATAGAGGTAGTTGCGTATCTGGATAAAAAAGTGATAGCATGTTTGTAACGAACGGATTGCAAAATTCATTTATTCTACTCATATAAGACGCTGCCCCGAGTGCTCGGGGTCCCTATGGGAAAGGACACAGATTTTTATGATAATCTTTTTCAATTAAAAAAGAAATCATCAGCGTCCTTCATAATAAATCAGAGTGAATCAGCGTCAAATAAATAAAAAAAAGATGTTGCCCCGAGTGCTCGGGGTCCCTATGGGAAAAGACGCAGATTGATTGCTCGGCAATCCCGAAGTTTCGGGATTCACCTCGCCGTCTTTGATATACACGAAAAGATGAAAGAAGTCGAAGGTGAAGAACACCTTCGACAGCGAATTATTCCTCATTTTCTAAATTATATGAATATGTCAGGAATTGTACATCATACAAAATCTGCGTTAATCTGCGTCAAAAAAGGTTTCCGCCTGTCGGTCAAGTTCATAAATTGCTTGTTCAACGAATCTTCGTTTTTCTTCGAGTTTTTCGGAACTCAGGTCTCGTTCAATTTTTATTGGTTTACCATACATTAAAACGCACTTCACAAATGGCTTGACCAAATGAAATCTATCCCAGCTTTTCAGGAATTTGGGTCTGTTTGTGTATGCAGATATAGGCAGAATGGGCACACCGGTTTGCTTTGCAAGAATCACCGCGCCACTTTTGAGTTCACGGTAGGGACCTTTTGGACCGTCGGGCGTGATTGCGATAATGCCGGGAGACTCAAATCTTTTTCTCATATCTACTAATGCCTTGGCGCCGCTGTGGGTTGTTGAACCACGTATCAGGTCATATCCTAAGCTTTTAAGAGCCCGGGCTATTATTTCGCCGTCGCCATGTTCGCTGACCAGCACAACATCCCCTTCGTCAATATGGCGCATCATGGGGATTATCATGTTTCC
>Ga0209979_1004107_pt1 | contig 12252 bp, 13 predicted proteins | sample AnhtaG_FD_183114 | JGI IMG/M metagenome (GOLD analysis project Ga0209979, IMG submission 183114) | Deep subsurface microbial communities from Anholt, Denmark to uncover new lineages of life (NeLLi) - Anholt_01485 metaG (SPAdes) (version 2) | ecosystem: Environmental > Aquatic > Marine > Oceanic...
GACGATCTTCTCGGCGTCCTCGTCAGAAATCTCGAACCCTTTGTCCCCCTGGCCAAACTCCTCCTCCAGGGACATGATGAGCTCCACCAGGTCCAAGGAGTCGGCATTGAGGTCCTCCACAAAGGAGGTCTTGGGGGCTATGTCGGCCTCGTCGACGCCCAACTGTTCGGCGATGATCTTTCTCACTTTTTCGAAGACGGTGGCCACGACTCACCTCCTAGTGCTGCCCTCTAACTAGTCGTCATGATGCTCACTGAGCCCAAGACGCCGTTGATGAACTTGGGGGAGCTTTCTCCGCCGAAGGATTTGGCCAGCTCCACCGCCTCATTAATGGCAGCCCGCACTGGCACCCTATTATTAATCAAGATCTCGTAGATGGCAAGCCTGAGGATGTTGCGGTCGATGACTGCTACCTGCTCCAGGGGCCAAGCCGGCGCCTTCTGCCGGATTACCGCGTCGATCTCCTCCCGGTGCTCGAGCACGCCCGACACTAGCTCCTGGACGAAGGCCACCACATCGGCAGGAGCCGGGTTCTCCTCCAGAAGGCGTGCGAGGATCTCCGGCAGCTCGTGGCCCACGCTGTCCAACTCGTAGAGGGCCTTGAGGGCGATGATGCGTGCCTTGCGCCTCTTGCCTGCCATGGGTTACATCCCCAGGCCGCCGTCCACGGCCAGTACCTGTCCCGTAATGTAGGATGCCTCATCGGAGGCCAGAAAGGCTACCGCCCCGGCCACATCCTCGGGCTTCCCTGGACGTCCCAGGACGATGCGCCGGATGGCCTCCTCCTTCAGCGATTGCGGCAGGTCCTTGGTCATGTCCGTCTCGATAAAGCCGGGGGCGAGGGCGTTGACGGTGATGCCGCGCGAGCCCATCTCGCGGGCCACGGCCTTGGTCAGGCCGATGAGGCCAGCCTTGGCCGCCGAGTAGTTGGCCTGGCCTGCGTTGCCCAGCAGCCCTGCCAGACTGCTGATGTTGATGATCCGCCCCCAGCGCTGGCGCATCATGGAGCGCAGAGCAGCCTTGGTGCAGAGGAAAGCCCCTCGCAGGTTGGTGCTCAGAACCTCGTCCCAGTCCTTCTCAGACATACGCAGTATCAGTGTATCGCGATTGATGCCGGCGTTGTTCACCAGTATATCGACCCTGTCGAACTCTTGTTGAGCGGCCTGGAAGACTCGCTCCACATCGGCGGCCACCGTCACATCGCCCTGCGCCGTCAGGCATTGGCCACCCTGGCTGCGGATCTGTTCGGCCAGCTTCTCCGCCTCGGCGGCGCTCTGGTTGTAGTTTATCACTATCTTGGCCCCGCGCTCAGCCAGCTTGAGGGCCACTGCCCGGCCGATGCCGCGGGAAGCGCCGGTCACCAGGGCGACTCTACTCGTCAGATCGATCACCACATTCAGCCTCCCTGCGAATGGAGGGGACGTCGCCGATGTTCTTCGTATTGGCGTTGCCATCGATGCGGCGAATGAGGGCGGTGAGCACGCGCCCCGGCCCTATCTCCACGAAGGTGGTAACGCCGTTTTCGATCATGTACTCCACCGAGCGCTGCCAGAGGACGGGCCGGCGGAGTTGCTCCAGGAGCTCCCGTCTAATGGCCTCGGCGCTGGTTATCGGTTGGGCGGTGCTGTTGGCGACGATGGGCGCCTGGGCGTCGGCGAAGGGCGTGCGGGCGACGACCTCGGCCATGCCCTCGGCGGCCGGCCGCATGAGGGAGGAGTGGAAGGCGCCGCTGACGTTGAGACGAATGGCCTGGCGGGCACCACGGGCCTTTGCCTCCTCTACCGCGCGCGCCACCGCGTCGAGGGTGCCGCCGATGACCGCTTGCCCAGGCGAGTTCAGGTTGCAGACCTCGGCCCGCGTCTGGTAGCACAGCTCAGTCACTTTGTCTTCCGGCAGGCCGATGATCGCCGCCATCGCGCCGGGGACTCGCTCGCCTGCCTCCTGCATCAGGCGGCCGCGCTTTCGCACTAGGCGCAGGCCGTCGCGAAAAGTCAGGGCACCGGCGGCCACCAGAGCGGTGTACTCGCCCAGGCTGTGGCCGGCCATGAAGGCTGCCGGGCGTTCCTGGAGGCAGCGCGCTTCCAGGGCGGCCTGGAGGCAGGCCAGGCTGACAGTCATGATCGCTGGCTGGGCGTTGATTGTCTGGCGAAGGGTATCCTCGGGCCCCTCAAAGCAGAGACGGCTGAGGGACAGGCCGAGCGCTTCGTCGGCTTCCTGGAAGACGCCGCGAGCGACGGGAAAGGTCTGGTAGAGGTCGAGGCCCATTCCTACCTGCTGCGAGCCCTGGCCGGGGAAGACCCAGGCCTGGGCGCCGGCTCTGTCCTCTCCAGGGCAAGGACGAGACACCATCGCTATCACTCCAGGTCCTGCCTGCTGCTCGCCGGGCAGGACAGGCGAAGTATAGCAAAAAGCGGTAAGGGCGGGAAAGGCTAGCGCTGGCCGGGCAGGCGGTGCGGCTCTTCTACCTTTAGCACCGTTCGTCCCCGGTAGGTGCCACAGACCGGGCAGGCCCGATGAGGCAGGCGCAAGGTGTGACACTGAGGGCAGGGCACCAGATGGGGCAGGTTGAGGATGATGTGGCTGCGTCGCTGGCGCTGTCGTGCTTTGGGATATTTCTTCTTGGGCAGTGGTGCCACGTTAGGACTCCTGCTCTTGCTCGATATTCACGGCCAGCTCCGCCAGAGTCGCCCAGCGGGCATCGGTCTCCTGGTCAGGGCAGCCGCAAGGGCCTTGGTTAAGATTATAACCGCAATGAGGGCAAAGACCAAGGCAATCGGGCTTGCAAAGGAGCTGCATGGGCTCGGTCGTTAGCCGATACTGGCGCACCGCCTCTATCAGGTCGAGAACCTGGTGACTGTCGATGAGGAAGGCATCGGGGTCGGCGGGCAAAGGCAGAGACGCGCCGGTGGAGGCGTCGACCGTAGGCAGGTACTCCTCTTGGAAAGTAAGGCTGAGGGGATAGGATATGTCGATCAGGCAGCGGCTGCACCTGCCGACAATGGTGCAGTGAAGGGCGGCGGAGACCAGAATCCCCTTGTCCGTCCGCATGAGGTCGACGCTACCCGTTAGCTCGCGGAGGGCGTCTTCCCCTTGGGGTAAGGGCTTGCCCTCGCTAATCTCGTAGTGGGTGACGCTGCCCACGCGCTCGCGCAACTGCTCACCTACGACAAACTGCATAAAAATCTGTCCCCAAAATGCGGTGGAATGCTACACCAGATTGGCCATCGCCTTGTCAGGGGCCTCTCCCTAAGTCTATAATCCTGCCGCGAGCATGTCTACCCCATCGCTGGTTCGGTAGCCCCATGCTCTCGCTAACAATGACAATAGCGGCCGACCTTTACGCTCTTCAGGAGATCGATGCGGCTATCGAGGCTGCCAAGGCTTCCCTGGCGGCGGTGGAGGAGCAACTGGGGGAGAGCGAGGAGCTCATCGCCGGCCGCCAGGCGGTCGAAGAGGGGCGAGATGCTCTTGAGGGCGTCGGCAAGCAGCAGCGAGAGTTGGAGTGGCAGGTGGATGACCAACGCTCACGCCTCTCAGACGTGGAGGGTAAGCTGTACGCGGGCTCGGTGCGCAACCCCAAGGAGCTAGCTAGCATGCAGGAGGAAGCGAACATCCTGAAGGGCCAGCTGCGGCGGCGAGAGGATGAGCTTCTGGACCTCATGGTTCGCGTGGAAGAGAGACAGGCGGCTCTACGAGAGGCGGAGGGATCCCTGGCCGAGGTGGAGAGGAGATGGCGGAAGGAGCAGAAGGAACTGGCCAGCGAGAAGGAGAGGCTGGAGGGCGAGCTAGCCGGCCTGGGGGAGAGGAGAGGGCAGCAGTCGAGCTTGATAGAGGGTAGGGTGTTGGCCCTCTATGACAATCTGTGGGAGAGGCGACAAGGGACGGCGGTGGTCAAGGTGGAGCGGGGCATGTGTGGGGGTTGCCGCATCAGCTTGCCCATGACCGTATTGCAAAAAGCTCGCTCCGGCTTCGACGTGGTGCAATGCGTTAGCTGCGAGCGCATTCTGTATGTGAGCTGAGCCGTGAGGGCGGTAGGGTACTTCCGGGAGACAGACGGCAGCCAGTCACTGGCTGAGCAGAGCCGTGCTTTCCTGGATTTCTGCCGTCAGAATGGCTATGAAGCGGTGGCTACCTTCTTGGATGCCACCACCGCCGCCGGTGGCGACTGCGTCGGCTATCGCCAGCTCATCGATTTCCTCAAGGAGCGGCCCGACCGGGGATTCACTATGGTCGTGATCCCATCCCTGACCAGCCTGGGGAGGGACCTGTGGGAGGCGGCCAGGCGCTACTTCCAGCTGGCTAGCCTGGGCGTGAAGGTGATGTGTCTGGAGGACGGCACCGACCCCGGCTCCACCCTTCTTACCCTCTGGGCGGAAAAGAAGGACGAGCGGCTGGGACAGAAGGTGCAGGCGGCCATGAGGCGCAAGGCCGTGAAGGGTGAGGTTCTTGGGCGGCCGCCTTTCGGCTATCGAGTGGGGCCACGTCGGCGTCTGGAGATAGTGTCTGAGGAAGCCTCGGTTGTGCGCTACATCTTTCGCCTCTATCTGCGGGACGGTCTGGGCATCCGCCTCATCGCTGGCCGTCTCAACGAGGAGGGGATGCGCACCCACCGCAACGGCTTCTGGAGCATGGTGACCGTCCGCGATATCCTGCGCAATCGCACCTACTTGGGTACCTACAGTCGATTCGGGGTACGCGTCCCTGCTAGCCATCCCGCCCTTATCTCCAGCGATGACTTCCGGCGGGTGCAGGAGCGCCTGAGCTCTCGTCGCCAGGAGAAGGCCAAGCGGCAGACCTCGCTCTTTCTGCTATCGGGGCTGGCTTATTGTGGATACTGCGACAATAAGATGATCGGGGTGAGCCGTCGCCAGCGCTGGCGCCGCCGCGATGGCTCCGAGAAGTGGGCGGAGTACCGCTACTATCAGTGCGAGTCGCGTACGAACCGCAGCCTGTGCGACTACCACACGCGACGGGCGGGGCAGTTGGAGGACGAGGTGCGCCGGGCCCTTCTGGGGGAGAAGCCGTTGGCCGTGGTGGCTGTCGCCAAGGCGGGCGATGATGCAGCGGTGCTGAAAGAGGCGGAGGCTCGCTGTCGTCGCCTGCGAGGTCGCCTGCGCCGCTTGGACAAGCGTCTGGAAGGGTATATGAACGAGGCGGCCCGCGGTCGTCTCAGTGCCGAGCGAATGCGGACCCTTAGCGTGGCCGTCGCGGCGGAGGGGCTGTCGCTGGAGGAGAGCCTGACAGAGGCGGAGCGATTCGTCAGGCAGCAGGTGTCAGCAGCTGAGAGACAGCAGCAGAAGGAGCGGGCCCTCGCTCGTCTCAGGGATGAATGGGATCACCTTAGCCCGCTGGAGCAGCAGGCGTTGTTTGGGGAGTTGCTGGAGCGGATGGTGGTGCGGGACGACAGCATCCGCATCCTGCTGCGCCTATAAGAAGCATGGCCACGGCCGAAGGGTGTTGGGTGGTGTACGCCGATGGTGCCTCGCGGGGGAATCCCGGGCCGTCGGCTATCGGCGTGGTCATTTTTGACGATAAGAATAGGGAGCGCCACCGTATCTCTGAGCCTATCGGTCAGGCCACCAACAATGTGGCCGAATACCGGGCGGCTATCGCTGGGATCGAGGCGGCCCTAGCCCTGGGGGCGCGCGATGTCGAGCTGCGGATGGACTCCGAGCTGGTCGTCCGCCAACTAGACAGCCGCTACAGGGTGCGCAACCCTGGCCTGAAGCGGCTGTTCGCCCGCATGAAAGACCTGCGCTGGCGCTTCGCTTCCTTCAGGGCCACTGCCATCCCTCGCGAAAACAATGCCCTGGCCGACAAGCTGGCCAACCAGGCCCTGGACCGGTCGAGCGCCTAGCTTGGCAGGCGGGCCGCATCCGGTTTACAATAGAGTTGGCCCAGTAGGCCGGGTGATCGCGCCCTGGCATGCAGAATGTCGGGGTGAGGAAAGTCCGAGCTCCACCGGGCAGCGTGCTGGGTAACGCCCAGGCGGGGCAACCCGACGGAAAGTGCCACAGAAACACACCGCCCCGATTCTTTGAGATATCGGGGTAAGGGTGAAATGGTGAGGTAAGAGCTCACCAGCGGCCGGGTGACCGGTCGGCTGGGCAAACCCCACGTGGAGCAAGGCCAAATAGGAGGACATAAGGACGCCCGGCCTGTCCTCGGGTTGGCCGCTGGAGGTGGCGGGCAACTGTCACCCTAGATTGATGGTCACCGCTCCCCGCCCTGGGCGGGGAGGCACAGAACTCGGCTTACAGGCCTGCTGGGCCACCGCCGTTCCCACGGCCATGTTGGCGCGCCAACGCGCTTTGGCAGAATCCCCCTCGAATGGAACTGTACTCAGGCTGATAAGGACATCCCTATCTCCAATATCCACCTTCAGCCGGGCAGTGTCCGTTCCCACCAGAGACACAGCGCTGCGCACATCACTGTAACAATGGCGGGCGAACCGCGTCCTATTCAGCAAGGAAAGCGGGGCTCTGATGTCTGCATCAGGGCGGCACGCCTCTCCTGATCCATTTGTCGAACCCCGCTAGCGCAAGGGGTGAGAAGGGACGCGCTGCGGTCAGCTCGGCGATTACTATCGGGGCCAACATGCCTGGCGGCTGGCAAGAGCGTGGCGGTATCGGCCGCAGGATGTTTCGGCACGATAGAAGGAGTCGAGAAGGAGAAGAGGAGACGCTATGCTGGATCACGTGGACGTAGGGCCAAGGCCGCTGAGTGCCTACACTCACATTATTGGCGAGGAGGTTGTGGAGGAGATAAGAGAGCTAGCGGCTCCCCTTAGGGGTGCCCGCATAGCCCACATCAACGCCACCACCTACGGTGGCGGGGTCTCCGAGCTGCTGAGGTCGATTGTGCCCCTCTACCGTGGCCTCGGCATCCAGTGCGACTGGAAGCTCATCTCAGCCCGCCCGGAGTTCTTTAACGTCACCAAGGACGTTCACAATGCTCTGCAGGGCGGGTCCTGCAAGCTGACGCGGGCCGCTCGCGAAACGTACCTCGCGTACAACACGCGCAACGCCCAGCTTCTGGAAGAGGAGTACGATTTCATCATCGTGCATGACCCTCAGCCCGCCGCCATCCGCCACTTCCGAGGCCCGGCTGGGGCGAAGTGGATCTGGCGCTGCCACATCGATACCTCCGAACCCGATGAGGCCGTCCTGGAGTTTATGTTGCCCTTCCTGGCTGAGTATGACGCCCTGGTTTTCACCATGGACCGTTTTGTGCCGTCGGGTCTGGAGCACCACCGGGTGGTCGCGATGACCCCGGCCATCGATCCTCTGAGCCCCAAGAATGTGGGGCTCTCAGACGGGATATGCCAGGAGATTCGGGCCTGGAGGGGTATAGACCCCCGCCAGCCCCTGGTGACCCAGGTGTCCCGCTTCGACCCCTGGAAGGACCCTCTCGGCGTGATTGAGGTGTACCGGATGGTGCGGGAGGAGGTGCCAGGCCTCCAGCTAGCCCTGCTCAGTTCCATGGCCTCGGATGACCCCGAGGTGTGGGAGATGTATGCTGAGATCATCGCTGAGACGAGGGGCGACGATGACATCCACGTGCTGACGAACCTGATCGGCGTAGGCGACATGGAGGTGGGCGCATTCCAGACTTCCTCCGACGTAGTGATCCAGAAGTCCATCCGAGAGGGCTTCGGCCTGGTGGTCTCCGAGACGATGTGGAAGGGGACGCCAGTGGTGGCCAATCGCTCGGGCGGCATCCCCCTGCAGATGGAGGATGGCGTGGGAGGCTTCCTGGTGAATGACACCGAGGAGTGCGCCAAGCGGGTGCTGTTGCTGCTGAATAATCGCGAGGAGGCCCGGAAGCTGGGGATGGCCGGTCGGGAGAGGGTACGCCAGCGCTTTCTCATCACTCGCCTGCTGGCCGATGAACTGCGTCTGCTGAGAAGCCTGGCTCCAGTTCCGTCCGCAGCCGAGATCCCGGATACGGCCGCGTCTGTGCCGGCGTCATAAAGCTGACAGCATACCTCGCGCCACATGCTATCTGGGCCCCGGGGCTGGACCGGCTCCGGGGCCTCCCTTTTGGCCGGGGGTTCGGGTTCGCTGGTGGCGCTGGCTGCACCACATCCCCGGCCGTTGACAGATATGCCAGCGCCAGATACGATGTCGGCGGCTTGCCCGCGTTGGCAAGCTCGGTTCGGGATACGCTGGCTTGGGGAGGGGGAAGGGTCATACGCTTTTGTCGGCTGGTGCTGCTTCTTCCGGTGCCCGTGGCCGTTGGCGGGTGGTGGAGTTCGTGGACGGACAGCGTGGGAAGGGCTAGGCTATGTGCTCCCTGGCAGTGACCTTCTCCATCCGGGAGGCTACCGCCGCCGACAATGAGGCGCTCCTAGAGCTGGAGCGCAGCTCGCCGCTGCATCTGGGCGACGCCGAGCTCATCTTAGACCGCAGTCCTGACTACTTCGCCTGTCTCTCCCTCCAGGAGGACGCGCGGGTGATGGTGGCCGAGGAGGGCGGACGGCTGGTGGGCGTTTGCTCCGCCGCCTGGCACCGTGTGCCCCTGTTGGGCAGGCAGCGGGCCCTTCTCTACATCCAGAAGGGGCGGACGCGCCCCGAGTTCCAGCGGCGGCGCATCAGCAGTATGCTGATTTGGGCCCTGGTGGAGTCCTGGCGGGTCAGGGGGAAGGCCTTCGATTCTCCCTACTGGTTCATCTCCGCCGACAACAAGGTGTCGCTGAGCGCTGTCCAGCGAGGCGGCGTTCCCCTCTGGCCCAAGGAGGTTCATCTGGTCGACCTCGATACGGAGACGGACCGACGGGCCGAGGTTCGTGCGGTGCGCCTCGAACCCGATCGGGTCCAGGAGGTCGTTGCCCTCCTTAACCGTACCCACGCCGGCAAGGAGCTGTTTGCACCGTATACTGAAGAGCGGCTCCAGGCTCGTCTGGGGCGCATCCCCGAATATGACTGGCAGAACTGGTGGGGCATCGAAGGAAGGGCGGGTCGCCTGCTGGCCGTGGCGGGCTTGCTGGACCTGGGCCGCTGGTGGCGGATAAAGCGGCGGCTGAAGGCGAGCGGCGAGGAGACGACGAGCAGCGCCGCCGCCGCATTCGACTTCGGCTACGCTGAGGGCGGCGAACCGCAAATGGTGGAGCTGTTTTATGACCTGCTGGGGGTGGCGGTGTCCTGGGGGCGGGACCACCTCTCCATTTGTCTCGATCCGGAGGACGGCCTGTACCCCTTCCTGCCGGCCGCTGCCCGCGCCAGCGTTGTCTTGCGCTTCCTCGCTGCTGGGATTCCGGTGCCCTCCGTCAACGAGATGGGGCCCATCTATCTGGACCCGGCCTACCTCTAGCCTGCCGCGCCCTGCCGCTTCCCGACGCCATCGTGTGCTTCGTGGTGGCCGTGGGACGGCTGTGGCCCCCTCTCTTGCGCCTCCTCGCGCCTACGGGTACGATGGTGGCTGCTGTGAGTTGAATGCGGACAGCGAGCATGGAGGCAGCGCAATGAAGACAATCAGCTTGGGCATGGCCCTTCTCCTTGGCATCGGCCTGACGACGTCACTGGCCGCCTGCGGCGACGGCGAAGAAGCCAGCCCTGCGCCGACCGTCACCGCCAGCGGGCTACAGTTCATCGACATCGAGGTCGGGACGGGCGATTTGCCCCAGCCTGGCCAGACGGTCGAGGTGCATTACACCGGTTGGCTGGCCGATGGGACGAAGTTCGACAGCTCCCTCGATCGCGGCCAGCCCTTCAGCTTCGTGCTCGGCGCAGGCCAGGTCATCGCCGGTTGGGACGAGGGCCTCGCCTCGATGAAAGTCGGCGGCAAGCGGCAGCTGATCCTTCCACCAGAGCTCGCCTACGGTGAGAGTGGCCGCCCGCCTGTGATTCCTCCTAACGCCGAGCTCACCTTCGACGTGGAACTGCTCGCCATCAAGTAGCTCCTGGGCTGACCGGACACAGGTAGCGCTCGCAGGTCAGCATGTCCGTCCCTCCAGCGGACGGAGGGGGGACATGAGAGGCTGGCTCCCCCGGTTCGGAGCCGCCCTGGGCCGCCGCTGCTCCCCACGGCCATGTTGTCGCGCCAAGGTACTCTGGTAGAATCTCTGTGAATCCAGTTGGAGGTAACAGTATGATCAGACTTGCCACCGCCGCACTCCTTGGCGCTCTCGTCGGAGCCGTCGTAGCTGCCGGTCTCTCGCTCCTGGCCTTCACCTACCCCGTACAAACGGAGGTCACCAACCTTCCCCTCGATGACAGCGGGAGCCTCAAGGTCACCGGCAGTATCGAGACGGTGATAGGCGTCGGGACCGCAGGGGAACCCCAAGGGAGCATCAGCGAGCTAGTTGGCTGGCGCGATGCCCCAACGCTCCAGTGCGTCTGCTCGGAGACAAGGTAGCCTGACTGACCCGCAGCCGGAGCCTGTCTGCCCTGCTAGGCAGCCCAGGGGTCGATGAGCACCTTGCCCTCGCTGCGGGCGTCCTCTAGCTCGCGCAGGCAGGCCTCTGTTTCCGCCAGTGGGGCGATGCGAGTGATGATGTCCTGGCAGTGCACCTTGCCGGCGGCCAGCAGGTCGAGGGCGGCAGGGAAGCGGCCGCCGCTGCCGAATACGCCCTCGATGCGTAGCTCGCGCGCCATCACCATGAGGCTGGACAGGGTGTATGACTTCTCGCTGTGGCCCACCACCAGCATCGTGCCGCCGGGGCGCAGGAGCCCCAGGGCGGGGTTGGCAGCCTCCGGCACCCCCGTGCACTCGAACACGGTGTGCACGCCCAGGCGGGACTCGGACCGCACCACGTCGGCCAGGCTGGCGGCGCTGGGGTCGAGCACGTGGTCAGGCTCCAGCTTGGCGGCCAGTGCCCGGCGGGGCTCAGAGGATTCGCTGACGATGATCGGCTGCACCCCACGGTCTCTGAGCACCTCGGTGATGAGCAGGCCGATGGGTCCCGCTCCGGTGACCACGGCTGCCTGGCCGGCCTCGATCCCCGATACGTCCACGGCGTGCACGGCGACGGCCAGCGGCTCGGCGATGGCGGCGTGGGCCAGGTCGAGGCCCGGCGGCACCCGCAGGAGGGTGCTGTGATGAGAGACCAGCAGTTGGGCGAAGGCTCCCCGCCGGATGCCCATGCCGAAGCCCTCGGCCTGAAGGCAGAGCTCAGGCCGGCCGGCGAGGCAGTATTCGCACTGACCGCAGTTCCTGTGCTTGACCACCACCCGATCGCCGGGCTGCCAGCCGCTGACGTCTGGGCCGAGGCTGAGCACCTCGGCCGACACCTCGTGCCCGGGAGTGGTGCCCAGGAAGAAGATCCCCATGGCGAAGAGATGGACGTCGCTGCCGCAGATGCCGCAGTAGCGAACCTTCATCAGCACCTCGCCCGGGGCAGGTTGGGGGTCGGCCACCTCCTCCACCACCAGCCCCTGTTGGCCACGATACACCAGCGCCTTCAACGGCCTGCCTCCTCCTGAACTCGCGTGACTGGTTCGTTTTTGGTGGGTAGCGGTTTTCGGACCATCCCGCGGGTTGAAACCCGCGGCTTCCCAGAACCGAAGATTTGGTGCTGCGGGATTTATCCCGCAGGGTTAGGGAGTTCACCCACCGGTGGTGAACCAGTTGCGAACTGGCCCTGCGATTGGCAGTCGGCGAGGGGCATTGTATAATGCCTGCCGCATCCTGAACAAGCCAGCGGTGAGCAGAGAGCGTCTCTAGGGGGGAGGACAGACATGGCGACAATTGACGGTGGCGAGATGGTGATCCGCATCCTGGAACGAGAGGGCATCCGGGAGATATTCACCCTCCCTGGCGAGCACGTGGACCCGATACTCGGCGCCGCCGACGGGCACGGTTTCCGCATCATCGACACCCGCCACGAGCAGGCGGCGGGGCACATGGCCGACGGCTGGGCCCGCGTCACCGGCCGGGTGGGGGTAGCGGCGGTCACCGCTGGGCCGGGCGTCACCGACGTGATCACGGCCGTGGCCAACGCCTACCTGGACGCCATCCCCATGCTGGTCATCGGCGGGCGCAGCGCTCTGGCCGAGGACGAGACCATGGCTATGCAGGCGCTGCCCCAGGTGGAGATGATGAGGCCGATCACCAAGTGGGCCTACACCGTTGCTCAGCCCCGGCGTATCGCCGAGTTCACGGCCATCGCTCTGCGTCAGGCCACCAGCGGGCGGCCGGGCCCCGTCTATCTGGACATCCCCCTGGACGTGATCACCGCCCGCGTGGAAGAGGAGCGGGTGCTGTTCCCCCAGGAGTACCGACCCAAGGCACCGCCGGCCGCTCAGCCCGAGG
>Ga0209979_1004109_pt1 | contig 12250 bp, 10 predicted proteins | sample AnhtaG_FD_183114 | JGI IMG/M metagenome (GOLD analysis project Ga0209979, IMG submission 183114) | Deep subsurface microbial communities from Anholt, Denmark to uncover new lineages of life (NeLLi) - Anholt_01485 metaG (SPAdes) (version 2) | ecosystem: Environmental > Aquatic > Marine > Oceanic...
CGGAAGTTGACTGGAAATGGGATGGCGCTACTAAGCAGGACTATCCTTACTTCATGCTGAAAGAAATTCTCGAGGAGCCGCAGGCAGTGCGCTGTGCCTTAATGCAAGACAGAACCCAAGTAATGGAAATGGCTATGGATATCCTGAGAGCGAGACAGATAGTGTTCACTGCCTGCGGCACTTCCCGATATGCTGCCCTCATTGGCCGGTATGTATTCTCCAAGGTTGCCGGCAAGTTCAGCGATGTAATTATGGCTTCTGAATTTGAGTACTTCTCCGACTCTATTGACAAGAATACCCTGGTAATAGCCATCTCTCAGAGTGGCGAGACAGCTGATGTCATACAGGGAGTCAAGAGAGCCAAAGCTAATGGAGCCACTATCTTTTCGGTGGTCAATGTAGTTGGCTCCTCCCTTGCCCGGATGAGTGACCGGGTGCTTTATCTTAATTGTGGCCCGGAGATAGGCGTCGCTGCTACCAAAACCTTCCTGGGTCAACTGGCAGTCTTCTACCTTTTGGCTTTTGCCATGGTCAACAGATTTGATGAAGGTGTTGAGAAGCTGGAAGCGGTGTGCAATCTCATTGAAGGCAATCTAAGTCATAACGGGACAAAGGTAAGCAAGATCGCTAAGAAGTTGGGCGAGAAGAAGGACTTCTATTACATCGCACGGGGGATAAACTTTGCCATCGCCGGTGAAGGCGCTCTGAAACTAAAAGAGATTGCCTATGTCCACGCCGAGGGAATGCCCGCTGGCGAGCTAAAACACGGTACTCTGGCTTTAGTAGAGAAGGGCACTCCAGTAGTAGCCATCTGCCCCCGTGACTATACATTTGATGAGACCATGTCCAATATTGCCGAGACCAAGGCGCGCGGTGCGTTTGTCACCGGCGTCTCCGACCATCGGGAACAGAGCTTCGATGAATGGATTGAAATCCCCAAGGTAGAAGAAATCTTCTATCCCTTAGTAAGCATCGTGCCGCTGCAACTGTTGGCATATTATTTCGCCGTGGCTAGAGGCTTAGACCCCGATAAACCACGCAATCTGGCAAAGTCAGTAACCGTGAAATAGGTAAATAGAGTGAAAAAATGATACCTATCGCTGCCCCTCTAGTGGATGAAGCAAGCATTAAAGCTGTGGAAGATGTTTTGAGGTCGGGGATATTAACCCAAGGCCCAAAAGTTGAAGAGTTTGAAGAGGCTTTTGCCTCTTCTATCGGCACAAAGTATGCGGTGGCCACTAATAGCGGAACCTCGGCCCTACATGTTGCCCTGCTTGCCTCTGGCATAAGCCAGGGTGATGAGGTCATAACCACTCCCTTCAGCTTTGTAGCTACGGCCAACTCTATCCTATTCTGTGGGGCAAAGCCAGTCTTTGTTGATATTGATGAAGAAACCTTCAACATTGCCCCCCATTTAATTGGGGAGAAGGTAACACCGAGGACAAAAGCCATTCTGGCAGTTCACCTCTACGGGCAACCGTGTGATATAAAGAGAATAGCCCAAATAGCAGAGGAACACGAGCTTATAGTTATAGAGGATGCCTGTCAGGCACCCGGTGCCGAATATGAAGGCAGAAAAGTTGGCTCTTTTGGAACCGGTTGCTTTTCCTTTTACCCCACCAAGAATATAACCACTGGAGAGGGAGGCATAATAACCACCAACGATAAAGCCATCGCCCAAAAAGCCAGAATGATCAGAAACCAAGGACAAAGGGAAAGGTATATCCACGAGATTCTAGGGTATAACTACCGAATGACCGAAGCTGCCGCGGCACTCGGTATCTGCCAACTAAGGAAGCTAGACGAATATAACAACAAAAGGGGCGAAAACGCCTTATTCCTGACCAAGGGAATCAGCAAAATGAAAGGGCTCATTCCACCTTTTGTCACACCGGGCGTAAAGCACGTTTTTAACCAGTTCACCATCAGAGTAACAGAGGACTTTGGCATACCGAGGGATGAGCTTCAGCGGAGGCTGAAGGAAAGGGAGATAGAGAGTGCCATCTATTATGGGACGCCAATACACAAGCAGCCGCTTTATCAAAAGCTGGGCTACACCGAGCATCTACCTATCTCCGAAAAGGCTGCTCAGGAGGTACTTTCTTTACCGGTACACCCCTCAATAACACCGGAGGATTTAAGGTACATTGTCCAAACAATCGAAAATATCTAAAAAGAAAAGATTTAACGGGAAGGTCAGCATAGGCGAGGGTGGCGTAATAGAAGATGGTGTCACCCTGGGCAATCGGGAAGATAGCCTAATTACCATAGGCAAGAACTGCCTGATCCGCTCGGGGACTATTATATACTCCGATGTGAGAATAGGCAACAACTTCAAAACAGGTCACAATGTCCTCATCAGGGAGCATACTGAGATAGGAGACGATGTACTGGTAGGGACAAACTCGGTCGTTGATGGTAATTGCAAAATTGGTAACAATGTCAGCATACAGACAAACGCCTATATTACCGCGTACACCACCATCGAGGATGATGTCTTTTTGGGTCCTTGCTCGGTAACTACCAATGACAAATACATGAGAGTGGGAGCTGACCTTAAAGGGCCGATAATAAAGAGGGGAGCCCAAATAGGGGCAAATTCAACCCTCCTACCCGGCATTATAGTGGGAGAGAGAGCCGTGGTGGCTGCCGGCACCGTAGTGACTAAGGCTGTAGCAACGGGAGCGACTGTGGCTGGGGTTCCCGCCGGTGAAATGCGCAGGGGAACTTAAAGCTAGCTCTCAAGCCAGGTGTCATTCTTCCCTCCAACTAGAAAAGAAAGATAATGTAGAGGTAAGGGCAAGAACCCTGGAGGTGGCATGCTTTTCTCACTACCTCAACGGGAAATAGAAAAGAGGATAGACAGCAGGGAGATAAAGATAGGCTTTATCGGACTGGGGAGGGTGGGCTTGCCCCTAGCCGCAACCCTTGCCGATGAAGGCTTTAAGGTCATAGGGGTTGATGTCAAAGATAAGGTCGTTGCCGAAATTAACAGTGGTCTCTCCCCCCTCCCGGATGAGAACGGCCTTAAAGAGCTCTTACAAAAGGTTATCGCCGACGATACTCTTAAAGCCACCACCCAGCTAGCGGAAACCAACGAATGTGATGTGGTAATTATCGCCGTTCCCACGCTGATAAGGGAAAAAAAGCCACAAATAGATGCTATCAGAGTCGTGGCTGGCGAGCTGGCTCAGAACCTGATGCCAGGCAAGATGATTATCCTGCAAAGCACCGTTCCTCCCTTCACTACCGAGGGTGTTCTGGGAAAGGGAATAGAGAAAAGTACCGGGCTTAAGCCCGGGATTGACTTTGGGCTGGCTTACTCCCCTGAAAGAACCCAAGCGCCGCAGATATTGCAGGACCTTAGGAGCTATCCCAAGATAGTGGGAGGGATAAACGAGAAAAGTACTTTTATTGCTTCAATGATATATGCCACCTTTGCCCCCAGCATAACAAAGATGAACAGTCTGGTAGCAGCCGAGATAGAGAAGGTAATCGAGAATAGCTACCGTGATGTCAATATAGCCTTTGCCAACGAGTTGGCCCGGCTTTGTGAAATCTATCGCGTCGATGTCCATGAGATAATCAAGGCAGCAAATTCCCAACCCTACAGCCATATTTTAAATCCCGGCCTAGTGGGGGGGCACTGCATCCCCATGGACCCCTACTACATTATCAGTGATGCCGGCAAAAGAGGCATCACACTGAAGCTTATGCAGACCGCACGGGATGTGAACGAATCTGTATTCCAAGATGTGGTAGATATGATAGACAAAGGCTACAAAAAAGTAGTCATACTGGGATTGAGCTTCAAGAAAGATGTGAAATCATTTGAAACGTCGCATACTCTGGAGCTGGTTCGCTTATTAACGGAGAAAGGATACGACGTTACTGTTCACGACCCATTTTTAGATGATGCCAAGTTTCAATTCAAGACCGACTCTAACCTTTACCACGCTCTAGAAGGTTCCGAATGTGTAATATTATCTACCGCGCATTCCATGTATGATCAAATAGATTTCAATAGAATCAAGAGGACAATGAGGGGAGACCTCATCATAGATACCAGAGGTACATTCCCTCCCCAGGAGGTTTTGGCCAGCGGACTGAGATACAAAGGGATTGGGAAGGTTTTTAATGATTAAGGTAGGCGTAGTCGGTTTAGGCATGATGGGGCAGCACCATGTCCGGGTGTATTCTCAGCTGGGGTGTGAACTGGTTGGAGTAGCTGATGCCAACATAAAAAGGGCAAAGGAAATCGGTGAAAAGTACGGGGTCAGCTTCTACTCTGATTACACCAAGCTAAAACCTCAGGTTGATGCTGTCAGCATCGTTGTGCCCACCAGACTGCACCAGCAGATTGCTGTAGACTTTATCAAACAAGGAGTGCACTGCCTGGTGGAGAAACCCATCGCTTCCAATCTGGATGAGGCAGAGGAGATAATACGAGCCGCTGAGGCAAACCACATCAATTTAATGGTGGGGCATATTGAGAGATTCAACCCGGCGGTGCTGCGATTAAAACAGCTAATCCACCAGGGAATCTTAGGGAAGCTGATGATAATCTCAACCAGAAGGGTAGGTCCCTTTGTTCCCCGAATAAGGGATGTAGGGATAATAATTGACACTGCTACCCATGATATCGATGTTACCCGATATCTGGTGGGCAAGGAGCCCGTTAGTGTCTTCTCCAAAGCCGGCAGATTTAAGCACCCCAAGGAAGATTACGCCATAGTTGTTCTGGACTTTGGCGATGCCACTGCCAGTATCGAGGTGAACTGGTTCACACCTAGCAAAGTGAGAAGCTTGGTAGCCACAGGGAGTGAAGGAATTGCCTACCTCGACTATATCAAGCAGGAGCTCACGGTACATAATTCGCAACACATAAATACGATTAGGATTGAAAAGACAGAGCCCCTAAAATCAGAATTAGAGCATTTCCTGAGCTGTGCAGAAACTGGTAAGACACCGCTGGTGGATGGATATGAAGGATTAAAGGTGTTGAAGATAGCGCTGGAGGCGAGCAACCAACCTTGTGAAAACAACATTGATGCCTCAAAACATCTTGTCACAGGTGGAGTTAATGTATAAAGGCAAGAAGATTGGAGTGGTAGTTCCTGCCTACAACGAGGAGGAGTTTATCGAGTCGGTTATTAACACTATGCCTGATTTCGTCGACAAGATTTATGTAGTGGACGACGCCAGTAGCGATAATACTAGCAACGTAGCTTCCAATATTGCGGGGCAAAATGGAAAGTTAGCAGTAATAAATCATGAGAAGAATAAAGGTGTTGGCGCTGCTATTGTTTCTGGATACAAGCAGTTTATGACAGAAGATATGGATATAGCTGTAGTGATGGCAGGTGACAATCAGATGGACCCTGCCTATCTGCCCAGACTATTGACCCCAATTATCCAGGGCAAGGCGGGTTATGCCAAAGGCAATCGCATGTCAACTCGAAAGCATTTGCAAGGCATGACATACTGGCGCTATTTAGGAAACTGGCTGCTTAGATGGCTTACAAGGATTGCCTCTGGAAATCATAAGATAATGGATCCCCAGAATGGATACACCGCCATAACCAGAAAGGCTTTGCAGCGAATCAACCTTGATGATATTTATCCCTGGTATGGCTACTGCAACGATATGCTGGTGAAATTGTGCCTAGCCGGTGTTCAAATTTACGAAGTGCCAATGCCAGCCAGATACGGCCGTGAAAAATCCAAGATAAACTACATTACATACATCCCCAAAGTATCAAAGCTTCTTCTCACTAATTTCCTGCGGAGAATAAAGGTTGAATACCTTAGGAGGAGAAAATCTTGCTCGCAGTTACCGTAGATGTAGAGGATTGGTATCATATCCCTTCTGTTTCAGGCTCGCCCTTTTCCAGGTTCAGAGATATCGACGAATTCTTTGCCAAGTGGAACCGGCGCTATGACTATCTCACTGAGCCTACCAAGCGAGTATTGGACATGCTTGATGAACTAAATATTCGCGCTACTTTTTTTGTGGTAGCTGATGTAACTGAGCATTATCCGGGCCTAGTGCAGCAGATCGCAGCCAAAGGGCATGAAATCGCTTGCCATGGCTTGCACCACGCCTGCAAGATTGACCCCAAAACAAAAGAGCCATTGATGGGGCAAGAAGAATTTGAAGAAAGAACCAGAAAAGCAAAAGAGATGCTGGAGAAAGTAAGTGACCAAAAGGTAGGTGGCTACCGGGCGCCTGCTGGCTATGTTGCCGGCTGGATGCTGGATTCACTGGAGAAAATAGGTTTTACCTATGATTCCTCGGTGAGTGCAAACTCATTCTATAATAAATCAGACTCTCAACTTAAAGGTGTTAGTACCAAGCCCTACTTTCCCCGAAAAAGCAAACTAGAACCCGGGAAGGCAAGGAAAATCATTGAGTTTCCCTGGCCATTTTTCAACTTGGCCAGCTTTAAATTCCCAACGGGTGGTGGCCCTATGCTTAGATTTTTCGGTGCCAGATACATTATGCAAGGGTTAAAACAAAGCCTCAAAAGGGGAGACACCTTAGTTTATTTTCATCCTATTGACATATCTAATGAGGAGTTTCCTTCAAGCTTGCTGCCTAATAAGAGGCCTTTCTTTTGGATAATAAAGGGGGAAGTCGTAGAGAGAAGAATTAAATATATATTAGACAACACATATGTAAAGATTGGGACATGCCAAGAAATTCTCCAAAAATCAGGTGGCCTGAGATGATATCAGATAGAGATAAGATAGCTTTTAAAGAGGCAGTCAAGCAATCAAATACAAATAAATTTTTATTCATTGCCCGATTTGCTAAAAATTGGGTGTTGGAGCGTCTTGCCTCCTCATTCCCCATCCCTTCTTGGCGAGTGAGTTTGCATCGGTGGCGAGGTATCAACATAGGCAACAATGTTTACATTGGCTATGATGTAATATTCGATAGAATTCATCCTGGGCTCATCACCATTGAGGATTACGTAGAGATAGGCGATAGAAGCATCATAAGCGTCCATTCGCGAGGCTCATTACTCCTAAGGGGTGTATACCCGCGAGAAACAGCGGAAGTTCGAATTGAGAGGGGAGCATGGATTGCTCCAGCGTGCATAATATTACAGGGTGTTACTATAGGAGAACGGTCGGTAATCGGTACCGGCTCGGTTGTTACCAAAAGTATTCCGCCCTATAGTGTAGCGGTTGGAGTTCCTGCAAGAGTGATTAAAGGACTGGATGTTGAGGGAGAGGAGGGAGATAGGTCGTGAGGGTAATAGTCGATATTGGGCATCCAGCACATGTTCATTTCTTTAAGAATTTCATATGGGAGATGAGAAAAAGAGGGCATGCGATATTAATCACGGCAAGCAAAAAAGAGATAACGTTAGAGTTATTGAAAGCCTATAACTTTAATTACATTTTCAGTTGTAAACGATATGGCGGTGTCGGATTTGCCTATGAACTAATGAAAAGGGACGCCCAAATGTTCAACCTCGCAAGAAGGTTCAAGCCAGACGTGATAACTGGTATAAATAATACGATTGCAGCACATATATCAAGGGTAACGAGAGCGAAATCAATCATTTTCACTGATACAGAGCACGCGAAGATTGCTAACATGGTAACTTTCCCTTTCGCCGATGTCATCTGCACCCCTTCCTGCTTTAAGAAGAATTTTGACAAAAAGCAAATTCGATACAACGGCTACCATGAGCTTGCCTATCTTCATCCAAACTATTTTAGACCTGACCCATCGGTGTTGGGCGAACTTGGATTAAAGAGGAGCGATAAATTTGTCATTCTACGGTTCGTAGCCTGGCAGGCAAGCCACGATATTGGTCAGCACGGTTTTGACATGGAAGCAAAACGAAAATTAGTTAAGGAGCTTGAAAAATATGCCCAAGTTTTCATTACCTCAGAAAGCTCCGTTCCAGAAGAATTTGAAGAGCATAGGATAACACTACCACCAGAGAAGATTCATGACTTACTCTATTACGCTACGATGTATATTGGTGAGGGAGCAACCATGGCAACTGAGGCCGCTATTTTAGGCACACCGTCAATTTATGTATCATCACTATGGGATAGTATGGGTAACTTCCACGAGCTTGAAGAAAGGTATGGTTTAGTCCTCAACTTCAAAGAGCCGGAACCGGCAATCAATAGAGTGACTGAGTTGTTGAAACAGCAAAATGTGAAGCAGGATTGGGCAGAAAAGCGCCAGAAACTACTGTCAGACAAGATTGATGTCACCCAGTTCATGGTAGAGCTTGTCGATAGCTATCCCGAAAGCTTCAGGAAGATGAAGGAAGGTGGCTTAAGTGCTGCCGGTATGGGAAAAACTGAAGTCAAATAAAGAGATTTGGGATTTGTTCACCAAAAAGGAGGAATACTTCCCAAAGCAACTGGATGAGCATAACAGGTTTAGTTATGCTGTTAGCAGTTACAAAAGCATCTTAGAGCCACAAGTCTCCAAATTCTTGGTGGAGAATGGCTTCCGGGTAGAATATCCTGAGGGTAAGAAATTTGCCGTCTGCCTGACTCATGATGTGGATGATATATATCCACCCATTACCCACACGCTGTTATCATCTCTTTACTCCTTAAGAGCCCTTGACTTTAACCAGTTAAGTAAACAGCTGCTGTGGAAATTCAATAATAAACGGCAATCGCCCTACTTTAACTTTAGGCAGATTATGGAAATTGAAAGCCAGTTCAATGCCAAATCAACCTTTTTCTTCCTCGCCACGGAGCGTGACCTCCGCCGGTTCCGATACAACATTGAAGACCTGAAGGATGAGCTGAAGGTCATCGTTGACAGTGGCTGGGGTGTTGGCCTGCACGTGGGCTACTACTCCTTTGATAACCTTGCTAGCCTTGTTGCCGAGAAAAATAGGCTGGAGAAGGTTCTTGGCAGGAGGGTGATTGGCTGCCGGAATCACTACCTTCGTTTAAGGGTCCCCGATACCTGGGAACTGCTGGCACAGGCGGGGTTCAAATATGACACTACTCTTGGCTACTCAGACAGCATCGGCTTCAGAAATGGCATGTGCCACCCCTTCCGGCCGCTGAACTTAAACACCAATCGTGAGATTAATATTACCGAGATACCGCTGGCCGTTATGGACGCTACACTTACCGGCTGCACCAAGCCAGCCCAAGCCCTCAACCAGATAAAGGGGCTTATTAACCGTGTAGAGGAGTATAACGGCGTTCTGACGATACTCTGGCATAATGATGTCTTTAGCTGCCCTTTTAAAGAGAGATGGGCTAAGCTATACGAGTCAATACTAAAACACTGCTATAAAAAGAAGGCGTGGCTGACCTCTGCCGAAGAGGTTTACCGCTGGTTCTGCGAAGGTGAATATGAAAATACTGGTAACTGACGGAGCCAACAAAAATAGCCTGGCAATTTTAAGAACCCTCGGCAGAAAGCACAGGGTTGATGTTACCAGCAGCCTCCCCAGGCTAGCCACCCTAGGCTCCTACTCAAAATACTGCCGGAAAACCTGGCGGCTGAAGTCTGACCCCAATGACCTGGAGGCGTATTCAGAAGAGCTTCTAAACATAATTGATGGTGAGGGGTATGATTTACTGCTGCCAGTCGGGCTAAGAAGCTACCTGGTAGCCTCAAAATACAAAAAAGAGATTCAGGAGTTGACGCAGGTGGTGGCAGCGGACTGGGATAAGATGCAGATTGCCTATAACCGGGAAAAAGCGATGGACTTTGCCCAAAACATAGGGGTGCCGACACCAAAAACCTATACCCTGGACACTGAACGCAGGCTAAATGAAATCAATACCTATCCGGTGGTAATCAAATCAACCGATGATTATGGAGGTTCGATAAAGTACTGCCGTGACAGGGAAGAGCTTGAGAAGAACTTTACCAGCTTGGTTAGTAAAGGCAGAAGCGGCATCATTGCCCAGCAGTACATCAGCGGCTTTGGCTGCGGTTTCTACGGGATATACGATAGTGGCAGGTTAATCGCCCATTTCATGCATAAAAGAATCAAGGAATTCCCGGTAACGGGGGGACCGGGTGCCGTCGCCGAGTCCTATTTTGATGAAAAGCTCTTTAACCACGGAAGGAAACTGTGCGACGCTTTAAAGTGGCAAGGTCCCATTATGGCTGAATTCAAGTATGACAGAGCTGATAATGAGTACAAACTGATAGAGATAAATCCCAAGCTATGGGGTTCTCTGGATTTAACCATCGCCGCAGGAGTAAACATTCCAGAGATACTGGTCAGATTAGCCTACGGAGAAATGGTGACTAATGCTAGGAGCTATATTCATATCAGGTATCGCTGGGTGTTCCCCGACGAATGGAAGGTCTTAATGTCTCGATTCTCTTTAAGGAATCTGGCAGATTTCTTTAGGGTGAGTAGACGAACTAAGACTAATCTTAGCCTCTCCGACCCGCTACCCACCATCTTTCAGATAGCGAGAGGTCTTCTAGAAGGTTTCTTTTTGATATTAAGCAGCAGAAAGAGGTTCCCGCACGGGAGAATCAAACGGCCAGAAGCGGGCACGCTGGCAAGAAGGTTACCTGTGACAGCAGATTTTCACATTCATTCCAAACACTCCTCTGACTCCATTCTAGAGCCGAGGAAGATAGTTAAGCTATGCAAGAAAAGAGGGTATACTGTCATCTCAATAACCGACCACGATACCATCAAAGGCTCTCTGGAAGCCAAAAAATATGAGCAGGAGTTTGGTATCAGTGTCCTAATAGGCGAAGAAATACTGACTGATGCCGGAGATATTATTGGTATTAACTTAAAGGAAGAAATCCGGAGCCGGAATTATTCTGAGGTACTATCAGAAATCAGGCAGCAGGGCGGCATCAGCATACTGCCCCACCCTTACAAGGGACACCGGTTACCAGATGACCTTCTCAGGGAAGTTGACCTCATTGAAGGTTTTAACAGCCGGCTCAGTGAAGAGCTGAATAAGAAAGCAGTCAAGTTGGCTCGTAAATGGAATAAGCCCATCGTGGTCGGCAGTGATGCCCACTTTGCCGCTGAGATTGGGGCAGCGAAAACTATTATCAAAACATCAGCAAATGCCAATATCAAAGGTACCTTGCTCAGTGGTAAAATAAGCACCTTCTATCAGCCATCTCGGGGTTACTGGATAATGCTGAGCCAGTTAATAAAGATGATAAAGACAGGACAATCATTAAAAATCCCGCTTAAGCTGCCATCAGTTATTAGAAACAGAATCACCAGAGGCAGAGCGGACAGAAAATACAGACTCCTGAGAACTGGCAAGTAAGATTACTGTCAGCTAGTTAATGATAGAATCGACCGGGAGGCTACTGGGGGGCATTAAAAACAGGCAAAACGAGGGGAGAAATGTACTCAGCTTTAGCCAGGCATATACTCTACCCGATAGGCGAGGCCTTCCTAGGAACTAGCATATTAAAGAAGCTGAAGATGCTAGAGGAAACGCAATGGTGGTCTGCTGAGCGACTCCGCGAGCTGCAGAATGAAAAGCTCAGGGCACTGATAAAGCATAGCTACGAGAATGTCCCCTACTACCAGCGCATATTCCACGAGAGAGGCTTGACTGATAAAGACATACAAACTGTTGCAGACCTGCCAAAACTACCGATACTGACCAAGTATGATATACGCCGGAACTTCTCCGAACTCATAGCTAAAGATTCCAACAAGCGGAAGCCACTTCTGAGTGCCACCGGCGGCTCCACAGGAGAACCCCTTAAATTCTATATAGATATGGAGGTTGTCTCTATCGCCTGGGCAGGTACGTTCAGGGGCTGGGAGTGGGCTGGCTATAAGCTGGGAGATAAGAGAGCTACGCTGGCGGGCTCCTCACTAGTCCCAGACAAATCCCCATCATTAGTAAATCGACTTCGCTGGCTGGGTGAAAGGAATATGCCTTTGTCAGCAGTTCACCTGGACGAGGATAGAATGGCTTCATACGCCAAGAAAATCGCTTCCTACAAGCCTAAATTCTTGCGTGGCTATCCCTCAGCAATATATACCTTTGCCAACTACCTTAAGGAAACAGGCAAAAATACCATAAGGACCAAAGCAGTGTTTACCACCGCCGAGATGTTATTGCCCCAGCAGAGAGAAGTTATTGAGGGGCAATTTGGGTGCAAGGTGTTTGACCAATATGGCTGCTACGATGGGGGACCGCAGGCAATGGAGTGTTCTGAACACTGTGGTTTTCACATCTCTGCAGAGAGGGTGATTATGGAGTTTGTTGATGAGATACCAACAACCAA
>Ga0209979_1004111_pt1 | contig 12247 bp, 9 predicted proteins | sample AnhtaG_FD_183114 | JGI IMG/M metagenome (GOLD analysis project Ga0209979, IMG submission 183114) | Deep subsurface microbial communities from Anholt, Denmark to uncover new lineages of life (NeLLi) - Anholt_01485 metaG (SPAdes) (version 2) | ecosystem: Environmental > Aquatic > Marine > Oceanic >...
TTCCCAAATCAGTTGCTTCAACTTTATTCCCGATTAGCCCTACCATTTTAGATGTTTCACCTTTTAATAGATGTTCTACAGCTACTGCCCCTAAACGGCTGGCTAATATCCTATCAAAGGCAGAAGGCGAACCTCCTCTTTGCAGATAACCTAAAATGGTAATCCGTGTTTCGTAACCAATCTTATCTTCTAAATATTTGCTTACTTCTTCGGTTTTCCCTACTCCTTCGGCAATAATAATAATACAATGGGTCTTTCCCCTTTGATAGCCCTCTTTTAATTTTAAACTAATTTCCTGTAAATTGTAGGATATTTCCGGAACAAGAATTACTTCAACTCCCCCGGCAATTCCGCTCATTAAGGCTAAATAACCTGAATTTCTTCCCATAACTTCCACCACAAATGCCCTCTGATGAGAAGAAGCTGTATCTTTAATTTTGTCAATGGCATCAATAACCGTATTTAAAGCGGTATCTACACCTATAGCCATATCTGTTTTAGGCAGGTCATTATCGATGGTAGCCGGAATTCCGATAGTCTTTAGTCCTAAAGCGCTTAAATCTCGAGTTCCTCGTAAAGTGCCATCGCCCCCGATAGTTATCAGCCCATCGATATCGAATTTCCGGAGTTTTTGTAGGGCAATATCAAGACCTTCTTTAGTCTTAAATTTCTCGCTGCGTGAGGTTTTTAGAATAGTCCCACCTCTTTGCATAATTCCGCCTACTGATACCTGATTCATAGGGGAAATTTGTCCTTCCATTAAACCGGCAAATCCTCTATTCACAGCAAATACCTCTAAATTATGGAATATTCCGGTTCGTACCACTGCCCGAATAGCAGCATTCATTCCCGGAGAGTCCCCCCCGCTGGTAAGAACAGCAATTCTTTTCATTTTCATAACAGTTTTACCTCCGATACAGTTGGTTAGCTAGTTAATTAGTTAATTGGTTAATTGGTTTAATGCTTAATTTTAATATACTCTCATCTCTCAACTAGTTAACCAGCTAACCAACTAATCTTGTATTTGTATTTTAACTAACTAACCAGGTAACCAGCTAACCAGCTAACTAAATATGTACGCGATACTCGATACGAATTTTTCTATCGGAGAATTCTGGCTGCTTCTTCCGGAGAAGTAGTGTTAATATAAAATCCTGTTCCCCATTCAAAACCGGCTATTTTGCTCAATCGAGGAATTATTTCTATATGCCAATGATATTTCTTATCCAAATCCAGCCATTCTCTGGTAGAAAATTCTTTAGAGGGTGCAGTATGAATTATAAAATTGTAAGGAGGATTATTTAATTTTTTCTTTATCCTGAATAAAATTTCTTTCATTATCCTGGCTAAATTTAAAATATCATTATCGCTGATCTCTTCATAACAGGCATTATGATATTTGGGAAGTATCCAGGTTTCAAAGGGGAACCTGGCAGCAAAAGGCGAAATAGCCACATATTTTTCTGTTTCTTTTATCAATCTGTCTTTAGATTTTATCTCCTGTTTTATATAATCGCAAAAAATACATCTCCCGTTATGTTCAAAATATTCTTTTGCACCTTTTAACTCTTCTTTTATCCTTTGGGGGATAATAGGGGTACCGATAAGCTGAGAATGGGGATGTTCCAAAGATGCTCCTCCGTCAATCCCGAAATTTTTGAATATTAGAATATATTTTACCCTTTTATCCCTGGATAAATCTAAATATCTTTGCCGATAAGTTTTTAAGATTAAAACAATATTGCCGATACTTAAATTATCAAAATTTTTATGATGATGTGGAGTTTCAATTATTACTTCGTGTGCCCCCAGACCGTTCATCTTCTCGAATATTCCTGCCTTTTCCAGGGTAGCTTCCCTCCCTTCCATCTTTAAAGCAGGATATTTATTGTTTACTACTCTTACTTTCCATCCCGGGCTATTTTCCCTGGTACCTTTTTTCCGAAAAGCAAATATTTCAGGGGGTGTTTCACCTTCATTGCCTTCACAAAATACACAGCTATCTTTTTTCTTTTCCTCTGTTTTTATTTTGTAATCAAAAGGTCTTCTGCTTCTCCCGGTAGAAATTACCACCCAATTGTCAATTATAGGATCTTTCCTCAATTCAGTCATCTCTGTTCCCCCAAGCCCGAAACATAAAATTTGTTATCCTTTTATGTCTATTTTATAGGAATTTCCTTTTTCTGTAAGCCCTAATTAGTCGTTAGTGAATAGTGAATAGTCGTTAGTTCTAAATACAATTTTCAGTTTCGAATTATCAGTTTACAATTTATTGCAAGGGAGTATGATAATAGAACCTATACACACTTTGGGTTTTCTATAAACTGGCAATTTGTAACTTAAAATCTATAACTTATTAATCATTAATGTATTTTATTACTAAACACTATTCACTAACGACTAACGACTAAATACTAACGACTAATTTATACCGATATTGTATCTAATTACACTTGGTTTGTCCATAAAAAAAGAGACATGTGAAGACATGTCCCTGAATTTTTACTAATTATCCTTGCTACGGGCAGATACAAGGTCTGCCCCTACTATATTTTTTAGATAATATTTTTTACTTCAAAAGATTATCGATTAAGATACCTCTAATTTTCTGTTGTATTTTCTCATAGCTTTTTCAAAGTCATCTTCTATTATCATTTTTACTGCCTCAGTAGATAGTTGTATTACTTTCTTTATTTTATCCCTTTCATCATTATTGTTAAAATTAGAAAGGACATAAGACACGCAATCAAAATTAAAGTTTACTGAGGGATTGCCAATTCCTATTCTTAAACGGGGGATGTCTTCGCTGTTTAAATATTGCATAATCGACTCCATCCCCTTGTGGCCTCCTGCACTCCCTTTTTTACGAATCCTTATCTGCCCCAATTCTAAATTCAGGTCATCGTAAACTATTAATAAATCTTGATGGGGTATTTGGTAATAAGAAACTACCTTACTTACTGCCCTTCCACTCAAATTCATAAAAGTTTGCGGCTTTACCAACATTACTTTATGATTATTTATCGTCCCTCGGGAAATTAAAGAATAATAAGATTTTACTCTTTTGAATTCTATTTCTATATCCCGGGCTAAACTATCAACTATCCTAAACCCTATATTGTGCCTGGTAAATTCATATTTCAAACCAGGGTTACCCAAGCCAACCACGATCTTCAATAAAACTCACTATCCTTTTATTGTTCTATTCTTTTTTAGGTGCAGAAGAAGGTGGTTCTTCCTTTGTTTCTGCTTTCTCTTCTCCCTTAGCTTTTTCTTCACCTTCTTCTCCTTCTACTACTTCTTCTTCTTCTTCAACCACTTCCTCTATCTTGGTGGGAAGAACCACTGCAGCCACAATTCTATCCGGGGCGGTTAATATTTCAACACCCTCCGGAATTTCCATGTCTCCGACAGAAATATGTTCGCCTACCTTAAGACTACTAAGGACAGCTTTTAAACTTTCCGGCACTTGAGAAGGTAAACATTCTATTTCTACTTTTCGCAATTCAACCTGCAGAATACCTCCTTCTTCCACCCCGATAGGTTCGCCAATCAATTCAATATCGACTTCTAAAGTTAATTTTTCTTTTAAAGTTACTCCGTAAAAATCGACATGAACTATCTGTCTTTTTAGTGAATTATACTGAAGATCTTTAATTACCGCCAATCGGCTAACTTTTTTCTCGCCATCATTTATCTCTAAATCTATGAGTCCGTGCGATTTAGCGGATAATAATTTTGACAATTCAATATTTTTAACCTTTAATATCAAATTTTCTTTATCATGGGGAGAATACAATACTCCAGGGACAATCCCCTCTCTTCTAAATTTCTTATTAATTTCCTTCCCTGTATTATCTCTTAATTCTACTTTTAATTTTGGTTTTTTCATCCTGTTAACCTCCGGATTTATGTTTCGTATTGCGTATCGCGTTAAAATTAGTATCTCGTATCTCGTGAATCGTATCTCGTATGTATAATTACCCAGTTACCCGGTTTGCCAGTCTACCAGTTAAAATACAGGTTACAAGTTGCAGGTTACGAGTTTCAAGTTTAAAAAGCCTTTACAGTAAACCGAGAACTGAAAACCAGTTTCTCTTTATCTAAAAACTGCCAACTAAAAACTTAAAGAGAAAAACCATAATTCAAAATTCAAAACTTTTTCTTCAATTTTAGGTTTTAAGTTTTGGTTTTGCGTTTTTAGCTTTACACTTTACGCTCTAATACTATTCACTAGCGACTAAACAAAGTGCTTATTGATAAATTATTATGAATTCTGTTAATGGCTTCGGCAAATATCTTTGCTACCGACAAAACCTTAATGCCAGGCAAAATCTTATCATTATCAACGGGAATGGTATTGGTTACCACTACTTCCTTGAATAGACCTTCATGCAAAGATTTTTCTAATCTTTCTTTTGCTGGACCGGCAAACACCGGATGAGTAGCACAAATATAAACCTCTTCTGCTCCGGCATTTAATAAAGCCTGGCTTCCTTTTATTATTGAACCAGCAGTATCAATGATATCATCGACTATAATAGCGGTCCTACCTTTTACTTTTCCCACTATATGCAATATTTCTACATCATCAAAAGACGATCTATATTTATCAATAATAGCAATTGGTTTTTTAATGCGCCCGGAAAATTCCCTGGCTCGAGCAGTTCCTCCCACATCGGGGGAAACTACTACTACCTTATCTAAGTTCTTCTCTTTAAAGTAATTTGATAATATGTTTACGGCTTCCAACTGATCTACAGGAATATCAAAAAATCCCTGGATCTGCCCCGCGTGTAAATCCATAGTAAGTACCCTGTTTACTCCCGCAGAGACCAATAAATTTGCCACTAACTTTGCGGTAATAGGCTCACGAGGCTGGGTCTTCCTCTCCTGTCGGGCATAACCATAATAGGGGATTACCGCGGTAATCCTTTCCGCTGAAGCTCTCTTTAGAGCATCTATCATAATTAGTAATTCCATAAGATATTCATTGGTGGGCGGACAGGTAGATTGAATTACAAAAACATCTTCACCTCTTACGCTTTCCTCAATCTTAACCTTAATTTCGCCATCAGGGAATCTGGAAACACCAGCCTGCCCTAAAGAAATATTTAAATGTCTGCATATCTCTTCTGCTAAATCTTTATTGGAATTACCAGCAAATATCTTTAATACTCTTTTATCATAGGGTATCAATATTTTATCATCTCCATCTTTTTAAATTTCTCTTTATAGATTTTTATTTTTTATCTTCCTTCTTTTTCTTTCGCCATCCTGAAATATTCTTTTGCCTGGAACGGGCAATGGCTAAATTGCCTGCAGGCACATCCTCGGTAATAGTTGAACCCGCTCCGGTATAAGAATCTTTCCCTAATTTTACTGGTGCTACCAACGAATTATTGCTTCCGATAAATACCCCGTCTTCTATGACAGTTTTGTGTTTTTTCTCTCCGTCGTAGTTACAGGTTATAGTCCCGGCTCCAATATTGACCTTTTTGCCAATTGTGGCATCGCCCAGATAGGTTAGATGAGAGGCCTTACTGCCTTCACCCATAACAGTTTTCTTCAATTCTACAAAATTTCCTATCTTTGCTCCTTTTTCCACGACAGTTTCGGGTCGCAAATGAGCATAAGGACCAATATTTGCTCCTTCTTTAACGGTACTGCTTTCTATTATTGAAGCCCAAACTCTAACTCCCTTTCCTATATTGGCATCAATTAGATGAGAGTAAGGTCCGATAAGACAGCTACTTTCAATTTTAGTATCTTTTTCAATAATAGTGAAGGGATAAATAATAGTGTCCTGGCCAATTTTAACTCCCCGCTCTATAAAGGTACTATTAGGATCAACTATAGTTACTCCCTGAAGCATCAAATTTTGAAGAGTTTTTTGATAAACTTTCAGGGAAGCATCAGTCAGATCTAACCGACTATTTATTCCTAATATTTCTGAATAATCTTTTACTATTATATTGCCTACAGTTAACCCTTCTTTTAATAATATCTCTACTGTATCGGTTAAATAATATTCCCCTTGTTTATTGTCCGGGGTAACCTCTTCTAAAGCCCGGAACAGTTTATCCTTGTTAGAACAGTAAATTCCGCCGTTTACTTCGGTTATTTTCTTTCTATCTGCAGATAAATCTACCTCTTCGATTATTCCTTTTATTTCACCCTTTTTATCTCTGATAATCCTTCCATAACCTTCAGGGTTTTTTAATATTGTAGAGACCAAGGTGCAACAAAAATTATTAGTTTGGTGATATTTCAAAAGCTTTTTTAGAGTTTTAACCGTTAAAAAGGGGACATCACCGGATAAAATCAGCACATCTCCTTTAAAATCAGACAATAATTTTTTGGTTTGTAAAACTGCATGGGCAGTCCCTAACTGTTCTTTTTGTTCTACATACTCTGTTTTATCACCAATTAACTCTCTTATCTTGTTGCTTTTATAACCAACTATTAATATCTTTCTTTTTACTTCGAGTTGATCAACTGTATCTAACACATAATTTAAAATTGGTTTTCCTGCAAGATTATGAAGGACTTTAGGCAGATTAGATTTCATTCTCTTGCCTTTACCTGCTGCCATAATAATTACAGCAGTATCTCCCATAATCATACCTCCCATAATTAGTCGTTAGTATAAACATAAAATAAGAAACTGGTTTTTGGTTTATAGTTTTTAGTTTTTAGTTAAGGAAATTAGTTATCAATATACAATTAAAAGCTTAAAACTAAAAGCGAAAAACCATAATTCAAAACTCTTAATTAGTCGTTAGTGAATAGTCGTTAGTCGTTAGTTTTAAATACAATTTTCAGTTTCGAATTATCAGTTTACAGTTTATCACAAGGGGGTATGATAATAGAACCTTACACTTTGGGTTTTCTATAAACTGGCAATTTGTAACTTAAAATCTATAACTTATTAATCATTGATGTATTTTATTTACTAAATACTATTCACTATATACTAATTAACCGCTACGGAAAAAGGAAATTCCTATACAATTAATTTATATGGCTGGGGCGGAAGGGTTCGAACCTTCGAATGCGGGATCCAAATTCCCGTGCCTTACCGCTTGGCTACGCCCCAAACCGAGAACTTTTAATCTTGTAACTTAATTAGAATAGACCTTCTTCTTTCTTCTCGACCTCTTCTTCCGCTGCTGTTTCTTCTACTGCTTCTTCTTTACTTTCTTCTACTTTTTCTTCTTCTTTAGCTTCTACTTTAGCTTGGGGAGCTTCTTCCAGTTCCCTGCTATAGACATCTAAAACTGCATTTTGAATCTTTTCTCTGATCTCGGTATTTATAGGATGGGCAATATCCTTATGATCTCCATTAGGAAGTCTCTTGCTAGGCATTGCTACAAACATACCCTTAGTACCATCAATAACCCGTAAATCATGCACTACAAAAGAATCATCGAAAGTAATTGATACATAAGCTCTTAATTTTCCTTCTGTTTCTATTTTTCTAAGTCTAACATCTGTAATTTCCACTTAATACACCGCCTTTTTTTATTTTCAATTTTAGTTTTTAAAATTATTACAATTAACTGTATTTCTTATCTGTAGCTGCTTGTTATATATGCAATCTATCCCTGTTAATCTGCAACCAAGCCTATTGGCTTAATAAAATAAAGTTGTACTCCTAACTATAACCTCCTAATCATTCATTTTAACTAATTTACTCCAGATTATTCACATAGTTGCTATTACCTCCCTATTTCAGTAAATGTTTAAGCATTTATAAAAAATAAACACAGCAATAATAACTACTGTGTTTCTGGAATAATCTATTCAATATTTATATTTTTCTCTTCTTAATAAATTATATTTGTCTTTATTTTCTGCAATGTTATTAGTCAGCACTGTCAATTCCCTGTTCTTTTCTATAAGGTTTTAGTTGAAAAAATTATAACATGATAGAATTTTATTGTCAAAAAAAGTAATATAGTTCCAATTTACCGATTCTCCGATTCACCAATTGACCAATTGAATTAGTCAGTTAGTTGTTAGTGAATAGTATCAGAGCGTAAAGTTTAAAGCTAAAAACGCAAAACCAAAACTTAAAACTTAAAATTGAAGAAAAAGTTTTGAATTTTGAATTATGGTTTTTCGCTTTTCGCTTTAAGTTTTTAGTTTAATGCTGGCGCAATACGCGATACAAATAAGGCTACTGACTTATTTATAGCTTTTCCCCATCGCCACGCTTAATCTGGCAAATTCTTCTAATGTCAGGGTTTCTCCTCTGCGGTTCTTATCAATGCTTGCTTCAGTTAAAATATTCTCTATTTTCGCTTTAGCGATTTCTCCCTTAAAATAGTTAGACAAAGAATTAATCAATCTCTTTCTCCTTTGTTGAAAAGAAGCTCGAATGATATTAAAAAATAATTTTTCACTACCTACTTGTACTTGCGGTTTTTTATAGATATCTAATCTTATTATCATCGAACTCACTTTGGGCTGGGGGTAAAATACCGTAGAAGGAACAATATGTACTTTTTGGGGTTTAGAGTAATATTGGGCAACAAGGGATAATATGCCATAATCTTTTTTCCCTGGTTTAGCCATCAATCTTTCCCCAACCTCTTTCTGAACCAGAAATACAGCTAATTCCAAATATCGATTAAGTTCAAGAATCTGTCCTATTAAGGAAATGGAAATATAATAAGGAAGATTGCCCACTATTTTTTCAATATTTTCTCCCTTTTCTCTTTTCTGCTCAAAAAAGTTAACCAGATCAAATTTCATAATATCTTCAAAAATAATCTCTATATTATTAAAGGAGGAAAGGCTTTCTTTTAAAAGGGGGATTAATTTTTTATCTTTCTCAATAGATATAACCTGATTGACCAAAGGGGATAATGCAGAGGTTAGAGTACCAATACCTGTACCAATTTCTAAAATACGATCTTCTTTATTCAGTTGTAATGAATTAATAATTATTTGTAAGGTGTTTTGATCTACTAAAAAATTCTGCCCTAATCTTTTTTTGCACTTAAAATCGTATTTGGTAAGAAGCCTGGTAACTTCTGCAGGAGAAGTTAATTTAGGGTTATTCATCAGATCACTCGCCTTTTAAGAAACCAGTTAGTTGGTTAATTAGTTACCTGGTTAACTAGTTAAAAATACAAATACAAAATTAATTAGTCGGTTAGTTATTAGTTAGTCGGTTTGCCATTTTATTTGGTTGGATAACTTAAGATTAGATTCCTAACCAATTAACCAGCTAACCAAGTAACTAGCTAACGAATTCTGGAGCCGGCGATCTGAGTTGAACAGACAACCTACGGATTACGATTCCGTTGCTCTTCCAATTGAGCTACGCCGGCATCATATCCCTTTAAAAAAATGGTAGGCGGAACAGGACTTGAACCTGTGACCCCCTACATGTGAAGCAGGTGCTCTGCCAACTGAGCTATCCGCCCATTTTTTATAATAAATATTGGTGCCCCCAAGGGGATTTGAACCCCTGTCGCCGCCGTGAAAGGGCGGTGTCCTGTCCCCTAGACGATGGGGGCATTTTTTTCGATGGGCCGTGCAGGTTTCGAACCTGCGACCCTCTGATTAAGAGTCAGATGCTCTACCAACTGAGCTAACGGCCCTAAAAATATTTAAAATTAAAAAATTTTGCTTCTAAATGTTACTATATTTTTTACTGCCTGTCAATAACTTAATTTGTATCTCGTGAATCGTATCTCGTAAAGATAATATAAACCAGGAATCAGAATAAATTTGTATTGCGTATCGAGTATCGCGTGAAGAAAAAGAACTAGAGAAAAAAGAAGATAAAAAAACAAAAGCAATAAATATTCTTTTCTCTTTCTTACTACTCCACTAAAGTTTACACTAACAGTTGTTATGAATAGCTGTTGTGTAGTAGATTATTAGTCTATTACTATTTAATACTCACTATCCTCTTCAGGAATTCGGGCTAAATTTTCAAATTTTGCATATTCTTTTACGAAAGCTAAATCTATTTGACCTGTAGGGCCATTTCTCTGTTTGCTAATAATTACCTCAGCAATGCCCTTCCTGTCTGTTTTTGGCTTATAATATTCCTCTCGGTATAAAAAAACAACCAAATCAGCATCCTGCTCAATTGCACCACTCTCTCTTAAATCAGAAAGACGGGGTCTTCTTTCAATCCTTTGTTCTACTGCTCTGGATAATTGGGAAACTGCTATTACCGGAACATTTAATTCTCTCGCTAAACCTTTAAGAGAACGAGAAATTTCTGAAATCTCCTGCTGCCTATTTTCTACTCTGCCAGAACTTGTAATAAGCTGCAAATAATCTATTATTACTAAACCAAGATTATGCTGAGCTTTTAATCTCCTGGCTTTAGCTTTAATTTCTAAACAAGTAATCCCGGCTGTATCATCAATAAAAATGGGAGCAGAAGCTAATCGGCCTGCTGCCATAGAAAGTGTAGGCCAATCTGATTCTGCTAATCGTCCTTTTCTCAAATTATGGGCATCAACTCGAGCCTCTGAACAAAGCATCCTTTGAACTAATTGAGATTTTGACATTTCTAAGCTAAAAAGGGCTACCGGTGTATTTTTTGAGACTGCTATATATTGGGCAATAGTCATACAAAAAGCTGTTTTGCCCATTCCGGGTCTACCAGCAATAACAATAAGCTCGGATGGTTGAAACCCGGTAGTAATATCATCAAATTCGTCAAATCCACTGGGAGTCCCGGTAATAAATTCATCTCTATGATATAGATTTTCAATCTTCTCAAAACTATCTTGAAGTATCTCTTTGATAGGAACGAAAGACTGTCCTAAATTTCTCTCTGAAACCTCAAAAATCAAATGCTCTGCTTTGTCCAGTAAAATTTTAGCATCTTCTTTTTCTTCGTAGCCCATAGAAATAATTTTAGTAGCGCTATTAATTAAGTTACGCAAAATAGATTTTTCTTCAATAATCTTGATGTAGTGCTCAATGTTTGCTGCAGTAGGGACACTATTAATTAGATTGGTTAGATAGGTAACTCCCCCAATCTCCTCTAATAAATTTATCCTATTTAATTCCTCGGTTAGAGTAACTAAATCAACACCTTTGCTCTTGTCAAACAGTTCAAGAATACACTTAAAAATAATCTGGTGAGATTTTTTGTAAAAATCTTCGGGTCTTAAAATATCCACACCGTGCAAAATAGCATCTTCCTGAAGCAACATTGACCCTAAAGCAGCTTGTTCTGCACTAATATTTTGAGGGGGATTCCTGCCTAATTCCATTTGCTTTTCTCCCTATTTATTAGTCGCTAGTAAAAATACAATTTTTCGGTATAACAACTAAAAAGTTAAAGCAAAAAACTAACAACCATAATTCAAAATTCAAAACTTCTTTTGTATAAACTATTGCTTTTAATGTAGGAGTCTAATTTATTCGACCGAGTTTTGCTATATACGATATACGATATACGAACCTATTCTTTTTTTGTGTTCTCTGTTTCCTGCTCAGATGCGGAATCAGAAATTAAATTAACTTTAATTTGAGGAGTTACATCTTTATATAAGTTAACCGGTACAGCATGAACACCCAATTTTTTTAAGGATTCCTTTAAATTAAGTTTCTTTTTATCTAATTCAATTCCGTGTTCCTTTAATAGAGCTTCTACAATATCTTTGCTGGTTACAGAACCGAAAAGCTTTCCTTCTTCCCCGGCTTTAACTTTAATTTCCATAGAGATATTATTAATTTTTTCTGCTAATTCCTTGACTTCCTTCAACTCTCCTTCTCTTTGTTCTGCTTCTCGTTTTTTTAAATATTCTATTTGTTTAAAATTACCTGTAGTAAAAGAAATTGCTTTACCTTGAGGAATCAAAAAATTACGGGCAAAGCCGTCGCTTACTTCAACTACATCTCCTACTTGTCCAATTTTTTCCATATTTTGTTTCAAAATTATTTTCATATTCTAAGCCTCCCTGCTCTATTCTCTATTTATTATAGATTCTTCTACTGCTTTTAGCAATATTTATTAGTCGATTATTTTCAGGTATATTCATTCACCAATTAGATTAGTCGTTAGTGAATAGTGAATAGTCGTTAGCACAAGAAGACACGGCACGCCGTGCCTCTACAATGACTCGGTATTAATTCCTTAACTATCTAACCAGGTAACCAACTAACCAGCTAACTAGATGTATACGCTAAAGGCTAAACGCTCTACGCTAATATACTAAATACTATTCACTAACAACTATTTTATTCTTTTCTGGTGGCAAGT